>Ga0315270_10000049_pt1 | contig 60025 bp, 58 predicted proteins | sample C1_bottom_MG_FD_204932 | JGI IMG/M metagenome (GOLD analysis project Ga0315270, IMG submission 204932) | Sediment microbial communities from Yellowstone Lake, YNP, Wyoming, USA - C1_bottom | ecosystem: Environmental > Aquatic > Freshwater > Lake > Sediment | place: USA: Wyoming | collected... | reverse complement strand
ATTCGCATAATTATCTCCCTATGCTAAGTACGGTGTCGAACATGGTGTTGGCAATTTGCAATGCTTTACCCGCTGCCTGGTAGGCACGTTGATATCGCATTAAATTAGCAGCCTCTTCATCCATATTCACACCGGATAATGTCTGTTGGGTTTGCACCGTCTGCTCCACCATGCTGGACTGTGCCTTGCTCGTTACTTCGAGTTCTCGCGTTTTATTGCCAATGTCGCTCACCATCTGGCTGTATGCGCCCTGATAGGAAGTGGTTCCACCGTCCATCGTATTCCTGGTTTGCAAACCCGCCAGCATCAGGCCATTTCTTCCATCTGCGGTGGCTGCACTATTGCTCCCCATCACAAACATATCCCCTGCTGCAGGAGAACCCGTAATTTTCATACTCCAACCGTTATAGGAGATATCCTCACCTGGCACATATGGAATATCAGGAGGCGGACAAGGGTTGCCTTCCTCATCCACCAACACTTCGTTAGGATCGCGCGTACCGACACCCGACACGGTATAACTGGTTGGTGGATCGTTAAAGATAATTGTCACGGGCTTTTGCAGGTTAACGTCAGTGTCTGGATGCAAAGGGTCAGGCACCTTGGGAGCGGGTGGATTAACGCTGGCTTCGCTCACCTTACCTGTACCCGTATTACTGAGTGCAGCTTGGGTACGTACCGGCAATGCGGCGGCAATTTTGGCAGGATCATCGATTGCAACAGCCATGTTCATCGCACCATTTACAGTGGGTCGTATTTTGAATTTATCACCCGCCACTGCATTCCCGTTCATTTGCAAGGTCAAACCATCAACTGGAAATTTTGGTAGGCCATCCTTGAAGATGGATATCTTATTGTCGCTTAATCGCAACAGTGTATAACTCGATCCGCCGTCATATTTCAGCTCATAATCGCTGCCCGTTAAAGCACTGTAGTCATCGGTGACCGCAACGCTGGCTGTCAACATGCCATTGCCTTTGTTACTGGTGTTATTGATTACTAAGGGTAGCGTCTTGTTGAAAAAATCCACTCCAAGGTCACCGTTCATATCTTGACCGACTTTATGTTGCTCATTGAAGGTGCCTGCAATTCCCATTGCAACACGACCCAGTGCATTCTGAGTTTTGGTGAGTGTGGTGTCACGAAAAGCCAGCAGTCCGCCCAGAGTGCCACCGTGCAAACTGTTTTGCTGAATACTGGTGATTGACCCATCGTGGTTAACGTAAGCAATATCCACCTTGCTGGCATCGCTTGGCGACAAAATCGCTTTCATCGAAAACGCCTTCGCCCCAACCACCAGTGACTGGCCGTTGCCAACAAATACGTTGAAACTTCCATCGCTTTGCTTGACGACACTCGCTTTGATTTCCTGATTCAATTGACTAACCAATTGATCCCGCTGATCCAGCATATCGTTTGGCGGTTGCCCATTTCCTGCTGCACTGGCCAACACAATATTCTGATTAAGCGTTGAGATCTGTTTGGCGTAGCTGTTGATATTGGTCACGCTGTTGGTTACCTGGCTATTCACGCCGTTATTCAAGTCAATCATGCGCTGGTTGATTGATTGAAAACGAGAGGCTAGTGAATTGCCGTTATTGATCAGCGCTTGTCGTGCAGGCTGAGACTCAGGAGAATTTGCAACATTGTTCACAGCACTGAAAAATTCTTGTATGGCGGGTGCCATTCCCGAGTTTGGGTCGGCCAGCATATTATCGATTTGCTTGATTTGCGCGTAATGAGAATCAAGCTGCGCCGACAGACCTTTTTCCTGCAGAATCTGCTTATCTAAAAATTCGCTATACACACGTTTAACCGTATTAACGTCCACACCCTGGCCGATGTAACCTGATCCGGTAAAATGAGGTTGGCGAGCCGCCTGAACAGTTTGTTGACGCGTAAATCCGGGTGTACTGACATTGGCAATATTGTGTTCGGCCGTCGACAGGCCCATTTGTGCCGAATTAAGCGCACTTACACCCGTGCCAAAAATACTCGCAGTCATTTTTTTCCTTTCGCCGCTCTAGAACGGCATACACTGCATAACGGCAGTTCGTATCAATACTTTAATTGCCCGTACAGGCGCTTTATTAACCAATCACACCAGCGAATTAACCCGGCCTATTACGCGTACCAGCTTCTCTGCATATTTAGGATCAGTCGCATATCCCGCTTTTTGCAACGCCTGGGCAAAACCATGCGCGCTCTCACCTTGCTCGATGACATTTGCATAACGTGGATTTTCACTTAACAAGTTGGCGTAGTCACGGAATGAGTCGGCGTAAGAATCGTAGGCACGAAATTTCTCAGTAGGTTTACTGGCTACCCCATTATGGTATTCAGTCGTTTTAGATAACACGACTTTACCGTGCCAATTTTCCCCGGCTTTAATGCCAAACAAATTGTGACTATTACTACCATCTGAATTGAGTATTTCACGTCTCCCCCAGCCACTTTCAAGTGCAGCCTGTCCTATCATCTGCTGGGCTGGCAAACCTGTTTCACGGCTTGCCAGCAGCGCGTGCGGCAACATGCGCTGCACAAAATCCTGCTGTACATTTTCATTGTAGGCAGAGGGCACCGCCATGCTCGTCCGCACCACAGGTTGCATGATCGGCGTTGATGTGAAATCCTGATCAGACTTGGACAGATCGGCAACCGTACGTTGAAGGGAATTTTTTTGATGACTTAACTGTTTCACCATCATGTCTGCCAATCCTATACCGCGCTTTCCACCCAGGCTTTGAGATAACTGCTGATCCAGCATGGAAGTGAACATTTTTGTCTGCTCGTTATCAAACATACCGTCCTGTGGCGTGGCCTCACGCATTGACTTCAGCATCATATTCATAAACACGGCTTCAAATTGTTTCGCTGCCGCTTCCAGAGCCTTGTCCGGTGACTGCTTTGCCTGGGTGCGCAACGCATCCAGATTTTGGCTGTCGACTGCCAATCCATTCACAGTGTTAAAAGGCGTATTCATGATAGCTATGCCTCACCCTTGACTGGAAAAAAATTCAACACACGGGTATACATCAGATGACTTCCAAATCAGCATGCAAGGCACCTGAAGACTTTATCGCCTGCAATATTGCCAGCAAGTCTTTAGGTGTGGCACCAATGGCATTCAACGCACGTATGACTTCATTCAACGACGCAGCCTTGGGCAACATCAATAAATTACCCGGCACTGAGGCAAGCTTGGTTACCGGTGGTTTAATTTCCCTTGTTCTGGATTCTGGATTTTGCGTTTCCGGATTTTGTGTGTCTGTACTTTTTGCACCCTTACCTTGTGTTTCCTGTGATTTGACTGCATCGGGGCTTGTCACGCCATCTGTTGCTTCCGAGTTGATTACGACAGTTAAATTACCATGAGCAATAGAACACATTTCCAGGGCCACTTCTTGATTCATTACCACCGAACCGGTGCGCGCGTTAATAATGACCTTTGCCGGTGCATGTGCCGGCTCCACATTTACATTTTCTAGACGCGACATAAAGGTGACACGGGCAGGACCACTTGGCGCGCGCACTCTGATTGCTCTTCCATCGAGTGCAGCAGCCACTTCCGGTCCCCCCAAAAATTCATTATTGATTGCCGTCGTCATACGCGTTGCCGTGGTGAAGTCTGCGGTATTCAACGTCAGCAAAACAAAATCACCCTGCCCCACTGCCGTGGGCACTGCACGTTCAACCGTTGCACCGCTTGGAATGCGCCCGACTATCAGATGGCTGAATTGCTTATTACCCGAGCCGATTGCCGCTCCGGGTTCCCCTACCAGCATATTTCCCTGGGCCATTGCATAAATTTGACCATCCGCACCTTTCAACGGTGTCATCACGAGCGTTCCACCGCGCAGGCTCTTGGCATTGCCGACTGACGAAACGGTGATGTCAATCACCTGTCCTGGACGGGCAAAGGCGGGCAAGGTTGCGGTCACCAGCACCGATGCCAAATTCTTCATTTCAAGATTCGTTCCCGGCGGTAACGTTATCCCCAGTTGTGCCAGCATACTCAGCGTGCTTTTCAGCGTAAACGGGGAAGACTGGTCGCCTGTGCCGTCCAGTCCTACAACCAGTCCATATCCGAGTAACTGGTTATCGCGCACGCCCAGCATACTGGCCAAATCTTTTATCCGTTCGGCCGATGACGATATCGGTATCAACAACAACAATAAGAATAAAGGTTTTAACAGGTTTTTCATTTGAGCTCTCCTTTTCTCTAACGTGCCATTGACTGAAAATTATTTCCGAAAGTATTTTGTCCTTCAGAAAAATTAATTGCTGTACCGTCAGAGCGGATCCGCACTTCATCCACCATGATGCGCACATCTGACACAAATTTTGACGACACGGTATTGCCGTCGGTGATATTTCGTGGATCAACAACACCGCTGACCCGCACGAATTTGTCTTCTTCTTCTACTTTGGTTTGCTTGCCACCCGCCACATATAAATATCCATTGTCCATCACCTCCATTACGATCATGGAAATCTCTCCCACCAGGGCATCAGCACTGATATTACTCAACTCTTCATCACGTTCCTGACGTCTGCTTTTTTGTTCTCCATCTCTTCCATCCTTTCCTTCTTTGGCGTCTTTCCCATCCTTTCCCTCTTTACTATCTTTGGTTGCAGGTTTTTTTGCTTGAGGATTTTCCGCCACCGTCATGATCAAACCGTCACCCACATTGCGTGCCCGTTTCTCTTCATACAAAGGACGCTCATTAAAGCCCGCCTTGAAGATCGTGCCATTGTCATAGATAGATACGGTTTTTTCAGGTGGCGCTATAATTCTTCGATCACGCTGCTCAGCCACACAAGCCGTTAGCAAGATCGCAATTACGACTAGTGATATGTGTTTAACCAAATTACGCATATTTATTCGTGTTCAATTTATAGTTGTGATAATTTTTGCAACATCTGGTCGGATGCAGCAATTGCCTTGGAATTAATTTCAAATGCACGCTGTGTCTGGATCATATTCACCAACTCTTCCACTACGTTGACGTTTGAAGTTTCAAGATAGCCCTGGCTCAGTGACCCCGTACCGCTCGAACCCGGGAGATTCAATTGTGCAGAACCGGAGGAAGCAGATTCGGTGTACAAATTCCCGCCCTTGCTTTGCAATCCACTTGGGTTAATAAAAGTGGCCAGCTGTATGCTTCCAATTTGAACTGGCGAGGATGACCCCGGCTGTCTTACCGTCACAACACCGTCACTGCCAATACTGACACTCTCAGACCCTGCAGGGATGCTGATACCAGGCTGCAAAGGGTAACCGTTCGCGGTAACAATTTGCCCCTGACTATCCGATTGAAATGAACCATCACGGGTATATCCGACTTCACCATTTGGCATGAGCACCGGCAAAAAGCCTTCGCCATTGATAGCCACATCCAATTTATTGCCGGTCTGCTGAACATTCCCCTGGGTGTGGATGCGTTCGGTCGCTACGGGTCTCACCCCCGTACCAACCTGCAAACCGGATGGTGTGCTGGATTGCTGTGATGTCTGTTCACCCGGCTTGCGCAAATTTTGATAGAGCAGATCTTCAAAGACAGTGCGGGAACGTTTAAAACCACTGGTATTTACATTGGCAAGGTTATTGGAAATTGTATCCATTTGGGTCTGCTGTGCCTCCAGACCTGTTTTTGCTATCCATAAGGAACGTATCATTATTTGTTTCCCTTTAACCTAAGAACGATTTTATTGATGCAGCCCGTTTAATTCACACCTAAAATTTTTGACGCCTGCCGTGCATTATTATCGGCAGTCGTCAGCATCTTCATCTGGGTATCAAATTGCCGTGCCAATGAAATCATATTCACCATCGCTTCAACGGCATTTACGTTACTGCTCTCGAGATAGCCCGACACCAGCGTTACCTTGGCGTCCGCTTCTGCAGGTTTTCCTTCCTGGCTGCGAAACAATCCATCATCTCCGCGCACCATTGTTTTTTGTTCAGGATTGGTCAATTTGATCCTGCCCACCGCCACAGAACTTCCCGGCTGGTTCGCCGATGCCACGGTAAAAATGGTGCCGTCTTGGGCTATCGTTACAGGCACATCAGGCGGAAGCGTAATCGGCCCGTTATCACCTTGTACATTGAGTCCACCTCGTGTTTGCAGCAAACCGTTTGCGGTTACTTGCAAACTGCCATTGCGGGTGTAGGCTTCCTGGCCATCTGCGGTTTGAACTGCGATCCACCCCTGTCCATTCAGGGCCACATCCAGCGCTCGCCCTGTTTGCTCCATCGCACCTTCTGAAAAATCCGCACCTGCGGTTGAATCCACTACAAACGATCGTGTAGCCAAACCTTCTCCGGCAATTGGCACCGCACGAAAACTGTTGATTGCCGCACGAAATCCGGGTGTGTTGGTGTTGGCCAAATTCTGCGATACCGCCGCCTGTTGTTGCAGGGTATGTGATGCGCCAGTCATCGCGGTGTAAATTAATTTGTCCATCCTTCTCTCCTCATCCCCAGGAAACCAGCCGCTTCAGCCAATCACTGAACCTGCTGGCTTTTCGCGGGTTATCTGATATTGGTAATCGTTTGCAAGATAGAATCCTGCGCCTTAATGGTTTGCGCATTTGCCTGGTACACGCGTTGCGCCATTATCATGTTGACCAGCTCAGCGGTAAGATCAACGTTGGAATCTTCTACCGCACCGGACTGCAATATTCCCAAACTGGCCGTACCCGGTTTACCCACCAGCGGCTGCCCGGATGCAGCACTGATAGCCCATTCGTTATTGCCCAGTGGTTGCAACCCTTGTTCGTTGGCAAAATTTGCCAGAACGACCTGCCCAAGTGCCTTGGATTGACCGTTGGTGTACCTACCCAGAATAGTTCCGTCTGCATTCGTGCTAAATCCATTCAGCTGTCCTGAGGTATACCCGTTCTGGTTCAATGCTGTCACACCAAAAGGTGCACCAAACTGAGTTGACGTATTAAAGTCCATCGTCATTTGTTGTGGTGTCGATGAGCCATTGGCAAACACAATTCCACCCGGAACACTCATGATTCCCAACGGGGTGCTTGCCGGATTAGTTGAAACGAGTCCGCCGGTTGAGTTGAACGACAGTGATCCGATTAACGTGCCGGTTGGTGCACCGGGCGCGGCTGAGGCAGCTGCGGGAGATTCTTTTCCATCTGCCCCGGTGGCCGGTGGCGTTGCTCCATCGGCACCCGCCGTTGCTGGTGCCGCTCCACTGGCGTTGGCAGGATGGTTGTCCACCGTGACATAGGTATTCCACGTATTAACCGGTGTTGCAACTTTCTGGAAATACATATTCATCACATGCTCGTTACCCAGCGTGTCGAAAATCGTCATCGCGGTCGAGCGGTTGTATGATTCAGGATCGGCAGGATTAAACACCGGTACCCGTGGTACCGTCTCACGTGAATCCAGATTCAACCCGATTTCAGACTTGCTGGTTGCGCTCGGTGTAATTGCCTGGGTGGGCAACTGCAAAGGTCCAGTGCTCCCTGCCGACACAATTCCGGTTTTTGGATCTGCCTGATAACCGGTAACCATGTGTCCCTGCGAGTTCACAATAAACCCGTCTTTGTTTAACTGAAACTGACCATTTCGGGAATATTTGATCACGCCTTTGTCATCGAGCTGAAAAAAACCACGGCCGCTTACGGCTAAATCCAGCGGATTACTGGTAATGCTGACATTGCCCTGATTAAATTGCTGCGCCACTGTCGCAACCTTGGTGCCGATTCCGACGGCGGGTGTTGACGTTCCGCCCTGTGCAGCGGTATAGACATCCGCAAACTGAGCCTGGGATTGTTTGAAACCAACTGTATTGGCGTTCGATACGTTGTTACCGATCACGTCCAGATTTTTTGCCGCTACATTCAGTCCACTTAAACCTTGTTGAAAACCCATGATAATCTCCCAGTGTTAGTATTAACTTCACATCCCTGCTCGGGTTAATTTCTTGCCTTGTTCGTTATAAAATTTGCTTGACCCCATCAAGACCAACCTCGCCTAACCGATCTACCGTCAAACTTGCCCCTTCGGGTTTCTGGCTTACGCCATTTACCAGACCATAAGACAACGTATTGACACTGGTCTTGTCAGTTCCCAGTTGAGCGGACGCACTGAATTTATAATTGCCATCACCAATCTGTGCATTGGCGTCATTCATGCCATCCCACTCAATTGCCAGAATGCCGCTGGGCTGGCTGCCCAGATCGATATTTCTCACCACATTGCCGCTTGCATCTTTGATATGCACGGTGACTTTATCTGCAGGCTGGGTAAGCTCCAGCGCGGCCGCACCCTTGCTATTTTTAAGTTCTATTCTGTTACCGGGAACAACCACCACATGGCCGATCATGGAAGCCGCCTGCATGGAGTGCGAGGCAATCATGCTGCTGCTCAGCGCAGCCAGCGTTGCGTTTAATTTGTCTATTCCGCTCACCGTGCTGAGCTGAGCCATTTGTGATGTCACTTGTGCGTTATCCATCGGATTCAAGGGGTCCTGATTCTTCATCTGGGTGACCAGCAATTTTAAAAATCGATCTTGTGATTCGGCAACTGCATTTTTAGGCGCAGCAGATTTGGCCGCACCCGTTTTGTTATCCGTCGTGTTTCCGCTGACAGACTGCACTCCCGGTGCCTGACTGTTTTTTGCAGCATTGAGCGCCTGATTATTTCTGCTGGCATTAACCGCCAGAACGGGTGCGGCGGCAATATTTGCACTCTGCGGATTATTTAACATGGCGTAGTCCCCTTATTGAAATGTTATGACTGCCCGATACCCAGTGTTTTGGCTAGCAAGGTTTTTGACGTATTTAAAACTTCCACATTGTTTTGATAAGAACGCGAAGCAGAAATCATATTCACCATTTCATCCACCGGATTGACATTCGGCATCGCGACATACCCCTGCGGATTGGCCATTGGATTTTTTGGGTCGTACAACATTTTTAAGGGAGACGCATCTTCAACCACTGCCGCCACCTTAACGCCAGTTCCGGCCTGCCCGCCCATCGGGGTTGCCTGAAATACAACCTGCTTGGCACGATAGGGTTTTCCATCGGGGCCAGTTACACTGTCCACGTTTGCAAGATTACTGGCCACGGCGTTAAGACGCTGCGACTGCGCTGTCATCGCGGAACCGGAGATGTTGAAAATATTGAAAAGTGACATGATAATTACCCCTGTATGGCAGCCAGAATGGCCTTGATATCTTCACTGACAAATTTCACACTGGCTTCATAGCGCAACGCATTGTCAGCAAACTGCGCGCGTTCAACATCCATATCCACCGTATTTCCATCTGCGCTGGGTTGAGCGGCATGACGATACTTCACCTCGGCACCCATAATGTTTTTTCCATCATTGCTCCCCAAATGGGCCGTAGAGGTTGAGGCCATCTGCAGTTTAGGGGAAGAATCTGACATGACTTGCTTTAAGGCACTGGCGAAATCAATATCCTTTGCTTTAAAATTCGGCGTGTCTGCATTTGCAATATTCGATGCGAGCAACTCTTGCCGTGCCGCGCGCAAATTCAGCGCAGTCTGGTTAAAACGCAATGCATCATCTATCCTGTTGCTCATCACACGCCTCCTTCTGTTTTGTCACACGCTGGTGACCGCTATGTTTGGCATACTAGACTCCTGAAGGCGAAATGATCATTCGATTAAGGCTAAAAATCTCACTCTTTTCCACGATTAAATTCGCCTTAAAACGCTTCCCTGTGAAGCCGTACAGGAACACAATACGTCCATGCAAAGACGACTGATTTCACTGATAACTTTTGTTGCACTGAGCTGCCTTTCCGCAACTATCGGTACGGCATTTGCGTCGGCTAACACCACACAAAGCCATGCTGAAATTCGCGACACCGTAACAAAATTTGTGCGCGCGCAGACACAGGGAATGCCGGGGAAAGTAACCATCCAGGTAGCCGAGATAGACCGGCGTATCAGCTTGCCTGCCTGTACTTCACTCGAAGCATTCTTGAATAGCGGCACCCAGTTGATAGGCAACAGTAATGTGGGTGTGCGCTGCAACGGCAAAACAGCCTGGTCATTATTTGTTCAGGTCAATGTAAAAATCAGTGTGGAAATACTCACCGCAAATAGAACATTGCAACTGGGACAAACCCTGCGCGCGGAAGACATTGGGAGTTTGAACAGTGAGTCGTTACAAGCAGGCACCCTGACCGACCCGGCTCAGGCTATAGGAAAAATCATGAAATACAGCGTTGCAGCGGGTCAAATATTGCGTCTGGATATGCTCCGAGCACCGTATTCGGTTAAGCAAGGGCAATCTGTACAACTGAAGGTCTTGGGATCCGGTTTTCGCGTCAGTACAGAGGGGCTAGCGCTGAACAACGCATCGGAAGGCGAAAAAACCTCAGCGAAAACCGCTTCAGGCCAGGTTGTAAGCGGAACCGTCAAATCGGGAGCAATTGAAATTTCACCATAGATTCAATGAAATAAATTTTTAACAAACCGGGAAGTGAATGACACCCTAAAGAATGGCAGATTCTTGCCGATGTAATACCCGTACAGGAAATTAAGCTTTAAATTAACTGAAACTCAACTAAAGGAGCTATACAATGAAAATCGACAAAACCCCCCCACAACTTCCCGCCTCGCAAATTGGCGAACTCGCACCCCGCTCACCCAACGCCAAACCAACCAATAGCGCAACACAAAGTGCAACCAGTGTGCACCTGGGTACGGGCAGTGCGCAGTTGCGTAAACTTGAAAGCAGCATCGCCAATTCACCGGTGATCGACACAGCAAAGGTCAATGAAATTAAACAGGCAATCAGTGATGGCCGTTTTCAGGTAAACAGCGGTGTCGTCGCTGACCGCCTGATCGACAGTGTCAAAGAACTCATCAGCGCCAACAAAATTGGTTCCGTTTAAATCCTGACACAGGTAGGTACCGTGATGAAGAACAACGCAATCATGCAATTGAGCAAGGAGCTTGAAGCGCTCAAGAATTTTGTCGTGCTCCTGACAAACGAACAAAAGTCGTTGCTTTGTAATGATACGGATACGCTTTTATCACTAAGCGAAATGAAAGCGCAGGCCTCAAACCAATTGACGGAAATCAGCAATGCCCGCAGAAAATCGCTGCTTGTAAATAATAACGACACCATGGAAAGCTGGCTGGCAACACATGCGCCAGCGAGTCAATCACTCTGGAAAGATATCCAAAAATTGGCTGCAAAAGCGCAAAATCTGAACAGCACAAATGGCGAACTCATTCAATCTAAAATGCGCAACAACCAACAGGCGCTGGGCGTGCTGTATAACTCGACCACAAGCACAGCTGGATTGTACGGCCCGAACGGCCAGGCAAATTTGGGTGGTGCGGGGCGTCACCTCGGCTGCGTCTAAAAAATTCACTTAAACCATATCAACCGAAAGTTGGATAGCAAGATTGTAGCGCAATCATCAAACCCGTTCAGTCAATACATCTAGCTGTTCTATCGGCAATGGTTTATTAAAATAATATCCCTGGTAGGCCATACAACCGAGTTCGTTTAACAAGTTGTATTGAGGCTCTGTCTCCACTCCTTCAGCAATAACGTTCAAATGGAAATTTTTTGCCAAGTCTATAATTGTTTTAACCATCACCGCATCATTCTGGTCGACACACAGGTTTCGGACAAAACTCTGATCTATCTTGATCTGATCAAGGGGGAGTTGTTTCAGATAGGAAAGCGATGAATAACCTGTTCCAAAATCATCCATGGCCAAGCCGATTCCGATTTCCTTCAATGCATGCATTTTGCCAACCATATCGGCAACGTCACTGAGTACCACACTTTCAGTCAATTCCAATTTTAAATGAGAGCGTTTGATGTTATATCTGAGCGTTTTAGCTTTAATCTTTTCGACAAAATCTGACTGCTTGAATTGAATCGCACTCACATTTACAGACAATGTCAGATCCCGTGTACTTTCATCTTTTGACCACTTGTCAAGCTGACAACACGCGGTTTCGAGTACCCAATCACCGACATCGATGATCAATGAACTACTCTCGGCAATTGGAATAAATTGCATGGGCATAATCAGACCGCGCTCGGGGTGATTCCAACGTACCAACGCCTCTGCACCCATCGGACGGAGGTCTTCATCAAATTGAATCTGATAATACAAACACAGTTGATTGCCAGACACAGCCTCATGCAAATCCGTTTCAATCGAAGACCGCGTTTCAAGTGCCATCTGCATCTTTGGATCAAAGAATCGCACTACATTTCGACCTGCATCCTTGGCCTGGTACATCGCAAAATCTGCTTGCATAAGCAAATCCGTTGATGTCTCAGAATTCCCACTAAATACAGTCACCCCAATACTCGGCGAACAATGGTACAGCCTTTCCTTAAGCCGATAGGGTAATGAGAGTACGGCTCTTATTTTCTCTGAAATTAATGCGGTTTTTTGCGTTGCGAACTCAATTTTTTCATCGACATCTTCCAAAAGCACAACAAATTCATCCCCGCCCAGACGAGACACGGTATCGGTCTCGCGTACACACATAACAATACGCCGCGCGACTTCAACCAATAACAGGTCGCCAAAATTGTGTCCCAGTGTATCGTTAATATTCTTAAATTTATCCATGTCGATAAACAGCAAGGAAGCGTAATGCTGGTTTCGAACCGAGACTGATATGGCCGAGTGCAATCGATCCAGGAGTAACCGCCTGTTCGGCAAATGCGTCAGCGCATCGTAGAACGCCAGGTTATGAATTTTCTCTTCGGTCAATTTCCGTTCGGTAATATCCTGAACAAACCCTCGTGCGTATATCGGCTTGCCTGAGGCATCATATTCGGTAGTACACCTTTCATATACCCATTTTATGCGACCGTCACGCATACGTAACCGGTGCGTCATCTCAAACGGTATTTTTTTTGCCAACGCCACGATAAATGCCTGTTTAACTTTTCCTCTATCTTCAGGGTGTATCGTTTCCAGTATTTGTTGATGTTTGATTTTCAACCCAATAGTTTCAATCTCTATCAGATTAAAAACCTCTTCTGAAAGGATAAAATTTCCTGACTTTATGTCCAGTCCCCAGCTACCAAGGTGTGCGATTTGTTCGGCAGCCTTTAGATGCTCCTCACTTTCACGCAATTTATTTTCTGATAAAACGATAGTCTCAAAGGGAATTCGAAGACTGCTGACGAAGGTTGCTTGATAAAGCAATGCGTAGGAAAACAGCTTGAACGTATGACCGAATATATTTTGAAAATCGGAAGGTGCCACATAGGCGGTGAAGGCCAACTCCCCGATTCCCATTACAAAACATGATAGCGCAAGCATGTAATTTTGAAACAAGCCGGCAGGATCAGCCTGTTTTATTAACAGGATAGCGGCCGCCAGGTACAGTATACAAAGCACATACTCATAATTCGCTTTGAATTCAGTTACACCAAAACCCTGTACAAAAGTGACCGGAAACACATCAATGTGATATGACCCCATCCAGATCACTGCAACCGAAATAAAAATACCCAGAAATAGCCAAAAGTGACGTGAAAATTTGGGCGACCATTTTAATGCCACCAGAACCATTGTAGTAACCTCAAAGGTCCGCCCCATCAGCCAAAAAAATATCGCCCGTGGCGTGCTGCTGTCTCCCAGCAAGGCTGGCATTCCTTTGTAGGTCAGTGCATGCACCACGTCACAACTTGCAACAATTTAAAAACCGCAAATTAATATTTTGGTAAAGTTGGTTTGAGACTTCTCAAATGTTTGCCAAGACACCGCGACAATCAATATTGCAATTACGATAGCAAACATCTCCATTAACAAATGTACAGATAACATGTTGGTTCCACTGCCCAACAAATTCGTAAATGGTGGTAACAACATCAGAATGATTAGTGACAAGACAGCCGCAATCGCACCCATAATAAAAATGACTTGCGGATTTTGGTGAACCCTTCCTTTGTTTGGCATACGATACCTTTTTAAAAAGAAGAAACTTGGTTTTTATCCACTGAAAAATCATTATCCACCTGCAATAGATGCGCGGGTTCTGAAAATTATTGCAAGTTATAGTGTAAAGAAATATTCCCCGGGAAGCTTCAGGGAATAAAGTGGCTGTATACTACTTTAATTTACCCTTCACTGCTATTTACGCTTGAGGACGGCAGAAAGTTCAGCAGATGCTGAACTGCTTATATTAAAACCAGCACAGGATTTATTGCAAATTGATTCAGGTTAATTGTCCTAAACCTGTCTACTCTCACAACCCTTGCGCATCCATTTGAGATTGCACGGGTTGCTCAATGGTTGGCGCAATAATCGTAACCGTCACACGGCGATTCCGATTTCGTCCTGCTGCCGTTTCGTTGCTATGAAGCGGGTGAAAGGATGCCAAACCAACGGCACGCAATCTTTCTGCCGCTACACCCTGTTCGATAAACAATCTCACTACACTGCTGGCACGTGCGGCTGAGAGCTCCCAGTTAGATGGAAATTGTTGGGTAAAAATGGGGATATCATCGGTATGCCCTTCAACCTCAATCGGCTGCAAACCATTACCAAGGACCTTGGCCACAGAGATCAGAGCGCGCAAGGCGCTGTGCTGCAAGGTTGCCTCGCCCTGTTCAAATAATGCACTGGCATTGATATCGATAACCACACCGCGCTGGGTTTGACTCACATTCACCATTTCACGTTTCACCAATGGAAGTAACACCTGATCGAGAGTTTTGAGCATCACCAGCATGGCTTCATTTTGCTTGCGCATCTGTTCGGCAAGACGCGCATTTCTTTTGTCCACCAGGGATTTTAACAACAACTCTTGTTCCGACTGTTCAACTTGTTTAGTCTCACCGGCACTTTTTTTTCCCAGTGACATTGAACCAAAGGCAAAATTTAATGAGCTGCCAAACACCTTGTATTTTCCTTCGTCCACTTTTGACAGCGCGTACAACACCACAAACAAAGCGAACAACAGTGTGATGAAATCTGCGTAGGAAATTAACCAGCGATCGTGGTTTTCTTCATCCTTGCGTCTTGGCTGGCGTGACATTTTAGACGATATAACCCTGTAGTTTATTTTCCAGATAGCGGGTATTTTCACCGTTGGCGATCATCATCAGGCCATCAATAAACATTTCTCGCAAATTGACCTGTTGCAAAATAATCAGTTTAAGTTTTCCGGAAATCGGCAAAAACACAAGATTGGCCAAACCGACGCCATACAAGGTGGATATAAAGGCGATGGCGATACCTGCCCCCAATCTTGATGGATCACTCAAGCTCTGCATGACATGCACCAATCCGAGCACCGCACCCATAATGCCTATGGTCGGCGCATACCCCGCGGCCGATTCCCACACTCTTGCAGATTGAAAATGTTGTTGTTCATAGGTTTGCAAATCGACGTCCAGAACACTGCGAATTTTTTCGGCGGTATTGCCATCCACCAGCAACTGCAATCCTTTTCTTACGAATGGATCCTGCACCTCGTCGATCTGATCTTCCAGCCTCAACGCGCTATCCCGACGCACCACATTGCTCCAGGCACTCAACTGATAAACCATTTTTTGTTGTGCTATTTTAGGTGTGGCAAAAGCCCAGCGCGCCATGCCGATGCCCATGGTGAACACCTTCATGGGATTTTGCAGCATCACGGCACCCAATGTTCCGCCGAGTACAATCACCAGGGATGCGCCTTGCAGAAGTATCGCAACACCGCCACCCTCCAGTAAAGATCCGCCTACGATCCCCAGGAGTGCGGTCAGCAGGCCAAAAATACTGAGTTTGTCCATTAATGATCGCCTAATATCGCGCGCAACCTGGCCACAGCCTGGCTATGCAGTTGGCACACGCGAGACTCACCCACGCCGAGTACCATACCGATTTCACGCAAATTCATATCCTGTTCGTAGTGCATACCCATCAATTGGCGTTCGCGCTCGGGTAGATTCGAAATGGCCTTGATCAGTGCCGCGCGAAAACGTTCGTCCTGCAATACTTCAAGAGGATTGGAGTGTCCGTCCGATTCAAACCGCTCAAAAAAATCTTCATCTTCCGCGTTATGAAAATCTTCATAGTACATAAGTTGTGCACCGCGAGTCTCTTGCAGCAACTGCTGATAGTCGGTCAAACTTATGCCAAGTTCACTGGCGATTTCGGACTCTGCCGGTGATCTGCCGAGGCGTTGCTGGGTTCGACTGATCGCCCCTTCTACTTTCCGCATATCGCTGCGCATACTGCGCGGCAACCAGTCGGCTCCGCGCAGTTCATCCAGCATGGCTCCACGAATTCTCTGCGAGGCATAGGTTTCAAATTGTGCACCTCGAAGCTCGTCATAGCGTCCTGCCGCATCCAGCAAACCAATCATACCCGCCTGTATCAGATCATCAACCTGAACGCTATTGGGTAATTTAAGCATCAGGAAATGCGCAATGCGCTTAACCATGGGCGCATATTCTTTTACGCATTGCTCTTTGTCGTTAATTCCGGTCGCTGTATACATAATTTTTTATATTGTCGTTATCTGACGGCATGTACAACGCGTTGCCCGGATTTTTGCTGATGAATAACGGGCTCGCGTTGCAACAGACGTTGCAGTAAATTATTGAAGGAATTGCTGCCGCTTTGTGTTGATGATGACAGCAGCATCAGGTTACGCGCCAACTCGACAAACGCATCTGCTGCTGGCGAATCGGGGTACAAATCTACAATCGGACGGTGCAATTGCATCGCCATATTCAGGTTTTCATCTTGCGGAATATTGCCCAGATATTTCAATTCTATTTTCAAATGATGCCTTGCAACCTGCGCCATATTTTCAAACACATTTTGTGCTTCTTCTTCATCGCGTGCTTTATTTACGACAAGATCAAATGTATGGCGACCGTGAATTGCAGCCATTTTCTTCAACAGTGCATAGGTGTCAGTAATACCGCCGACGGTCGCATTCAAAACCAGAATGATAGGTTCGTTACCCGACAAACTGGCACACAACGATTGCCCATCCGGCGTGGCATCCACCAGGATCAGATCCGTACGTCTGGTGGCGGCAGTCAGCCCCTGCAACATACGGCCGCTCTCGGTTTCACTCAGTTTTGGTAATGCCTGCATCGCGCGTGCAACCGGCATAACACTCACTCCGCCAGGTGTTTGCAGCACAATTTCACGCCAGGTCATATCGTCGCGTACCGCATTCAGCAAGTCGAAACGTGGCTTAAGCGCCAACACATTGGCAACATTGTCATGCGATAAATTTTCATCCAGTATCAGCACCTGTTTCCCGGCATGCGCCAGGGCGGCAGCAAGATTGACGACCACACTTGTTGCCCCCAAACCCTGACGTGCTCCGATAACCGTGACCACCCGCAATGAGGCTCTAACCAACAGTCGACGCAGGCCCTCCGCCTGGTCTCGCTTACCGTATGTCGGGGTCAATTCAGTTTCAAATCGCATGGCCGCTCCCAATCGAGGAATTATTCTGCATCGTCAAATTTCCGCTTTGCCCAGCCATAATTGCGGGGATATCCAGTTCTTGTGCGGCAAATGCCGCTGGTTTTGTCGCGGTTTCAAATGCCCGATGCAGCAGGTAAGCCATGTTGACCTCATGCAAATCTTCTGGCACTCGTTGTCCGTTTGCCACGTAGTGCAGGGTTAATTTATGGCGCACCAGCACATCCAGCACCGCCCCCAACGTCGCAGCCTCATCCAGTTTTGTCGCAATACATCCAATCACACCACGGCCGTTATACATGCTCACCACATCTTCAAGCGTATCTCCGCTACTGGTAGAGTTGAGCATCAACAAACGCTGAACACCCGCCTCATCAAACATATCGGCCTGCTCTTTTACACGCTTGTCACGCTGGCCCATACCCATGGTGTCAATCAGTACCAGATGCTTGTGCTTAAGCCCCGACAGGGTGACACGCAAATCGCCTGTATCACGCGCAGCATGAACCCCGACACCCAGAATTTTTCCGTAAATGCGCAGCTGCTCCAGCGCACCGATACGGTAACTGTCAGTCGTGACTAACGCCACACTATCTGCGCCATAGCGAACCACTGCCCGTGCAGCCAGCTTTGCAGTCGTTGTTGTTTTTCCCACCCCGGTAGGGCCGGTCAACGCAAACACACCTCCCCGCACGACCACATCTTCTGCCTGTGTTGCGACATGCAGGTTGTGCGTCAGCACCTGGCTGACCCATGACATATCCGCATCACCCGGCATTTTGTTCAGAAACTGGCGCGCCAATGCGGGACTGAAACCGGCATTCACCAAATTTCGTAACAAGCTCGTTCGTTTAGGATCGCGCTGCTGCATATCCGACCATGCCATGCAGGAGAACTGCTCTTGCAGCAAACTGCGCATGGATTTTAATTCTTTCGCCAACCCTTGCTGATCGGGCAACATAGCCGATGTCGGTGTGGAAACATTCACTGGTTTTGGCGCCTGCATTTGTATCGCTGGCGAATGCGTCTGAGGTTGTATTGGTGTCGAAGTACGCTGCTCCTGCAGAAGCTCCGGATAACCCTGTGAGGTGGATTGCACGACCGGCCAAGGCGGCAACTTGGTAATTTTTTGGGGCTTTCTGATTTTGGCTGGCTCGGGTTTAGGCTGAGCAGGTTTATGCCCTACCTCAGCCTTAACACTGAGTTGCGGGATATCCGAAATTCTCGACTGAAATGCAGAATGGGAAGATAAAGAGGATTGCGTGTCTGACGAAAAATTTGTCTGGCGTTGTTCTGTCTGGCGATGTTCTGAAAGTATATTGCTTGATTGAGCAATCCCTGACAACTCTTCATTGGTCATTGCCATGATCTCAATGCCTTCAGGTACTTTTCGATTGGACAATATAACCGCCTCATCGCCCATTTCTTCCCTGACCATTCGCAGTGCGTCACGTGTTGTGGCTGCAGTAAATTTTTTTACATTCATGCTTATTCTCCCGACATTCAACTCAACCGACGAACACAAGTGACATTTCTGATAGTCACTCACATTATCTTCATTTGATGTTGATTCAGTCGCGCAAATAGGCGGGTATTTTTCACCCTATTCCATCAAGACCCGTATACAAGCCTTCCTAAGCCCTTCCGCCCACAATTGCGGTTACCCGAACGGATTTAAAACCCGGCACCTCTTCATGAGACAACACCTTAAGCTGTGGCAACGTGCGCTTAAGGAATCGCGCCATCAGATCACGTATCTGCCCCGGTACCAGCAACACGGTGGGGAAACCAAGCTGCTCCTGGATTTGTACGGCGGATTGTGCTTCACGCAACAAGGTATTCGCCAGGCCCGGCTCAATTGCTTTGCCACCACCGGCTTGCAATGCCTGGGACAAAACATATTCCAGTTCCTTGTCGATGCCGATCACCTGCAGCTCTTGAGCTGCAGGGTAGAGCTGCTGCACAATTGCCGGCCCCAATGCCATACGAACTTGTGCAGTCAGCACCTGTGTGTCCTGGGTGATTGAAGCGTGCTCTGTCAGTGACTCAAGAATGGTGCGCATATCCCGAATATGCATTCCTTCCTCGAGCAAGTTCTGTAATATTTTTTGCACCGCAGACAGCGACAGCAGTTTGGGTACCAGGTCTTCTGTCAGCTTGGGCGCCACTTTGGTCAAGTGATCAAACAACTGTTGCAATTCCTGACGCCCCAACAACTCGGCGCTGTGCGTTTGTATCAGATGGCTGATATGCGTTGCCACCACCGTGCCCGCGTCCACCACGGTGTAGCCGAGGTTTTGCGCCTGGTCGCGCAAACCTCCTTCAATCCAGATTGCAGGCAGGCCAAAGGCCGGGTCGCGGGTAACGGCACCGGGCAAGGTGCCCGTTACGTTACCCGGATTGATCGCCAGAAATAAATTGGGAAAGGCTTCGCCACTCCCGACTTCAGCACCCTTGAGGGTAATGCGATAGCCATTTGGACGCAGCTCAAGGTTGTCGCGAATATGCACCGGCGGCGGCAAGAAACCCACATCCTGGGTAAATTTTTTGCGTATACCTTTTATACGTCGCAGCAAATCTCCATCCTGTGCCTTATCAACCAGCGAGATCATGCGATACCCCACCTCAAGGCCCAACACATCCACTTGTGACACATCTTCCCAGCTTGCTTCCGCGGATTCAACGGCGGGCATGGCGGCGACATCTATCGGCTCGGCTTCAACTTGCTCAACGACCTCAGATTTTTTAATCATGTAGTAAGCCAGCCCTGCCATAGCCGCCGCCAAAAACAGAAATGCAAAATGCGGCATGCCAGGGATCATTCCCAGCATCGCTATGATGACGGCTGCCAATATCAGCACTGGCGGCTGGTTGAATAACTGTTTGATCAGTTGTTGGCCTATATTGTGATCGCTGGCCACCCGACTCACGATTAAACCGGCTGCCGTAGATATGATCAATGCGGGAATTTGCGCCACCAGCCCGTCACCTATCGCCAGCAGGGTGTAATTTTTGGCCGCATTGGCAAAATCCATATTGTGTTGCAACACACCCACCACAAAACCGCCGATTAAATTAATCACCAGAATAATAATTCCGGCCACTGCATCGCCCCGCACAAATTTGCTCGCACCGTCCATCGCTCCATAAAACTCTGCCTCTTGCGCAACGGTGGCACGCCGTGTACGTGCGACGTCCTCACCAATCAAGCCCGCATTCAAGTCTGCATCAATTGCCATTTGTTTTCCGGGCATCGCATCCAGGGTAAAGCGTGCGCCAACTTCAGCTATACGCCCCGCACCTTTGGTAATGACCATAAAATTAATCACTACCAGAATAATAAAGACAACAATTCCGACCGCATAATTTCCACCGACCAAAAAATGTCCGAACGCCTCAATGACTTTACCGGCCGCATCTGCACCTGTATGACCTTGCAACAACACCACCCTGGTTGAGGCAACATTCAGCGACAAACGCAGCAGTGTTGTAATTAACAAAACCGTGGGAAATACCGCAAAATCCAGCGGGTGAGTGGTATTCATACTGACCAGCAACACCATAATCCCCACTGCAATATTGAAGGTGAACAGAATATCCAGCATGAACGGCGGCAGTGGCAAAACCATCATTGCCAGAATCATCACGATCAACACCGGGCCTGCCAGGTTTTTCAGTCCCGCGTTTTTAATAAAATTCTGTAGTGTTAACAGGGTGTCCATTTTTTAATTTCCTTTTATTCAAGCGCGGAATTCCGCTCTCCCATGGTGTCGCGCATAGCGTTATACGAAGAAAGTGTTATTCCAATCCGATACGGGAATGATGAAACGAGGGATGTATGTCGTTGCATTACACACTCTCAAGTGCAGAATTTCCTGATTCGGTGTTAGCCGGATCCAATTCAGGCGGCACCAGCAAATCATGCGGCTCATCTGGCTGCACACCCCCTTCTTTTCGGTAACGACGCAACTGGTAGATGTAGGCCAATACTTCCGCAACGGCTGTATATAGTGCCTCGGGAATGGCATCACCAATTTCGGTGTGTTTATAGAGCGCACGTGCCAGGGGGGGCGCTTCGAGTATCGGCACATTATTTTCTGCTGCTATTTCACGGATACGGGCAGCGGTCAGTTGTGATCCTTTGGCAACTACGACGGGTGCACGCATGCCGGTTTCACTGTAGCGCAAGGCTACCGAAAAATGTGTCGGGTTGGTAACCACTACATCCGCGGTTGGAATTTCTGACATCATGCGGCGCTGCGCCATTTCGCGCTGCATCTTGCGAATGCGTCCTTTTACTTCGGGGCTTCCTTCCGATTCCTTGGCTTCCTGTCGTATCTCTTGCTTGGTCATCATCAATTTTTTGTTGTGTTCATACAACTGGAAAGGCACATCCACAGCCGCGATCAATAACATGCCGCCCATGATGGCGCTAAAACAGCTCCACATCAGGCTACCCAGTTGCGGAACAGCCGACGCGAGGGGTTGCGTCATAAGTAACATCACGGCCTCTCTGTTGTGCCAGATAACCCATGCGCCCACCCCCCCCACCACAATTGCCTTGGCAATAGCCTTGAGCAGCTCAACCAGACTATTGACCGAAAACATCCGGCCAATGCCGGCAATTGGATTTAGTTTGGAAAATTTGGGTTGCAGCGGCTGAAAGGTAAACAACCAGCCATTGAGCAACATGGGTGAAAGCAGGGCAGCAACTAGCAGCACCAGCAAGAAAGGCAGTATAGCCAGCAAAGCATCGAAGGTCAGGGCGTGCAGATGAGGCATCAGATGCTCGGTATCAAACGTCATACGCTTGTCGAGGGTTAGTCCATCATGCAATACCTTGATCAACTTCTGCGTGATTGCCGAACCCATCAACCACAGTCCCGCTCCACCCGCCATCAACAAAACAAAGGTAGTCAGCTCGCGCGAGCGCGCTACCTGCCCTTCTTCGCGCGCCTTGTCCAGGCGCTGTTGCGAGGGTTGTTCCGTTCTTTCGAGATCGCTTTCTTCTGCCATGTCTCAATTCACCTGATTTGTCATGTTTATTATCAACAATCAGTGAGAGTTCAAGGCGGCAAACAAAGGGGGGTTTACCGTTTACTTCTGTCATTCCCTTGAAAATGGATTATTGAACTCATCTTATCAAGGAGATACATCACGCATCCTAATCAGCACCAACGTTAACTGTTTAATTAACGTTTACCAGGGCAACAACCTGATTGCCCGTGCCTGTATATTCAAGCGCATCAAAGCTCATCATTTTACTCATGGCAATACCGCGGCCATTTGGGTCAAAAGCACGCTCTGCGGACATTTCCAAATATTTCTGCCAGTCAAAGCCTGCCCCACAATCGCTAATCATCAGCCGCATCATTTTGGGTTGATGTTCGATCAATACCGCTACTTTTTTTGCTGCTTGTTCGGGCAGGGCCAATCTGCGTTCAATTTCCCCTTCCCAGCGTCCCTCCTGTAACAAAGCTGATTTTTCTTTGTACGTGATTCCCAAATTGCCATGCTCCACTGCATTGATCAACAGCTCGGATATGCCAAGAACAACACGCTGTGGCTCGGGATAAAAATCCGATAATACATTGGCCAGCGTGCGTGCCTCACTCAGGGTGCGTAACTGAAATTCCCCCTTGCGGAACATGCTTGATATGGTCAGTTGCTCATAGTTTGCGGTCTTGAGTTGACCATGAGACAACTGAAAAGCACTCACCGCACTTTGTACAATTGCAAACAATACATTTTCATTGACGGGTTTCACCAGGTAATAAAATGCCCCGGCCTTAATACCCTCAGCAATTTCATGCGGTTGGTCAATACCCGTCTGAAAGATCACCGGCAGGTTACTAAACTGACCATCCGATTTGATGCGCGCAAGCAAACCCATGCCATCCAGCCGCGGCATCATTCGGTCCAGCAATATGGCAGAAAAATGATGTTTTTTACTGTTGAGTATGGACCAGGCCTCTTCCCCATCATTGGCCAGGGTGACGGTGTACCCCTCATTTGCCAGCATCATTTCCAAAATGTCGCAGATAAAACTATCATCATCAACTACCAGCAACTCGATGTCTTTTTTATTCATGCACACTCCTTTTTAACCTGATCGGTAATGCGTACAAGCAAAGTTCGCATGTTCTTTACAATGAGTCGCGCCTGTTCAATATCACCCCCGTTTTTAAAACGCTCCAGCGCCAGGCACAATTCGGCATAGCCAAGCGCACCCACCGTTCTGGCAGGCGACTTGTTGCGATGCCCCAATGTGGCCAGCTCAAGCAAATTTTCATTGTTCAGGGCAGTCTCAATTTCATTGAGCCCCTCTTGGGCAGACTGTAAAAACTTGTGCGCAAATTTCCCTACTTTTACCGGGTCAGTACCAATGACTTTTTCCAGCACTTTCAAATCGATCAGCACAGTATGATCTGTTGAAAAGGTTTCACCGATAGTATTATTGGCCGAAGAAATATATTCCGGAACGCTTTCATGCTGATTCATGGTTAACTCCTTTTTAGCTTCATTTACAGATGACCGAACGCTCTGCAAATGTTGCGAAATAATGGCATAAAGCCTGTCGGCAAAAACAGGTTTGGAGATGAAATCATTCATTCCCGCCTCAATGCACAATTTCTGATCTTCCCTGCTAGAGTTGGCGGTTATGGCCACAATAAAATTTGATGAGAGCAAGGGATTGGCACGGATCAGACGGGTCGCATCAAGCCCGTCCATCTCAGGCATTTGCACATCCATCAATACACAGTCATAGGATCGCTGCAGCAGCATATCAATCGCCTCTTTGCCGTTGTTGGCAATACTGACGTTGGCACCCACTACCTCCAATAAATCGGTTGCGACCTGCTGGTTAAACAGATTGTCTTCTGCAACCAAGATTGAAACGCCCTTTAACAACTCCAGGTTGACTGAAGGCTTCTGATTTTTTTTTACCCGCGGCACCCCCTTTGTCAACCGTGCGGTAAACCAGAAAGCACTGCCGCGTCCAGGCTGGCTTTCCACACCCACTGCCCCCCCCATCAACTCTGCCAATTGTTTACTGATGACCAGCCCCAATCCGGTACCGCCATATTTGCGTGTGGTGGAGGTATCCGCCTGGTGAAATGCATTAAATAATTTTTCAATTTGCCCGGGAGTCAGGCCAATACCACTGTCTTTCACTTCGAATCGGACTACAAAACCATTACCACCACTGTCACTCTGCAATTTCGCGCCGATATGAATTTCACCGTCTTCGGTAAATTTGATCGCATTGGAAACGTAATTCAGCAGTATCTGTGTTAACCGTAAGGAGTCACCCCTGAGAGGAACACGCAAAGCAGCATCCAGATCAAAATTCAGTTGCAGGCCTTTTTTCTCAGCCGCCTGGCTCAACTGATGCGACACACTGTCAAACACCCAGGACAATTCAAAATCGGTCATTTCCAATTCAAGCTTATTGGCCTCAATTTTTGAGAAATCCAGAATATCGTTGATGAGCCCCAGCAGATGCTTGGCGGAATATTCTATCTTTGTAATATAGTCGAGCTGTTTTGCATCGAGCATTGTTTTCAGTACCAGCTGGGTCATACCCATAATGCTATTCATGGGGGTGCGTATTTCATGGCTTATATTCGACAGAAATGCACTTTTCGCCCGATAGGCAGCGCCAGCTTCGTTCATTGCATTCAATAATAAAATTTCATTATTTTTACGTTCTGTAATATCACGTGCAGAAATAATATAGATGTCACCACCTTCAAAACTCACCTCGCCAGCTCGCAATTCCAATGGAAAATGAACGCCACCCTTGCGAATACCGATTACCTCTCGGGTCAACCCAGAAACGTTATAGTCTTCTGTTTTTTGATAGGACATACGGCTGTCTTGAATCGCATCTTGACTACGGTCTGCTTTAGCCATGTTAAAGGGTTTGCCTAACACCTCTTCCTTTGTGTAACCAAAAATCTTGCTCGCATTTTCATTCCAATAACTTATATTTCCTTCTTCATCGAGTTGAATAAAAGCATCCGGAGCGTTTTCGAAAATCGCATTGAGCCTCGCTTCGCTGATTTTTCGGATTTCTCGCATGGAAGCAAACGAGGCAATCAATTGACCCAACTCATCTCTGGAAATACTTGGCAATGGTTCGGTAAAATTACCATGCGCCAGTTGTTCCGCTGCTTTCGACAAACGTAACAGGGGACGAATAATGAGTATTGAAATGATGATGTATATCGTCAGCCCCAATATCAACATGAAGAAAAAAATCTCAAAGACAATATTGCGATAGGTTGTTCCGTTCTTTTTGTCAAATTGATCCAGCGACAAATGAATATCCACTTCGCCTATAGAACTACCCGAAAATTTTATCGGTGAACTGAAAATCAGTGTTTTTTTATTCGGGTCATAACTCGCAGTGTTTCGGGTGGCCATCAATTTTCCGACACGATTTCTGACATTGATTTGTTCGATACCATCGAATTTAACAATTCTATCTGCAAAATATTCAATATTGCTGTAATCATAGGCCACCACCAAACTGGAGAGTGCATCCGCAATTAACATAATACGTTCATTACCGGAACTCTCAAGATCAGCCGTTAGATCTTTTTTTGCCTGGGAAATACGAAACATACCCAGGCCAATAAAATAGAAAAACAAGCAACAGATCACGATTGCCAGAATTTTCCCCCTAAGATTGAGTTTAATTTTATTCTTCATGTCTGAGTCATATTATTTTTTTCAGGCTAACCGTTTCAATCATCCGCAGAACGAAGCAACGTTGCCATACAATGCACTTCAACCAGGCTCACATCATCGTTAAACTCCTGATTGCCGCGAAAATTATCCAGTGCACTCAATACGGTCTGAAAACTTTTATTGGTTAACAGTGCGGATGCTTCATAACGGCTTGCACCAAATTCGTCACCGCTGGAATTGACCGCTTCTGTCACCCCATCACTGCATAATAAAATTCGGTCACCTGAGGCAATACTTAATTGGTCAGGTGAAGGCTCAAGGTCAATCATATTTAATATACCCAGTGCCAGATATTGCGAAACAACCCTGTATTTCACGCCAGAATTTTTGACATCAGCATTAATCGTTCCCAGTACCAGTGCATCCGGCATACCCGCGTTCCACACGGTGATGCCACTCAAATCATTCTCGATAGCAACGAAACAGGCTGCCATAAACATTCCTGTTGGAAGCAGCTTATGAAGTTTGCTGTTAATTGCCTGCATGATCTCGGGAGGTGAGAATCCCTTGCTTGTCATGACCCGAAATACTTCAGTTGCAGGCAACATTCCCACCGCGGCAACCAATCCGTGGCCGGTGAAATCACCCAGCAGAATATGTAATTTTCCTTGAGGATTATGTGCAGTCAACAACAAATCGCCACTGAAAATTGAAACAGCCCGTGATAAATATTGAATATGATTTGACAGGATATTGTCGCCCGTAATAGCACGGGTATATATTTGTTCCGCGAGCACTTGTTCGTGAAGCAAGCGTTGATGTTGCATTTCAATTTTCTTGCACCGGTCATCAACTGAGCGAGATACGTTTCGTATTCGCTCCATTGCCGATAATTTTGCACGGAGTATGTTTTGTTTTAATGGTTTACTCAGGAAATCATCCCCCCCCGATTCCAAACAAGGGGCGAGTGCTTCCTCTTCTGTCAGGGTAGTCATAAAAAAAAATGGGACGAATTCGGCACCCGCCAATTCCTTGATTCGCGCAGTAACCTGATAACCATTCATTATTGGCATCATGACATCCATGAACACAATATCCGGTTTGTGCTCAAGAAATAACGCCACAGCCTGACCACCATCGACAGCCGATATTGTCTGATACCCTTCAAGCTTTAGCGCTCTTTCCACCAGGATACGATCGTCTGATGAATCATCAACGATCAGAACCAGTCCTTTGAAGTTCTTAGAAACAGTGCGAGGATTTGTCATCGTTATTTTACTTACTGTGCCGTGGGACAATTCAAATACTGCCACCCAGAGCTATTCGATGGTAAATAGCTTTGAAAAATTGGCTATACCAAGAATTTGCGAAACACCGGATCCTGGCTTGCATAATTTCAAGTTTTTCCCCGCAGAATTTGCGCGTTCTCGCAACATCAATAACATACCCAGGGCTGAACTATCCAGATAATCGACACCGGCCAAATTAATTTCAATGGCCGATACATTGGGGTTCGATAACTGCGGATCATATGCATTTTTGAAATCGCGTTGCACATTAAAATCAAATCGACCCGACATGTTTATAATGACCGTATTGCCTACTAACTTTGTATCGATACTCATTTTATTCTCCTTACCGGTTAAAATTTCGATTCGAGCAAAAAATCAAACACGAATATTTCTTGCGCCACCTTGTGCCAGCTTCAGCAATACGCGCTGTGCCATTTCAAGTATAGGAACAACTTCATCCACTGCCCCAACTGCAATTGCTTCTCGTGGCATGCCAAATACAACACATGATTCCTCATTTTGCGCAAAGTTATAGGCTCCCGCCTGCCTCATCTCCAGCATGGCGTTTGCACCATCCTTACCCATGCCTGTTAGCATCACACCAATGACGTTCTTGCCGGCTTGTTTTGCAGCCGAACGGAACAACACTTCCACCGAAGGCCGGTGATGGTTTACCGGCGGCGCCTGACTCAACTCGGTAACATAATTGGCACCACTACGCTTGAGCAAGAGATGGGAGTGGCCCGGCGCAATAAATGCATGGCCGGGCAGAACACGTTCATTCCCTTGTGCCTCAACGACATTTATTTTGCACAGACTATCAAGACGAGCCGCAAAGGATTTGGTAAAAGCTTCTGGCATATGTTGGGCTATTAAAATACCGGGGGCATCTGCAGGCAACCGGATCAAAAATTCTTTTATAGCCTCCGTGCCGCCGGTTGACGCGCCGAGTATGATTATTTTTTCGGTACTGGTGATTCGATTACCCAGAACAGGAAGTGATTCAACTGGAGAAGATTCAACTGGTAATTTGCGCGCCAAATGCGCCTTGCTTAAAAAGGCAACTCGAATTTTTTCTGCGATATCCTCGGCATATTCACGCATACCTTCGGTAATACCGAGTTTGGGTTTTGCCAGGAAATCCACTGCCCCCAGTTCCAGCGCCCTCAAAGCGGCATCTGAACCTTTCTCGGTCAAACTTGAAATCATGAGCACTGGTGTAGGACGCAAACGCATCAATTTTTCCAAAAAAGTCAGCCCATCCATCTCTGGCATTTCTACATCGAGCGTGAGTACGTCCGGGTTTAAAGTTCTGATCATGTCACGAGCCTGTAAAGGATTGGCGGCAGCGCCGACCGTCTCCATATCAGGGTAACTATTGATCACTTCTTTGAGAATGCTGCGTATGAGCGCTGAATCGTCGACGATGAGCACTTTAATTTTTTGAGCTTTAACAGTAGATAGCGGCATTGTATTTTTCTATTAAATGTATATTGCTTGCTATTGATTTTCTAGAACAACTCAACGTCACCTTGTATATCAGCAGCCCTGAGTTTTTCTCTGTATTGTTTTTCACGCTCACGAATAGTTTCGTTATGCATTGTATGAATTTTCTTAACTAATACGCGCCCGCTGGAGGGAAAAAAATACACTTTTCGTGAACAATTCCCCAACAAATCTTTTGAAACAATGTTTATACCTTCTATATTCAAATATTGCGTTGCGAATTCGGCATTTTGTGTACCAATATTAATCGTTTCCATGCCACGCAATACGCTACCACCGCCAAATAATTTTGCTTCCAGATTTTTACGTTGTGCGCCAATTTTTAATAACTGATTGATCATCATTTCCATCGCATAACTGCCATATCGGGCAGAAGGATCTGTCGGATCGCTTAGATCGCGATTGATATCGGGCAACATAAAATGATTCATTCCGCCTATACCATTCACCCTATCCCTGATGCATGCCGCGACACAGGAACCTAATACAGTGACCAACACCATCTCCCTTTTGGTTACATAGTATTCACCCGGTAATATCTTTGCAGCGTCAACATCGAAGCTCGAATCAAAATACAAATTGGGTGAAAAGTTCGCTTCCCTGCCTTCATCCATGAAGCTTGTCTCGTGCCAAACCACGCCGTTCATCTTCAAGGGATTGTTTGCGTATTTTTGGAGCGAGCTCATAGACGGTCTTGCCCCGTAATTTAAAATAGTCGTCTGCATTATGAAAACTTTCAGAGTGTCCGGCGAAAAGCAAACCATTACTGCGCAACATCGGTGCAAATTTTTGCAGGATAGAAAGTTGCGTTTGTTTGTCAAAATAAATCATGACATTTCTGCAAAATATGACATCCAGCGGTCCATGAATACTTAAAGTGTTATCAAGTAAATTAAGTTTCCGAAATGTAACCATATCGCGCAATTCTTTCCGCACTCTAACCATACCTGCCTGGGCACCCGTACCACGCAAGAAATGCCGCTTCACCAGGCCATCCGACAATTTTGAAATGCGTTCGTCTGTATATACGCCCTCTTGAGCGGCTGAGAGTACTTTGGTATCAATATCTGTTGCAACAATGCTGACGCCGGAAGCATCCCGCCCCAGCGTATCTAGCACGGTCATCGCGATACTGTAAGGCTCCTCGCCGGTAGATGAAGCGGAGCACCAGATAGAAATTTTGTGTTTGCCGTTAATCAATCTCAAATGCTCGGCAAGAATTGGGAAATGATGTGCTTCACGGAAAAATGATGTGAGATTGGTTGTGAGCGAGTTGGCAAATTGTTCCCATTCAACTTCATCGTTGGCTTCGAGCAATTTTAAATAGTCAGCAAAGGTTTTTTTTCCGGTTGCTCGCAACCTGCGTGACAATCGGCTGTATACCAATTCTTGTTTGGAGTCGCTCAAGGATATTCCGGCATGATCATAAATTAATTTACTGACCCGGTCGAAATCTTTTTTCGAAAAATGAAACTCGCGTCCTTCTTTTACTGCTTCATCGTTCGACATGGCATTTTCACCCTATTTCCCCAAATATAGCATCCAGTATTGTCTACAATCCTGTGCTTCCCCAACCGTAAATTTTCACCTTGCAGAGGAACCATCATTAAGCATTGCACGGGTTAGCGTGCCAACCCGGCTAAAACTCCTCCCACTCGCCATCATCCTTTTTGCTTGCTTTTTCTGGTAATGCTTTCGCCCTCGAACCTGCTTTTTTTACCGGTGCGGCAGCAGCCGTTTTTTCAGCAGGTTTGTGGGTTTGCGGTGCTGCTATTCGTTTAGGTTGACCATGGCTACCACTTGAATCGTCCAGCTTGAAGATCGATACAGCTTGCGCCAGTGTTTGTGCTTGCTCCTCCATGGACTCTGCGGCTGCAGCGGCTTCTTCAACCAGGGCGGCATTCTGTTGAGTCACCTCGTCCATCTGGGTAATGGCCTGGTTCACTTGTTCAATGCCGCTGCTTTGTTCCAGCGAAGCCGCTGAGATTTCAGACATGATGTCGGTCACGCGTTTAACCGCATTGACGATTTCTTCCATCGTTTTTCCGGCTTCATCCACCAGCTTGGTTCCCACTTCAACCTTGTCTACCGAATCGCCAATCAGGGTTTTTATTTCCTTGGCAGCCGCTGCGGAACGTTGTGCCAGATTACGCACCTCGGCTGCGACTACCGCAAACCCGCGCCCTTGTTCGCCTGCGCGCGCAGCCTCGACTGCCGCATTCAATGCCAGAATATTGGTCTGGAAAGCAATGCCGTCGATCACCGAAATAATATCGACAATTTTGCGTGAGCTGTCATTGATGGAGCTCATGGTGCCAACCACTTGGCCTACCACCTCTCCACCCTTGACAGCAATTTCGGAGGCGCCCTTCGCAAGTTGGTTGGCTTGCTTGGCGTTTTCGGCATTCTGTTTCACGGTTGAGGTGAGCTCCTCCATACTGGCCGCAGTTTCTTCCAATGAAGAAGCTTGTTCTTCAGTTCGTTGTGAGAGATCGGTGTTGCCTGCGGCAATTTCTTTTGAGGCCGTGTTAATCGTGTCGGTCGCTTCTTTAACTTGACCGATAATTTCTCTTAGGTTATCAACCGTCAAATTTGAGTCGTCTTTAAGTTGTCCAAAAGTACCGAAATACTCATTGGTGATTTTGTCAGTCAGGTCACCCTTCGACAATGCTGACAAGATACGCACCACCTCATTCAACCCCACTTCGCTGGTTGCCGTGAGTTTATTCATACCCTCACCCAACAATTTGAAGAAGCCGGTTTTACCGTCCATATTGATTCGCTTGCTGAAATCTCCCAGGACTGCACCATCGACGATAGCCGCCACATCTTTTTCAGTTTGTACTTCTATGGTGCGGTCATTCCACTCCACCACGGCACCGAGTCGTTCACCTTTAGCATTCAACACGGGGTTGGCTACCAGTGAGAAAGTTCGACCTCCGATCATGATTTCGGCACGGAAGGTCGTTGTAAACGTGGCCAATAATTGTTTCTGATGGGCCGGGTTTTTATGGAAGGAGTCAATACTGGTTCCGATTAACGTAGCCTGATTGAACTTAGGTAGATCTTTTTGGATGTCTTTCTCGGCATTTTTTAGCATCACATTGACCGATTTGTTCATGTAGATAATATTCCGGTCATTGTCTGCAATCATGACATTGGTTGCCACGTTGTCCAACGCTATCTGGATACGCATTGCTTCGTTGGCTACACGTTTGGATTCATTCACATCAAAACCTAATTTCACTTGCATAGACTGCAGCGCATCGAGCAAGGCACCGGCCTCATCATGATTCTCTATCACGATTTGATTATTATATTTTCCTTCGGAAATCTTTCCGAAATACCCAACGGCACGTTGCAACGGATTTAGAATACTGCGCAATATTATTAATCCAAATACAATGGCAAACGCAATTCCTAACACGACCATAGCCATAACGTAATTACGCGAGTTTCCATAACGGCTATTGGCTTCTTCGTAAAGATGCTTTCCTTCTTCAAGCTGAATCTCAATTAATTTATTAATACTTGTAGACACGGGTTTGTACAACGGATCCAGCTTAGCTTCATAAACACGCTTGGCCTCGGATATATCATGATTTCTAAGTAACCTTATAACTGGCTGCAATCCTTCTTTTTCAAAAACCTGCCTTGTTGACAAGAAAATTTCTATTTGCTCTTTTTCCTGTGGAATTAGATACGTGCTTGTGTAAACTTTCCATTGTTGATCTATGATTGCATTATTTTCGACAATTTGTTCCAACTGTAGCTTAATGTTTTCGTCTGAGGTATAGGAAAAAATATTAAGAATAGCTACTCGACTACGTACAAAACTGCGTATCACTCGATCTAGCTGACCCAGCGCTTCCAAACGGTCTGTATAGACGCTATGCAAGGCTTCACTGGATTGTTTCATGCCAATCACGCCGAGGCTGCCAGTACCAATCAACAGCACAGCCAACAGGGACAGGATAAAAATCAAGCGTGATCTGATATTCATTTTTCTTAATATATTGAAACGCGTCAATGCACTTTCACTGACCACCTTGCCATCTTTTATTTTTAGGTTGCCTGCACGACCATCACGAAACTGTTGATAGACCCGGTCTGCCGCTTCAACTTGTGAACGCGATGGTTTGCCTCGCACTGACATATAGCCGGTTATTTGGCCATTTTCACGTATGGGGGTTGCGTTGGCCTCTACCCAATAAAAATCGCCATTCTTGCAGCGATTTTTTACCAGCCCTGTCCAGGGCCGACCATCCTTAAGCGCACTCCAGAAATCGGCAAAAGCTTCAACGGGCATATCCGGGTGACGTACCAAATTTTGCGGTTGACCTATCAACTCTGATTCCGAGTATCCGCTTATTCTTTTAAAGTCATCATTGATATAGGTAATGACGCCCCTTAAATCTGTTTTTGATACGATTGAGTCAGCATCGGTCAAAACATATTCGGTGCTTGTTACTGGCATATTGGTACGCATTTTTTATCCCCTTCAATAGACTTTATTCGTTCAGTTTCCCGTTAATCCGTTTTTATGCTGCAATTTTGTCGACCAGCTCCATATCACTGCTGTTCATCAATTTTTCGATGTCTACCAGTATCAACATTCGCTCCTCTACGGTTCCCAACCCCATCAGATACTTGGTATCGAGTGTGGCACCAAATTGCGGTGCAATTTTTATTTGTTCAGGTGTTAGCGCAATGACATCGGATACACCATCTACTACCATTCCGACAACGCGGCTTGCCAGGTTAAGAATAATCACCACGGTGAGTTGGTCATAGGTTACATTTTCCAGGTTGAACTTGATGCGCATATCCACTATCGGCACAATGATCCCCCGTAAATTAATCACGCCCTTGATAAAATTGGGCGTATTGGCTATCGTCGTTACAGAGTCATAACCGCGAATTTCCTGCACTTTCAGAATATCAATGCCATACTCTTCTTTACCCAGCGTAAATGTTAAATATTCACCACCTGTTGCTACCGATACCGCGTTATTTTCATTTGCCATGCTTATCTCCCCTTTATGCTGCGTTACCGCAACTGGTCACTGCAATTCACCCTAGCTCACGCCTGCTTCAGAGCTTGGCAGGCTCAAAACCCAAAATAAAATTCGTCAAATTTCCAAGCTCCTATTTAACACCTGCATTCTTCTTGACCATTAGAATAAAAGAAGGCCAAAAGATGACCTAATCAAAAAGATAACTACCCAATATGCATAACTTTGTTTATGGCTTCCAGTTACATTGCGGTGAGCCAATTACAATTTGTAGAGATTTATATTTTGAAAATTTGTTCAGAATGCAGAACGCATGTTGCCCAATATGTTGGCCTGTTACGCCGCTTTCGCCAACCCGGCCACATGGTGCGAACTCAACGCAAGGACGTCGAGTATCAATGCCACCGTACCGTCACCCATTATGGTGGCGCCTGACATACCGGGAACTTTTCGGAAATTGGATTCCAGACTCTTAATGACGACTTGATGTTGGCCCAATAATTCGTCTACAAGTAATGCCGTTTTTTTACCTTCAGCTTCAACGATGACAGCAATTCCCAAGCGCATATCGGACTTATCAGTTTGAATTGTAAATACCTGGTGCAACGCGATGATTGGCAGATATTCTCCCCTAACCCTTAGCAATTTACCGTCACCACTGACTGTTTTTAATTCTTCATCGGTTATTTGCAATGATTCAACGATGGACCCCAGCGGAACAATAAATGTTTGCCCCCCAACTGAAACTGACATCCCATCCAGAATTGCCAAGGTCAGGGGTAGCCGTATAATAGTGCGTGTACCGTGTCCTGCAAAAGAATTTAGCTCAACCCGTCCTCCCATATCGGCAATGTTACGCTTGACCACATCCATGCCCACCCCCCGACCCGAGACATCGGTCACCACATCGGCAGTTGAAAATCCTGCTTCAAAAATTAGCATCCATACCGCATCATCCGACATGGCATCGTTAACAGGTAAACCACGCTCTTTAGCCTTGCTCAGAATTTTTCCCCGATTGAGACCTCCACCATCATCCGATACTTCGATGACAATATTCCCTCCCTGATGATAAGCATTCAACGTAATGGTGCCATTTTCCGGTTTTCCGGCAGCAAGTCGTTTCTCTGGCGTTTCAATACCATGATCCAAACTATTACGAATTAAATGCGTGAGCGGATCGGCAATTTTTTCAATCAGCGCTTTATCCAGCTCGGTATTCTCCCCCAGTGTTTTAAGTTCAACTTTTTTGTTCAACTTGCCCGCCACATCACGTACAACACGTGGAAAACGACTAAACACGAAGGAGATCGGCATCATTCTTACCGACATAATCGACTCTTGTATATCACGTGTATTGCGTTCAAGCTGGTTTAGTCCACTTTGTAATTTCTCCAGTGCATCCGCATCCAGCAGAGAAGCTGATTGGGCCAGCATCGCCTGTGTAATGACCAACTCTCCCACCAAATTGATTAGCTGATCTACCTTTTCGATGTTGACTCGAATGGTGGTATTTTCGCTCGGTGCGGAGGGAGCTTTGTCAACAGAACGTCTGGCGGGATGCGATGTCTGAGTGTGTATACTTTCAACTACAACCGCTTCTTTTTTCACTTCGGCATGCTGTGGTTCGTTAAAAAACCCATATCCTTTATCTTCGGGCTGCTCTGCATGTGCTGGTGGCGTAGTCTCAAAAAAACCGTAACCCTGATTATTCTCTGCAACTTCCGGTTCAATGGTTGTTCCCGGAATATCGTCGAAAAACCCATAATCCTCATCTACAACTGCAATCGGTATATTTTTTTGCTTCTGGACAGATTGCTTTGCATCGACCGACTTTATTTTTATTGTCTTTTGTTGATCAACCTCACCGTTCTGTGTTGATGACACTTTTTCGAGCTGTTCACATACCGTTTTAATTACCTCCTGATCGACTTCACCTTCACCACGATGAGCAGCCAACTGCATCGATATAGCATCACCCGCACGTAAAAATAAATCCACCATCTCGGTGGTCAAATTCATTTCTTGCTTGCGGAGTTTATCGAGTAGTGTTTCAAGCACATGTGTCACTACTGTCATGTCGGTAAAACCGAAGGTACCTGCACCACCTTTAATAGAATGTGCCGCGCGAAAAATAGCATTGAGATCATCCATACTGGGGTCGGTTACATCCATCGCCAGTAACAGACTTTCCATTGAGGCAAGATGCTCCGAGGCCTCCTCAAAAAAAACTTGATAAAATTGACTCAGTTCAAAGCTCATATCGCAACTTACCTGTCAGTAAAATTTACAGATGATAAACACCGTCGACATCGGTCGATTTAACCGATGACTTTTTTTACCACTTCCAACAATTTGGCAGGGTCAAACGGTTTTACGATCCAACCCGTCGCGCCCGCTGCTTTACCTTCTGTTTTCATGGCTTCACCCGATTCGGTGGTCAACATCAGTATTGGCACTGTTTTGTAAGAGGCCATTGAACGCAAGCTTTTGATCAATGTTATGCCATCCATACGTGGCATATTTTGATCAGTCAATACGAGATCGACCGTTTTGGTTTTGGCTTTATCCAGCCCCTCCTGTCCATCGTTTGCCTCTATAACGTCGTAACCGGCACCTTTCAATGTAAACGCCACCATTTGACGTATTGAATTGGAATCATCCACACTTAATATCGTTTTTGCCATACCCGTTCCCCTCAAAACATTTATTTCGGAATAACTTCCCTAGAACAAATCAATCGCTCCTACTGCCATTTTCTGCTGGCGAACTGGGTTTTTCCGACCCAGTGTGTCCGCAATTACAAATATTTCACCAATCTCTGCTCGCATCTCATTAATTTTTTCAGGAGAATCTTCCCGTTCCAGTTCTGCTTCCTTTGACCACTCACCCATTCTATTCCAAGCTAATTTCATACTATTGATCCGCGTATTGGAATGTTGAAGCAACTGTCCTACCATGTCCTGAAACTGTAATGAAGAAATGGCTCGTCCCACTACCTGGTCTATTTCCTTAGAAATTTCCCCCTGCTGTTCAATAATCCCCGACATATCGTCTACTTTTTGTGCACGGTCCAGCGCATCTTCAACTTTATTTTTTGAGCTAACAATGAATGCCATATCAAGGGCAGACATGTTGTTAATTGATCCTTGTGCAGCGCCTATTGCTTCTTTAACGCCACTTACGGTGATGCGAATTTGTTGGCTGAATTGTTCGGAGCGGCTGGACAGCTTGCGTACTTCATCCGCAACAACCGCAAATCCCCGGCCGTATTCTCCCGCGCGTGCGGCTTCAATTGCCGCATTCAATGCCAACAAATTGGTTTGCTTGGCGATGCCGTCAATATCTACCAACACACTCAATATTTCACTCACCTTTTGCGTCACCATTTCCATTTTTTCGGTTAACTCAATACCCACCTTGCTGTTGTTTATTATGGATGATGTCATCTCTTGAAAGGCTATTGTTATCTCTGCCACCGACACCCCTTTTTCCTGGTCGGATTGTCGATTTAAAACAAGTCCAATGGCGGTTTCCTGCTGCCGCTTGATCAACCCCTGCATGCCATTAAAACTTTCCAGCAATTTTTCAATTGCGTCCGCCAGGAGTGAGTGAACTTGATCGAGGTCACCACTGGCACCAGAAAAATGAGTTGCAAATTGTGTATGCGTTTGGGTTAATACGCTCTCAACCGCAGTTTGATGTTGCACGGTTTGCACATCGTGCTCGACATTAGGTTTGTTGTGCAACACGATCCAGAACAGAATACTGGTCAAGATTACTGACAATAATGTTATCGCTGCAGGGAAATTCATAATCCCGCCAGCGAACCAATGCGATATTAGTGAAACCAGAAATATTCCTGTCAGCGAAATGACAATTATTTTTACTTTTTTTTCAGCAACGTCTGGATGGTCCAATTGATGATTATTATTTTTCATTGTCGCTGGCCTATCCTGGTCGCATTAATTGAGGAGCTCTTTTACATCCAGAATGAGTACAATTTTTCCTTCACTCGACATCGTTACGCCTGCAACGCCCTTTGGCCGAAAGGTATCCAATGATTTAATAACAACATCATCATGCCCGTCAAAACCATCAGCTGTCAGGATGAAGCTGTAGCTGCCCATTTGCATCAATACGCCCACTTCAGATTTACCCGACTCTTCCCATCCGATCAATTTTGCCAATGAAAGAACTGGCAATACTTCGCCACGAACTACCATCGTCGGTTTCCCGGATATCAGTTGTTGTCCTTCGGACTCAACTGACATAATTTCTCGCACCATCGACAATGGAACGGCGAAGGGCTGTTCACTCAACCGAACCAATAACACCGGAAGAATCGCCAAAGTGAGTGGCAATAAAATAATAAACATCGACCCTTTACCTGGTATCGATTTAATTTCAATCGATCCGTTGAGTTTCTGTATATTGGTATTTACCACATCCATTCCTACGCCTCGGCCTGAAACACTGGAAATTTCGTCTTTGGTTGAAAAACCTGGCAGGAATATAAGATGCAAACTTTGATCTTCACTTAGTGCGCTGGCTTCCTCAGCAGTAATTAATCCCTTTTGTACGGCCTTATTACGCAAAACTTCAGGACTCATTCCACGTCCATCATCCGCTATGGTGATAATGATGTGATCACCTTCCTGCCGTGCACTTAACTGCACGATGCTTTTGCTGGGTTTGCCTGAAGCCGATCGTTGCTCGGCACTTTCCACGCCGTGATCAACCGCATTACGCACCAAATGGACTAAAGGATCGTTCAGATCTTCAATCATTGTTTTGTCGATTTCAGTGGATTCTCCGACTAGTTCAAGCTCCACATCCTTTCCCAGCTGACGCGCAAGATCGCGTGCCAGCCGTGGATATTTTTTGAATAGCCTACCAATGGGCTGCATACGGGTATTCATGACCGCGTTCTGCAAATTGACGACCAGCATGTCCAGCTGATTAACAGCCTCGTCAAGCGATTTCAATGTGGCAGGGCTGCTCTGCCCATGCAGAATGTCTGTACGCAAATGAGTCAATCTGTTTTTGGTCAGTCCTATTTCACCTGAAAGGTTCAGGACTTGATCCAGCCTATCGGTGTCTACACGTATCGTATTATCTTTGGCGGGAGGGTCAGTATCTCTGCGGGGAGCAGCCTGAACGGTAGGCGCGCCGGGAATATCTTCTGCACGCCTGCCAAATGCACTGACTTTAAGTTGTTGCTCGTCGATTTCCGCTTTGTTTTCTATTATTTGTGCCGCAACGGGTACCAATTCTTTTCCCAATAGCGCGTCATACATTTCGTTCCAGTTGGGTCCATTTGAATTTGAAAGTTGCATAACCGGGGCAGCCGGCATAATTTCGGCACGCTGTGGCGATTCTGCTTTTGCTTTTATTTTTTTTCCTGCAATTGCTGCCTCGAGCGAAGTAATCATCTCGGGAGGTGCGGCTTTGGGCTGGACGCTTTTCCCCAGATCATTAAACATCATTCGCACTTCACCTGTTGCAGCGAGTATGACATCCAGCAAACTGGGTGAAAGTTTTAATTCGGCGTTGCGTAATTTGTCAAATAAATTCTCAGTCAAATGACACAGCGTGACTAACTCGGTTGCATTCAGAAAACCGGCTCCGCCCTTTATGGTATGAAATCCCCGAAAGATAACATTCAAAAGATCCTTGTCCTCAGGCGATTTTTCCAAATCCATTAACTTGCTGTCCACATCGGACAACAAATCGGAGGCCTCTAACAAGAAGTCTTGTAATAACTCTTCCATACCGGAAAAATCGCCCATTTTCAGAACCCCAGACTCTCTAACAAGTCATCAACTTGTGCCTGACTGGTGACGACATCCGTGCGACCAGCCGAATTTACCACGGGACCATTCAACAAACTTTGATCTAGCTTGACAGAGGCTGGTGCGTGATGAACCAGGAGAGCTAATAATTGCTGTTCCATGTTTTCTGTCACCTCCATAACCTTCTTGATTACTTGGCCTGTCAAATCCTGAAAATCTTGAGCCATCATAATTTCCGTCAATTGTGCGCTTGCCACTTTTGCCTGCTTGGGCGTATCAAGCAAATAGGCATGCGTTTGCATTGCCAGCTGTTTAAATTGATCAACATCTAGTTTGTTATCGAATAATTTTTGCCAATCGTTCGCCAGACCTTTTGCAGTTGAACCAAGTTTATCCACCACGGGTTGCGCAATCTCTGTCGCATTTAACACACGTTCAGCGGCGGCTTGCGTCATGGTTGCGATGTAATTTAAACGATCTCGTGCGTCGGGTATGGCTGAAGCGGCTTTTTGCAAATTTTTGTCAAATCCAAGCTCCCTCAAACTATCGTGCAGTGCTCGCGTGAGTTGACCAAGTTCGTTAAAAACCTCGCCTTCACTGTCTGCTGCTTTTTTCGAATCCGGTTTTTCTTCATTGCCGTTATTATTTCCCGAGACTATGCTGTCGAATAAAGATTCAAGATCATCGGAGTCGTTATTTGCCGTCGCTTTTTTGCTCATGACATCGCTCACTTTTGCATGGTAAGAAAGATTTTTTGCAACTTTTCATCCAAAGTTATCGCAGTAAATGGTTTGACTACATAACCGGATGCTCCAGCCTGTGCAGCTTCTATAATATTTTCCTTTTTGGCTTCAGCAGTTACCATTAAAACCGGCAATCCTTTTAGTGCCGGGTCTTTACGAATTTCCCGTAGCAAATCGATACCAGTCATGTTTGGCATATTCCAGTCTGATACGACAAATTCGAACGTCTCAGCGCGAAGTTTTTTAAGTGCATCAACGCCATCTTCGGCTTCATGCACGTTAGTAAAACCAAGTTCCTTGAGCAGGTTTCTCACAATTCTTCGCATCGTTGAGAAGTCATCGACAACCAGAAATTTCATATTTGGATCAGCCACAATATTTCTCCTTAAAAACGGTTTGAGAATTGCCTGGTATGAGAATAGATCAATGTTATTCCAGCTTTTCTCATTATCAAAAACTCATCCCCGATTGGTATCATGCCAATAACGGCCTAAGCGTATCTGACAACATGGTCGAATCAAATTTGGCCACGTAATAATCCACTCCTACACGTTTACCCATTGAACGATTCGCATCTGAAGATAATGATGAGTGCATTACCACCGGTACATTATCAAATCTCCTGTCTGCTTTAATATGTTGTGTCAGCACATACCCGTCCATTTCCGGCATTTCCGCATCCACCAATATCACCTGTATTTGTTTGTGCAAGTCGACACGCGAGTGTTTTGCGGAATCTGCCAAACCCTTCAATCTTTGCCAAGCTTCGAGCCCATTTTGGGCCAGGATATTTTTCACACCCATTTTGTCCAGTACTTGTGTTATTTTCTTCCTTGCGACTGCAGAGTCATCTACGAAAAAGACACATTTTTCATGCCCTCTTTCAACTTTCTCTATTTTTCCCACAACGTCCTCACCAAATGCAGATGAGAGAATTTGCTCGACATCCAGTATCGAGACCAGAGTTCCATTGGGGAGCTCAGTTATTGCGGTAATTAAATTGCCGCTGCTACCGTGCGACATGCCTTCGGATGCATGAACTTTATCCCAATCTACACGAACGATACGATCCACATCTCGAACCAGAAATCCAAGAACGTGCCTGCTGTACTCGGACACCATCATGACCTTTTGTTCTGCGGGATTACCCAAGTTCATAAAACTGGATAAATTTAAAACCGGCATAACATGTCCTCGTAAACTGGCAATTCCGTCAACGCCATGTGGCATATTGGGTGTTTTGGTAATGGTCACCGCACGAGTGACTTCCTTTACCTTAAATACGTTAATTCCAAATACCTCGTTGGATCCGATGGAAAATAATAAAATTTCCATTTTGTTGGATCCAGCCAGGTTCGTGCGCTCATCAACCGCATCTAAAATACTGCCGTTGACGGCCAGCTGTGTATTTGTTTCTTCAATCGACATTGATGACTCCTTTAGCCCAAAAGACGTATCAAAGTTTGTGACAGTTTTTGTGGCTCAAATTTTGGTACATACTCATCTACTCCTACCGCCTTGCCTAACTGCTGGTTGGATAAACTGGAAAGTGAGGAATGCATGAGTACGGGTATGTTTGAAAAACGTGCATCTTCCTTAATTTTTCGAGTCAACATATAACCGTCCATTTCCGGCATTTCTACATCAGTTAAAATAACCTGCAGTAAATCACTTACTGGCACTTTGGCAACATCGGCAGTTGCAGCCAACCTTTTGAGCTCTTCCCAAGCTTTATTTCCGTTTACCGCCGATATGTAGTTAATCTCCATTGCATCCAGTGTCCGTGAAATTTGTTTGCGTGCAACGGGTGAATCGTCTACAAAAAATACGGTCCTATTAGTAAGCCCACTGGGTTTAATTTGTTTAAAGACCACTTCATCCGAACCAAAATTTCCGGTGTCAGCCAGTACTTTTTCAACATCCATCATCATCACCAAGCGCTTGTCTTTTAATTCGGTAACCGCTACGACCAATCCTCCCAGTTGGGCATTAAGCATATCCGGTGGTACTTTCATGGATGCCCAATCTAGCCGCAAAATGGTGTCGACTGCTTCGACCAAAAATCCCTGAGTATGGCCGTTATACTCCGTCACGATCATGATATTTGGAGGGGAATCCGTTTGCATATTGATGTATTTTGCCAAGTCAATCACAGGCACGAGAAGCCCGCGCAAACTGACCATTCCTTCCACCGATGAAGGCATATCAGGCGCTTTAGTGATTGAAGGTATACGCATAACCTCGCGAACTTTGAACACGTTTATACCATAAGTTTCTCGACGCCCGGTACGCGCATCCGTACCCAAACTAAACATGAGTATTTCAAGTTTGTTAGTTCCAGCAAGTTTGGTACGCGCATTAATATCTTTGAATAAATCGGACATCACTTACTCCTAATTATTTCTATTCGACCTGTTTTTTATGAAGATGTTGAACACGCACCTTCTCATCAATTTTATCGGTAATATCAGGTAAAACTTTAGTCACATTACATGTAAATATATTAATAATAACAATGCATGTTTTGTTGGTACTATCTGTTATTTATTTGGTCACCACTGTTGCGGATGCTGCCAATCCATTTGCTGGTAAATCACTGGAGGCACCTTGCAAAGTCACTCCCACTTCATCATTTGGCTGTGGTTTTACATTACCTTCTGCTTCTATCTCCACCGTTCCACCGTCATTCTGTGCGGCTTCTTCAGCTTTCTTATTCATGACTATTATGCTAATACGTCGGTTCACGGGATTAAGTGGATTTGATTTGTCAAAAAGTACAGCTGATGACAATCCAACCACTCGCACTACTTTTTCTTCATCCATCCCACCAATTATCAATTCTCGTCTCGATGCGTTTGCCCTGTCTGCTGAAAGATCCCAATTACTAAACCCCTTTCTGTCTGAGGAATAGGGCTGTGCATCTGTATGGCCTGACAGGCTGACTTTATTTGGCATCAAATTTAAGGTTTGACCAATTTCATGTAGAATTTCTCTTGTATATGGTTCCAATTCAGCACGTCCAATTCTGAACATAGGCCTATTTTTTTCATCTACTATTTGGATACGCAAACCCTCGCTGGTTATATCCAATAAAATCTGCTCTTTAAATTGCTTTAGTTTTGTATTGTTATTTATAGCGTTTTCAATACTTTTTTTCAGATCCTTTAGTTTCTCTAATTCTTTTAGCTTTTCAATACGGACCAACTCTTCTTTTACTGCCTTCAAATTGATAATATTTTTTTTGCTCGGCATGTCAGAATTTTTAACCTGGCCCTCAGATTGGGTAATATCTTTTCCCCCACCCTTAATTATGTTTGAACTATCGCCACTACCAGACCCTCCAAATAGAGACACCCTAAGCGGCGTGTTAAAATAATCCGATATTCCTTTCAAATCGCCCTTGGTTGTTGATCCAAGCAGCCACATTAATAGAAAGAATGCCATCATGGCGGTTACAAAATCGGCGTAGGCAATTTTCCACGCACCGCCATGATGGCCGCCTGCAACCTTTTTAATCCGCTTAATTACTATTGGTCGCTTTTCATTTGACGGCATAAATTAGCTTCTTTTTTGGAGTGTTTATCTTTTCTGCTTTACAAAAGTTTCCAACTCCGAGAATCCTGGTCGCTCAGTTGACAATAATACTTTTCGCCCAAATTCAACGGCCATCGCGGGAGCGTATCCATTCAAATTGGCCAATAGGGTCACCTTGATTGTCTGAAACATTTTTGTGGATTCTTCAGCCTTTTGTTCAAGCACATTGGCCAAGGGACCTACAAAACCGTAGGCCAGCAAAATACCAAGGAAGGTTCCAACTAGTGCTGCACCGATCAGTATGCCCAATTCAGCAGGCGGTATTCCCACTGACCCCATCGTATGCACTACGCCCATAACGGCAGCAACAATACCAAAAGCAGGCAATGCGTCACCCAGCTTGGCTATAACATGTGAAGGGACCATTGCTTCGTGATGATGGGTTTCTATTTCGACTTCCATCAGATTCTCGAGCTCCATCGCATTGAGGTTTCCACTCACCATGATTCGCAAATAATCAGTCAGAAATTCTATAACATGGTGGTCCGCCAGTATTTTGGGGTATTTGGTAAAGAGTGGGCTTTCAGATGCATTCTCAACATCCCCCTCTATTGACATCAAGCCTTCTTTACGAACTTTTCCCAGCAGCTCGTACAGTAACGCCATCAACTCCATATAATTATTTTTAGTATATTTGGCACCTTTAAGTACTTTGGGTAATGCCTTGAAGGTGGCCTTAAGCGTTGCACCTGTATTGCCAACCATGAATGCGCCAAATCCGGCACCCGCGATCATTAACACTTCAACAGGTTGCCATAGGGAATGCAAATGGCCGCCAGCAAGCGCAAACCCGCCAAATACTGATATTGCTACTACCACATATCCAAGTAATACCAACATGAAGCCAACCCTCCACTGATTGCATAGTAAGCAATGTACATAAACAGAGTAGCAGGATATTGATCGTTTTCATCCGTAGAACAGTACATAAAACCAACGCTATTTCGTTCTTAACAGCACGTATCATCTATGAATAAAAACGTCGTTAATACTGAACAACTATTCAGTGTTAACGACGTATTCCCTGCGATATTATTTTACTTGTTAAGCTATTGCATTCTGTTCCTGTTGTGCTGCTTTCTTGGTTTTACCTGCACGTGATGGTGGTCTGCAAATCCCACAGCTGTAGTTTTCGCATAACTCATCAGCATGTATCACAAAAAAACCCCCACACTCTTTACAGGAAGTTTGTTGTAATAGTTTTGCATCAAAGAATCTCAACATAAACCATGCGCGAGTAATGCTTAAGACCGGCTCATCTTCGGAAGTGGTTAGTTGCTCTGTATATAGACGGTAACTCTTTATAAGTGCCTCCACCCCTGACACACCTGCATTTTTGACTACATACTGATGAATATCCATAAACATGGAGGAGTGAATATTGGGTAACCAACTCATAAACCAGTCTGTCGAATAGGGCAACATCCCTTTTGATGGAGACGAGCCTTTCACTTCTTTATATAGTCTCAACAAGCGTTCACGGCTTAGTGAGGTCTCTTCTTGCAATAATTGTAGCCGTGCACCCAGTTTAATCAATTCTATACAGAGCTGAATTTCACGTGCTTCATTAACTACGCTCTTGCTCCCCATATAACCTCCGCTAGTAGTAGTATATTTTTAATATCAGGCAGCCAGAGCTTCTACTGGTTGTGCTGTCATTAATATGGTTGCATGAGCTTGAGACATCATTCTGTCTTTGTTAAAGTCTGAAATCATGTTAAGCAACAAACGTTCGTCAAAACGGAAACGGCACAACATCATGTTGGATGAAGCCATTTTTAAAATTTGTGCTGGAGTCAATCCGGATATAAGATTTGCCATTTCTTCGCTCACACCAAGACGAAAGATGGATGCCACCTTATCGTCTTTGATCATCTGTTGCGCTAAAAGCATATAAGAGAGATTGGCATCTTTTATTTCTGTTTGAGTTTGGCTTGCATTCATTTTGATCTCCTTGGTAGCAAATGATGTCTTTATTGACGATTGCATTCTGCATGCTAATCAACAGAGGAAGAATCAGAGTATTTCTAATTATGATGTAGGAAAAAAGCTTACAAAATGACCTCCATTTATCTAAAATTCAATGGGTTAAAGTGATTTTAGGTCAACAATTAACCACTATGCCCTCTTAATTGACTAAATTTTATTGCCTTAAAAACAATAAGATACGGAACACTTTCTAAATTAAGATCAGACAACAAGTTTTTTATATCCCCTGTTGAAGGAGATGCAACGTTGTTAGAGGCAATAATGAAAAAAAATCGGTCTAGAGTAGGTCACTCTAAACCGATTTTTTAGGTTGGTGGGTCGTCGCGGACTTGAACCGCGGACCAAAGGATTATGAGTCCTCTGCTCTAACCAACTGAGCTAACGACCCGAAAAAATTAACTTTCGCCGTCGAGGAAACTCTTAAGTTTTTCCGATCGCGAAGGATGACGCAATTTGCGCAAAGCTTTCGCTTCAATCTGACGAATACGCTCACGAGTCACATCAAACTGCTTGCCCACTTCTTCAAGAGTGTGGTCAGTATTCATTTCAATACCAAAACGCATACGCAACACTTTTGCTTCACGCGGAGTGAGTGAGTCAAGAATATCTTTGGTTACATTGCGCAAACTGTCATAGACCGCAGCTTCAATAGGTGCCAAACCATTGGAGTCTTCAATAAAATCCCCAAGGTGCGAATCATCATCGTCGCCCACCGGGGTTTCCATCGATATCGGCTCTTTGGCTATCTTCAAGATTTTGCGGATTTTATCTTCCGGCATTTCCATCTTGACCGCCAGTGTCGCAGGATCAGCTTCCAGACCGGTCTCCTGCAAGATTTGACGCGAAATACGGTTCATCTTGTTGATAGTTTCAATCATATGCACCGGGATACGAATGGTGCGTGCCTGATCCGCAATAGAACGGGTAATCGCCTGACGGATCCACCAGGTAGCATAGGTCGAAAATTTGTAGCCACGACGATATTCGAACTTGTCTACCGCCTTCATCAAGCCGATATTACCTTCCTGTATCAGGTCGAGAAACTGCAAGCCGCGATTGGTATATTTTTTGGCGATGGAAATAACCAGACGGAGGTTGGCCTCAATCATGTCGCGCTTGGCGCGACGTGCCTTGGCTTCGCCGTTTGTCATCTGCTTGTTGATTTCTTTCAAGTCCTTGATCGGAATGCCGACTCGCTTTTGAACTTCTAGCATGCGTTTCTGCTGATCTACGATTGCGGCCTGGAAGCGCATCAGCGTTTCACTATAGGGTTTTTTAGCGATAATTTCCTGATCGACCCACTTTAAATTATCTTCATTGCTAACAAACATTTTGATGAAGTGCTGACGCGGCATGCGTGCCTTAACAACACACAGGTCTTGAATACTGCGTTCATGACTCCGTACTTCCTCTACCAAACTTCTCATGGTGTCGCAAAGTTTATCAACTTGTTTTGCGGAAAATCTGAATTGCATCAATTCCTGTGATATTTGCTCTTGCAGCTTGTCATACTGTTTACTGCGATATCCGAATTTGTCATAAGCCTTGCCCATTTTTGCAAACAGGTCAGAAATGTTTGCAAAGCGCTCTAATGCGTCAATTTTAAGTTGCGCTAGGTTAGCCGCTACTAGAGCCTCCCTATCCTCTGCTGACTCTTCCTCTTCTTCATCTTCTTCTTCCTCGGACAACTCTTCTTCTTCAAGAATTTCTTCAGGGACAATTGTCTCGTCCTCTATTTCGATAAATCCATCGATCACTTCATCGATGCGCATTTCATCTGTTTTAACCTTTTCAACAAGTGCAAGAATTTCAGCAATCGTCGCAGGACAAGCGGATACCGCTTGTATCATGTGCTTCAAACCTTCTTCGATTCGCTTGGCAATGACGATTTCATCTTGCCTTGTAAGCAATCCTACTGTACCCATTTCACGCATATACATACGTACCGGGTCAGTGGTTCGGCCAAAGTCAGAGTCGACGGTTGATGCAGCTAGCGCCTGCTCTGCTGCTTCAACTGCATCTTCATCTACAACAACTACCACGCCCTCGGACATGACCATGTTTTCAGCATCGGGAGCTTGATCACTGACACTTATTCCCATGTCATTAATCATACTAACGATACCTTCAATCTGCTCTACTTCAAGCATTTCTGGAAGGTGGTCATTGATTTCAGCAAACGTTAAATAGCCGCGTTCCTTGCCGAGAACTATCAAAGCCTTCAAGCGAGTACGTCTCTCTTCAACATCTTGCAATTGTGCAGACGGATTGGAATCCAACTGCAAATTCGCAGCTAATTTAGCCTTTAGCGTCGCCTTTTTAGTGCTGACGGTTTTTTTCTTTTCCTGCTGAGTCGCCATATCGGTGGATGCCCAGTAATATACAAGTTAATAAATGAAAACGACTTATATATCATAAGTCGTTGAAATGGGCCGCGTATTATACCCGACTTTGAAAAAAATTTCTCATCTTAGACAGGTTTATGCAGTTGTGAATATAGTATCCGTTCCTGCTCAGTCAAAGCCTTGAAGTCTTTTCCAGCCAATTTAAGGTTTAATTCTTCAAATTTTTTCTTACGGAGCTCATCGCGCAATTTTGCCAAAATTCCGTGGAATTCTGCAGTTACATCAAAATTATCGCCCCATTGCATGATTTCAGCCTGCTCACTCGCCAGCAGCGTCTCATGCTCTGTACCTTGAAAATATTGAATCAATGCAGCACTACTTAATTCTCCATTCTGCAATCTCACCCAGGAGCTTAAAGCGGCAATCGCTTCAGCTTCTAGTCCATTAACAGAAAAATCTCCTGGCAAATCCATCACCAGTTCAGGTTTATATAGAAGGCATCTTAACAATAAACGCAGACTTGATATTGTCGGACGAGCTCCTTTTTGCATATGCCGCTTGGATAACTCGCCTACTGTTTTAATCCCATACAATGCGTCTAGTTCATGCAGCGTCAATCCCGCAAGCGCTGAAACTTCCTTGCGTAACAACAACGCCAGGGTAGGAGCAGTAATTGCCACCAACAACGGTCTGGCAAGTTCTAACAAATTGCTCTTTCCTTCTTGTGTGTGCAAATCTACTTTCGCAGATATCTCTCGAAGCAGATAGCCTGATAAAGGCAGTGAATCGACCAACAAACGTTCAAATGCTTCCGAACCAAATTCGCGTATATAACTGTCTGGGTCGTGTTCTTTGGGTAAAAACAGGAAACCTACTCGCTTGCCGTCCAACAAATACGGCAGAGAGTTTTCCAGAGCACGCCATGCGGCCTTTTGTCCAGCTGAATCGCCATCAAAGCAGAATACTACCTGCTCTGCTACACGCAATAATTTTTGAATATGATAAGGGGTTGTAGCTGTCCCCAATGTTGCCACGGCATTCTCAATCCCATGTTGCGCAAGAGCTACCACGTCCATATAGCCTTCAACCACAACCACCTGTTGTTTTGATCGTATAGCCTTTTGGGCCTGAAACAGTCCATAAAGCTCATGGCCCTTTTCAAAAAGAACGGTCTCAGGTGAGTTAAGGTATTTGGGTTCGCCGTTTTCCAGTATACGTCCACCGAACCCAATAACTTGTCCACGCGAATTGATAATTGGAAACATAATCCGGTCGCGAAATCGGTCGTATCGTTTACCAGAGTCACCCTCTATTACAAGGCCTGAGTCCACGAGACTGCCATCCTGATAGCTGACAGAAATTTCAATTAAATTTTGCCAAGCTTCAGGCGCATAGCCTATACCAAAACGTGCCGCAACTTCTCCGCTTAAACCACGTCGTTTTAAATAATCAATTGCTCGTTGTGATCCCTTTAGTTGCTCACGGTAGTAACGTGTTGCCGTTTGCATCAGCTCATATAAATCAGGTGCGGCTTTTTGTTGAACTTGGCCCGTTAATGGGGTTTCACGCGGCACAGCCACACCTATGCTTTGAGCAAGCTCCTCTACAGCATCAACAAAACCCATCCCCATATGTTCCATCACAAATCCGATAGCTGTGCCATGGGCTCCACAACCAAAACAATGATAAAACTGTTTGGTTTGACTAACCGTAAAAGAAGGGGATTTTTCGTTATGGAATGGGCAGCATGCAGAATAATTTGCACCAGATTTTTTAAGCGTTACATATCGCTCTACCACGTCGACAATATCGAGGCGATTAAGCAAATCCTGAATAAAGCCTTTTGGAATCACTCAGCCCTCACGCATATATGGCCAAAAAATTCAACAGGTTAAATAACTTATACCTATTGAGCTATTTTACTTAGACAAACGTGCCTTAACCTGGGCAGATGCTTTGCCAATATCTGCGCGCCCTGACAACTGAGGCTTCAGTATAGCCATTACCTTGCCAATATCTTGAGGACCTACCGCGCCGCTGCTAGAAATAGCCTGTTCAATCGCCACTTCTATTTCAGATGCACTTAATTGTTGGGGCAAGTAGCCCTGCAACACATCCATTTCAAATTTCTCGATACTTGCTAAATCGTTACGTCCTGCAGCTTCAAATTGGCTAAAAGAGTCACGCCGTTGCTTCATCATTTTGTCGATTATAGCCAATACATCTATGTCAGTTAACTCGATACGCTCATCTACTTCACGTTGTTTCATCGAAGCCAGCAATAGGCGAATAGCAGCAAGGCGAGAAGTATCCTTCGCACGCATAGCTGCTTTCATATCTTCATTGATTTGCTGTTTCAAACTCATGATGTTCAGAGTAACTCGTACTCTGAATGGTTAGATTAATATAACTTTGGCGGCAGAACCTGGTTGCGAAGACGTTTGTAGTGGCGTTTAACTGCAGCAGCAAGCTTACGTTTACGCTCCGCAGTAGGCTTCTCATAAAACTCACGAGCTCTCAAATCTGTCAGTAGACCTGTTTTCTCTATAGATCGCTTGAATCGACGCAGGGCTACTTCAAAGGGCTCGTTCTCTTTAACACGTACAGTTGTCATCAACAAATTACCTTATACAAAAAATTTGAGGGCGGAATATTACCAAAACCTGGATGTTTTCACAACCAAAGAATGTTCTATTTTTTCTTTTATTTCAAGTAATCGTTATCCGTGCAAATTTTCGTTTCCCAACCTGAGCAACCACAATAACACCAGCCTTCATCTGCAAAGCGTTGTCCCTGACACGCTCACCGTCTAATTTAACGGCTGACTGTGAAACCATTCGTAACGCTTCTGAAGTACTTGCCACCAATCCGGCCTGTTTGAGTAATTGTGAAATACCAATGCTACCATTAACCGAACTCACTGAAATTACTGGCATATCTTCGGGTAAGACACCCTGTTTAAAACGTGCTTCAAATTCTAGCAGTACCTGCTCGGCTGCTTGACGAGAGTGAAAACGGGCAACAATTTCTTGCGCAAGCATGACCTTAATATCTCGCGGGTTGCGTCCTGCTTTTACTTCTTCACGCCACTTTGATATGGTACTCATACGTTCAAAAGACAATAACTCAAGGTAACGCCACATCAAAACGTCGGATATCGACATTAATTTACCAAAAATTTCCTGGGGAACATCAGCTATACCTATGTAATTCCCCAACGATTTGGACATTTTATTAACGCCATCCGTCCCTTCCAACAAAGGCATGGTAATTACGCACTGAGGCGGTTGCCCATAGTGTTTTTGTAACTCACGTCCCATCAGTAAGTTGAACTTCTGGTCTGTTCCCCCAAATTCAATATCTGCCTTTAATGCGACTGAGTCATAACCTTGTACTAAAGGATAAATAAACTCATGAATAGCGATCGGCTGCTGATTAGCATATCGCTTCGAAAAATCATCACGCTCTAACATTTGCGCCACGGTATGAGTAGCAGCAAGTTTAATCAAGTCTGCCGCATTAAACTGATCCATCCAGGTCGAATTAAACACTACCTCCGTTTTGGAAGGATCAAGCACTTTGAATACTTGATCACTGTAACTTTTTGCATTTTCAAGTACCTTTTCACGAGACAAGGGAACACGCGCTGCATTTTTCCCTGTTGGATCGCCTATCATCCCGGTGAAATCGCCAATTAGAAACAAAATGTGATTGCCCAAGTCCTGTAACTGGCGCAATTTATTAAGGAGAACGGTGTGACCTAAATGTAAATCAGGTGCTGTTGGATCAAACCCAGCCTTAATGCGTAATGGGCGAGCCAAACTTAATTTTTGTTTAAGCTCGTTCTCAAGAAGTATCTCAACAGATCCCCGTTTAATTAAATCAAAAGCCTCTTGTTGTTTCATATTTAAATGCATTTTCTGTATATTCTGGAAATTTTGAGCAACCATTTGTTTCTGTTAGAATGTTCTTCTTAATTTAAAGAAGGTAATGGCAGATTGCAAATAAATGCAACCACCGCCAAGATATTAAATGGTAACTCAAAATCCTATTTTGCAAGCACGCAAATTACAATTGCGCTGGTTCGTAACTTTATCAACACTCCCTTTACTTGGCGTTTTATCTGCTTTTGGCATTATTCCACAAAGCAATATCAGTTTTGAATTCGGTCAAAAATTTAGTGAGGAAATTTCTCTGCCTTTTTTAGATCAACAAATCGAGAATACGGAGGTATTTTGGCGTACTGTAAAAACTCAACGTGGTGACACTATCGATGAACTATTACGTCGCCTCGATGTAAATGACACGGCTGCCAGTGAATACTTAAGAAATACCAAAGACGCCTTATCTTTACAGCAGCTATCCTCTGGTAAAGATGTGCAAACCGAGACCAATAAAAAGGGCAACCTCATTTCTCTGCGCTTTACCGATAACAATGGCAATCAAATTTTTATTGAAAAAAAAGGTGATCATTACATTACTCACAAATCAAGTAAACAAATCGAAAAACGAATTTTTATGCGAACGGGAGAAATCGAAAGCACACTCTTCGCTGCAACAGATGCGGCTGGACTCAACGACATAGTGGCGAATCAATTAGCCGACATTTTCAGTGGTGATATTGATTTCCATAGAGATCTGAGGAGGGGAGACACCTTCTCATTGATATACGAAATGAACTACGTAAATGGGGAACCTCTAAACAATGGCAATATCCTTGCTGCAGAATTTCACAATCAAGGCCAAAAATATAGGGCGTTATATTACGAAATTACAACTGGCAATGGTAGTTATTTTAGTCAAGATGGGAAAAACATGCGCAAAGCTTTTCTCCGCTCTCCGCTTGAATTTACTCGTGTCAGTTCAGGTTTTCAACAATCCAGATTCCACCCTATACTCAAAGAGTGGCGTGCTCACAAAGGCGTAGACTACGCGGCATCTACTGGCACAAAAGTAAAAGCAACAGCAGACGGAGTAGTAGCATTTGCTGGCAAACAAGGTGGGTATGGAAACATGGTTACCATTAGCCACCAGGGTCGCTATTCCACTCTTTACGGTCATCTATCACGCTTTTCCAATGGTTTACACGTAGGTCAACGTATATCTCAGGGGGAAATCATTGCCTTTGTCGGACAAACTGGTTTAGCTACAGGGCCGCACCTTCATTATGAATTTAAAATAAATGGCCAGCAGAGAGACCCTCTTCGTGTTCCACTACCTGACGCAAAACCAATCAACGCCATACAAAAATCACAATTTCAGACAGCGACTTTGGAAATGGTAGAACGCTTAAATGTTTTAAGCGGTTACCGTCTGGCCAGGTTGAATTAGCATTAACATCCCCTTGCCAAAGATTTTTATTCAGTGAAAAATTCGGATATTTATATTGGGATTATGTCTGGAACCAGTCTTGATGGTATTGACGTGGCGCTACTCGATTTATCTGGCAAGGCACCCTTGGTTCTGGCTACACACTTCCAAAGTTACCCTCAATCTGTCAAAAACACGCTTCTCACACTTCATCAGCCTACAACGAATGAGCTACATAACACGCAGTTAATTTCAATAGAACTGGCGTATGCGTATGCCGCTGCGACTCAACAACTTCTAAAGAAATTCAACTTTCCATCCAATGAAGTTAGAGCTATAGGTTGTCATGGTCAAACCATACGCCATCGCCCTGACGCGGGCTATACCATCCAATTGGGAAATGCAGCTCTTTTAGCAGAATTAAGCGGTATCACAGTGGTCAGTGATTTTCGTAGTAGGGACATTGCTGCTGGGGGACAAGGAGCGCCTCTTGTCCCAGCTTTCCATCACAAAATGATGCGTCATCCAGACATTCATCGAGTAATTGTCAATATTGGAGGTATAAGTAACTTAACCAATTTGTCACCCATTAGCGCAACGACAGGATTTGATTGTGGTCCTGGAAACTTACTCATGGACACGTGGGTTATGCGACATTTAAATCAGCCGTACGACAATGAGGGCAAATGGGCTACTACAGGAGCAGTAGTTCCCTCTCTATTAAAAAAACTTCTAGATGAACCCTATTTACATGCTCAACCACCCAAAAGTTGTGGCCGTGATTTATTCAATATGGATTGGTTAGACAAACAATTGAGTGGTTTTGAATCCGCTGAAGACGTACAAGCCACTTTACTTGCCCTAACTTGCCTTGCAATTAGTGATTCGATTCATCAATGTTGTGCAGGAGCCCAAGAAATATATTTATGTGGTGGTGGTGCGCATAATCTGGCACTAATTAAATTCCTCAAATGCGCGCTTCCAGAATGCACTATCCAACTCACCGACGTACTCGGAATTGAGTCCGATTGGCTTGAAGCAATTGCATTCGCCTGGCTCGCGCAGCAATCAATTCAAGGGGATAGTTCAAACCTGCCCGAAGTAACAGGAGCACGCCACCCATGTATACTTGGTGCTATTTATCAGGCATAAAAAAACGGGGAGTAAACCCCCCGTTTTTTTATCTCTCTTTAAAATTAACTGCTAAGCAGAAAAAGAAGAACCGCAACCACAAGTAGTTTGTGCATTAGGGTTTTTAATTACAAATTGTGCACCTTCTAATCCTTCCTGATAGTCAATTTCAGCACCTACCAGATATTGAAAGCTCATAGGATCAACTAACAATTGCACCCCATTTTTATTCATCACAGTATCGTCGTCATTGATAACCTCATCAAAAGTGAAACCATACTGAAAACCCGAACACCCCCCACCACTAACAAATACTCGCAATTTTAAATCAGCGTTCCCTTCTTCTTCGATTAACTGCTTCACTTTATTTGCTGCATCCTCTGTAAACAACAATGGGTCTTGTATTTCACTAACTGCATTCATAGCCGGCTCCTCAATAATTTCTGATATCAAAAAATTTGTAATAGTATATTCATTTAACGATGCTTAATACGAACCAGTTACACACCCTAACTAAAAGTACGTAACTAACTTGTCTCTGAGTTTCCTAGTTTAAAGGCTACAACCTTCTCGGATGTATCGGCCAAATGTATCAATTTACCCTCAACAACTGCACCAAGTTGAATTTCAAGTGTTTTATAGTGAACGTCACCTGTGACTTTTGATTTACTCTGAAGTTCCAAATACTCGGCAACACTGACAGGACCAGTGATCTCACCGTTAACAACGAGGTGGGTGACGTTAATTTCCCCATTGACACGCGCATGTTCACTCAAGACAAGTGTACTCGGTTTACCAGGTGTCGCGATAATACTCCCATCAATTTCCCCGTCAACTCGTAGGCCTCCAGTAAAATGGACGTCTCCGACTATTCTAGTTCCCGCACCAATAAGTGAATCTATGCGATTTTGTGGTTTACTTTGCTCTGAACCAAACATGTATTCTCCTAAGATAATCCTACACTCTGTACAGCTTTGGGCTCACGTACACCTCGCTCAAACACCCTTACTTGAACATTTTCAATTACAACGTCAGAGGCCACCTTAAATGCCTTATCAATAACCTGATAATACTTGAAATTGAGTTGATATGCAGCCTGGTCTTGTGAGGACTCCTCCCTTGGGAATTGTAACACTATTTTTTTTCCGTCTTTAATCGCATTCACAATCAGCTGCATACTTCCCTGAAATGCCTTTCCTCGTTGTTTTACAGATTGCACCAAGATTAAGCGGCAGTAATACTCACCAGGCAATGAGTCTCGATCTACTTTCAGCCGCAATATCGAAAGATCGCTTTCACTTTCCCCTTGTGCCAAGGGTAAATTTTGAAAAAAAGACAAATTCTCTTTAAGGCGAATATTTTCATCGCTTAAGTTTTTAATTTGATTGGCTATTTCCTGGTTTGCCGCATGTTCCATTTGCGCCTGCCGCTCAAAGGATGCAGCTTGATTGCTTAATTTCGCATTTTCATCTTGAAGAGTAATGACATTTTCACGTAGGCTTTCCAAGTCCTTAACTGCTTGACCTCGTTGAAAACCAGCAAGCTCGAGGCCTGAATCATACGCCCACCACACAACACTACCCACCACCAATACCAAAGGAATCGCAATAATCCAACGAATATACCAAGGAATGTGCGGGCGCACTGATAATCGCTGTGCGGAAATACTGAATCGTCGTTCAAATTTTCTTAAGCGCATAAAGTCAAGCTGGTAAGGACGCTTAGGTTAAAGTAGTTGTGACATAATAAAGTGAAATTCATACTCACATATTCAAACGACTCAAACTGTCTAACCCTAAATTGAGTTATCGATTTCGGACAATACCACAACAACACATAATCTTGAAGTCCAATCAACTTATGAAGCTAAATAATGTACCAACATATTGAATGGGCGCTAGAGATATCCATACTTAATATATAAGATCAATGTGGTTTCTCAAAATATGAATACTTAGCAAATATTCGATGCCAATATTTCAGTATTCAATCAACATTTACTCGCAGTTAAAATTGAAATGATTAGCAAATGCAATGAACCATAAAAAAAACCGCCACGTGGCGGTCTTTTCGGCATTCCAAATAAATTAGCGCTTAGAGAACTGTTTACGTTTACGAGCTTTTCGCAAGCCGACTTTTTTACGTTCAACTTCTCTTGCATCCCTCGTAACCAGCCCGGCAACTCTCAGAGCAGGGCGAAGCGCTTCATCGAAATCTATCAATGCACGTGTTATACCGTGGCGAACGGCACCTGCTTGGCCTGACTCACCACCGCCCTGCACATTCACCATAATATCAAATTTACCAAGAGTTTCCGTCAATTCCAAAGGCTGACGGACAACCATTCGTCCTGTTTCGCGTGAAAAATACACATCTACAGGCTTATCGTTGACGATTATATCGCCCTTGCCAGGCTTGATAAATACTCGTGCAACTGCATTTTTGCGTCGGCCAGTGCCATAGTTATACGTTACACTCATGATTATGCTTTCACCAGGTCGATAGGTTTAGGTTGCTGTGCACTATGCGGATGCTCGGCTCCTGCATAAACTTTTAGTTTTCTCAGCATTGCGTAGCCAAGCGGGCCTTTTGGCATCATGCCACGAACAGCTTTATACAGAACACGATGTGGGTGTCGGTCTAGCAACTTGGTAAAGTTGGTTTCATAAATACCACCTGGATAGGTAGTATGACGATAATACTTCTTATCCTGGGCCTTGTTACCTGTTACACGCAGTTTTTCAGCATTAACTACAACCACGAAGTCACCGGTATCAGTATGAGGGGTATAAATGACTTTATGCTTGCCACGCAAGCGAGCGGCGATTTGGCTAGCCAACCGACCTAGAGTCTTATCAGTAGCATCGACTAATAACCAGTCATGCTGAACTTCATGCGCCTTAGCGGAAAATGTTTTCATTGCACTTCCTAAAACAATTAAAATTAGTGAACTTCGAAGGGCGCGGATTCTACCTATATCCACAAATTCTGTCAATTAGTTAATGTGGCACGCCTCAGAAAACAAGGTGTTCACTGATTGGCTTGACTTAAACCACAGCAATTGAATTAGTATTTTCAACTAGCCTGTACTTTAAAAGTAACGTTAGGTAGCCATATCAAAACATTGCAAATTCCGAATTTCCAACAAACACATTTATTATAAATGGGTAAAGACTACGTAATAAAACTTGCATGATTTTTCAGCCCCGTGCAGTATTTATATCTAACATTTAATCCTGCTAGCTTTATGTCCTGGCTTTTCACAAATGTAATTTCGGCTATTCTATTGCCGCCACTTAACTTACTAATGATCATGTTGCTTAGTCTAGTTATTTGGCATCGTCATCCGCGTATTTCTCGTATGTTATTTATTTTCATTTTTCTAATTTTTTGGTTTCTTTCCACACCAATCGTGGCTGAATATTTTTTGCACTCACTAGAGGAGCCAACTCAATCGCTACACATTTCTGATAATCCTGCCGATGCAATTGTTGTTCTTGGTGCTGGTACCTATTTCAATGCACCTGAATATAGCGGAGACACCGTTAGCTCTGCCTCACTCGAACGACTGAGGTACGCAGTGACACTTTACCGTCTTACAGGCAAACCTATTTTACTTTCCGGAGGTACACCGGAAGGAAATCAAACCTCAGAAGCTAAGTTAATGAAGCAAGTACTGGTGCATGAATTTAATGTTCCAGTTCAATTCACTGAAGAAGACTCCAAGAACACATTAGAAAGTGCTTTGAAAAGTTTCACTTTGTTGCGCAATGCTAGTATCAGCAGAATTTACTTAGTCTCCCATGCCTGGCATATGCCTCGGTCTGTGGAAGCTTTTCGATCGGCAGGATTTGAAGTGATTCCCGCCCCTACCTCATTCACAACACATTACAGCAATAATTTACTGAATTATTTACCCAATGCAACTGCTTTTAAACAGAGCCAATTATTTCTCCACGAAAGTATAGGTATACTCTGGTATAAGTTAAAATCGTAACATTCTAAATTACCAAAGAGTATCAACATGAAAGCACGAATCAAATGGGTAGAACAAGTATCATTTCTAGGTGAAACTGAAAGCGGTCATGCCATGTTAATGGATGGCCCCCCAGAGGGCGGTGGTAGAAACTTGGGGCCACGCCCGATGGAAATGGTATTAATAGGTACGGGTGGATGCACCACCTATGACGTTATACACATTCTCAAAAAAGGCCGTCAACTGGTGCAAGATTGCGTTGTCGAAATTAGCGCAGAACGTGCCACTGAAGATCCAAAGATTTTCACCAAGATACACTTTCACTTCGTGGTGACTGGCAAAGATTTAAATTCTGACCAAGTAGATCGTGCGATCAAACTCTCTGCAGAAAAATACTGCTCTGCTTCTATCATGCTTGGGAAAGTAGCGGATATCACGCATGATTTCGTAGTTATACAAACGGAATAATTAATCTTCAAACCCAGTAAGAGGTACGCGTCATAATCTTGCCGCCAAACCGCATAGCCAACCTGACTGGAAGGGGCAGCCCTAAGCCACCAAGTGCAACTGCCACTTCTGCGTGTTGAGTTTCATCCAAATACATTTGCTGTACCACGGCACGACTTTTTGAATCATTTTCCGGCAGTTTGACCAGATGACTTTGCAAATGAGCGCCTACCTGACGCTCTGTTTCTGCTAAAAATCCCAGACTCCATTTATCTCCCAGCAGTCCCGCCAAAGTACCAACAGCCAAGGAGCTGGTATACCACAGTGGATTAAGAAAGCTTACATGACTTCCAAGTTCATTAACCCGCCGCGCTGTCCAAGCCAAATGTTCAGTCTCTTCTTGAGCTGCAGAGTTTAGCATTTGCTGTATTTTCGGGTCGTGAGCCGTAATTGATTGCCCTTGATACAATGCCTGTGCACATATCTCCCCACTATGATTCACACGCATTAATGCTGCTGAATTTTTCTTCTCGTCTGCATTTAGATCACCGTCTATCATTTCGGCATCCGGGTGGGGACGGACGCTATATGCCCCGGCAAACAAGGAGCGCAACCCTTTATCGAACCTTAAAATATAACTATCCAAATTCAACATAAAATTTTCCAGCTCCCGAAAATATTTAACCAATATAACCACGCGAGTATTATCACTTTTTTTGTGGATGTAAGGAAGTACCCCTAAAATTTAAC
>Ga0315270_10000048_pt1 | contig 60230 bp, 48 predicted proteins | sample C1_bottom_MG_FD_204932 | JGI IMG/M metagenome (GOLD analysis project Ga0315270, IMG submission 204932) | Sediment microbial communities from Yellowstone Lake, YNP, Wyoming, USA - C1_bottom | ecosystem: Environmental > Aquatic > Freshwater > Lake > Sediment | place: USA: Wyoming | collected... | reverse complement strand
GCCTCGGGCCAGCGCAACAGCGGCCAGGCCCAGGTGCGCGCCGCCGCGGGCGACCTGGTGCTCATGATCGCCGCGGACCGACAGGTGGCCCTGCCCGGCAAGCCGTTCCAGGTGACGGCCCGCGCCCTCGACCTGGATGGCAAGGAGGTTCCAGGCGTGGCCATCGCCCTGCGGGCCGCCCGCATCGTGGCCCAGAAGGACAACGCCTACTGGTGGTCGCGGCCCAACGCCCTGAAGCCCGGCGAGACCGTGGCTTCGGCCCAGGGACCCCAGGCCATGCTGACCATCCCAGAAGGCGGCGCCTTCCTGCTGGTGGCGGAGGCCCGGGATTCCAAGGGCCGCCCGGTGATGGCGCAGCGCCAGATCACCGTGGCCGCCGAAGGCACGCCCCTGCCGGCGGTACCCGATCTACGTGCCGCCGCGGACAAGCCCGAGTACCAACCCGGCGACACGGCGCGCATCCTCGTGCAGCTGCCGCGACCCAAACTGACCCTGCACTGGGCCCTGGAGCACGAGAGCTTGGGGCAGCGCCAGAGCCGCACCGTGGCAGGCACCACGGCCTTGGTGGAGGTCCCCGTCACGTCCGCCATGCAGCCCAATGTATGGGCCGTCTTCGAGATCGTGGCCGAGGGCCGCCGCCAGATGGTGGAAGTCCCCATCCGCGTGCCGAAGAAGGACCGGCGCCTGCAAGTGGCCGTCACCACGGACAAGGAACGCTACCAGCCCGGCCAGCCCATGAAGGTGACTGTGGAAGTGAAGGATGCAGCGGGTCGGCCCTCCGCCGCGGACCTCAGTGTGGGCGTGGTGGACGAGGCCATCTACGCGTTGAGCCAGGAGCTGCATCCAGACCCCGTGCGCTTCTTCCATCCCACGCGCCGCCATGGCGTGCTGCGGTCGGGCTCCACGGACTGGAGTTTCCACGATCTGCTGCGCCGCCAGCGTCCCGTCTGGAGCCTCAAGCAGACCAAGCGCGGCGACTTCAAGGCCGATGACGACGACAAGGTGCGCCAGAACTTCAAGGATACGGCCCACTGGGTGCCCTTCGTGGCCGCGGGCCGCGACGGGAAGGCCAGCGTGGACCTGGTCCTGCCGGACAACCTCACTGCCTGGCGGGCCACGGCCACGGCCATCACCGCGGATACCAAAGTGGGTGTGGGCCGGGCCTCGAAACCCGCCTCCAAGCCTCTGCAAGTGGCCCTCACCCTGCCGCGCACGCTGAGCGTGGGCGAGGAGGCCCGGGCCATTGCCCTGGTGCGCAATCTTTCGGGTCAACCCATCCAGGGGAAGATCCGGCTGGAGGTGCAGAATGGTCGGTTCTCAGGCAGCCCTGAAGGATCGTTCAGCCTCCAGGACCAGGGCGAATACCGCTTCGCCCTGCCGCTGTTCTCCGACAAGACCGGCCCGCTCACCGTCACGGCCCGCGTGGAGGGTGGCGGCCTGAAGGATGCCGAGCGGCAGAAAGTGACGGTGCTGGATCAGCTGGTGCCCGCGTCCATGTCGGGTTCCATGGTGCTGGAGGGTGGTGCCCAGACCCTCGCCATCCCGGCGCCTCCGGCCGCCAAGGGTGACGCGACCCTGGTACTCACGCCCGTGGGCAACCTGGAGCATCTGGCCGCGCCCTCGCTGCCCTACCTCATCGGCTATCCCTACGGCTGCGTGGAGCAGACCCTGTCCAGCTTCGTGCCCAACCTGCTGGTGGCTGATCTCGTGAAGCAGGGCGCCATGCCGGACCTGGACTGGAAGCAGCTCACGAACCTGGACCGCAACATCCGGGATGGTGTCTTCAAGGTGTACGGCTACCAGATGGCCAACGGCGGCTGGGGCTGGTACGCGCCGGGAGACTTCGGCCTGGACGCCAATCCCCACACGACCGGCTACGCCATCCAGAGCTTCGCCACCATGAGACGCCTGGGCTATGCCGTGGACGAGGGCGTCTACCGGCGGGGCCGCCTGGCTGCCATGAGCCTCTTCCAGCAGACGGCGCGGCAGGCGGATCAGGCTGGCGCCACGCCCAAACCCCGATCTGCCGGTCACGGGCAGTCGACCGAACCCGCCGCGGATGCCGCCTTCCTGCTGGTGTCCCTGGCCCAGACCGGCGAGCCCCTGGCGGGCCTGCTGGACAGCGCCGCGGACAAGGTGCTGCGGGGCCAGTGGCCCGGCGATCACGTGCTGGCCATGGTGGCCCTGGCCGCCGCCCAGGCCAAGCATCCCAAGGCCGCGGCCCTGATCGAGCGCCTGGAGCAGCGCGCCGTCGTGAAGGGCGGTCTGGCCCGTTGGGAGGGCCGCCGGGAGGTCTGGTGGAGCTACGTCTCGGGCGACGTGGTCCCCACGGTGATGGCGCTGAAGGCCCTGTGCTTGGCACGGCCCCAGTCGCCCCTCATCCGCCAGGGCGAGACCTTCCTGGCCGCTGAGTACCGCGGCTATGGCTGGTACTCCACTTGGAGCACCGGCCAGATCGTGGACCTGCTGCCCTACCTCATGAAAGTCCGGAAGCTGGACTGGGGACCGCTGGCCATCCATGCCTCGGTGCAAGGTGGTCCCACCTGGGACTTCAAGGAACGGCCCCAGCCCCGCCGCTGGAACGTCCGCGAATCCCGTCCCGGTAGCTTCGCCATGGCGGAGCCGAAGCCCGTCACCATCACGGCCAGCGGCAAGGGCCTGCTGGTGTGGACCTATGCCTACCAGGTGCCTGGCAGTGCCGCCGGCACGCCGAAAGGAGATGCCTCGTCCGCCCTGCGGCTGTCGGTTACACGGAACCTCTGGCGCCTGAAAACCCCTCAGGAAACCGGGAATGCCCGTCAGGGCTGGATCCGCCAGCCCTGGACCGGAACCATGAAGGCTGGCGAGGAAGCCTGGATGCAGGTGACTTTCCGCACGGACCGCGATGCGGACTACGTGATGCTGGAGGTGCCCATCCCCGGCGGCCTCAACCCCACGGTGAAGCTGGAGGGATTCGTGCTCGAAGGAAGGCCCTTCACGGATGAAGGCGCGTCAGACACCTGGATGAAGCCACGCATCGAGGTGCACGGAGACAAGGTGACGTTCCTCTTCCAGCACGCCTGGAGCTGGAACGCGCATACGGTGCGGATCCTGCTGCGGGCGGGCATGGCGGGCAGCTACCGGCTCCGTCCCGCCAAGGTGAGCCTCATGTCGAACGAGGGGCAGTGGGCCACCTGCGACGGGGCGGACCTGAAGGTGCTGGACGGTGGTGCGCGATGAGGCGGCTGCTGGTTCTGTCCCTCCTGCTGACGGCTACCTTCCTGGGTGCCCAGAAGGCCCGGGCGCCCAAGGCTCCGGCCGCGACTGCCTATGTGCCCGACCTCCAGCAATGGCGCCTGGAGGTGTCCCCGGCCCTGGGCGGCTGGTCCAGCGACCGCACGGTGAGTCTGCGGATCAAGCTCGTGGATCCCAAGGATCCCAATCCGCCCAAGGACGAGGCGCAGACCCGGTTCTCCTTCGACGAGGAGGAGGGCGACTACGTCCCCCCCCCGGAGGACACCCGCACGGCCGATCAGCTGCGCCAGGAACGGCAGACGCGGGAGGCCGAGGTCGCCCGCAACGCCTGGCGGTCCCGCGCCCTGCAGGTGTGGTTCAACGGCGCGACCCTGCGCTGGCAGGCCAGTGTGGGCAGCACGCTGCACACTGAACTCACCGCCCAGAACGGCGAGAACCGCCTGGAGATCCTGGAGCCGGATTCGGGCCTGCGGGTGGTTCGGAGCTGGTGGGTGTCGACGGCGCGAACCCGGCTCCGGGTGGCCTCCATCCAGGCCAATGACGAGTACACCGGCGGCAGCCTCCAGGTGCTGGAACCCGACGGGGCCCTGGCCGAAGGAGGCCGGCGCACGCCTTCAGGCGGCATGCTGCGCTGGTCCGGGGAGTACACCCACGAGACCCCGCCCCCAGGTACCTACACCTTGAAATGGATCAGCGGCTGGCGGGGCGGCAAGCCGGCCCGCATCAAGGTCGAAGCCCTGCTGGACGGCGGTACCGACCAGGAACGTCGCTGGATCTGGGAACGTCTCATCCTGCCCGGCGCCGGGCCCGTCACCCTGGGGACCTTCGATGTGGAACCCTAGATTCCTGGGGGCCCTCCTGGCCTTCCAGTTGCTGGCGGCCCAGCCCCCGCCCGAAACCGGACCTGGACCCGCGCTGCTGGCGGCCTGGCACGCACCGGCCCTCCGGCCTGGCGAAGGCTTCGCCATCACCCTGGGGGACAGTGAGGTGCGTGCCTTCGGCGAAGCACGCAGGGAGGCTCCCATGGGCAGCCTCGCGAAGCTGGTCTGGATGCGACTCGAGGGAGCAGAGTGGTCCGGCGCCGGGGTCCAATACCGTTGCAAAGGGTCCGATGGGCCCTTCGTTTGCTGGAACCGGGAGGGCCACGGCCGTGTGGATCTGGGCCGGGCCCTCCAGGAGAGCTGCAACCTTGCCTTCCTGACCTGGATCGCGGGATCCCGCGAGCGCTGGCTCCAGGACTATGGCCCGGATGCGGCCCGAGCCCGCCTGGAGGAGACCTTCGAGCCCTTCCTGGGGCGCCGCCTGCCACCCGGAGAGGGTTTGCCCCCCCTGACGGCCGCCTGGGTGGGGGATGGCGACCTGCTGCGCACCAGTCCCGAAGCCTTCCTCCGCTGGCTCATGGACCCGGCCCAGGCCGAGGTCGTCACCTTCGGAAAGCGTTTCCTGGCGGGCTTCTGGGTCGAAGTGAAGGAGCTGTTCGGCAAGGAGGGCTGGTGGTTCAAGACCGGCACCGCTCCCGTGCCTGGTGATTCCGCGGCCACTAGCGCCTGGGTGGCGGGCGGGCGTGGCTCCGTCCTCGTGGTGCTCCATCTCCCGCGGGGCCGCGGCAAGCAGGAGGGCCTGGTGCGCATCCGGGAGATCCTGGGACTGAAGCCTTGATCCTTCTCATTGCCCCGGCCCCTGCGCCGCCGTTCACGCCACCCGTGATGGAAGGAGACGCGGCCGCCCGGATTGCCGTGGAGGAATGCTTGCGCCTAGCGTTCACGGCTACCGCGGCCTTCGGGCCCTGGCCGCCGGGGCCCTGGCGCGTGGTCATTCATCCCGATGCGGCAGCGTTTGAACGAGCCACCGGGGCCCCGCCTGCGCGCAGCGGGCAGTGGGTGGGCGGCACTCTGCATCTGCGCCCCTGGGATCAGCTGCGGCGGCGGGGTCTGGACGCGATCCTGCGCCATGAGCTGACCCACCGGCGCCTGCGGGACGCGGGCCTGCGCCGCTGGATGGAGGAGGCCCGGTGCCTGTGGGCGGAGACGCATCGATTGCCGGGGGCTTGGCCGTCACCGCCAGTCACCCCTCTTCAGGACCGCCTGGATCGTGCCCTGGCCGGGGGTACCACCCGCGAGCAGGTCTGGGCCTATCGCTGGCTGCGGGCCTGGCTGCGGCGGGATCCTCTGCCCGACCCTCCTGTTTCAGCGAGGAAGGGAGGAGATGCCTGGGTGAAGGAGACCGTCCCCCTTGCCGGGACCGTCACGGTGGTATGGCCCTCCGAGCGGTTCCGCGGACCTCTGGTTGTGAATGGACAGCGATTGTCGCATCGTACCGGGAGGACCTGGCGTTTCATGGGGCGGGCGCGCTTCAGTGAGAACGTGCCCGTCCACGACCTGAAGGGCACGGTGAAGGTCCGTGCCGAGGCCCACGGCTGGCGCCTGTCCTGGACGGCTTCCGAGGCCGCATGGGTCGCCGCCGCCACTGAGGGAGAACTGGGAGTCGACGCGCCCTTCGAGGCCCGGCGCGCCCTGGCGGCGGTGCTGGAACGCTGGCTGGAAGGCCATCGCCACCAGCATGCAGGCGGGGCCCTTTGTCCCCTTACCCACTGTGCCGTGGTGCGGGGCAGCGCCTCGGCCGATACGATCCGCGCCGTTTCGGCGGCTCCACCCCTGGATCTGGATCCACGTTGGGCCTTCTTCACGGGTTCCTCCGGAGGCCGCCCCCTCAGTCCCCGCGAAGCCTGGGGCGAGGGACCTGATGGACCCGGCGGTGCGGCAGAAGTGCCAGGCGACCGCTGGCTGACCTGGGAACGCACGCTCAGTGCCGCTCAAGTCGCCGCGTTGAAACGGGACGTACGCCCCGGCCTCAAGGAGGGCCAGCGGGGCCTCCGCCTGGGAGATTCCGGGCCCTATGCCGTCGAGGATCTGCGTCTGGCCGCCGGGCGGCGCTTCGGCTGGACCACCTGGCCCAGCAACGCCTGCGAAGCCGAACTCCAGCCTGGCGGGTCGCTGCGGATGAAGGGTCGTGGCTGGGGCCACAACGTGGGCCTGTGCCTTGCCACGGCCCGCTTCCGCGCCACCCAGGGCGCCACCGCGGAGCAGATTCTGGCCGAGGCGTTCCCCGCGTCGTGGCGAACCCCATGACCTGGTGGGTGTATCTGATCCGTTGCGCGGATGGCACGCTCTACTGCGGCATCGCTCTGGATGTGGAGGCGCGGCTAGAGCAGCACCAGGTGGGGAAGGGCGCCAAGTACACCCGGGGCCGCGGGCCCCTGGTGCTGGTCTACCGCGAGGCCTGCGGCACCAAGGCCGAGGCCCTGCGGCGGGAGCGGGTCATCAAGCGGATGCCCCGGACGAGGAAGGCGGCGCTCGCCGGCATCCACTGAGGTCTGGGACCGATCACCCATGGCAGAATGCGGCATGCGAAGTCCATTCATCCCCCTATTGCTGGCCGCTCTCCTATCGGGATGTGCCACCCCCGTGGTGGTGCATCCGCCCGCAGACCGCCAGGAACGGGAGGCCCGGGCCCTCCGGGAAGTGATCCGCCTAGGGCAGCCGGGGGACTGGCTGGTGATCCGTGGGTACCACGCCACGGACAATCTGGTCAGTACCCTCACGAGCGGGTCCTTCAGCCATGTGGCCGTGCTCGACCCCGAACGGGGCCAGGTGATCGAGGCCGAAGGGAAAGGACTGCACACGACGCCCCTGGCAGCATTCATGAAAAAGGCCCATCGCCTGATCCTCATGCGGCCGGTGTGGGCCACCACCGTGGAGCGGCAACGGGCCGCGGTGGAGAAGGCCAGAGGCCTGGTGGGCCGACCCTACGACTTCACCGGCCTGGTCGGTATCAACCTTCCGGATCGCTACTACTGCAGCGAACTGGCGGTGGCCGTCTATGCACCCTATCCCTCGCGGAAGGATCGGCTGCCCGCCGTGATCCCGCCCTCGGACATGCACTACTGGGCGACCATCCTGTGGGACAGCGGCCCGGTGTCGGTGCCTTAGAGCTTGTCTGTCAATTATCCGCGCCCGCGCTGCGGCCCCCACCTTGCTGGATCACGCGGCTGGGCTCCGTCGCGGGCATGGCTAATTGACGGACAAGCTCTTAGCCGAACACCCGGGAGACGGCCTGCTAAGCCAGCACAGGTTGAGGGAATGCTTCAGTGCTGAAGAATCCCTCGCAATTCGTCCATCTGGCCCTTGGAGACCAGGGGCTGAGCCGGTTGGACTCCATCAAGGGAGACCAGGAAGGCCTCGGTGGAGCCCTTGCCGTAGGGCTGGCCCTTGGAGTGGATCAGCAGGTAGAGGGTCCGGCGCCCCGCGTCGTATTGGAAACGCTCGCAGACATTGTCGGCCGGGGACACCACCCGGAGGTTCTTCCCGGAGGTATCGCAGAGGTAGACCCGGTCCTCGTCGCCATCATCAAGCCGCCCATTCCCGTTGGTGTCCGACTCCACGATCCTCAGGACGAGCCCGACAGCCTTCGCCGAGGGGCTGCGATCGTCTTCAAGGACGTCGTAATGCGTGATAAGCCCCTTCCCGTTCAGCAGGGCCTGGGAGGCCCGAGTGCGGGCATCCACGAAGAGCAGGTTGAAGAGCGGTGCCTCTGGGCCGCCCTTTGAATAGCTGCCGAACCCCCGGGGTTCCTCCATCGTCTTGAGGAGCCCTTCCACGGGCACGAGCAGCGTGTCCGTCCCATTGAGAGGCCTGGGAATCCCCAGGCGCAGGGCCGATGCGGCGGGAGCTGCGCCCTCATTCGAAGTGCCGGACGCTGTCGGCAGGCTTCCACCTTCCTGGCGGGAGGGCCACAGGGCACTGACCCCCGTCACCAGGAGGGCGAGGGCCCCGAGAAGCAGCAGGGTCCCGATGAGGGCCCACACCACGCGGTTGTAGCGCTGGAGGTCGAAGGTCATGAACGCCCCTTGGTCATCTCCTGGAGCAGGCCGGCCACGGCCTGCCTCGGATCCTGGGCCTTGAACACGGCATTGCCGGCCACGAGGCAGTCGGCGCCAGCGCGGATGAGGTCGGCGGCGTTCTTCAGGCTCACGCCGCCATCCACCTGGATGAAGAAGGGCACGCCGCGCTCGGCGCGCAGGGCATCGAGGCGCTTCACCTTGTCCAGCACGCGGGGAATGAAGCTCTGGCCGCCAAAGCCGGGGTTCACGCTCATGAGCAGCACGAAATCGAAGTCGCCCACGAGATCCACCAGCGTCTCCACAGGCGTGCCTGGATTCAGCACCACGCCCGCCTTGCCGCCCGCCTGCCGGATGGCGGCGAGGGTGCGGTGCAGGTGGGGATCCGCCTCCTGGTGGATGCTCACCCAGTTCGCGCCCGCCTTCACGAAGTCGGCGGCGTAGCGCAGGGGTTCCACGATCATGAGATGGCAGTCCAGGGGTAGGGTGGTGGCCTTGCGCAGCCCCTCCACCACGGGCAGGCCGATGGTGATGTTGGGCACGAAGCGGCCGTCCATGACATCCACATGCACCACCTGGGCCCCCGCGGCCTCGATCAGTCGCAGCTCTTCGCCCAGCCGCGCGAAGTCTGCGGAGAGGATGGAAGGGGCCAGGAGGGGGGCGGCGGGACGGAGGCTCATACGATCAGTGTGCCAGGGGAGTCTCGACCCCGTTCACCCACAGCCGCCCCGGCTTCACCTTCCGAAGCGCCTCGGGGTTGATCTCGCCTAGGGGTGTCTGGACCCACAGCAGATCGGCCACGGCGCCCTTCTGGAGCGTGCCGAGATCCTTCGCACGGCCCAGGGCCGCCGCGTTGCCGGAGGTGTAGGCGCGGATGGCCTCGGTGCGGGTGAGGCGCTGGGCGGGCAGGAAACCGCCGGGCGGGTTGCCATCGGGGTCCTGCCGGGTTTCAGCGGCGGCCAGGGCGACGAAGGGATTGGCGGCCTCCACGGGGGCGTCGCTGCCGAAGGCGAGTAGAGCACCGCCGTTCGCGAAGCTGCGCCAGGGGAAGGCCTCGCCCACCCGTTCGGGGCCGAGCCGCGCGGGGGTCCAGCTATGGTCTGAGGTGCAGTGGACGGGCTGGATACTGGCCACCACGCCGAGCTTTCCGAAGCGGGCGGCGTCCTCAGCGGTGACGATCTGAGCGTGCTCGATGCGCGGGGGCAGGGTGCCTTTGCCCTTCTTCATGGCCTGGGCCAATAGGTCCAGCGCAGCGCGATTGGCGGCATCGCCGATGGCGTGGATGGCGGGTTGGAACCCGGCCCGCATGGTGATGGAGGCATCCAGGGCGACCTTGGCGGGGTCCGTCACCCACAGGCCCCGGGTGGTGGGTTCGTCGGCGTAGGGGGCGAGGAGGCGGGCGCCACGGCTGCCCAGGGCGCCATCCAGGTAGAACTTCACGCCCTGCACCTGGAAGAAGGACAGGTTCTTCGCCCGGCCCTGCTTCAGTTCCCGGAGCATGAGGGCGTGATCGTGGTTCAGGTAGGCGAAGACGCGGATGGGCAGGGTTCCCGCGGCAGCCATGCGGCGGTAGGCCGCCAGTTCGCGCACGCCCACACCCATGTCCGCCACGGCCGTGAACCCGTCCGCGCGCAGGGAAACGAGGCCCGCCTTCAACCGGGCTTCCAGTTCGGTGGAACTGGGCTCGGGGATGAGCTTTTCCACGAGTTGCGTGGCCGCATCCAGCAGGATGCCCGTGGGCCTTCCGGCGGCATCCTTGAGGATGCGGCCCCCTGCGGGATCCGGCGTCTTGGGGCCGATGCCCGCCATGGCCAGGGCGGCGCTGTTCACCCAGGCGGCATGGCCATCCACACGCTGGAGGAAGACGGGCCGGGTGCCGGTGAGGGCGTCGAGATCGACAGCCTTCGGGAAGGTTTTGCCAGGCCAGCGGTTCTGGTCCCAGCCCCGGCCCAGCAGCCAGCCCTGGGGGTGGGCAGCGGCCCAGACGCGGATGCGCTCCAAGGTTCCGCGGAGGTCCGCCGGACCGGTGAGATCCACTTTCCGGCTCAGGGCGCCCAGGCCACCCACATGGGCGTGGCCCTCGATGAACCCCGGTAGCAGGGTGCCCCCGGGGAGGTCGACGCGCTGGGCCTTGGGGTGGGCCTTGGTGAGGGTATCCACGGGGCCCACGGCGAGGATCCGACCTTTCCGGATCACCAGGGCCTGACCGCGTTGCGGACCCTGGGGCGTCCAGAGATCGGCACCGGCGAGGATCTGGATGGTGGCTGGCGGCGGAGGCGGCAGGGGCATGGTGGTCTCTCGGAGGGGGAAGGGCCAGTGTAGCGTCCCCCCTCGCGTGGGCGATAAGGTGGAACTCACGGAGGCTTCATGTATCAGAAGGATTTCCTGGATCAGGTGCGCACGCAGCTCACGGTGGAGGAGAATCCCGCGAAGCTTCGTCAGCCGGTTTTCGAGACCAGCTCGGGCATCCCCCTGAAGAACAGCTATACGCCGGCGGACCTGGCGAACCATGATCCGTTGCGGGATCTGGGTGCGCCGGGAAAGTTCCCCTTCACGCGCCATGTCCAGCCGACCGGCTATCGCGGCCGCCTCTGGACCATGCGCCAGTACGCGGGTTTCGCCACGGCGGAGGAAAGCAACGCGCGCTACCGCTATCTGCTGGAACAGGGCACCACCGGGCTTTCCGTGGCCTTCGACCTGCCCACGCAGATCGGCATGGACCCCGATCACCCGATGGCCCTGGGCGAGGTCGGCAAAGTGGGCGTGTCCATCAGCTCCATCCACGACATGCGCACCCTGTTCCGGGACATCCCGCTGGACAAGGTCAGCACCAGCATGACCATCAACGCGCCGGCCTCGGTGCTGCTGGCGCTATATCTGGCCGTGGCGGAGGAGCAGGGCGTCAGCTTGGACAAGGTGAGCGGCACCATCCAGAACGACATCCTCAAGGAGTACATGGCCCGCGGCACCTACATCTTTCCGCCGCGCCAAAGTCTGCGCCTCATCACGGACATCTTCGCGTTCTGCGCGGACCAGGTGCCCAATTGGAACACCATCTCCATCTCCGGCTACCACATCCGCGAGGCCGGCTGCACGGCGGCCCAGGAAATCGCGTTCACGCTGGGCGACGGCATCGCCTATGTGCAGGCGGCGCTGGACGCGGGGCTGAAGCTGGAGGCTTTCGCGCCGAGACTCAGTTTCTTCTTCAACGCCCATAACCAGTTCTTCGAGGAGGTGGCCAAGTTCCGTGCCGCCCGTCGCCTCTGGGCGCGGATCATGAAGGAACGTTTCAAGACGAACGATGCAAAAAGCCAGATGTTGCGTTTCCACACGCAGACGGCCGGAAGCACGCTCACGGCCCAGCAGCCGGACAACAACATCGTGCGCACCGCCGTCCAGGCCATGGCCGCGGTCTGTGGTGGCACCCAGAGCCTGCACACCAACAGCCGGGACGAGGCCCTGGCCCTGCCCACGGAACAGAGCGCCATGATCGCCCTGCGCACCCAGCAGATCCTGGCCCACGAATCCCGCGTGGCGGACGTGGTGGATCCCTTCGCGGGAAGCTATTTCATCGAATCCTTGACGGATGAGTTGGAAGCTCGCGCCACCGCGCTGCTGGCCAAGGTGGACGAGCTCGGAGGCATGGTCAGCGCCATCGAACGCGGTTTCCCCCAGAGGGAGATCCAGAATGCCGCATACGCCTACCAGAAAGCCGTGGAAAAGGGATCGCAGATCGTGGTGGGCGTGAACCGTTTCGCCATCAGCGGCGAGATAAAGCCGGACCTCCTGCGGGTGGACGAGGCTCTGGGCGAGACCCGGCGCCACCAGGTGGCGGCTGTGCGGGCGGAACGCGACCAGGCATGCACCGCGGCCCGTCTGGCAGAGCTCACCGCGGCGGCCAGGGGCACGGAAAACCTGATGCCGCGCATCCTTGCGGCCGTGAAGGCCGAAGCCACGGTAGGAGAAATCTGTGATGCTCTGCGGGCGGTCTTCGGGGAGTATCAGGAGCATCTGGTGCTCTAGACCACTTGATTGCCTGCCAGTCTTGTTGTGACAGGGTTTGCTGGTACTCTTATTGCATTGCTGTGACCAACCCTGTCCCGCCCACCGCGGGGCCCACCATCTGGAGGCACCATGCGTATCGCCACCCTCATCGCCGCAGCGGCGTTGATCCTTGCTGTTCCTGCCCAAGCCAAGATGCCCTTCGTCAAGAAGGCCCAGGAACTCGGCTTCGCCGAGGTCAAGGACTGCAAGGCCTGCCATGTCGGCGCCCCCAAGAAGGGTGGCGAGATGTCCGCCCGCGGCAAGTTCCTCATGGAAGCCAAGGCAAAGCACAAGGCTGCTGAAGTCGACCTCAACTGGCTGAAGGACTACAAGGGCAAGTGAACCGCTGAAGTTGGTTCGAACATCTACCGGGCGGGGTATCCGCCCGGTTTTTTCTGTACCCAAAGAGGCCTGTCCTTGATCGATTTGAGTGTTTTGTTTTAATAAGCATACAGGCATTCAATTATTTAGGTCCAGCCATCTGTCGTGATCTAGATCACCACAAGGTGTCTTATTGGGAGGTAAACGCGCTAGTGTGATAGCCGACATATGAGGTAGCTATGCGTCTGTTGGTTGCTGCACTGCTTTCCGCCTTCCTTGCTGCGGCCCCTCCCACTGCCAAGGATTGCCTCTCCTGCCATGACCTGGATCTGGCCAAGTTCGCGGCCACCAAGCACGGCAGCATGGCCTGCACGGATTGCCACAGCAGCATCACGAGGCTGCCCCATGCCGACAAGCCTGCGCCGGTGAAGTGCGCCACCTGCCACGAGGATCAAGTCAAGGCCTACGGGAAGAGCGTCCACGGTGTCGCCAAGCAGAACGGGATGACCGATGCGGCCACCTGCGCCTCCTGCCACGGACCCGCCCACTGGATCGTCTCCAGCAACGACCCGGCTTCCAAGGTGGCCAAGCAGAACCTGGCGGACACCTGCGGCAGTTGCCACTCCAATCCGGACTTCCTCGCCAAGCACCAGATCCCCTTCGTGAAACCGGTGGAGGCCTACCGCCTGAGCGTGCATGGCCGCGAGGTCGCCAAGGGGAATGCTGGGGCGGCTTCCTGCTCCGATTGCCATGGCAGCCATGACATCCTCGCCTCGCGGGATCCCAAGGCCAAGGTGAACCGGGCCAACGTGGCGGAGACTTGCGGCGTCTGTCACGGCGACGTCCAGACCGCCTACGCCGACAGCGTTCATGGGCTCGCCGTGAAGCGCGGGTCGAAAGACTCCCCCACCTGCACGAGCTGCCACGGCGAACACGATATCCTGGCGCCTTCGGAAGCCGGCTCCCTGGTGAACGCGGCCCGGGTGTCCACCAGCACCTGCGGGCGCTGCCACGGGGACGAGCGCCTAAACACCCGCTACGGTTTCGGCGACAAGGTGCCCGCCTATCAGGACAGTTTCCATGGCCTTTCCGTCCGGGGTGGCGGGAAGTCGGCGGCCAACTGCGCCTCCTGTCATGGCGTGCACAACATCCTGCCCTCTGCCGATGTCCGATCCACGGTGAATCCGGCCAACCTGAGCCAGACCTGCGGCAAGTGCCATCCGGGTGCCGGGGCGAAGCTTGCGGCCGCGCCCATCCACGTGCGCACCGCCACGATCACCGAGCACATCTCCGTGCGCTGGATCCGCCTGGCCTACCTGGTGCTCATCCCCCTGACCATCGGGTTCATGCTGCTGCACAACTTCCTCGACTGGCTGGTGAAGCTGCGGCGCGGCCCACACCATGGCGGCACCCACGAGGGCTTCCCTCGCATGAACCCGACGTTCCGCATCACCCACGCCCTGGTGATCGTGAGCTTCATCTCCCTCGTCGTCACGGGGTTCGCCTTGAAGTTCCCCGAGGCGAGTTGGGTGAAGCTCTTCCAGTCGTTCGATCCCACCTCGAGCCTCCGCGGCGTGGTGCATCGCATCGCGGCCGTGGTGATGATGGCGGGCACGGTGTTCCATTTCATCCATCTGACTGTCTCGAAGCGGGACCGGGTGATCCTGGTGGAACTGTTCCCCTCCTGGCAGGACGCCAAGGATCTCTTCAACATGCTCCGGTTCAACCTGGGCCTGATCCCGGACCGGCCGACCTTCGGCATGTTCGGCTATCCCGAGAAGATGGAGTACTGGGCCTTCATGTGGGGCACCGTGGTGATGGCTGTCACGGGCCTCCTGCTGTGGGCTGAAAACTGGAGCCTGAGGCACTTCCCGAAGTGGGTGCTGGACGCGGCCACGGCCGCCCATTGGTACGAAGCCATCCTGGCCACCCTCTCCATCCTCGCCTGGCACTGGTACCTGGTGATCTTCGATCCTGATGTCTATCCCATGGACCTTGCCTGGCTGAATGGGAAGGCCTCCGCGGATCACATGCGGGAGACCCGGCCCGAGTACTACCGGAAGACCATCGAGAAGCACGGGACCGATTCCGACAACGCGTGAAACTCGTTCAACCCATCACCCCCTACCTCCGCTCCCTCACCACCCCACAGGAACGACCCATGACCCGACCTTCTTCAGACACCCAGGCTTCCGCCGGCGGCAAACGCCGTGGCGGAAGCCTCTTACTGGCCTTGCTTGCCGGCCTCTTCCTCGCCGCTGCACCGCTGCATGCCGCTCCTGCCAAGGCGGCCGCGAAGGAGAGCTGCTTCGATTGCCACAGCGACAAGGACCTCACCAAGGAGGGCCCGAGCGGCACTCCCGTATCGCTCTTTGTGGATGCGGCCCGTTTCGGCGGGTCGGTGCACGCTTCGCTCTCATGCAAAACCTGCCACGCGGAGATCAATAAGGATCATCCGGGGGACGGTAACCCGGTGCCGAAGGTGAAGTGCGGAACCTGCCACACCAGCCAGGACAAGATCTACCAGGGCAGCATTCATGGGATGAGCAAGGCCATGGGCGCTTCGGCTGCGGCCAACTGCACAGACTGCCATGGGAACCACTACATCGTTCCTGTGGGGAAGACGGATTCGCCGGTCTACAAGATGAACCTCTCCCAGACCTGTGCGAAGTGCCACGCCAACAAGAACCTCACCGATGAATACAAGATGAAGTATCCCCAGGTGGCCGCCCAGTACCAGGAGAGTATCCACGGGAAGGCGCTGCTCCTGAAGGGGCTCATCGTGGCCCCTGGATGCAACGACTGCCATGGCGTACATGACATCAAGCGGAGCGTCGATCGGAGCTCACCCATCAACCACGCCAATGTCGCCAAAACCTGCGGCAAGTGCCACGTCACGGTCGAGGAGGTCTACAACAAGAGCATCCACGGCCAGCTGTTGGCTAAGGGCGACCCCCGCGGCCCCGTGTGCATCCAGTGCCACTCCGCCCACCAGATCGAGACGCCGGTGAGCGGGCATTTCAAGGCCGGCAGCGATCTGGTCTGCGGCAAGTGCCACGCTGATCGACTGGAGCATTACCGCGATACCTACCACGGCAAGGCCATGGCCCTGGGTAAGGCCAACACGGCCAGCGCCGTGGCCGCCTGCTACGACTGCCATGGGCACCACGACGTCCTCCGCGCGGCGGATCCCAATTCCCGGCTCTCCCCGGCGAACATCGTCAACACCTGCAAGCAGTGCCATGCCAATGCCTCGGTCAGCTTCACGAAGTACGCGCCTCACGCGAACCCCATGGATCGCAAGAACTATCCGGTGCTGCACTATGTCTTCCTGATCATGACGGCGCTGCTCGTGGGCACCTTCACTCTGTTCGGCGCGCACACGCTCCTGTGGCTCTTCCGGTCCATCTGGCTCTACCGCCATGATTCCAAACAATTCCGCGAGGCCAAGATCAAGAGCCAAGAGGACGACGAGCAGTTCACCCGGTTCCAGCCCTTCGAACGATTCCTCCACATTCTGGTGGTGACGAGCTTCCTGCTGCTGACCATCACCGGCATGCCGTTGAAGTTCTACTACACCGACTGGGCCAGGGCGATCTTCCGGTTCTTCGGCGGGGCCGACGTGGCCCGCACGCTCCACCACTTCGGGGCGGTGATCACCTTCGTCTACTTCGCGCTGCACGTGAGCACTACCCTGAGCCATTTCTGGAAGAACCGCGGCTTCCTGAAGGATCCCGAGACGGGTGTCTTCAAACTGAATCGGATCTTCAAGGCCATGGCCCACCCGGATTCCATGATCCCCACCGGACAGGACGTGAAGGACTTCGTGGCGCACAACCGCTGGTTCTTCGGCAAGGGGCCGCGCCCCGAGTTCGACCGCTGGACCTACTTCGAGAAGTTCGATTATCTGGCCGTGTTCTGGGGTGTATTCGCCATCGGCATCTCAGGCCTGATCATGTGGTTCCCGGAATTCTTCAGCAAGTTCATGCCCGGTTGGATGATCAACGTGTCGCTCATCGTCCACTCGGACGAGGCCCTGCTGGCCGCGGGCTTCATCTTCACGGTCCACTTCTTCAACACGCACTTCCGGCTGGAGAAGTTCCCCATGGATACCGTGATCTTCTCGGGCCGCATCTCCAAGTCCGAGATGCTCCACGAGCGCAAGCGCTGGTATGACCGCCTGCTGGCCGAAGGCCGCCTGGACAGTTTCCGCGTCAAGGATGAGTGGGAGGCCTGGAAGGGCATCGCCCGCAGCGCCGGCTACATCTTCTTCGGCGTCGGCCTCGTCCTGCTCGTCCTCATCATTTATGCGATGACTTCGCGTCTCGCACATTGATGAGGCGATGAATGGAGGGGGGGGGGGGAGCCGGCGCGAGTCGGCACCTCCTTTCCTTTTGAGAATTTCTTTCGAGGACCTTTATTCAAATCTATGAAAAAAATAATATTAACAATCATGACAAACCTGTGACTGCCATCACTGACGATCCAGGCCCGCTATCCGAAACTCAATCCAGCGATTCCGCCAGCTCGGATTCGAACCCTTACCCCTACCCCAGGAGTTTTCATGCGTCGCATCACCCTCCTCACCGCCGCTCTGTTCCTGGCTGTGGCTCCTGCTGCCATGGCGAAGCCCACCACCGTGAAGGGCGCCAAGTGCACCGTCTGCCACGTGGGTGCCCCCAAGGACAAGAAGTTCAATCCCGCCGCCACGAAGATGGTGGCGAAGTACAAGGAAGCCCAGTGCAAGGACTGCCACGGTTTCGCGGATGGCAAACTGACCACCACCAAGAAGTAGTAGTCACTTCGCTCTAGAAATGAAACGGCGCCGGGAACCGGCGCCGTTTCATTTCTAGCGTTGGTTAAAGGCCAAGGAGGGAACGGGCTTCTGTCTCCATAAGATCCAGCTGGGCGGCATCGCCTCTCACTTGGAGATACACCTTCAGCTTGGGCTCGGTGCCGCTGGGGCGGAAGGCGGCGAAGGCGCCGCTCTTCAGGCGGAACTTCAGGACGTTGCTGCGGGAGATGGGCAGGGCGACCGCGCGCTGGTCGGGCCGGTCGAGGATGGGTTCGGCGCGGTCCGTACCGTGCCATAGGCCGGTCTGGAAGTCCTCCCAGCTGGCGACCTTCTCGCCGCCCAGGGCGGCAAGCCCCGCGGCGCGGATGCGGCCCATAGCCTCAGCGAAGCGCTTGGCGCCACCGGGGCGGGGATCCTCCAGGTTCACCAGGCGGTTGCGGAAGGTTCCGACTTTCGCCATGAGGGCATCCACCGCTTCGAAGAGGCTCAGGCCCTTCGCCTTGTAGTGCCCTGCCATCTCGGCGACGACCAGGGCGGCCGTCACACCATCCTTGTCCCGCAGATCCGGGGGCAGCAGCATGCCGTAGCTCTCCTCGGCACCGAAGGCGTAGGGTTCGCCCAGGGCCTCCAGGCGATCCATGCAGACCGCGATGTTCTTGAAGCCCGTGAGGGTCCACACGACGGGCAGGCCGTGGTGCCGCGCCACCTCGGCCATGAAATCGGAGGTGACGACGGTGCTGACCACGGCGCCCTTCCGGCCCTTCTGGGTGCAAAGGTAGTCGAGGGTGAGGCCCGCCAGGTCGTTGCCGGACATGAGCTCCCAGGCGCCGTTGCGTTTGGCCACCACACCGATGCGATCCGCATCGGGATCGTTGGCGAGGATGACCTCGGCCCCCATGGCCTCGGCCTCTTTCAGGGGCGCCGCATAGGCCGCCAGCTCCTCGGGGTTGGGGCGCGGGGCCGTGGGGAAGCTGCCGTCCTGGATGCCCTGGCTGGGGCTGACGGTGAGGGGGATCCCTGCCCGTTCGAAGAGAGCGGGAATGAGGGCGACGCCGGTGCCGTGGAAGGGGGTGTAGAGGATGCGGGCGGCCTCGAAGGCCTTTGGCCTCTGCAGCAGGTCCAGGCCCATGGCGAGGTAGGCTTCTTCCACTTCAGCGGGAATGGGCTGGATCCTGCCTTGCGGCACGATGGGCGGCTCGGGCACCAGGGGCAGGCCTGCCATATGGGCCTCCACCTCTGTGTCCCAGGGCTCCACTACCTGGCCACCCAGATCGTTGTAGGCCTTGAAGCCGTTGTATTCCTTCGGATTGTGGCTGGCAGTGACGATGGCGCCGCAGCCGGCCCTCAGGCGCTTCATGGCGAAGCAGAGGAAGGGGGTGGGCAGGGGGCGGTCGCCGAGGAACACCTGGTAGCCCGCGGCGGCCAGGACCTCGGCGCAGGCCATTCCGAAGGCCTGGGAATTGAGTCGGGTGTCGAAGCCCACGACAGCGACCTTCTTCCCGGGGGCCCTCTGGGTGGCGACGCTGGCGAGGGCCATGGACACGCGGCGGATGTTGGGGAGGTTCATACGGCGCAGACCCGCGGCCATGAACCCCCGCAGCCCGCCGGTGCCGAAGGCCAGGGGCTCGGAGAAACGATCCTCCAACTCCGCGGCAGCCTTGGCGTCCCCTGCTTCGGCGGCCTCCAACAACGGCTCCAGTTCCGCCCGGAGCTCAGGCTCCAGATGGGGGAAGGCGAGGTAGGCGTGGGCGGATTCAAGGCTCATGGAAGGTCCTGTAGGAACATTCCAGGATTGCAGATCAACCGGCCGCGGTCGACCCGGAGGGCTTGCGGGCCACCACCTGGACCACCGCGCCCAGGCCCTGATGATGGGCGCCTTCGCGGATCTCCCGCACCACCTCACGGCCGATCTCCAGCTCCAGGCCGGGCAGGAGCCCGCTCAATTCCACGAGGGTGCTCAGCAGGTCTGGTTCCCTCGGGCCGCCGGTGCCGTACTCCAGCTGATCGGGCGTATAGGCTTCCAGGATCAGGACGCCGCCGGGAGCCAGGGCTGCGGCGCAGCGCGGGTAGAGGCTCTGCCGGAGTGCCGGAGGCAGGTGGCAGAAGATGGAGATGATGCCGCTCCAGGCGGTGGGGCCGAGGTCGAACTCCGCGAGGTCAGCGGCCACGGTGGTGACCGTCACGCCGCGGCTGGCGGCCAGGTCCCGGGCCCGCGCGAGGCCCACTGGAGACTGGTCCACGGCCGTGACCGGGTGTCCCAGGGTGGCCAGATGCACCACGTTCCGCCCCTGTCCTTCGCCCAGTCCCAGCACGGGGCCGGGCGGGATGCGCGGTGCCATGTCCCGCAGGAAATCATTCGGCTCGGCGCCATAGGTCAGCCCGGCCTCGCCGTAGCGCGCATCCCAGAATTCGCGCCCCATCACGCGCCTCCCAGGGCGATGTCCTCCAGCAGGATGCTCAGGCCCGCGCTGCTGCCGTACCAGCGGAGGTCGCTGCCCAGGGCGGCGATGCGCGTGAGGAAGTCCCGCAGGTTGCCCGCGAAGGTGAGTTTGTCCACGGGTTCGGCCAGGACGCCATCCCGGATGCGGATGCCGCTGGCGCCCACGCTGAGGTCGCCGCTGACGGGATCCACGGTATGCAGGCCCATGATCTCCGTGATGAGCACGCCGTTCCCCGCCATGCGGTAGAGGGCGTCGGGCGCCGTGTCTCCGGGCAGGGGAAAGAGGTTGAAGGTCGTGGCGCCGGGCTGGCTGCCAAAGCCGCGGCCGGCGCTGGCGGTGGGTGCCACGCCCATCTCCGCGGCGGTCTTGAGGGTGTGGAGGTAGGTCTTCAGCACGCCGCCTTCCAGCAGCACGTTGCGTCGTGTGGGCAGCCCCTCCGCGTCCCAGGGCTCGGTGCCGAGGGCCGGGCGGCCCGGCGCTTCGGACAGACGGCCATCGTCCACCAGCGTGAGCAGGGGCGAGGCGATGGCCTGGCCCAGCTTGCCGGCGAAGAGGCTGCGCTGCTTGAGCACAGATTCGGCGTCGAGCATGCCCGCCACGATGCCCAGCAGGTCCACCGCCACTTCCGGGTGGAGCACCACCGAGTATTTGCCGGCGGGCAGGCGCTGGGGATTCAGCTTCCGCTCGCCCTTGAGGGCCGCCTCCGCGCCGATGGCCGCCAGATCAAGCCCCGGCCGGCGGGAGACATCCCAGTGCCAGGCCGCCTGCCGTTCCTCGCCGTCGGCCACCGCCAGTTCGATGGCCGCAGAGCAGCTGGACCATACGTCCGGTGCATGCACACCCTTCTGGGTGAGCAGCAGGCTGGCCCCGGAGCCATCGCTCCAGGCGGACTCGCGCACGGCGGCGACCTTCGTGGAGGCTTTCCGCGCCTCGGCTTCCAGCTCCTGGGCCCAGGCGATGCGCTGTTCGGGCGTGATGGCCTCAACGGAAGGGTCGAAGCGGCTAGGCAGGTCATCGGCGCCCTCGGGATCGGCCTGGCGCAGCCAGGGATCCTCGTCGCCCAGGGCGCTCAGCTCCCAGGCCTGGGCGAAGAGGCCGCGGAAACCCGTCGCGGCGAGATCCGTGGTGGTGGCCAGACCCGTGCGGAAGCCCTTGCCCCCGTTGCGGATTACGCGCACGCCCAGGCCGCCGCGCTTGCTGGTCGTCAGGTCCTCCAGGGCGCCGTTCTGGACCTTGGCCTTGCGGCTGCGGGACACGGAGACGAAGGCCTCGGCCCCTTCCGCGCCCAGGCTCAGGGCGTGCTTGATGCCATCCTGGAGCCGGGCTTCGAGGGATTCAGGAATGAAGGTGCTGAATGGGGTCATGGAAAACCTTTAGATCTAACCGCAGATGACGCTCGGCAGGGGCTCGGCGGTGCCACCGACGACGAGGGCGGGGCAAAGGATGGTGGGCAGGGCGTCGCTGACGGGCACGCCTTGGCCGTCCTTGCCGCAGGTGCCGATGTCGAAGTGATGGAGGTCGCTGCCGATGCGGGTGAGTCCCTTCAGCACCTCGGGCCCGCAGCCGCTGAGAGTGGCGTTCTTTACCGGATATTTGAGCTCGCCGTTCTCCACCCAGTAGCCTTCTGTCACCTGGAACACGAAGTTGCCTGTAACCGTGTCCACCTGGCCGCCGCCCATGCGCTTCACCAGCAGGCCGCGGTCGAGGTCGCGCAGGATGGCCTCGGGGGCCTCGCTGCCCGGCGCCAGGAAGGTGTTGCGCATGCGGGGGATGGGCAGGTGGCGGTAGCTCTCCCGGCGGCCGTTCCCGGTGGGTTCCGTGGCCATCTTCCGGGAGGTTTTCCGTGATTGCAGGTAGGCCTTGAGCACACCGTTCTCGATGAGCACCACGCGGCTGGCGGGGTTGCCCTCGTCATCGATGGCCTGGCTGCCGCGCTTGTGGGGCAGGGTGCCGTCGTCGATGATCGTCACGCCTTCCCCAGCGACCTTCTGGCCCAGCTTGCCCGCGAAGGCGCTCATGCCGGCCAGGGCCAAATCCGCTTCCAATCCATGGCCGCAGGCCTCGTGGATCATGGTGCCGCCCGCGCTGCTGCTGAGCACCACTGGGAAGGTGCCGGCCGGTGCGGGCTGGGCGTCCAGGGCCTGCATGGCCAGCCGGACAGCCTCGTGCGCGGTGCGGGTGACGGCCTCATCCGTGAACAGCTCGAAGCCCCGGGTTTCGCCCAGGGCCTGGTAGCCGGATTGCAATTGCTGGCCGTCCCCGGCGGTGGCGTTCACCCGCAGCACCACCTGGGTGCGATGATCCTCCGTGAGGCGGCCGGTCCAGGCACCGTCCACGCTTTCGGCGGCGGCGATCCAGACCTGCTGGGTGCTGTCACTGTAGCCCGCGGAAACCTGCTTGAGGGCGCCGGGTCGTAGGGTCTCGGCATGAGTCCTGGCCAAGGCCTCGGCGCGGCGCACCAGAGCCACCTTCTCATCCAGAGGCACGCCACCGGGATCGCGTTCAACGGGGCTGGGCGTGGGATGGACCTGCAAGGCCAAAAAAGGGATTTCGGCCTGCCCGCCGGTACCTGGCGCAGCCAGGGTGTGGGCCGCCTCGAGCAACTCGTCGAAGGCGGGGGCGATGAGATCCGCGAAGCGGGTGGTTTCGCCGGCCATCAAGCGGAGGCTGGCGCCGAAGGTTTCCGAGGCGAGCACATCCTCCATGCGGCCATCGTCCATGCCCAGGGCATGGGCCCGGCGTCGCTCCACGAAGATCTCGCCGTAGTCGCCACCCCGGCTGAGGAGAGCGGCCAGGACCTCGCGGAGCCGATCGGCGGTGAAAGGTGCGGGCATCGGGGATCTCCAGGTCCGCGCGCGGCGGACCTTCCAGTTTGACAGAAGGGCCTCTTCGGCTCCCGCGAGGATTCCAGACAGGTCCCTGCCGTCATTAAGAATCACCAGATCCGCATGGAGGGCCCGCTCCGGGGCTGCGGCCTGGGCGCGCAGCCGCGCCAGGGCCGCCTCACGGGGCATTCCATCCCTTGTCATCAGCCGCGCCAGACGCAGTTCTTCCGGCGCGTCCACGGTCCAGAACGCGTCGAAGTGGTGGGCCTTCCCGATCTCCACCCATAGCGCTGCATCCAGCACTGCCCCCCTGGTCTCTGGCGGAAGTGTCGCGAGGCGGGCCGCCAGGAGGAACTCGATGCGCGGATGGAGGATCGCGTTCAGCCGGGCCCGGGCCGCGTCATCCGAGAACACATGAGCAGCCATCCACGTCCGATCCAGGATGCCGTCCGGCCGGAGGCAGACGGGCCCGAAGGCGGCCACCACGGCTGCCAGTCCCTCGCTGCCGGGCAGCACCGCCTCCCGGGCCAGGACATCCGCATCGATCACCGCCCAGCCCAGGTGCGCCAACATCCCCGCGACATGGCTCTTCCCCGCCGCGATGCCGCCGCTGAGGCCGAGGAGGGGGAAGGGCGAGGCGTGCATGGAGGCTCCCCCCTGATTCTGACCCCAAACCAAGCCAGAACGGCACAGAGCCTGATTCCGGAGTCTCGGCTACACTGGTTTGTTCCTCTTCTTGACCCGAGGTCACATGAAAGACGCGACTCCCGAACAGACCATGGATCTGTCCCAGCTGGAAAAGCCGGTACTCGAGCTGGAGGCCCAGATCCGGGCCATGGAAATGGACCCCTCCCAGACCAAGGAACGGGAAAAGCTGGAAAAGAAGCTGGACAAGCTGAAGGCCGAACTGTTCACGAACCTCACGGACTGGCAGCGAGCCCAGCTGGCGCGCCACCCCAAGCGTCCCTACACGCTCGACTACCTGGAGCGGATCTGCGAGCGCTTCGAGGAGCTGCACGGCGACCGCCGCTTCGGGGATGACGCGGCCATCGTGGCCGGCATGGGCTGGATCGAGGGCAACCCCGTCATGATCATCGGCCAGCAGAAGGGCCGGGACACCAAGCAGAAGATCCTGCGGAACTTCGGCATGCCCAAACCCGAGGGCTACCGCAAGGCCCTGCGCCTCATGAAGCTGGCAGAGAAGTTCCAGCGCCCCGTCCTCTGCCTCATCGACACCCCGGGCGCCTATCCGGGCGTGGATGCCGAGGAGCGCGGGCAGGCGGAGGCCATCGCCCGGAACCTGCTCGAGATGGCCAAGCTCGAGGTGCCTGTGGTGGCCGTGGTCCTCGGCGAAGGCGGCAGCGGCGGCGCCCTGGCCCTGGGCGTGGCCGATCGTGTGCTCATGATGGAGAATGCCATCTACTCTGTGATCTCGCCGGAAGGCTGCGCCTCCATCCTGTGGAAGGACGCCAGCCAGGCTCCCAAAGCCGCGGCGGCACTGAAACTCACGGCTCCGCACTTGCTGGAGCTGGGCATCATCGATGGCATCGTGAAGGAGCCTCTGGGCGGTGCTCATTCGAACTTTGATGCCGCCGCCGTCGCGCTGAAGGAGGCCGTGGTGGAGGCTTTCTCCGAGCTGTCCGAACTGTCGGCCGAACAGCTGGTGGAGGAGCGGTACCAGAAGTTCGCCCGCATGGGCAGTGTCGTCTGAGATGACTCCCAAGCCCTGGCGCCTCCGCCGGGAGATCCCGGCGGGTCCGGCGCCCTGGGGGCCCCTGGCCGCAGCCTGGGATCTGGACCCGCGCCTGGCGCGGCTGGCCTGGATGCGCGGGGTGGACCAACCTGGGCAACTGGCCTGGCGACTCGATCCCTCCTGGACTCGGAGCACGGACCCCCATCTGCTCCCCGGTGTGGACGCGGCCGTGGCGCGTATCCGCAGAGCTGTGGAAGCCCGGGAGCGCATCGTGGTCTACGGCGATTACGACGTGGATGGCGTGACGGCCACGGCCCTGCTGGTGCGTGCGCTGGAGCGGCTTGGCGCCGACGTCTCCTTCTTCATCCCCAACCGGTTCTCGGATGGCTATGGCCTGCACCTGGACTGCATCCGGGAATTGAAGGACACTCGCGATCCGGGCCTGCTCATCTCCGTGGATTGTGGTGTACGCAGCGTGGGCGAGGTGAAGGCCAGCGCGGAGTTGGGCCTCGACTGGGTGATCACAGACCACCATGCGCTGGGGGCGGAGCTGCCGGTGGCCTGCGCCGTGGTGCATCCCCACCTCGACGGCTATGCGAATCCCTTCCTGGCGGGGGTGGGCGTGGCCTTCAAGCTGGCCCAGGCCCTGCTCGGCGCGGTGCCGCACCCCACGGGGGCGGACGCCGCCTTCCTGGACGGGATGCTCAAGCTGGTGGCCATCGGCACCGTGGCGGACATGATGCCCCTGGTGGACGAGAACGCCCTGCTGGTGCGACGCGGGCTGGATTCCCTGGGCGGCAAGAATGGTCCCGGATTGGCGGCCCTGCTTCGCGCCGCGAGGAAAGAGGGCGCCCTGGGTGGTCAGGACATCGCCTTCGGTGTGGCGCCAAGGCTCAACGCCGTGGGCCGCATGGGCGGCGCGGAGGATGCCGTCCGCCTGCTGCTGACCCGCGATTCCGCGGAGGCTGAAGCGCTGATGATCAGGGTGGAAGCACTCAACCAGGAGCGCCGCGCCATCCAGCAGGGCTTGGCTGAGCGCCTACCCTTGCCGGGAGACGAGGCCTTCGACCTGGTACTCGACCCCACGGCCCACAAGGGCGTCATCGGCATCGTCGCCGGCCATCGCATGCGGGCCACGGGCCGCCCTTCTGGCGTCTGCACCGTGATCGACGGTGTGGCCCATTGCAGCTTGCGGGCGCCGGAAGGCTACGATCTGGGCGGTTTGCTGGTCCTGGCTCAGCCCTTCATCCTGGGCGGTGGCGGCCATCGCGCCGCGGCGGGCCTCAGTTTCGAAGCCTCGCGTCTAGCCTTCGTCCGGCAGGCTCTTCAACGAGGCGCGGCGGAGCAGGCGGCGGGCCGGAAGGTTCCACCTCTCCTGCTGGATGGCGGGCCCGGCGACCTTCCGGATGATGCGAATCTCGCCCGCCTGGAGCCCTTCGGGCAGGGCTTCGCGCCGCCCCTGGCGCGGGTGGAAGGCGCCGTCGCCTCATCCGCGGTGTTCGGATCTGACCACTGGAAGCTCCGATTGGCAGGGCTTTCCGATCCCCTCACTTGGTTCTCCAACCATGAGCGTCCCGCGCAGCCACGTGCGGGGGACCATCTCTGTGTGGCGGCCGCGCCCCAGGGCAATGCCCGCTGGGGCCGCTCCTGGCTGGTGGATACGCTATTAGGTGAGGCAATTCCATGAAGGTGCTGGCCCTGCTCCAGGATCTGCCGCCGGCCCGGCATCCGCTCTGGCGGGGCCTGGGCTGGGGTCTGGCGGCAGGAACTCTGGGCCTCACGCTGCGCTTCCTGATGGCGGGCAGCGAGGGCATGCCCGGCCGCACGGTGGGTGGCGACCCCCTTTTCGGCGAAGGCACGAAGGGCAGCTTGGGCACCATCACGGAGCAGCTGGGCCCGAACCGCATGGTGCTGGCCTACCGCACCATCGAAGGATCTGAGGAGGACCTGAGCCTGGAGACGGTGACGGGCCGCCTGGATGAGCAGGCCGGGCAGTGGCGCCTGCTGTCACCCAAGGCGCGTCGCCAGGCCGGCGTCTGGACGCTCCAGGGCCCCATGGACCTGGAGGTGGCCCAGCCCGGTACTAGGGTGCTCCTGGGCAAAGGCCGAGTGGATAGCGCAGGGCCGGCCCTCCGCTGGGCCGGTGGGGAATGGGAAGGCCTGGCCCCCCTGCGTTGGGAGGTTTTGGAGGGATCGACCCGCGGCACCTGGAACCTCCCCGCCGGGTGGCGCCGGGAGCTCGATGGCCGGTTCCGCGTGGATCAGGGCCCCGTCCGCTGGCTGGCGCCGGTGAGTGGCCCCGTGCCGGCCACCCTCCAATCCATGGAGGCGGAGCGGCTCTGGGCCCTGCCCGGCTTCCAGACCGGCCATCTGGAGGGCGTGAAGGCCCGCCTTGCGGAAGGTTCCCTCCAGGCCTCGGTGGCGGATCTGTCGCCGGAGACGGTCACCTGGCCCGGCCCTCTATCCTTCCAGCGGACCGATGGCTGGCGCGGCGAGGCAAAGGGGGGCGCCGCGCCGCGGCCCGAGCCCGGCGCGACATTCCAGCAGGTGGAATTCCGGAAATTCCAGGCCCACCGGGCCCTGCCCAACGGCGAGGAGCATTTGTCCACCGACGGGGCCAGGTGGACGCCCGCGGGTCTGCGCCTGGAGGGCAGCGTCGTGTGGGATCAACCCATGGATGGCCAGCGCCTTGTGCTCCGGGCGCCCCGGGTGCTCATGCGGGAAGGGGCGGGCGCAGACCTGCCCGAATCCCTGCCCGTGGGCTATGCCGTGGCGGAAGGCCAAGCCATTCTCACTTGGGGCCGGCGCAACCTGTCCTCGCCCCGCATCCTGGTGGAGCGGGCCACCCGCCGCTGGAAGCTCCAGGCCCCGGTCATGGGCCGTGGCGAGGATGGCACCTTCAGCGGCGGCGCGGGGCAGGGGGATCCCCGGTCCTGGACCATCGAGGGGCCCGTGCAGGTGAACCTGTTCTCCGGCGGCAGCCTGCGGGGCGCCAGGCTGATCTGGGAGGATGCCCTGTGGACCCTCACGGGCCGGCCCGCGGCCTGGAGCCGCCTGCGGGAGCGGCTGTCAGGTCCCAGGATTATTCGCAAAGGCGAGACGGTGAGTTTCCCGGAGGGGCTGAGCGGCACCCTGGCCGCGGCGGATGGGGACCTGTTCCTGCGGGCCGAACGGGGCCAGAGTGAAGGCCAGAAGATTGTTCTCAGCGGCGGCGTGGAGTGCCAGGGCCAGGGCTGGCGGCTGGCGGCTGACACCGTCACCGTCACCGTAGGGCCCGACCGCACTGTGAAGCTGGTTCAGGCCCAGGGTGCCGTCACCCTGCGGGGTCGCCTCGGAGAAGGCCAGGGCGAGGCCCTGGATCTTGAGCCAGGCTCCCAGACCGTCAAGTGGCAGGGTCGCGTGCGCGGCAAGGGCGCGGGACCCGGCTGGTGACTCGATTGCGCGCTGGTGATCCGGTTCCGGGCCCACGTATGGTCTGATAGATCACATATGACTGAACCCGCCCCCTGCATCGAGGCCGTGAACCTCCAAAAGCGCTACGGCGACCGCACCGTGGTGCGGGATGTGAGCCTCTGTGTGGGTATGGGTGAGGTGGTGGGGCTGCTGGGGCCCAACGGTGCGGGCAAGACCACCACCTTCTACATGGTGGTGGGCGTGGAAGCACCCGACAAGGGCAGCATCCGTTGGTTGGGGCAGGACGTGACGGCCCTTCCCATGCACCGGCGGGCAAGGCTGGGCATCGGATACCTGGCCCAGGAATCCAGCGTGTTCCGCGGGCTGACGGTGTGGGAAAATCTCATGGCCTTGGCAGAGTTGCAGCCGATTTCCAAGGCGGATCAGAAGGGTCGTTGCGAGCGACTCCTGGCGGACTTCCACCTGGGCACGGTGCGGGACACGTTGGGAATGAGTCTGTCCGGCGGTGAGCGGCGGCGCTGCGAATTGGCCAGGGCCCTCGTGACTGAACCCCGAATCATGCTTCTGGATGAGCCCTTCGCGGGGGTGGATCCCAAGTCCGTGCTGGAGATCCAGGGCCTCATCGGCGACCTCAAGGCGCGAGGCATCGGTGTCCTGATCACCGACCACAATGTCCGTGAGACCTTGCAGATCGCCGATAGGGCCTATATCTTGGCGGACGGGATGATCATGAAACACGGCCTGCCCAGTGAGATCGCAAAGGATCCGGATATCCGCCGGGTCTACTTGGGCGATCGGTTTAGGCTCGATTGATGGCAGCCGGCCCCTTCCTCTCCCAGCGACTGGCCCAGAGCCAGACCCTTGCGCTCACGCCTGCCATGCAGCTGAAGCTCAAGCTGTGGCAGATGAACCTGCAGGAGTTGTCGCAGACCGTCGAGCGCGAGCTGGAGGAGAATCCTCTGCTCGAATTGGCGGACGATGCCGATGAGATCCCGACCCTTGAGGCCCTCGAGGAGGGACGCGAATCCGACGTGACGGAGGGTTCCGCCGACCAGACCGCCGACAGCGTGGAACTGCCGGAGGGGGTGGACACGGTGGATCTGGGACCGATGCTGGATGCGGCGGGCGAAATGAACCCCGACGGCGATCTGGAGAAATTCACGGAAGAGGGCGTGGCCCAAGTGCAGGAGACTGAGCTGGGCGCCGAGAACAGTTGGGACTCGGACATGCCCCGCACCAGCAACCTGCCGGAGGAGGACCGGTTTTCCTGGGAGGATCGTCTCAGCGCCTACGAATCCCTCCAGGACCATCTCGTGGGTCAGCTCTACGAGACGCTGGAGCACGAGGATCCCCGGGGTGCGCTCGTGGAGCGCCTCATTGATCGGCTCGACCCCAAGGGCTTCCTGCGTCTGGATCCCGACCAGCCCACGGCGGAGGCCACGCCCGCCGCCTTGGCCGCGGATCTCGGCGTCACGGAAGAGGCCCTGCGCGCGGCTCTGGACGTCCTCCAGGAATTCGACCCTTCCGGTGTGGGCTGCTTCACGGTGCAGGAAAGCCTGCTGCTTCAGCTCCGCCACGCGGGCGCCGAACCTGATGATATGGCCGTGCGCATCATCCAGGACCATTGCGACCTCCTCTCCCAGCGCGACAGCGCCAAGTTGCGTCGCGCCCTGAGCTGCTCCGATGAGGAACTCGGTGTGGCCATGGAACAGCTCAAGCATCTCAACCCGTCGCCGGGCCGGGCCTTCGACCCCGAGGGCGAGCGGGTGGTGAAGCCCGACGTGGTGGTCCTCAAGGGCGAGGACGGCAACTGGAAGGTCTATCTCAACGACGAGGGCCTGCCCCGTCTGCGCGTGAACGGTGATTACCAGCGATTCATGGCCTCCAGCGAGGCCAAGGTCGACAAGGATTTCATCCGCGAACGCTTTCGCAGCGCCCGGGATTTCATCCGTGGCGTGGAGGATCGGAACCGCACCGTCCTGCGGGTGTCGGCCCAGATCGTGGAACTCCAGAAGGAATTCCTCGAACACGGTATCGAGCGCCTGCGGCCCATGGTGCTGCGCGACGTGGCGGAGGCCACTGGCTTCCACGAGAGCACCATCAGCCGGGTGGTGAAGGCCAAGACCATCCACACGCCCCAGGGGCTCTACGACCTGAATTATTTCTTCTCCGCGCGGCCCAAGGATTCCGACGTATCGGCCACCGTGGTCAAGCACCGTATCAAGGCCTTCGTGCAGGCCGAGGATCCCGCCAAGCCGCTGTCCGACGAGGCCATCGCAGGCCTGCTGGAGCGGGATGGCATCAAGGTCGCTCGCCGCACCGTGAACAAGTACCGGGAGGAAATCAAGATTCCTCCAGCTTCCCAGCGCCGGCGCCGATAACAGGGTTGAGGCCCCTTCCTGGTGCCGGATCCATGATCCCCGGGCCACCCGGCCCCTTTCAGGAGTGTCCCATGAAGGTCCACTACACCGGCCGCCACGTGGAGCTCACCGAGCCCCTGAAGCAGTTCACGAAGGAGCGGCTGGACAAGATGGCCACCTACCTGGACGACATCATCGACGTCCATGTGATTCTGAGCGTGGAGAAGCACCGCCACGAGGCTGAGGTCACGCTGAAGACCCGCGCCAGCGCCATCGTCGCCTCCGCCACCACCGACGACATGTACACGAGCATCACCCAGGCTGTCGAGAAACTGGATGTGCAGGCCCACAAGCAACTGGGCAAGCGCAACACCCGCCCCCACGAAAGCGCCAAGGCCGGCGCTGTCGAAGAGTAGCCATTCCCTCTTTTCCTTATCAAAGGCGGCCCGAAAGAGCCGCCTTTGATATCCTTGAAGGTCCGGAGTCCGTCATGCCCGATCCCACCCATCTCTACGCCCCGAAGACATCCACCGAGCCCACCCAGATCTGCGAGAAGTGCCGGAATCCCTACACGCTGGATCATTTCCAGCACGGCGTGGAAGGCCAGGAATGCGTCTGCCGCCGCTGCCTCCAGGTGATGGGGTACCAGGTCTAGGCATGCTGAAAACGCTCGATACGCCTGAGGCGATCCTGGACGGCATCCTCCAGGGCCGGCGGATTTCCTCTTCCGAAGCCCTGGTGCTCATGGAACAAGCGGAGCTGCCGGACCTCGCCGTGGCCGCCACCGCCGTCCGGGACCGCCACAACGATCCCCGGCGCGCCAGCTACGTCATCGACCGCAACGTGAACTACACGGACGTCTGCAACGTCTACTGCACCTTCTGCGCCTTCTACCACAAGCCCGGCGACAGCCGCGGCTACGTGCTCACGAAGGACCAGTTGAAGCAGAAGGCCGAGGAAACGAAGGCCATCGGCGGCACGGGCTTCCTGCTGCAGGGCGGCGTGAACCCGGACCTACCCTGGGACTACTACCTGGATCTGGTGCGCTACCTCCGCCACGATCTCGGCATCTGGGTCCACGGCTTCTCACCCGTGGAGATCCAGATGATGGCGAAGCTGAGCGGCCAGACCCTCGACAAGACCATCGCGGATCTGCGCGAAGCAGGCCTCGGCTCCATCCCCGGCGGTGGCGCGGAGATCCTGGTGGACCGCATCCGCAAGAAGATCGCCCCCCTCAAGGGCGGCCGCGAGAAATGGCTGGAAGTGATGGAGGCCGCCCACGAGGAGGGCGTGAAGACCACCGGCACCATGATGTTCGGCATCACCGAGACCTTGGCCGAGCGCATCGAGCACCTGGAAGCCCTGCGCGACCAGCAGGACCGCGCCCTGGTCCGGAACAACGGCGGCGGCTACACCGCCTTCGCCGCCTGGCCCTTCCAGAGCGGGCATACGCCCTGGGAAGGCAAGGTGCCCAAGCCCACGGATGTGGAGTACCTCCGCACCATCGCCATCGCCCGCATCTTCCTCGACAACTTCGCGCACATCCAAAGCAGCTGGGTGACGATGGGCCGCAAGACCGGCCAGCTGGCCCTGCATTACGGCTGCGACGACATGGGCAGCCTCATGCTCGAAGAGAACGTCGTCAGCGCCGCGGGCACGTGCTATAGCGTGAACAAGGACGAGATGACCCGCATGATCCGCGCCGCCGGCTACGAGCCTTGGCAGCGGGACAACATCTACGGCGAAGTCCGCGGCTGATCCGCTGGCGAACCCAGGGTGAACCCGTGAATCGAGCCTTCATCAAGGATCCGGATGACACGGGGCGCCCCGAGGATCTGGCCGACCGGCCGCAGAGTCCCCACACGAACTACGTGACGCCCACCGGACTGCGGCAATTGCAGGACCTGAAGGCGGACCTGGCGGCCCGCCAGAGCCGGATGCAGGCGGAAGGCAAACTCGCCAATCCCCAGGAAATGGCCATCGTTCAGCGCGACCTGCGCTACTACCAGGAGCGCCTGAACCGGGCCGTCCTGGTCGAATCCGATGGCAAGCCAGGGGGCCGAGTCCATTTCGGGGCCGCCGTGGAAGTGCGCGACGAGTCCGACGCTATCGAGACCTACACTCTCGTCGGCGAAGACGAAGCCGATCCATCCCAGGGCAAGGTCAGCTGGGTCTCACCCCTGGGCGAAGCCCTGCTGAACGCCGAGCCCGGCGATGAAGTCGTGTGGCGACGGCCGGCAGGAAAGATGCGCCTGGAGATCCTCAGCGTCAGCCCGGGCGCATCCTGTTAATCCTGTCTAAGCCTTTGCTTTCAATGCCCCGAGCAGCATGTCGGCTAACGGCCGGATGCGGCCGGGTTCGCTGAGGTAGGCGCCGCGGGCGGCGACGAGGCGGGCGGAGGAGCGGCCCAGCACGGCGGTCTCTACCAAGCCGTGGGCCTTGAGGGTGCCGCCGGTCTGCACCAGATCCACGATGGCGTCCGCCAGACCCAGCAAGGGCGCCAGTTCCGCGCTGCTGCTGAGAGGCACCAGTTCGGCGGTGAGGCCTTCCCGCGATAGCCAGGCCTCGGTGGCCTTGGGGAACTTGGTGGCCAGGCGCAGATGGGGCTTGGCGCGCAGGTCATCCAACGTGACGCCTAGGTGGGCGCAGAGTGACAGGCGGCAGGCACCGAAGCCCAGATCCGCCAGCTCCAGCAGATCGATGTCCATCTCGTCCAGCGTGTCCGAGCCGACGATGCCGAGCGAGGCCACACCGGCGGCCACGTAGCGGGGCAGGTCCGCGCCCTTGAGCAGCAGGGCCGCCACGCCGGGCGTGGCCGTGGGGATGCGCAGCGCGCGGGACTTCAGCGCCTCGGGATCCAGGGCCAGTGGTGTGCCCGCCAGCATGGGTACCAGCTCGTCGCCGAGGCGGCCCTTGGGGAAGGCGATGAGAAGCGTCCGGTTCATCGGGGTTCCTCGAAGAGGTCAGGGCGAGTGGCGGCGAGGTCGAGGAGGCGGGACAGGCGCACACAGAAGCCCGCGGCCTGCCAGGGGCGGCCCAGGCCGGGAAAGAGGCGGTCGTAGCGCCCGCCCGCCGCCAGTTCCTGCTGGGCGCCAGGGGCCCAGAGGCGCAGCGTGGGGCCGGTGTAGAACCCGAGACCCGCCACATCGGCCAGATCCACCCGCAGTTCCAGGTTCGGCGGCAGGATGGGCAGCAGGGCCTTCATGGCCCGGTCCATGTGCTCCCGCTCGGCCTCGAGCAGACCCGCATAGGGACTGGCTTCCAGAGCCACCAGGGTGCCGGGGCCGTCCAGTTCTGACAGCAGGGCCTCGGCGTGGGCGGCCAGCCGCGGTGCCGCGGGATGCCCGTCCAGGGCTTCTTTGACGCGGTGGGGGGCGCGGCGGGAGAGGGCCGCCACCACGGCGTCCGCCAGCTCGCCGAACAGGCCTTCCGCCTCCAGAGGGCGACGCACCAGGGCGGCATTGCCCAGGTGGAGGATGGCGCTCTTCAGGCCCAGCAGGCCTGGGATGGCCATGAGCATCCGGGCCAGTTCCACATCGGCTTCCGCAGCGGGTTCACCTTCTGGCTGGATGCGCTCGCAGCCCACCTCGAAGCGCTCCACCGCCTCCCAGGGCTGCACGGGCCGCCGGAATACCGCGCCGGCGTAGGCCACGCGGTCCGGCGGTGCCGGGAAGGTGCGAGTAAGAAGGCCCGCCAGGGCCATGGTGAAGTCCCAACGGAGCGCCACCAGATCGTCGCCGTCGAAGAAGCGGAGGGCCCCCTCGGGCACCCCCTCGCGCAGGACGAGAGAGGGATGCAGCTCACGGTAGCCGTGGGCCTCGAAGTGGCCCATGAGGACGCCTTCCCAGCGGCGGAGCCGGGCGGCGGAACCGAACAGGAGATCGGGGAAATGTGGCGTGCGAACGGGCATCAGGCGGGCCCTCCCGTGCGGTCGGCGTGGCGCTTCTGCAGCACCTCCACCACGTCGAGGAGGCTGGCGCCGCGTTCCAGCAGCAGCATGTCCAGGTGGAACAGCAGGTCCGCGGCCTCGCCCAGGAATTCCTCGCGGTCGTCGTTCTTGGCGGCGATGACGACTTCCCCGGCCTCCTCCACCACCTTCTTGGCGATGCGGTCCATGCCTTGCGCGAAGAGCTTCTGGGTGTAGCTGCCGTTCAGGTCTGCCGTGGCCTTGCGTGCTTTCAGCAGGGCCTCCAGACGGCCCAGCCAGGGCAGGGTGGCCGGCCAAGTTTCGCCATCGAAGCAGCTCTCCGTGCCGCGGTGGCAGCTGGGGCCCTCGGGATCGGCCACGATGAGCAAGGCGTCCGAATCGCAGTCGGGGCGGATCTGGACCAGCTTGAGCCGGTTCCCGCTGCTTTCTCCCTTCACCCAGATCGCCTGGCGGGAGCGGCTCCAGAAGGTGACGAAGCCAGTGTCCAGCGTGCGTTGGAGGGCCTCGCGATTGAGCCAGGCCACCATCCGCACCTCGCCGGCGCGGTCCTGCACGATGCCGGGAATGAGGCCGGCGGAATCAAAGGTCAATGCTGCGAGGTCCATGTCAGATCCGTACGGAAAGGCCGTTCTGGGCCAGGTAGGCCTTGAGACGGGGGATGGGCAGGATGCCCTCGTGGAAGAGCGTGGCGGCCAGCACGGCGTCCGCGCCATGCTCCAGGGCCTCCAGGAAGTGGACCTCCAGGCCCGCGCCGCCGGAGGCGATGAGCGGGATGGGCAGCGCGGAGGCCTTCTCCACCAGGGGCAGGTCGAAGCCGTCGCCGGTGCCGTCCCGGTCCATGGAAGTGAGCAGGATCTCACCCGCCCCGAGATCGTTGAGCTCCCAGAGCCAGTCCACGGCCGCCCGGTCCGTGGGTTCGGTGCCGCCCTTCAGATACACGCGCCAACCCAGGTCCGCATCGCGCTTCACGTCCACGGCCGCCACCACGCACTGGCGCCCGAAGGCATCTGCGAGTTCGCAGACCAGATCCGGCCGCAGGGCGGCGGCGGTGTTCACAGCGACCTTGTCAGCCCCGGATCGCAGCAGGCTGCGGGCGTCCTCCACGCTGGAGACACCGCCGCCCACCGTGAAGGGGATGCTCAGCTCGCGAGCCACCGCGCGGACCCAGGCTTCCCGCGTGCCGCGGTTCTCCAGGGAGGCCGCGATGTCGAGGAAGACCAGCTCGTCCGCGCCCTCCAGGTCGTAGCGCCGGGCCAGCTCCACGGGGTGCCCCAGGTCGCGGAGCTGCTTGAACTGGATGCCCTTCACGACGCGGCCGTTCTTCACGTCCAGGCAGGGGATGATGCGCTTGGCGGGCATCAGGCGCCTCCTTCCAGGGCGGCCCGGGTGCGGGGATCCCCCAGGGGGATGAAGCCTTCCATGAGGGCCTTACCACTGATGGCGCCCACCACGCCGGGCAGCTCCGACAGCGGGACGAGGTCCGAGAGATCCTTGACGCCGCCGGAGGCCTGCACGCGGAAGCCCTCGCGGGCCACCCAGGCCGTGGCTTCAAGGCCCGGCCCTTCCAGCGTACCGTCCCGGCTCACGTCCGTGACCAGGGCGCGGTCGAAGCCCAGGGTGAGCAGGGCCTCGAACACGTCCGTGGAGGCACAGGCGCTGGAGGATTGCCAGCCGCGGGTGACGATGCTCTGCCCCTTGAGGTCCAGGGCGGCCACGACGCGGTCGCCTGGGAGGCCGCGCAGGGCGCCGGGCTGCTCCACGGCGAGGGTGCCCACCACCGCGTCGAAGCCCAGGGCCAGCACTTCGTCGATGGCAGCGCGGTCCCGCAGGCCGCCGCCCAGTTGGAAGCGCACCTGAGGGAAGCGGATGGGAAAGGTCGTGAAGGCCCCCTGGCGGGGCCCGCCGAAGGCACCGTCCAGGTCCACCAGGTGGACGCGACGGGCGCCGGCTTCGATCAGCTGTTCGACCCAGTTCTCGGGCGTGAAGTCATAGAAGGTGGCCTGCTTCCGGTCTCCGTGGCGCAGGCGGACCAGGCGGCCCTGCATCAGGTCCATGCTCGGGATCAGTTGCATGCTGCCTCCGGCGCGGGCGCGGTGGCGCCCATCCAGACGAGGGCCGACTGGAGCAGCAGGAGTCCGGTGGGGCCCGACTTCTCGGGATGGGGCTGGAAGCCCAGGACCTTTCCCCGGGCCTCCACGGCGGCAAAGGGACGGCCGTGGTCGGCCAGGTAGATGGTTTCGGCCGAGGGCTCCAGGGCGTAGCTGTGGACGAAGTAGAGCCAGGCGCCGTCGGGATCGGGCAGGGCCGGGTGGGCGCTGCCCTGGCGCACTTGGCACCAGCCCATGTTGGGGACCTTCACGCCCGGGCCCAGGCGCCGCACGATGCCGGGGATCAAGCCGAGGCCTGACGTGCGGGGCGCCTCTTCGCTGCCTTCAGCCAGCAGCTGGAGCCCGAGGCAGATGCCGAGCAGGGGGCGGCCTTCGGCCACCAGCTCCGGCAGAAGCTGCCACCAGCCGCGCTCGCGCAGGGATTTCCGCGCAGCCTCGAAGTGGCCCACGCCCGGCAGGACGATGGGGCCGGAGGCTGTGGCCTGGTCCGGTGACGCGGCCCGCACATAGGCCAGGCCCAGCCGGTCCAGGGCGCCTTCCAGCGAGGCGAGATTCCCGGCGTCGTAGTCGATGAGGGTGATGGCGCTCATGCGGACAGAGTCCCCTTGGTGGAGGGCACGCCGTCGCCCTCGGCGCGGGTGGCTTGGCGCAGGGCCTTGGCCAGGGCCTTGAAGAGGGCCTCGACCTTGTGGTGGGTGTTCACGCCGCGGATGAGGTCCGCGTGGATGGCGAGGCCGCCACGCATGGCGAGGGCGATGAAGAATTCCCGGACCATCTCCACCTGGAAGCCGTCGCCGAGGACGACCGGCGGCAGGTCCGCGTGGAATTCGCACCAGGGGCGACCCGACAGGTCCACCACCACGCGGGCCAGGGCCTCGTCCAGGGGCACATAGGCGTGGGCGAAGCGCGCGATGCCGGCGCGGTCGCCCAGGGCCTCCTTCAGGGCGTCGCCCAGGCAGAGGCCCACATCCTCCACCAGGTGGTGGCTGTCCACGGGCAGGTCGCCGGTGGCCTCCACCTCGAGGCCGAAGCCGCCGTGCTTCGCGAGCTGCATCAGCATGTGGTCGAAGTAGCCCAGGCCCGTGCGGATGCGGGCCTCGCCACCGTCCAGGGAAAGGCTCAGCTTCACCTGGGTCTCGGCGGTGGCGCGGTTCAGGGTGGCGGTTCTCATGGCTTCTCCTGGTTCAGCGTGGGCAGCAGGCCGCGCAAGGTCTCGGACTCGACATCCCCGGCCGCGGCGAAGCGGGCGCGGTCGGGGCCCAGGGCCGCGAAGCGCCAGGCCACCTCGGGCTTCAGCGCCGCGGCGGCACGTAGGCAGCGGGCGTCGTCGATGGTGTCTCCGGCGAAGATGACCTCCTCCGCCCGGAAGGCATCCGCCAGCTGGAGCAGGCCTGCGGGTTCGGGCTTCCGCAGGTGGGGCGCCGCATCACAGACCGCGGGCAGCGAGAAACCGAGCACCTTCCAGGCCAGCACCAGTTCTTCGGGCGGCCGCCCCGTGAGCACCGCCAGATCCCAGCCCGTGGCCTGAAGGTCGGCCAGGGTAGCGAGAGGGCGCTCGAGGTGGACGGTGTCGGCGTAGTGCTTCTGGACGGAGATCTGAGCCGAAGGCTCCAGGGCCTCCATCCGCGTGTCAAGCTCCGGGAAGCCGCGGCCGTCCGCCGCTTCGATCACGGGCCGCAGGTCAACGTCGCCGTGGGCTTCGGCCAAGGCCAAGGCCCCGGCCGCGAGGCGGAAGTCGTTGTTGTAGCCGCCCAGGCGCTTGAAGGCGCGGTAGGCCCCGTCAGACCAGGGCAGAGCGGGCCGCAGGTCCGCCAGGGCGCGAGCCACGGCTTCCATGAAGCTGCGATCGGCGTCGATGAGCACGCCGTCGATGTCCAGGACCAGCAGGCGGCGGATTGCGCGCGGCGCCGGGGCGGACAGGGCGCCCCCCAGGGTCGCGGCCACCCGGGCGGTGTCCGGTTCCGTGCCAATGGTGAGTCGCGCGGACCCAGTGCCGGGCAGGCGGCGCACTTTGATGCCGGCTGCTTCCAGCGTGTCCGAAGGATCCGGCGACACATGAATGAAGTTGCCGGCGCTGGGGGCGGCGCGGTGGGTGGGCAGGGACGCCGCCAGGCGGTCGCGACGCTCGGGTAGGGACCGCACGGCAGGCTCGAAGGCCGGGGCGAAGTCCAGGGCCACGTCCAGGGCCTCCAGGCTGGCGGCCGGGATGGAGTAGGGCAGTTGCAAGGTGGTCAGCTTGAACACCAGGGCGGGATCACCCAGGAGGTAGCCGAGGCGCCAGGACGCGGAGGCCAGCGCCTTGCTGAAGGTGCGTAGCAGCACCAGGTTCGGGTAGCGATCAACCGCCAATCGGTGGGTGGCCGGGGCAAATTCCGCGTAGGCCTCGTCCATCACCACCAGGGGCGGTACAGGGCGGGCCGCGGCCGCGGCCAGCAGGGGCTCCAGCTCCGCCGGCGACACCCAGGCGCCGGTGGGATTGTTCGGTAGGGTCAGCCAGATCTGGCGGCAGTCCAGGGCCTCGAACCAGGGCTCCAGCGGGAAGCCCGTGCCCTGGGGCACCTTGTGCACCCGGCCGCCGTTGCGGCGCACGAGCATGGGATAGAGGCTGAAGCCGGGATCCGGGATGGCCACCGTGTCGCCGAAGCTGAGGCCCGCCATGGCCACCAGGTCCAGGAGGGCGCCGCTGGAGGGGCCCAGCAGCAGGCCGCCCTCAGGCGCGCCCACGCGCTTCCGCAGGCGCTCAGTGAGCTCCTCCTGGCGTTCGGGATAGAGGTGGAAGGGCATGTCCCGGAGCCGCGCCAGCAGCGCCTCCCGCGCTTCCACGGGCCAGTCGGACCCGGCCTCGTTCATGTGCAGTCGGAGGCCCGTGGGCGGCTCGGGAGGTCGCTGGTAGGCGGGCAGATCGGCGAGGTCAGGTCGGAGGAAGGACATGGGCAACTCGGGATGAGGGTAGGAGGAAACCTGGCCTCTTGGGAGAAGAAGCGGAACGGAGCGCTCGGCGGGGAGGCGCTCCCTAGGGGTGGTGATGGCCGCGCAGGCCGGCGCTGCGGCCGTGGTGGGTGAGGCCCTCGGCCTCGGCTAGCTTCTCGACCCAGGGGGCCATGGCGGCGGCATCGGCGGCGGAGAGCCTCAGCAGGCTCTGGCGCTTGAGGAAGGTGGCCACGCCCAGGGGGCTGGTGTAGCGGGCGCTGCGGTCCGTGGGCAGCACGTGGTTCGGCCCAGCGCCATAGTCGCCGAAGGCCTCGGCGCTGGCGCTGCCGATGAAGACGGCTCCGGCGGTGGTTAGCGAGGGCAGCCAGGCCTCGGGATCACGGACGCAGAGTTCGAGGTGTTCGGGCGCCCAGGCCTGGGCCAGGGCGATGGCCAGGTCGCGCTCCGCGCACACCAGCCACCCGTGGGCGCCCAGGCTCTGCTCGAGGATGGCGCGGCGGGGCGAGGCGGCCACGCGGGTCTGGAGTTCGGTTTCCACCGCCTTCAGCAGGGCGCGGTCGGCGCTCACCAGCACGGCGGCGGCATCGGGGTCATGCTCGGCCTGGGCCAGCAGATCCTCGGCGAGCCAGGCGGGGTCGGCGCTGCCATCGGCGATGACCAGCAGCTCCGTGGGACCCGCCAGAGCGTCGATGCCGCAGGTGCCGATGAGCTGCCGCTTGGCCTCGGCCACGAAGCGGTTGCCGGGGCCGGCGACGAGGTCCACCGCGGGCTCCCCGAAGGCCAGCCAGCCCAAGGCCTGGGCGCCGCCGAAGGGATAGAGTTCCGTGAGACCCAGCTCCGCAGCGCAGGCCAGGACCAGGGGATCCACGCCCCAGGCGCCGGGCAGGGTGGGCTGGGCTTTCGGAGGCGTGACGCCCACGATGCGGATGACGCCCGCCACTTGGGCGGGGATGACGGTCATGGCCAGGGTGGAAGGATAGAAGGCGCGCCCGCCGGGGATGTAGACGCCCGCCGTCTTCAGGGGACACCAGCGCTCGCCCACGGTGCCACCGCCGGGCAGGGGCAGCTCCAGGTCGCGCAGACAGCCGCGCTGACCTTCTGCGAAGCGGCGCACATTGGCGATCATCTGCCGCAGGGCGGCCATGAGCTCGGGCTGGCGGCGGTCCAGGTCGGCGCGGGCAGCCTGGAGGGACGCTTCGGGGATGCGCAGGGAAGCCGGATCAAGAGCCACGCCATCCAGGCGCGAGGTCCAGTCCAGCACGGCCTTCAATCCGTCCCGGCGCACGTCCGCCAGGATGGCCTTGACGGCCTTCCGCGTGTCCTCTTCCATCTCCCCGTTCCGGGCCAGAGCGGCCACCCACCCGGGCACGTCCGCCCGGTTCGTCAGGTCATTGCTGGAGATGAAGTAACACCTGTGCACCTCAAGGGTGAAGGATCAAGCCTGCCAGCTTTGCATGTGGACCACAAGCACTAGTTGGGGATCAGGCCGGCTGCGCGGCGATGCTCAGCTCGGCAGGCTGGAAGAAGAAGCGCACGTTGGCAGGCTCGGCATCCTCGGTCCACTCCCAGCAGCTGGGATCCGCGAGGATGGCCTGGGCCAGGGCGACATGCATGGCATGGCCGGCAGCGTGGGCTTCCACGAGGCCCAGCAGGGGCGCGCCAAGGAGGGCTAGATCGCCCACCAGATCGAGCATCTTGTGGCGGACGGCCTCGTCCTCGAAGCGCAAGGATTCGTTCAGGGGGCCATCGGCGCCGAAGACCACGGCGTTGTCCAGGCTGCCGCCCAAGGCGAGACCGCGGGATCGCATGATCTTAATCTCTTGGGCCAGACAGAAGGTACGGGCGGCGCTCAGCTCCCGGCGGTACTTCTCCGGGGTGAGGCTCAACTCACGGCTCTGGCGGCCCAGGGCGGGAATGGGGAAGTCGATGACGTAGCGCAGGCGGAGGCCGGCGTAAGGAATGACGCGGATCCAGCGATCACCGTTCCGCACTTCCACGGGCCGGGTGATCTTCATGAAACGACGGCGGCCGTTGAGGGATTGGGTGCCCGCTTGCAGGATGGCGTCCACCCAGGGGGCTGCGCTGCCGTCGAGGATGGGCAGTTCCTCGGCATCCACCTCGATGCGGAGGTGCTCGACTTCCAGGCCGGTGAGGGCGGACAGCAGATGTTCGATGGTTTGGAGGCGCACGCCATCCTTCACCAGGGTGGTGGCCAGCACCAGATCGCCGGCCAGATCGGCCTTGGCGGGGATCTCGGTGCCCGTGGGCGTATGGACGAACACGATTCCTGTGGGCTCGGCCACCGGTACCAGCCGCACTGAGCAGGGGCGGTTGCTGTGCAGGCCGTGGCCCGAGATCGTGATCTCGCGGCTCAGGGTCTGGGGTGCGGTGCTGCGGGGCATGGTTTGTCCTCGCAGGTTCATAAGCCAGATTTGTGCCACGGCACAAATTAAATCATTTCATGATTTAATTTGTGTCCAGTAAACGGCGGTTGTGGGTATCTCCACCACAACCCGTGGTCAGCGGGGCTGGGTGCGCTCCCAGTCCTCGGGGGTGGTGAGCTTCAGGTTGGAGCTGGGGCTGGAGATCAGCTTTACAGCCAGGCCCAGGCGCTCCAGCAGAGCCACGTCATCGGTGCCTGTGAACCCAGCTTCGTCCGCTGCGCGGAAGGCCTGGAGCCAGGTGCCCAGCCGGGCTACCTGGGGGGTTTGGGCCCGGAAGAACGACTCGCGAGGCTCCGTGCCCAGCACGCGCCCCTGGGCGTCCACCCGCTTGAGGGTATCCGTGGAGGCCTCGCCCAGCAGCACTCCGTCGAACCGGTTCAAGGCCTCCAGGGCCTCCCAGAGGGGTGCGCTGGGTGGAAAGGGACGGACAGCGTCGTGGATCATGACCGGCACGAGGGGCTGATTTGGCAGGGCCTGGAGGGCCATCCATACAGATTCCTGGCGGGTATGGCCACCGGGGACGACCACGCAAGGGGCACTGAACAACCACTGGCGAGTTTCTTCCAGGTGGGCTTCTGGTACCGCCAGGGCGATGCCGGCAAGGGGCGGCATTCCCGGGGCGAGGAAGGCTTCGACCGTGGCCTGGAGTAGGGGACGTCCATCCCAGTCCCGGAACTGTTTGGGCAGGCCGCCGCCCATGCGTAGCCCCCGCCCCCCTGCTGGGATAACCAGATAGGGGCGCAGGGGATCAGACGTGGTGAGCGGGCTTGGCCCGGGCACCACGTGGGGGGTTCCGGGGGGGACATCGCGAGCGGAGCGAGCAGGCGGTCCCCCCAGGACCATGTCAGCGCTGGCGGGTGATGAAGGGTTCGACACCGCGATCCTTCAGGAGCTTGGCGATCTGTTCAGTCGCCCGCTCCGCATCCTGGCGGCTGGTATAGCTGCCCACCCGTACCCGCTTCACGGCCAAACCGCCCCGAGTGGTGGCGCTTTGAAGGGTAACCACACCGAAGGTGTTTTCAAGTTCGCGCGTAAGTGACTCGATATTCTTGGGATCAGAAAGTGCAGCTACCTGCACCACAAAGGGATCAGCATGGTCCATGGCAGGATCCAGGGCTGCCGGCAGGCCCATGGCATCCACGGACCGGAGCCGGATGCGCGTGGTGCCCTGATGGAGGAAGCCAAGATCCTGGGCACCGCGCTTGGAAAGATCCAGCATCCGACCCTTGATGAAGGGACCGCGGTCGTTCACGCGGAGGACGGCGCGCTTCCGATTTTCCAGGTTCTCAACCTCTACGAAGCTGCCCAGGGGCAGGGTCCGATGGGCACAGGTGAACTGCTCGGGGTCGAAAATTTCCCCACTGGCGGTCGGCCGGCCGGCGAATCCGTCGCCATCGCCACCGTACCAGCTGGCCACGCCTTCTTCCACGTAGGCCTGAGCGTCCGCGGGGCTCACTCCGTTCCGGGCGCCCGTGCCAGGGGCGGGCAGAGTGCCGGGAGGCAGGGTGCAGTGCAGGGTGAAGCTGAGAACCACCAGGGTCGCCACCCGGGGCGTACTCCAGCGCATGAGCCTGAGGAGGCCGCCCTTGCCTGGATCCACCGGAACTGGAGGGTCGAAGGCGACATGGATCTCATGGATCCAGAGTGCGCAGGCCTTGCTCCAATTGGTGGGATGGAAGGGTGACAGCATCGGACTCCACAAAGATCAATTGGCCGTGTTTAATGGACCAGTTCGTATACATATAAAGTATGACCAAGGTCGAGCCCTTTGTAAAGAGCTCGAAATTGCAATAGGAATATATACGGCGGAAACAGAGCTTATGCCTATTGCCGGTCAGGGATCTGGGCCACCTGGAAGGGCTTGGGACGATTCCCCCCGGCCACGAAGGGAGACGGGAGGCGCCGGGCGGCGGCTTGGGCCGCAGCCTCCGACTCGTAGCTCCCGAGGAAGACCTGGTAGCAGGTGCGCCCATCCCGCATGGCCATGGGCAGGATGAAGAGATCAGGGTCTTGGCCCTTCAGCAGGCTGGCCGCGTGTTGGACCGTGCTGCCCTGGCAGGCGATCTCCAGCCGGAGGGACCATTTCCCCTGAAGGGCCCTGCGCTGGGCGGCGCCTTGGGTGGTGGCCAGCTTCAAATTGCCATCCAGGACCGCCTGCAAACGGTCGGCCTTGGAATAAAGCGTGGACGACTTGGCCTCCGGTTTTGGTGCGACCGGAGGGCGGGCCTGCGGAACGACCGGAGGAGCTTCCGAGACGGTCTTCGCCTCTGGTTTGGGCACGATCGCAGGTGCGGACGGCCCCGGTTTCGGAGCCGGGGGCGGCGTCTCCTGTTGGGCGGGGCGGGCCAATTTAGGAATGATGACGGGGTTCCGTTTGTACCACCGCAAGCCGGCCCAAAGCCCCAGGGCCGCCAGGAGAATCACGAACAGCACCCAGGGGCGCCGGGAGGGAACCGAGGCTTCAAGGCCCGTTGATTCAGATATTTCAGTAATTCCCGCGGTGGCGTGATGGATGGGCAGGGAGGGTTCCGGGGAACGCAGGGGCTGGGTTCCCCGGACGAAGGGAATTTCGACCTCATTCTCGGGGCCGAGCTGGTCCAGGTCCTCGGAGAGGTGGTCCAGGTTGGTGGTGGGGCGCTGGCTGGCCTGGATCTCGGCGAACAGGGGCGACTGGGCCTCCTCAACCAGCTCAGGGAGGGCGGGAGTGCCGGGTGTGGCCGGGGGGGGGTCGACGGCCAACTCCAGGGGCGGCCATTCGCGGAGCCGGACCCAGCCCATCTCCCGGAGGAACAGAACGAAGGCCCCGAGGCGGAAGGGCTCCACGCCGGATTCACGGCTCAGCTCCAGCAGGGTTTTGCTGCCGTCCAGAAGGGCGGGGATGCGGACCAGGTCCGGGGGCAGGGTGAGTTCCTGGTGGCTCCGGCCTTCCAGGACCACCGTCTGGTTCAGGGGACCCAGTTCATCCAGCAGGCGCTCGCGGTCCTGCAGGTTCAGCACGCCAGACAGCAACATGGCGGGAGTGTCGAAGGGAAGGCGGACGGTGGCGGCGTCCAGCGGCTTGGCCTCGAAGGCCAAGGTTTCGCCGGTCCCGGCCATGCAGGCCCAGACCACCCGCTCCACTTGGGCCCGGGCCACGTCCAGCAGGTCCCGCTGGGTGATGAAGCCCATTTCGATGAGGTTCTTGCCGATGGACATGGCCGGATTGAGGTTGGCCGTGGCGTAGTCGAGCTGGGCCTGGGTGAGCTTGCCCCGCTCCACCAGGAGGTGGGTGAGACGGTCCAGGGGATGACTGCTGGCCGCGAACACCACGTCGCCGTGGTCCAGGTAGATGGTGCGGGAGGGATCCTGACCCAGACGCCACGTGCCTGTGGACTGGTCGCGGCGTCGTGCGAAGAGATCCTTGAGGGCTGGAAGGCTCATGTAACCACCCATCGCTCGAGCTTGAGTTTGCCGACCTTCACCAGCAGGGACTGGCCGGAACGCAGGGAAATGCGGGTCGTCGGGTCTACGGCCTTCTGGCCATCCAGGCTGACGGCGCCCTGGCCGATGAGACGCTCGGCCTCCTTGCGGCTGGCGGCCAGACCCCGGTCCACCAGGAGGCGGCTGAGGGGAACTTCCCCTCCGGTGGGGGGCACCGCAACCTCGGGGGCCTCCTCCTGGCTGCGCTCGGAAAATCGACGCACCCAGCGCTCCTCGGCCTCGCGGCCGGCGGCAGCGCCGTGGAAATCCGCCACGATCTGCCGAGCCAGGGCCTTCTTGGCGTCCATGGGGTGGCCCTGCTTGAGGGCCTCGATCTCGGCGGGTAGCTTGTCCGTCAGCAGCAGGTACCAGTCCCACATGAGGGCGTCGCTGGCGCTCATGGCCTTGCCGAACTGGGTGTCCGGATCCTCCATGAAGCCGATGTAGTTGCCCAGGGACTTGGACATCTTCTCGATGCCATCAAGGCCCAGCAGCAGCGGCACCGTGAGCACCACCTGGGGCTTCTGGCCCGAAGCCTCCTGGAGGATGCGGCCCTGCATGAGGTTGAAGAGCTGATCGTTGCCGCCCAGCTCCACATCCGCCTGGAGGGCGACGGAATCGTAGGCCTGGGTCAGGGGATAGAGCAGCTCATGAAGGGAGATGGGTTCGCGGGCCTCCATGCGCTTGGCGAAATCATTGCGTTCCAGCATCTGGGCCACGGTGAACCGGGAGGCCAGGCGGATCCACTGTTCGCCATGGAGAGGCTCCAGCCACTCGCTGTTGAAGCGGACCTTCGTCTTTTCCGGGTCGAGGATCCGGAAGACCTGGGTCTTGTAGGTCTCCGCGTTGGCCAGCACCTCCTCGCGGGACAGAGGCGGCCGCGTGGCCTTCTTGCCTGTGGGATCGCCGATGAGGCCAGTGAAATCGCCGATCAGGAAGGTCACCTCGTGGCCCAGCTGCTGGAACTGGGCCATCTTCCGGATGAGCACGCCGTGACCCAGGTGCAGGTCCGGGGCCGTGGGATCGAAGCCCGCCTTGACCCGCAGAGGCCGCCCCTCCTTGAGCTTCGCTTCGAGCTGGTCCAGCTTGTGGCAGGTTACAGTGCCCTTCGTAAGCAGGGCGAGGGCGTCAGATACGGATCCGGAGGCTGCGGTCATGATTGAATCTTGGCGGAAAAACCCCAGATCCTCAATGCGGATCGGTCATCGAACATCCAGTTCCACCACGCGCCGCGGACCCTTGTCCCCGGGTTTCCGGGCGCCCTCGAACGTGACATAGACGGCCCGGCCCGACTTCGGACTCCAGCCCACCTCCACCTTGCCAGCGAAATCATGGTTGATGCGGAGCCCCTGATGCTCCATCAGATTGGGCGTGAGGTCCGGGGTGGGAGCCAGGTCCTTCCGCCATTGGGCTGCGGCCTGGAGGAAGTCGGATTCCGTGGACCAGGTTTTCGCCAGCCCCGGGTTAGCGGCATAGAGGGCGCGACAGCCCTCGGGTGTGCGGAGCTGGTCCACCACGGCGCGGAAGTCGTCCCAGTCCGGGCGCACCTTCTCCAGGGCGAAGCCCATGACCTTGTTCTTGAAACCTTCGGGATCCTTCTTGGCCTTGTTCGCCACGTAGGCTATCCCCCCCACGCAGGTGACGAGGGCCACCAGGAAGGCGATGCCGCAGCCGAGGGCAACCTTGCCCCAAAGCGGCAGGCCCGGCTTGAGGGGAACGCCGTGGCCACCATTGTCCCAGGATGAATCCGCCATTGAATGCTCCTACAGAAGGTTGCTCGCCAGCTCGGCCAGTTTGCTGCGCTCACCCTTCATGAGGGTGACGTGGCCGGAGATGTCGAGGTGCTTGAAGTGTTCCGCCAGGAAGCTGAGGCCGTTGGTACTGGCGTCCACATAGGGGTTGTCGATCTGGTGGGGATCGCCGGTGAAGATGACCTTGGTGCCCTCCCCGGCGCGGGTGAGGATGGTCTTCACCTCGTGGGGCGTAAGGTTCTGGGCCTCATCCACCACCAGGTACTGCTTGGGGATGCTGCGGCCGCGGATGTAGGTGAGGGGCTCCACGCTGAGGTAGCCGGCCTCCTCCAGTTGGGACGCGGTCATGGTGGTGCGCTTCCGGGCTTCGGTGTTCGCGCCCACGATGAACTCGAGGTTGTCGTAGATGGGTTGCATGTAGGGCCGCAGCTTCTCGCTGATGTCCCCCGGCAGGTAGCCCAGGTCGCGCCCCATGGGCATGACCGGGCGGCTCACGAGGATCTTGTCGTAGGCCTCGTCGTCCACCACCAGCTGAAGGCCCGCGGCGATGGCCAGCAGGGTCTTGCCCGTGCCGGCCTTGCCCAGCAGCGTGACTACCTGGACGGTGGGATCCAGCAGCAGTTCCAGAGCGAACTGCTGCTCACGGTTGCGGGGCTTGATGCCCCAGGGGTAGGACTCCATGCGCCGGATGGGCCGCAGGAGTCCCTCGCCGGCCATGAAGCGGGCCAGGGCCGTGTGGCTGGGATTGGTCTGGTCCACCAGAGTGAGGAACTGGTTGGGTTCGAGATGCAGTTCGGGATCGGGCTGGAGACCGCCGTCATAGAGCAGGTCCACTTTGGCGGGGTCCACCTCCCAGGACTTGTGACCGGTGTAAAGTTCGTCCATCTCCACCCGGTCGGTGGTGTAGTCCTCGGCCAGGATGCCGATGGCGTCGGCCTTGATGCGGAGATTGGTGTCCTTGGTGACCAGGACCACCTTTTCCTTGCGGGTGGTGAGGAGCTGCTTCGCGCAGGCCAAAATCTGGTTGTCGGCCTTGTGCTTGTCCTCGCGCAGGATACCGATGTCCAGGGGATGATTCTCCACATCCACCTTGAGGGAGCCGCCGCCCTCCAGAGGCACGCCCCGGCTGAGGCTCCCACTGGTCCGGAGCTTGTCCAGCATGCGTGAAACCGTGCGGGCGTTCCGACCCACCTCGGTCTGATCCTTCTTGAAGTGGTCCATCTCCTCGATCACCACGATGGGCAGCACCACATCGTGTTCCTGGAAGTGCAGGATGGAGTTCGGGTCATGCAGGAGGACGTTCGTATCCAGGACGAAGACCTTCTTGCTGGACGGTGGGACCAAAGAAACCTCCAGGGATGTCCGCACCCTACCACCAAGCGCCCGGCCTTGCACGGCTGGGAATCGGCCTCCGATTGGTGCGAGAATGGCTGCCCGCTTGGAGACCACCGCATGAGGATTCTTTCCATGGCCCTTGCCATCACCACGGCCCTTGCCGCCCAATCCCCCATCACCTATCCCGCCACCCGCAAGGGCGATGTCGTGGATGATTTCTTTGGCACCAAGGTGGCGGATCCCTACCGCTGGCTGGAGGACGACAATTCGGCGGAAACCAAGGCCTGGGTGGAGGCCCAGAACAAGGTCAGCTTCGCCTACCTGGCGCAGATCACCGAGCGGACGGCGATCCAGGACCGCATCACCAAGCTCTGGGATTTCGAGAAGTACAGCGCCCCGTTCAGGCGCGGGAAGCGGTACTTCTATTCCTACAACACCGGGCTCCAGAATCAGTCCGTCCTGTTCGTGACGGAAGATCCCAAGGCCAAGGGCCAGGTGCTCCTGGATCCCAACACCTTGAGCAAAGATGGCACCGTGGCTCTCAGCGGCATGAGCTTCACGGAGGACGGGCGCCTCATGGCCTACTCCGTGTCCGTGGCCGGCTCAGACTGGCAGACCTGGAAGGTCCGGGACGTGGCCACCGGGAAGGACTTGCCTGACGACATCCGCTGGTCCAAGGCCAGCGGCGCCTCCTGGCGAAAGGATGGCAGCGGTTTCTACTACAGCCGCTACGAGGCGCCCAAGGAGGGTGGGGCGCTCACGGGCGTGAACAACAACCACATGCTCTGTTTCCACAAGCTGGGCACGCCCCAGACCGAGGACGTGCTTGTCTACCAGCGGCCCGATCAGCCTGAGTGGTATCTGGGCGGGTCCGTCACCGATGACGGTCACTGGCTGGTCATCTACGGCAGCAAGGGCACCAACCCTGAAACCAGCGTGTTCCTCAAGGATCTGACCAAGGCCAGCAGCCCCGTGGAGCCCTTCCTGGATCGCATGGACGCTGCCTACGGCATCGTGGATAACGAAGGCGATCGCTTCTTCGTCACCACCAACCAGGGCGCCCCCCGCAACCGCCTGGTGGCCATCCGCAAGGGGCAGACCGACCCGTCGGCCTGGACCGAGATCATCCCCCAAGCCAAGGGCAAGGACGTGCTGGAATCCGTGTCCCTGGTGGGCGGGCGCTTCGTGGCTACGTGGATGCGGGACGCCCATTCCGCCATCGAGTTCTACGACCTCAAAGGCAAGAAGACCGGCGCTCTGGCCCTGCCCGCGCTGGGCACGGCCGGCGGTTTCGGCGGGCGGCGCGAGGACACGGAAACCTTCTACACCTTCGGCAGCTTCGCCTATCCCGGCACCATCTACCGGCTGGATCTGAAGACGGGCAAGAGCGCCATCTTCCGCGCGCCGAAGGTGGCCTTCAAACCCGCGGACTACGACGTGGAGCAGGTCTTCTACCCCAGCAAGGACGGCACGAAGATTCCCATGTTCCTGGTCCATAAGAAGGGGATCAAGCTCGACGGCCAGAATCCGACGCTGCTCTACGGCTACGGCGGCTTCAACATCTCACTCACGCCAGCCTTCTCCGTGTCCCGCATGGTCTGGCTGGAGATGGGCGGCGTCTACGCCATGCCGAACCTCCGCGGCGGCGGCGAATACGGCCTGGAGTGGTACGACGCTGGGCGGAAGGAGAAGAAGCAGAATGTCTTCGATGACTTCATCGCCGCGGCGGAGTGGCTCATCGCCCACAAGATCACGTCCACGCCGAAGCTGGCCATCAACGGCGGCAGCAACGGCGGCCTGCTGGTGGGCGCCTGCCTGACCCAGCGGCCGGACCTCTTCGGAGCGGCCGTGCCCGAAGTGGGCGTCATGGACATGCTGCGCTTCCACAAGTTCACCCTGGGCTGGGGCTGGAAGAGCGACTACGGCAGCAGCGAGACGAAAGAAGGCTTCGACACCCTCATGAAATACTCGCCCCTGCACACCATCAAGCCCGGTGTGAAATACCCGCCGACCCTTGTCACCACGGGCGACCACGATGACCGCGTGGTGCCCGCCCACAGCCACAAGTTCACGGCCACCCTCCAGGTCGCCCAGGCGGGCCCGGCGCCCATCCTCACCCGCATCGAAACCAGCGCCGGCCACGGCGCGGGCAAGCCCACCGCCAAGGTCATCGCCGAGCGGGCGGATGTCTTCGCCTTCCTGGTGAAGAACCTGGGCATGAAGACCCACTGACATTTTCCACTAAGCCATTGTGTTGCGAGGTATTCTGAAGGACATTCCCGTGTCCTTCAGGAGGCCTTTCCATGCCGCTTTCCCTGTCCCGAACCTGTCTGCTGGCCCTTGCGGCCACGGCCCTGGTGGCCCAGACACCGCTGACCTACCCCGCCACCCGCAAGGGCGATGTGGTGGAGGATTACCACGGCACCAAGGTGGCGGATCCCTACCGCTGGCTGGAGGATGACCGTTCAGCCGAAACCATGGCCTGGGTGGAAGCTCAGAACAAGGTGACGCGGGCCTACCTCGACCAGATTCCCGAGCGGAAGGCCATCGAAGCGCGCCTGACGAAGCTCTGGAACTACGAGAAGTTCGGCGCCCCCAGCAAGCACGGGAAGTACTACATCTATGCCTACAACTCCGGTCTCCAGAACCAGGCGGTGATCTACCTGACAGAGCGGCTGGAGGACAAGGGCCGCGTGCTCTTCGACCCCAACGCCCTGAGCAAGGATGGCACCGTGGCCCTCGGGGGCATGCGCTTCAGCGAGGACGGCGCCTTCGTGGCCTACAGCCTGTCCAAGGGCGGCTCCGACGTGAGCACCTGGAAGGTCCGCAACGTGGCCACGGGCGCAGATCTGTCGGACACCTTCCCCGCAGGTCGCATGGGCGTCAACAGCTGGGCCAAGGATGGCAGCGGCTTCTACTACACCGACTACCCCAAGGTCGAGGCTGGCAAGGCACTGACGGCGGTCTACAAGAAGCAGAAGCTCTTCTTCCACAAGCTGGGCGATCCCGTCGAGAAGGACGTGGTGGTATATGAGCGCCCGGACCAGCCCGATTGGGGCTTCGGCGCCGGCGTGACCGACGATGGCAGTTGGCTGATCATCACCCAGCACCAGGGTACCGAGCGGAAGAACCGGGTGTTCCTGAAGGATCTCCGCAAAGCTGGCAGCCCCGTGGTCCCCCTGTTCGACAAATACGACGGCTCCTATTCCATCATCGGCAACGATGGCGACACCTTCTACGTACACACCGATTTCTCCGCGCCGCGCCACCGGATCGTGGCCGTGGAGCTGAAGGATCCGAGCCCCAATGCCTGGAGGGATATCGTTCCCGAAGGGAAGGGGCGCGACGTCCTCGCGGGGGCGGATCTCTTCGGCAACACCTTCGCCATCACCTGGAAGGTGGATGCCCTTAACACCGTGAAGCTCTACGACCTGAAGGGCCGGTTCCTGAAGGAGATCAAGCCGGAAGGGCTGGGCAACCTCAGTGGCTTCAACGGTCGTCGTGAGGACACGGAAACCTTCTACACCTTCACCTCGTACAATCAGCCCCCCACGCTCTACCGCTATCACCTGAAAACCGGCGCCAGCACCATCTTCCGCCAGCCCAAAGTGGACATCCGGCCCTCCGAGTACGAGGTGAAGGAAGTCTTCTTCCCCAGCAAGGACGGCACGAAGGTGCCCATGTTCATCACCCACCGCAAGGGCCTGAAGCTGGACGGCGCGAACCCCACGCTGCTCTATGCCTACGGCGGCTTCAACATCGCCCAGTCACCCGGCTATTCCCCTGTCGCCCAGGTCTGGATGGAGATGGGCGGCGTCTACGCCGTGGCCTGCCTGCGGGGCGGCAGCGAGTACGGCAAGGATTGGTGGGAAGCCGGCAAGCGCGAGAAGAAGCAGAACGTCTTCGATGATTTCATCGCCGCCGGCGAATGGCTCATCAAAGAGAAATACACCAGCACCCCCCGACTCGCCATCCAGGGGGGCTCCAACGGCGGCCTGTTGGTGGGTGCCTGCATGACCCAGCGCCCGGACCTCTACGGCGCCTGCCTGCCGGCAGTCGGCGTCATGGACATGCTGCGCTACCACACGTTCACCATCGGGTGGATGTGGAAGAGTGACTACATGTCCAGCGATACGCCGGAGGGTTTTGCCAACCTCATCAAGTACTCTCCCCTCCACAACCTGAAGCCCGGCGTGAAATACCCGCCCACCCTGGTCACCACCGGTGATCACGACGACCGTGTGGTGCCCGCCCACAGCCACAAGTTCATCGCGACCCTCCAGGCCGACCAGGCCGGTCCGGCTCCAGTCCTCACCCGCATCGAAACCAACGCGGGCCATGGCGCCGGCAAGCCCACCGCCAAGCAGATCGCCGAACGCGCCGATATGTGGGCCTTCCTCGTCAAGAACCTGGGTATGAAGCTGCCCTCCGGCTTTGGCCAGTAGTTGATTCCAACGGCCTCCCAGGGCAAACTGGGAGGCCAGCGCCAACTTAGCTCAGCTGGTAGAGCAGCTGATTCGTAATCAGCAGGTCGCAGGTTCGAATCCTGTAGTTGGCTCCAGTGAAAAGGCCCCGCGAGCGGGGCCTTTTCACTGGAGTGAATCCCTTCGGGATTCGAACCTGCCCTCGCGACGCATGCGTCGCGAGGATCTAGGGTCGAGTGGGACCGCCCGAGGCGTGCCTAGATGGCACGCCGAAGCGGGACCGGCGGCTGGCAAAGCCAGACGCAGTTCGAATCCCGCCGGAGAGAGTCGGCGCCCCTTCCTCCGCGCCGAAGCGGAACGGCGGCTGGCAAGGAGCCGCTGGCCTGCTTCTGGTTTCGACGCCGGGAATCGCTGCTGGCGCTACTCCGGCTTCACAGGCATCACCTTCAGGCGCTGCCCGTCCGGGGTGGTGAGAATCCTCCCCTCCGAAGCTTTCATCTGTTCTGCGGTGGGGTGGCCCACGGCGAAGGTCTGCACCGCCATCCGGCGCTGGCCCCGGAACGTGCCCTCGATGTCCACAGCTAGGTGGGAGCGCCCGGGACCGGGGGTGAAGGACACCTCAAGGGTGAGGGCCTCTCCCTTGGCGAAACTGGTCTTTTCCACCGGCGGTACGTTGGCCACCTGGAGGCCGTCCAGGCCCCGGATCCCGATGGCGGCATCCTCGACCGCCTGATCGAAGCGGAGGGTGACCGTGGCCTTGCCGTCTCCGAAGACGGTGGTGACGGTGACAGGCGCCTTGGATTTGTGGATGAGCGCGGCTTTGGCCGGAGCCTTCTTGGGGGCGATGGCGCATCCTGGAAGAGTGAGAAGCAGTGCGGCGAGGGCGATTCCGACGCGGTTCATGATGGTTGCTCCATGGATGGGAATGTCGCTGGATTCAGGGTGAAGTGATGTCGATGCCGACACTGTAGGGACCCGGAGTGGCCCCGAAACCGGTGATCACCACCACGTATTTCACACCGGCCTGGGAACTGAAGAGTAGCGTCTCGTTTCCGGAGTTCGTCAGGGCCGAAGCCACCAGGGTTCCGGAACGGTAGACCCTGATATCCACGTCCTGAGTGCAGGTGGTCTTGACCGTGATCGTACCTCCGGTTCCGGCACCCACGAAGTACTGGTTCTGCTGCCATTTGTTCGAGTCGAAGCCTCCGTCGAACTGCACGGTGCCACCGTAGGGCACGGAACTCACCTGGGTGTACATGGCCTGGAGCCCCGAGTCACCGTCGCCCCACTGAGTGGTGATGGGGCCGATCTGGTAGTAGGCCAGAAGCGTATTCACCGCCGTGGCGTTGACGCCCGGCTGGGCCTTCAGGCCTGCGATGAAGGAACCGATGGTGGTGAGGGCATCCGTGGTCTTCTCCGGGCCGGTGAGCACGTCGTAGACCACGCCCAGGCCGATGCCGGTCTGGTCGAACCCTTCGTTCGCGCCGGAGTCGAAGAGGTCATACAGCAGGCGCATCACGGTGGTTTCAGAGAATGCGCTTGGCTGGGCGTCATCCGTGGGAGAAGGCTCTGCTTCTGCATCGAAGCCAAAGGCACGGATGGTGCCACTGCTGCTCCACGAGGTGTCCACATAGAGGGACTCGGGCAGGAGCATGGCCGCCAAGGCGTTGCCATAGCCTTCGCCGAAGGCCAGGCGAGGATCCAGGATGTCGCCGTTGCTGTGGGAGCCGCCGGGGTTGTCCGACCGGGAGAGATTCTTCTCGAAGTAGTGGGCCCACTCGTGGACGATCACGTGGCTGTCGAACTCGTCGGTGTCCGCGCCCTCCTTGCCGAGGATGTAGATCTGGTTTTCGGCGGGAGAGAAGTGGGAGGTGCCAATCTGGCCGATGGTCTTGTCGCCGGCCTGGGGCACATTGTTCGGGCTCCAGTTCACACTCAGTGTCGGGAAGGCCACAGTGGGTCGCACGGCCATGAAGGCCTGGCTCGCGGTGTACATGGAATCCAGGATGGCGAAGGGGGCGGCCAGGCGGCTGGCGGCGCTGTAGCTGGAGCCCGTCCAGCCGTGGGTGGCGTGGAGATCCTGGGTGCTGGCCGACCCCAGGGTGGCCCCGATGCCCCAGGCGGCCCCGGAAGCGGTGTTGTCCTGCACGATGATGGCCGGGGTGCTCGACGAGGCCAGAGCCACCACCTGGAGGGCACCGCTGGCGGGGGGGGTGAACGTCAGGCTGTAGTGCCCCGATGCATCCGTGTTTCCGGTGGCCAGGGTCGTGGACCCGGCCATCACCGCCACCCTCCCGTTGCGCACGGGCCTTGGCACCGCGCTGGCGAAGATGAGGCCCCCAGCGTGGGTGGTCACATCGTAGGACGCCGGTACGAAGTCGTAGGTCACCGTGCCCGTGACCGTCCTGGGGGAATCGTTGCCCACTGGGGGGGCGGCGCTTCCTCCGCCCCCACCACCGCAGGCTACTAGGAGTCCGAGCCCCATCAGGCCTGCGAAGGAGAGGGATCGAGGAAAAATCGCGATGGGCTGGAACGAGAACATGAAGTGTCCTCCTTCAAGAATAGGTATCCACGGCAGCATCGCCGCAACCGGTTCGCCCTCACAGGGCCACTTTCAAGAAAGGCGGTGGGCCACCTTCAGACCCGGAAGTGGTCGGGCCTCCAGGTCTGGACGCAGTTCGAATTCCGCCCGAGTGCGTCGGCGCCCCTTCTCCCAGGCGAAACGGTGAAGACGAGTCTTCTGGAAGCAGAGAGTCCTGCACTTGCGCAGATCGCAGATCTTGGTCCGATCAGGAGGCCGACTTTTCGGAGATCTTTTCGGAGGCTAGGGCGGCCTTCGGTGCTGATGGATGTTCTGACTGGTTCCAGCCGCCGCCCAGGGCCTTATAGAGGGTGATCAGGTTGCCGTACTTCGCCCGGCGAAGGGAGATGAGGCCCTGTTGTGCGGCAGCGAGGGAGCGCTGGGCATCCAGGACGCCCAGGTAGCCGTCGATTCCCGCGTTATAGCGGGCTGAGGCCAGTCGATAGGTGCCTTCCAGGGCTTTCGTGAGCGCTTCCTGGGCAGCTAGCTGATCGTCGAGGGTGCCCCGCTGGGCGAGGGCATCAGCCACCTCCTTGAACGCCACCTGGATGGCCTTTTCGTACTGGGCCAGGAAGATGTCGCGGTCGACGTTGGCCACCTTGAGATTGGCCCGCCGCGCACCCGCGTCGAAGATCGGGAGGACGACCTGGGGCGAGAAGACCCAGGCGCCTGATCCGGACTTGAACAGCCCGGACAAGTCGCGGTCCATGGTGCCGACGTTCGTCGTGAGCGAGATGCGGGGGAAGAAGGCCGCTCGAGCCGCGCCAATGTTGGCGTTGGCGGCCTTGAGCTGGCTCTCGGCCAGGAGGATGTCGGGGCGGCGGGTCAGCACCTCGGAAGGCAGCCCCGGGGTGATGTCCTTGAGCGAGGTCACGCTACCCAGGGCTTCGGGAAGCCATTCCGATGGCACGGCCGAGCCGACCAGAAGGCGCAGCGCGTTTTCATCCATGGCCACCATGCGGGCGTACCGGGCCATATCCCCCCGGGCCGTCTCGACGCTGATCTGGGCGCGGTAGGAGTCGAGCTCGGAGGAGGCGCCGACTTCGAAGCGACGGTGGATGAGCTTGTACGAAGCCTCCTGGCTCGTGAGGGTTTCCTGGGTGAGCTTCAGGCCTTCACGATCGGCAGCAAGGGCCAGGTAGGCATTTGCGACTTCCGCCAACAGCGAGATCTGGGCGCTGTTGCGGGCCTGCTCGGTGGCGAGGTACTGCTCCAGGGCCCGATTCTTCAGGCTCCGGACGCGCCCGAAGAAGTCCAGTTCCCAGGCGCTGACCCCGACACTGGCTGAGTAGTATTCAGTGATCATCGATTGCCCGGTCGCGGAGACGCTGGCGGGCAGTCGCTGCTTGTTTCCCAGGCCGACCGCGCTGACCGTCGGGAGCAATTCGGCCCGTTGGATCCTGTAGTAGGCCTGCGCCTTCTCCGTGTTCAGTACCGCGATCCGGAGATCCCGGTTGTTGCGCAGGGCGAGGTCGAGCACCTTCCTCAGCCGCGGGTCCACATAGAAGTCCTGCCAGGCGATGTCGGCGGCGGACTGCGCCGAGGCATCGCCGGACGTGCCCTTGTACGAAGGCCCCTCCGGCCAGGCCTTGGGGACGGGCGGCTCAGGCATCCGGTACTTCGGCGCCATGGAGACGCAGCCGACCATGGTGAGGGTGATGGGAAAGACGGACCACGCTTTGGGCGACATCATGGCTGTCCCTCCTCGGGCACCGCAGCACTCGCAGGGGCAGGTTCCGGATGCTTCTTCTTGAACAACTGGCTGATCAGAACGAAGGACAGGGGAATGTAGAAGATGGCGATGAAGGTGGCGGTCAGCATGCCTCCAACTACCCCCGTTCCGATGGCGTTCTGGGCCGCAGCTCCCGCGCCGGTTGTCATGGCCATCGGCAGCACGCCGAAGGTGAAGGCAAGGGAGGTCATCAGGATAGGGCGCAGCCTCATTCGGGAAGCCTCGATGGCCGCCTCGACGAGCCCGCTGCCCTGGGCGATGAGCTCCTGCGCGAACTGCACGATGAGGATGGCGTTCTTCGCGGCCAGGCCAAGGGTGGTCAGTAGGCCGATCTGGAAATAGACGTCGCTGGACAGCCCGCGGCCCCAGGTCGCGGCCACCGCGCCGAACACCCCGATGGGGAGGATCAGCAGGACCGAGAAGGGGATGGACCAGCTCTCGTAAAGGGCGGCAAGGCACAGGAAGATGACCAGGACCGAGAAGGCATAGAGGGCCGGGGCCTGGGATCCAGCCTGGCGCTCCTGGAAGGAGAGCCCCGTCCACTCGAAGCCGATGCCGGTCGGCAGCTTGGCGGCGATGTCCTCCATGGCCTGCATGGCATCCCCGGTGCTCTTGCCGAGGGCCGGCTCGCCGTTGATGTTGATGGCCGGGTAGCCGTTGTAGCGCTGAAGGTTCGGGGAACCCTGGGTCCATTCACCCTTGGCGAACGCCGAGAAAGGCACCATCCCGCCTGATTTGTTAGGGACATAGATCCTGTTCAGGTCCTCCAACTGCATCCGGAACGGGGCATCCGCCTGCATGTAGACGCGCTTGACCCGGCCCTGGTTGATGAAGTCATTCACGTAGGAGCCACCCCATGAACTGGACAGGGCGTCGGCGATGGCTGCGGCCGGAACCCCCAGGGCACCTGCCCGGTCCTGGTCGATCTGGACGCTGTATTCCGGCTGGTCGTCCGCCCCGACGGGGCGCACGCTCTTCAGGTTGGGGTCCTTGGCGGCCATGCCGAGGAGCGTGTTGCGGGCCTCCATGAGCTTCGCGTGGCCGACGCCACCACGGTCCTCCAACTGGAAATCGAACCCGGTGGCGCTGCCCATCTCGAGGATCGCCGGGGGGGCGAACACGAAGGCCAGGGCATCCCGGCGGGTCATCAGCTTGCCCATGGCCCGCTTCACGACAGCGGCGACCCTGAGCTCTGGGCTATTGCGCTGCTTCCAGTCCTTCAGCTTGAGGAAGGCCATGCCGTTGTTCTGGCCCGCTCCGGCCATGCTGAAACCGGAGACCGACATGATGGAATCCACCGCGTCCTTCTCGTTTTCCATGAAGTGCTGCTGGACCTCCTTCATGACCGCTTGGGTGCGTTCCAAGGGCGCCCCTGCTGGAAGCTGGACCATCGCCATGAGGATTCCCTGATCCTCCTCCGGCAGGAAGGCCGTGGGCAGGCGCAGGAATAGCAAGCCTGTCACTAGGACGATCGCCGCATAGATGGCGAGGTAGCGAGCACGCTTGCCGAGCACCCGCTCGAGCTGGCCAGTGAAGATGTCGCGGAACCGGTAGTAGGTCCGGTCGAACCACATGAAGAAGGGGCGCGTCACCTTCCAACCGCTCTCGGCCGCCTCGTGCCCCTTGGGCACGGACTTCAGGAACGTCACGCAGAGGGAGGGGGTCAGGATCAGGGCCACCACCACCGACAGCAGCATGGCGGTGATGAGGGTGAGGGAGAACTGCCGGTAGATGACGCCGGTGGACCCCCCGAAGAAGGCCATGGGTCCGAACACGGCCGCCAGCACCAGACCGATGCCGATCAGGGCGCCGGTGATCTGGGCCATGGATTTGCGGGTGGCCTCCAGCACCGGGAGACCCTCGTCATGCATGACCCGTTCGACGTTCTCCACCACCACGATGGCGTCGTCCACCAGCAGGCCGATGGCCAGCACCATGGCGAACATGGTGAGCATGTTGATGGACATGCCCGTGTACTGGATCACGGCGAAGGTGCCCAGCAGCACTACTGGAACGGCGATGGTGGGGATCAGCGTGGCCCTGAAATTGCCTAGGAAGAGCAGCATCACCAGGAAGACCAGGACCACGGCCTCGATCAGGGTCTTCACCACCTCCTCAATGGCCACGCTCACGAATGGGGTGGTTTCGTAGGGGTAGGCCACCGTCACGCCGGCTGGGAAGAACTTCGACATCTCGTCCATCTTGGCCTTGATGAGTTTGGAGGTATCCAGGGCGTTCGCCCCGGAGGCCAGGCGGATGATCATGCCGGCCACGGGCTTCCCGTTAAGGCTGGTCTCGGAACCGTAGTTTTCGGTGCCCAGCTCGACCCGGGCCACATCCCGGAGATGGACCGTGGAGCCATCTGGATTGATGCGCAGGGGGATGTCCCCAAACTGTTCCGGGGTCTGCATGAGTTCCTGGACGTTGACGGTTACATTCAGCTGCTGGCCCTTCACTGCGGGCAGGCCGCCGGCCTGCCCCGCGGAGATCTGGGCGTTGTAGGCCCTGACGGCTGTCCGGACGTCGTTGGGCGTGAGGCGATAGCTGGCCAGCTTGTCCTGGTCCAGCCAGAGCCGCATGGCGTACTGGGATCCGAAGGACATGACCTCGCCCACGCCTTCGACCCGGGCCAGCACGGCTTCGATGTTGGAGGACATGTAGTCGCGAAGGTCGTCGGAATTGAGGCTGCCGTCCCCGGAACGGATCGCGACGATCATGAAGAAGTTCCGGGTGGACTTGGTGACCTGGATGCCCATCTGCTGGACCGCTTGGGGCATGAGCGGCTTGGCCGTTTCCAGCTTGTTCTGGACCTTGGCCCAGGCCACGTCCGGGTCGGTGCCCGGCTTGAAGGTCAGGGTGACGGTGCCACGGCCCGAAGAGTCGCTGGTCGCGGAGAAATAGAGCAGGTTGTCGAGCCCGGTCATCTTCTGCTCGATGATCTGGGTGACGGTGTTCTCCACCGTCTTGGCCGAGGCACCCGGGTAATAGGCGGCCACCGTGATCGAAGGTGGGGCCACGGGGGGATACTGGGAAACGGGCAGGGCCCGGATGGCGAGGACTCCGGCCAGCATGATGATGATGGCCACCACCCAGGCGAAGATCGGCCGGTCGATGAAGAAATTGACCATGGTGCGGCTCCTCTACTTCGCAGCCGCGGGCGCGGGCTTGGCCCCGAAGGGCACGACCTTCACGGCCACGCCGGGCCGGATCTTCTGGAGGCCTTCCAGGATCACCCGGTCACCGGCGTTGAGTCCTTCGAGGACCAGCCACTTCGAGCCGATGGCACGATCCACCTTGAGCGTACGCTGCTCGACTTTGTTGGAGGCATCCACGACCATCGCGATGGCGTTGCCCTTGGGATCGCGGGTGACGCCCTGCTGCGGCACGAGGATGGCCTGCTCGGCCACCCCCTCCGCGACGATGGCCCGGACGTACATGCCCGGGAGCAGGATGTGGCGGGGATTCGGGAAGACCATGCGGAGGATCTGCGAGCCTGTGCTCGGGTCCACTGTA
>Ga0315270_10000047_pt1 | contig 60797 bp, 55 predicted proteins | sample C1_bottom_MG_FD_204932 | JGI IMG/M metagenome (GOLD analysis project Ga0315270, IMG submission 204932) | Sediment microbial communities from Yellowstone Lake, YNP, Wyoming, USA - C1_bottom | ecosystem: Environmental > Aquatic > Freshwater > Lake > Sediment | place: USA: Wyoming | collected... | reverse complement strand
ACCGGCTGCGATGCCCTGGGCGTGGATTGGACCACCGATCTCAAGGAAGCCCGGGCACGTGTCGGCAGCCGCGTCGCGTTGCAGGGCAACATGGATCCATCCGTTCTCTATGCCTCACCAGAACGTATCCGTGCAGAAGTCGAGGTCGTCCTGGCCAGCTACGGACAGGGCAGCGGTCACGTGTTCAATCTCGGCCACGGAATCCACACCGGTATCAATCCGGACCATGTGGCAGCGCTGGTTGACGCTGTGCACACCGCTAGCAGAAGCTATCACTCAACAGCCGATCGATGAGTTGTTGCGCCTGCCCCCGATAACCGCCTCCGAACAGGTTCAGGTGATTGAGCACGTGATAGAGATTGTAGAGAGCGCGGCGCGTGCGGTACCCGGGATCGAGCGGCCAGGACTCGTTATAGGCGGCATAGAATTCCGCGCCATAACCACCAAATAACTCAGTCATGGCGATATCCGCCTCACGGTCGCCGTAATATACCGCCGGATCGTAGATCACCGGCGTGCCATCACTCAGCGTTGCATGGTTCCCGCCCCACAGGTCGCCGTGCAGCAGCGACGGCAGCGGCTTGTAGTCCGCGAAGTACACTGGCAGTTTTTCCAGAAGCTGTTCCCATCCGCGCAACAGGTTTGCGCCGGATTTTTTTCTGGCCGCCAGCTCGAATTGAAAGCGCAGCCGGTGCTCGCGGTAGAAAATCACCCAGTCCTGTTCTGCGTGGTTGTTCTGCGCTGTCGTTCCAATCGTGTTGTTGCGCCACCAGCCGAATTCCGGCTGGGTTACCCGGTGCATGGCGGCGAGTTGTCTGCCGAGCACTGCGTCGGAACGGGTACTGGTGTGTTCGGTGAGATCGAGAAATTCCAGAACCAGATACGCCTGCGCCCCGGTTTTACCGCTCACGATGGGTTTGGGAGCGCGAACCGTATTGCTGCGGATGATTTCCGCGAGGCCGGCCGCTTCGGCCACGTACATGTCGAGGCGCGAGGCGTCGTTCAGTTTGACGAAATACTTCTGGCCGTTGCCTTCCACGATTTCGGTAATGTTGATGCAGCCAGCACCCGCCGCCTGCCGATGATCGATCCGGAAAGGCCGGCCGATGGCCTCAGAAATGGCTATTTCAATGTAGTCGGTCATTGCCATGGAATTCGGACTGTGCCCTGAGAGGCAGAATAGATTGCGCTCACTGTCGGATTGAGAGTTGTCCGGGCACGGATTTTCCAGTGATTTGCCTGAACTGGTTATCGGTGCGCAAGCAGGTGGTTATGCACATCCCGCGGATTTTATTGCCTTATGATTTCAATCGTTGAAGAAGCCACATCACGAATGCCTCAATTGCAGTCTAACTTGTTGATGCATATGGGGATAAAAAAATAGCTGATTAATTAATCAATGTGTCGTTCATGCACATTTTGGCCTGCTTTTAATCAAAATAAAAAATCATGCACAAATTTATCCACAGATTATGTGAATAACGTGGAGACCTTGAATGAACAAGGGCTTAGCAGTCGTTCCAGAGAAAATTTTGACTGTGAAACACCCTGTTCCACAGCATCGCTCCAGCTGCCAGCCATGACCTGCTTGTGGGAAGCGGGCTCGCCCACGGCCGTAATTTCTGGCAGAGATGGATATCAGCAAACGTTGTTGGGACAGTCATTGATTGCAGACATGTGTCCGTTCGCCAATGCAGGTGGGTTAAGATGCCGGATTATGGAAAAAGGCGGTAATCACGAATGATGTCTGACGTGCAAGACAAGGTGGTGGTCATTACCGGAGCCGCCGGCAATCTCGGGCAGGCTGTGGCCGAGGCATTTGCACGCGCCGGCGCGCGGCGCGCGCTCGTGGACCGGAGCGCTGACCGGCTGGTGCGAATATATCCGCAAGCAGACCCCGCCCGAACGCTGCTCATCAACAATGTGGATCTGGCCGATTTCCAACAGGCACAGCAACTGGTGGAAAAAGTCCTGGGCCATTTCCGGCTCATCGATGTATTGGTCAACGCAGTGGGCGGCTTTGCCGGAGGCAGGCGTGTGCATGAAGACGATCCGGCTATTTGGGAAAGCATGTTCAAGATCAACCTGCACACCACGCTCAATGCCTGCCGTGCCGTGACCCCGGAATTGTTGCGGAACGGTCGCGGCCGCATTGTGAATGTCGCGGCGCGCGCGGCGCTTACTGGTGTGCCGACGCTCGGTGCCTACTGTGCCTCGAAGAGTGCTGTAATCCGCCTGACCGAATCGCTGGCCGGCGAGCTCAAGGACCACGGCATCACGGTGAATTGTGTGCTGCCCGGCACCATTGACACACCCCAGAACCGCAAGGACATGCCGCAGGCCGATTTCAGCAAATGGGTCGCGCCGACGGCGATCGCCGACGCCATTCTGTTCCTGGCTTCGGATGGAGCACGCGCCGTCACGGGCGCGTCACTGCCGGTTTACGGGCGCAGCTGAGCAGCACGCTGAGCAACGCCGAAAGCCAAACTTCCCGCCCATGGCTGTGAATCCCTGCGTGGTGCGTGTTGCGGTGCCATCGCCGCTGGCGCATCACTTCGATTACCTGCCGCCCAGTGGCGAACCGGTGCCATTGCCGGGATCCCGGGTGCGGGTTTCTTTCGGGCGGCGCGAGGTAGTCGGCATCGTGTTGAGCACGGCGACCGAGAGCGATGTCCCGCGTAACAAACTAAAGACCATTCGCCAGGTGCTGGACAACGAACCACTGTTGTCCGCGACCCAGATGGAGCTCTTGAGTTGGGCGTCCGGCTATTACCATCATCCGATTGGCGAAGTGCTGTACACGGCATTGCCGGTGCTGTTGCGCCGGGGCGAGATGCTCGCCGCCGCCCGCATCACGTGCTACGCGCTTCAAGAAGCGGGCCGGAATTTTTCCGTGGAGAATCTGAAGCGCTCACCACGGCAGCTGCACCTCTATCGCATCCTCGAGCAACACCCCGACGGCCTGGCCGCTGCGGCGATCGCCGAGCAACTCACCGGCTGGCGCGCACCGATGCAACGTCTGCAGGCGCGCGGTCTGATCGCGGTGCGCGACGTCACACCGCTGCCAAGGCGTACTTTCACGCCGGATGTTGCGCCGGTCCTCGCCTCTGCCCAGGACGACGCTGTGGCGGCGATACGCACGGCCGTCGGCCGCTTTCAGTGCCAGCTCCTGTATGGCGTAACCGGCAGTGGCAAAACCGAGGTTTATCTCAGTGCGATCGCAGACGTGCTGGCGCGCGGCGGGCAGGTGCTGGTGCTTGTGCCGGAAATCGGGCTCACCCCGCAACTCGTAGAACGTTTCGAGCGTCGCCTGGGAGTGGCGGTCTCGATAATGCACTCGGCACTCAACGACCGTGAACGATTGAATGTCTGGCAGTCGGCGCGCAGCGGCCACGCGGCGGTGGTGATCGGGACGCGCTCGGCCGTGTTTACGCCCATGCCCAAGCTGGCGCTGATTATCATCGACGAAGAGCACGATGCCTCATTCAAGCAGCAGGACGGCTTTCGCTATCACGCGCGCGACGTGGCCATCAAGCGCGCCCGCCTCGAAAATCTGCCGGTGCTACTTGGGTCGGCCACCCCCGCGCTGGAAAGCCTGCACAATGCCCAGCAAGGGCGCTACCAGTTGCTGAGTTTGCCAGAACGCACCGGCGTCGCGCAGCCGCCGCGGGTGGTATTACTCGACCTGAAACGTCTCAAGCTCAATGAAGGCATTTCAGCGCCGCTTGTCGAGGCGCTGCAAGAGCGGCTGCAACGCAGGGAGCAAAGCCTGCTGTTTCTGAACCGGCGCGGCTTCGCGCCCGTGCTGATGTGTCACGACTGCGGCTGGTTGGCGCCGTGCAAGCGCTGCGATGCGCGTCTCACGATTCATCAGCGCAGCCACAAGCTGCGCTGCCATCACTGCGGCGCAGAGGAGCCACTGCTCACGACTTGTCCGGCCTGTGGCAGCGGCAAGCTGCACGGCATCGGCGCGGGTACGGAGCGCATCGAAACGGCGCTCGCGCGCCTGTTTCCGCAAGCACGCATCGAGCGCATTGATCGCGACAGCACGCGCCGCAAGGGTTCGCTGGAAGAAAAGTTGCGGCGCGTGCACGCCGGTGAGGCCGACATTCTGGTCGGCACACAGATGCTCGCCAAGGGCCACGATTTTCCGAATCTGACGCTGGTCGGCGTGCTGAATGCCGATCAGGGTCTGTACAGCGCGGATTTCCGCAGCGAAGAACGACTTGTGCAGCAACTGGTGCAGGTCGCCGGCCGCGCCGGCCGCGCCGAGAAACCGGGCGAGGTGCTGATTCAGACCCATCATCCGGACAACCCGGCATTTGCAGCGCTTGCGCACCACGACTACCGCGAATTTGCCAATTACGCGCTGGCCGAGCGGCAGGCAGCGCAGTATCCGCCATTCGCGCATCTCGCGCTGCTGCGCGCCGAGTCGCCCAAACCGGATGCGGCGCTCGCTTTCCTGCGCGCCGCACATGGCAATGCCGAAACGCTGGTGGGCCATGAATCCATAAAACTCATGGACCCGGTGCCATCACCCATGGAACGGCGCGCCGGGCGCTATCGCGCGCAGCTGTTGGTGCAGGCCGGTGAGCGCAAGGTGCTGCACGACTTTTTGAATAGCTGGCTGCTGCACCTTGCAAACGAGAAGCTCGGACGCAAGGTACGCTGGTCGCTGGATGTTGACCCGGTGGAGATGTATTGAGAGTTTCGCAACGGGTATCCAGGTAAACAGCAGATCACGTCAGCGTTTGTGGTGCTGATGTTGCTCATATAGGTAATAAACCAGCGGTATCACGAACAGTGTCAGCACCGTCGAGGCGAAGGTACCGAAGATGAGGGACACCGCCAGCCCGCCGAACACCGGATCAAAGATCATGATGAAGGTGCCGAGGATGATGGCAAACGCCGTGAGCAGGATCGGGCGCATGCGTGTGGCACCGGCCTGGATGACCGCCTCGCGCAGCTCGTGGCCCTCGCGCCGGAAGTCGAGAATGAAATCGATGAGCAGCAGCGAGTTGCGCACCACGATACCGGCGAGTGCAATCACGCCGATCATGGAGGTGGCGGTGAAGTACTGGCCGAGCAGGGCGTGTCCGGGCAGCACGCCGATCAGGGTGAGCGGGATGGCGCCCATGACGATCATCGGCGTTGCGAAGGAACGGTAGTAGCCAACCAGCACCAGGTAGATCAGCACGAGCGCCACCATGAACGCCGCGCCCAGATCGCGAAACACATCGAGCGTCAGGCGCATTTCACCATCCCAGCGCACGCTATAGCCAAGCGTGTCCGGATCGGCCATGAAGTACTGGGTGAGCTTCACGCCGCCCGGCAGTTCGTGGCTGCGCAGGTAGTTCCACATCTTCAGCACCGCGTACACCTGCGAGGTACTGGCGAGTTCGCCGGTGACGTACACCACCGGCCGTTGGTCCTTGTGCAGGATTGGCTTGGCAGCCGGCGCCTTGACGATCTCGGCGATATCGGCAAGCGACACGCGCACGCCCTGCGGGTTGATGAAAAAGATCTTGCGCAGGTCTGCCGGTTCCACCCGGTCGGCGACCGGAATCTGGAGGTGGATCGATACCGGTTCTTTTTCCTGCTCGATGTGCACCGCGCCGGCGTCGTAACCGGCGAGGAAGGCGCGCAGGGTCTCGGCGACCTGCGCCGGCAAAATACCGGACAGGGCCGCTTTCTCGCGGTTTACGTGTATGTGGTACTCGGTGACGTCGGCGGTGCTGGAGTCGTCGATGTCCACCACATCCGCGGTATTGACGAACACTTCGGCGCGCAGCGCCTTGGCAATCTTGAGCAGTTGCTTGTAGTCCGGCCCATACAGCTCGGCGAGGATGGTGGCGCGTACCGGTGGCCCCGGTGGATCCTCGACTAATTTGATGTCGGCTCCGGTTTCCTGCGCCAGCTGCGCGAGCGGCGTACGCAGCTCCAGTGCGATGGTGATGGATGATGTCCAGCGGTCGTGCTTGTCGCGCAGGTTGACGCGTACCTCACCGACGTTCGGGCCGCGTTTCAACCCCGCGCCGCGCAGCAAGCCGTTGAAGTCCACCACGCCCGGTTCGCCGACTGTGGATTCAAAAGTCACGACCTGTGGATGACGGCGCACAAGGTCGCCCACGCGCCGCACCACGTGGTCGGTTTCCTCAAGCGCCGTGCCCTCCGGCATGTCCACGGTGATGTTGAGAGTGTTGGTGTTGTTCTTGGGCAGCATTTTGAACTGCACCAGGCTGACGGCCGGCATGAGCATCACCATGGCCAGTGCCGCGGCCACCCCGATGAAAAAACGCTTGCGTGCCGCAGGCTCGTCCAGCAGGCGCGTGAACAGGCGCACGTAATTGCGCTCCAGCCAGCCGGGCGCGTGTTCGTGCGCCGATGCGTCCTGAGCCAGGTGCTTGCCCTTGAGCCAGCGCAGCGCCGCCCACGGCGCCACGGTGTAGGCAATGGTGAGTGACACCAGCATGGCCACTGGCACGTTAAACGGAATCGGCGCCATGTACGGGCCCATCATGCCCGTTACCCAGAACATCGGCAGAAACGCCAGAATCACGGTGAAGGTCGCGAGGTTGGTCGGCTTGCCGATTTCGTTCACCGCCTGCACCGCTGACTTGAGGTGGTCCACGCCTTTTTTCGCGTAGTGGCGGTAGATGTTTTCGATTACCACAATTGAGTCGTCCACCAGCAGCCCGAGCGACAGGATGAGCGCGAACAGGGTGATGCGGTTGATGCTCTGGCCGGCGGCCATGCCGACCGCCAGCGTGATAAACAGGATCAGCGGGATGGTGATGGTCACGATTGAGGCCGCGCGCCAGCCGAGGAAGGCAATGAGCAGCAGCACCACGGTGCCGATGGCAATAGCCAGGTGCTCAATGAGCGTGTTGACGGCGTCGTTGGCGCGCTGGCCGTCATTACGTGTGACGTTGACTGTGACCGCATCCGGGATGACCTTGCCGCGCAGGCCGTCAAGCATCGCAACCACATCGTTAGCTACGGTCACGGCGTTCATACCACTGCGTTTGGCGATGGCGATGGTGACTGCGCCGGTTTCGATGTCGGCCGGCTTGTCGCCCGCGTATGCCGGGCCGTAGCCGATGCGATGCACGCGTTCGATCTCGCCGGCGCCGTCCCTGATGGTGGCAACATTCTTGAGGTACACCGGGCGGTGGGCATGCAATGCCACCACCAGGTCGCCCACATCGTCGGCGGTGCGCAGCATGCCGCCGGCGGACACTGCGCTCACCATATTACGGTTCACCAGCGTGCCGGACGGAATATCGACGTTGGTTGCTTCGAGCGCGCGCCGGATGTCGAGCAGCGTGACGCTGTACTGGCGCATGCGATCGAGGTCGAGCTGCACGCTGATCTGACGCGCCCGGCCACCATGAATAAACGTCACTGACACGCCTTCGACGCGCCGCAGGTGTTCGAGCGCCTCATTCGCAATGGCGCGCAGCCGGCGGTCATCCAGACTGGCGGACGACAGCGAGATGGTCAACATGGGCACGTCGTCCACGTCCACCGGCTTGATGAGCGGTTGGCGGGTTCCGGGCGGCATGCGGTCGATGTTGCTCATGATGCGGTCGTACAGTTTGACCAGCGAATCTTCCTTGTTCTGGCCCACGGCAAACTGCACGCTCACCACGCCCATCGAGTCCATGGCCATGCCATAGGTGTGCTCCACACCTTTGAGACCCTGCAAGATTGCTTCCAGCGGCTTCACAATCAGTTGCTGAACTTCTTCCGGCGACGCGCCTGGTTTGGAAACAATGATGTTTGCCGCCGGCACCACGATCTGCGGGTTTTCCTCGCGTGGCGTGCTCAGCATGGCCATGCCGCCGGCCAGCAGCGCCACCAGAATAATGAGAATGGTGAGCTTGCTGTCGACAAAATAATTCGCGATGCGCCCGGCTATGTTCTGGCCGGAGACCGTCGGGGCCTGGTTTTTCTTTGCCATGGGTGCGCCTCTTATTGTTTCTGTATCAGGCTGCCGTCATGCACGTCTTGCAAGTCTCCCGCAATCAGGGTTTCGCTACCGCTCAGGCCGCTCAAAATCTCGACCCGGCCATTCACAGTCTTGCCGGTACGCACCATGCGGAAGCGCGCCTGATGTTCATTGTTCAATTCGAATATGCCGGGAATGCCACCGCGTTCGACGAGCACAGCTTGCGGCACCAGCACCCGGCCGGTGTTGATATTGAGCACCAGAACCGGGCGCGCCAACGCTGCCGGCTGCGTGCTTGGCACGGGCGGCCTGTCGCAAGCGGCCAGCAGCAGGGTAGCGGCAATAAAAAAAGCCAATGAACGAGTCGGATAATGCATGGCAACCCCTGGACGGAACATGAAGGGAAGAACGCGACTGGATTCGTTAGCGCGCCGGCGGTTCGCCTGGGAGCATCAGACTGCCTTCGGCGAGCTGAAGCTGGGCGGCGCTCAATTCCTGGCCGAGACCGGCGGCCAGCGCTTCATTGCGCGCCTCGACCAGTACACGTTCGGCCATGAGCAGGTCGATGAGTATGGTGCGGCCCTCGCCGTAACGCTGTTTCACCAGACGCACGTTCTCGCGGGCCTTCTCGACGTTTTGTCCGGCAATCTGCCGGCGCGCGGTCGCCTCGGCCAGGCGGCTCGCGGCCGCGCGCACTTCGCCGCGCACGGCCTGGTGTGCGGCTTCCAGCTGCAGCTCGGTTTGCTCGGTATCGCGCTGCGCGGCGCTCAGGCCGTGCCAGTCGCGTCCGCCATTGAAGAGATTCAGGCTTACCACGCCCATGATCGTCTGTGATTTGTTGTCGAGAGCGGCATTGTCGTCATACCAGGAATCAGTGGCGATCACGCCAACCTGCGGCTGGAAGGCGGCACGTGCCGCGGTGATTTTGGTGCGGCTGGCCGTGAGCAACGCCTCGTTCGCTTTGAGATCCTTGCGCAGGGCGAATGCGCGTTGCTCGCTCTCCGCAGCGGCCGGTGCCGCCGTCACGGCGGACGGCGCCTCCCAGGGCGACAGCATCAGCTCGGCATCGGCGGGCATACCGGTAACCAGCCGCAGCTCTTCGAGCGCCAGGCGCTGACGATTTGCAGCCTGCTCGCGCAGGCTTTCCGCAGACGCGAGGCTGAGTTCGGCGGTCATGCGATCGGAGGCCACGATGCGCCCCTGCCGCGCCAGGCGCGCGGTGGTTTCGGCGTGCTCGCGCGCCGCGTCGACCGCGTCGTTCGCAATGGTCAACGCGTAGGCCGCGGCTTGCGCGGCGCGGTAGGCGTGCAAGGTGTTATAAGCAGTTGTCTGCTGGCGGCGTTCATAGCCAAATCGCGCTGCCTCGGCGTAGGCGCCGGCCTCGCGTCTGCCGGCGTCGAGCCGACCGCCAGTGTAGAGCGGCATTTCCACCGTCAACTGGGTGGCGTGCAGGGTGCTGGTATCGGGATAATTGAGCGCCTGCGCGGTGAAGTCGGTGGCGGGGTCAACCGTGCGGGTGTTGAGCTTGTCGGCAAAGGCATCGAGCGGATTGTCGCTGCGTCGCACCAGGTAGCGCACACCAATCTGCGGCAGAAGCGAGCCCTTGGCGGCGTTGGCGCGCGCATCCGCAGCATGCGTCTGGCGGTCTGCCGCGCGCAGTTCCGGATTTAGACTGAGGGCGTTGCGAATTGCTTCATCGAGACTTAAGGGGCCGGCGGCGACAGTCAATGCCGGGGGCAGGGCAAGCGCTCCGAACAGAGCCAGCGACAGGACGTTGTTTGACATTGTTTCTCTCCAGGATCAGCAATGGCCCCTGCGCCCACACGATCTTTAAATAGCTGTGCCGTCGTATATAGGGACTGGTATATTAGAATTCAATAATACACCAAGTTGATCGCGCTTCAGAATGGTTTGAACACTACCAAGAGCACCGCCGTTATCAGGACCAGCACCGGAAACTCATTGAGCCAACGGTAGAATACATGCCCATGGTGATTGCGGTCATGCTTGAAATCCCGCAGCAGCAGTCCGCAGTAAAAATGATAAGCGAGCAGAATCGCAACCAGCACAAGCTTGGCCACGAGCCAGCCGCCATGGAAGTCGTAACCCAGCCATAGCCACGCGCCGAATAATATGGTCAATACCGCGCCCGGGGTCATGATGCCGAAGAACAGTTTGCGCTCCATGAGCTTGAAACGTTCGAGGCTCACTCGATCGGTGCTTTGCGCGTGATAGACAAACAAGCGCGGCAAATAAAAAAGCCCGGCAAACCAGGTGACCATAAAAATGATGTGCAAGGCCTTGAGCCAGAGCATGCGGTGTTTCCTGTAATGGGTCGCGGCTATTCTAGCCGATTCCCGGACAGACGCGCCGGGCAGGGGCCCATGGCGGCCGTCGGGCGCCAATATGAACGGTCACCATGCGCAAGTGGCCGAATTCGTGCCATGCTTAGTCGCTATGAAGACGTTGAATAGTTCTCCGGGCGCGTTCCTTCTCATTGTCGCTTTGACTGCCTGTGCCGGATCGCCGGTTGGGCAGGCCGCTCGCGAACCGGTCGCGGCGGACCCCGATTCCCAGGCACAGGCGGTTCGCCAGGCTTTGTCGCAGTCCGCGGAAATTGCTGTAAACCAGCTTGGCAGGGCAGACGGTTACTGGGCAAATCCGCAGGTGCGCATTTCCCTGCCCGAGTCATTGCGGCGTGTCGAAAAGACGCTGCGTCATTATGGTCTCGAACGCTACGCCGAAGATTTTGCCGAGAGCCTGAACCGCGCCGCCGAGGCGGCGGTGCCGGCAGCCAAGCCGGTGCTGCTGACCGCCATCCGCGACATATCATTGAGTGACGCAGCGGGTATTGTGCGCGGCGATGAGGATGCGGCCACGCAGTATTTCCGCTCGCACACGGATGCGGCATTATATGAACGCCTCAAGCCGATTGTGGCGGAGGCTACTGCGCGTGCCAATGTCACCGCAGCCTACAAGCGGTTCATGAAGAAGGCCACGTTTCTGGACAAGGCCGTGGACCCGGGGCACCTCGACCTCGATGCGTATGTCACGCGCGCGGCGCTCAATGGACTCTATCTGCAGATGGCCGAAGAGGAACGGCGTATCCGTCGCAATCCGCTGGCGCGCACCACCGACCTGCTGAAAAAAGTATTCCGCTGACCGCTAAAACAAAAAACCCGGCGCAAGGCCGGGTTTTTTGTATTGCGTGCAGGTGATCAGAAATTCATGTGGAAACCAGCACTCACAAACAGCACGTCGCTTTCGTAGGTAGTGAGCTCGACCTCAAGACTCCCGGGGCCAACCTTCCAGCCGGCGCCGATTCCGGCGGCCAGCGCGTTGTTGGTGCCGGCGTTCGACACCGCAACGGCGGTGTCGAGATCGTAGTGTACCAGGCCGAGTTTGCCCTTGAGATAGAAGTTGTCGCTGAGCGGTTGGCGATAGGCGGCGTATGCAGCATAGGTGGTCATGTCCCATTCGCCACCGGGGGCATCGCCCTTGGCGACGCTCAGGGTGACTTCACCCTCGATCGCCAGGGTGCCGCCCTTCAAGTCGGCGCCGAATTGCGAATCTTTGCCGAGCATGTTGTAGCCGCCATACACGCCGATGTTGATGGTGTCGTCAAAGCCCGAATTGTCGACTTGCACAACACCGCCCTTGGCGCCGACGTAGATCTTGCCAGCCGCCTGGGCAGCGCCGGCAGCCGTCAGGCTGCCAAGCAGTGCGAGAGAAATAACGAGATTTCTGGTTTTCATGGCGCTCCTGATTTTTTGTGATTGAAAGGTGGGGTGAAATAACTGAAACAGCATTTCGGGAAGTACCGATGCGTGGAATTCTAACAGGTGCGATTGGCGGAGAAAAACCGGATTTTCCCCGATGTCTGCCGCTCATCGATAAGACAGTTCCGCTGGTCAGTGTTGGTGTCGCTCAGCAGTCGTGGTGGTATCGGATTCCGGCAAAAACAGGGCGACCAGATCGTTCAGAAATTGCCGCCCGAGCGCGGTCGCGCAGATGCGCGCAGGATTGCGCTCAACCAGTCCGCGCGCCGTGGCCTGCGCCAGCGCCGGTTCAAGCATCGACAGCGGCAGGCCGGCGCGCTCGGCAAACAGCGCGGGCGGAAATCCTTCCGTCAGACGCAGGGCGTTGAGCATGAACTCGAAGGCCGCATCCTCTTTGGCTAGCCGTTGTTCACCGCCGAGCACCGCCGTGGTTCCGGCGGAAGCCAGAAAGTCACGCGGTTGCTTTACTTTCCACAGTCGTGTGATGCCGTTCGCGTCGCTGATTTTGGCGTGTGCCCCGGCGCCAATGCCGAGATAATCCCCGAACTGCCAGTAATTGAGGTTGTGTCGGCAACGACGGCCACTGTGCGCATACGCCGAGACTTCGTACTGGGTAAAATCCGCGCCCGCCAGCCCGGCCTGCAATGCCTCCTGCATCGTCGCGATGGTGTCGTCGTCCGGCAGCTCTGGCGGCTGGGCATGAAAAAGCGTGTTCGGCTCGAGCGTGAGCTGATACAGCGAAAGATGCGCGGGACGGAGTGACAGCGCGGTGTGCAAATCAGCGAGCGCTTCGTCAAGCGTCTGCTGCGGCAGGCCGAACATGAGATCGAGATTGAAGTTGTCGAAGCCGGCGGCGCGCGCTGCCTGCGCGGCGCTGAGCGCTTCGTCGCGTCCGTGGATGCGCCCGAGCTTCTTCAATTGTTCCGGCTGAAAGCTCTGAATGCCAATTGACAACCGGTTCACGCCGGCCGCGCGGTAGCCACGGAAACGCTCGGTTTCGACCGTGCCGGGGTTGGCCTCAAGTGTGATCTCCGCATCCGGAACCAGAGCCACGCGTGCGCGCACGCCGGCCAGCAGGCGATCGATCGCCTCGGGCGAAAACAGGCTGGGCGTGCCGCCACCGAGAAAAATCGAGCGCACCGGCCGGCCCCACACGCGCGGCAAGTCGGCTTCAAGATCGGCGAGCAAGGCATCGACGTACTGGTTTTCCGGGATGTCACCGCGCACGGCGTGCGAGTTGAAGTCGCAATACGGGCATTTGCGCACGCACCACGGGAAGTGCACGTAGAGCGAAAGCGGCGGCAGGGCGGTGAACTGAAGCATAGGGAGTTCGGTGTTAATCGGAACAAATCATACGACATTCGACTCCGGGAGCATGCCAGGGTTCAGCGCCACTCAGCCGAGACGTTGTTTGCCACGCTTGTCCGGCAGGCTCACCAGCAGCACGCCCAGCAGGACCACCAGCATTCCGGCGATCTGGGTGCGGTTGAGGGTTTCACCCAGCAGCCAGCCGCCCAACACCACGGCCACCGCCGGGTTCACGTAGGCATAGGTGCCGAGCGCCGTGGGGCTGACCTCGTGCAGCAGCCAAATGTACGCGGCGTAGGCGAGACATGAACCGAACACAATGAGATAGACGAGCGCTGTCATCGCCTCAATGCTCCAGACCCAGCGTGCGGACTCGCCATCCACCAGGCCGATCACACCGAGCAGTACGCCGCCGATGAGCGACTGCATGGCCGCGGCCATGAGCGGTGGCGTCGAGGGCTTGCGGCGTTTCATGTAGATCGAGCCGGCCGCCCACGATAACGCGGCCAGTAAAATGGCGAGCTGCGCGCTGAAGTGCGTCAGCACAAAACCGTCCGCAGGCCACATCAAGACAGCCACACCGGCGAACCCGCTGAGCAGACCGGCCAGACGCCGGCGCGAAAACATCTCGCCCTGCGGCCCAAGTGCGCCGAGTCCAGCCAGCCACAGCGCCACGGTGGCGGCGATCAGCGCCGCCTGGTTGGATGGCACCCATTGCTCGCCCCAGACCACGAGACCGTTGGCGCCCACCAGCAGGAACACGGCCGTAATCGCGATGGTCTTCCATTCAGCGCGACGGCGCGGGAAATGCTGTCCGGCGAAGCGCGCGTATGCTGCAAGCAGTATTCCGGCCGCCAGAAAACGTGCGCCCGCGAACAGCGCTGGTGGAAGCGCGGCCACGCCCACGCGGATTGCGAGATACGTCGAACCCCACACCACGTAGACAATGGCAAAGGCGGAAATGACTTTCAGGCGCCAAGCGCGGTCCGGTGGCATGTGTGGAGGTGAGCGCGGGAACGACGAAGGATGGAGAAGCAGATTGTGGCAGATTTGTGCACACCGTGCAGCGCGATACCTTATCGGGCTATCCGTGTAGTAGCCCTGACCGTAAAAGAATAACCAATCAGATTCGGCCCGGAAGGCCGGCAAGAAGTTGGCGCAGCGCCTGGCCACGATGCGACAGGGAATTTTTTAGCTCGGGGGGCAGTTCCGCGGCGCTGCACTGATGGGTGGGGACAAAAAACACCGGGTCGTAGCCGAAACCGTTGGCGCCGCGCGGGTGAGTCAGGATGCGTCCTTCCCAGGTCCCCTGGCAGATCAGCGGGGTGGGATCCAGCGCATGGCGCAGGTACACCAGCACGCACTGAAAACGCGCGCCGCGTTGCGCCTCCGGCACGTCATTGAGCATGCCGAGCAGCTTTTCCAGATTTTCGGAATCGCTCGCCTTCGGCCCGGCGTAGCGCGCCGAGTAAATGCCGGGCGCGCCGTGCAGTGCGTCAACTTCCAGACCGGAGTCGTCGGCGATTGCCGGCAGCCGGGTGTGTTGCGCGGCGTTGCGCGCCTTGAGGATGGCATTTTCGACAAACGTGAGGCCGGTTTCGTCGGCGTCGGCCACGTTGAATTGCGACTGCGGCACCACCGCAAGCTGCAGGCCGCCGAGTAGCTGACTGAACTCACGCACTTTGCCGGCATTGCTGCTGGCCAGCACAATAGTCTTGCTCATGTGCTCAGCTCGAGCGCGGCACGTTGTTGTCGGATTAGCTCGGCAATGCCTTTCTGCGCGAGCGCTGTCATGGCCTGCATTTCGGCGGCGCTAAAGGTTGCGCCTTCCGCCGTGCCCTGAATTTCAATGAAACCACCGGTTTCGTTCATGACGAAGTTCATGTCGGTCTCGGCGGTGGAATCTTCCGCATAGTCGAGATCGAGCACCGGTACGCCCTTCACGATCCCGACCGATACCGAGGCCACCAGATGTTGCAGCGGGTCGGAAGAAAGCAGCTTGCGCACGCGCAGCGCGCCGAGTGCGTCGTGCAGCGCCACGCAGGCGCCGGTGATGCTGGCGGTGCGCGTGCCGCCATCGGCCTGAATGACATCGCAATCCACGGTCAGGGTACGTTCGCCGAGGCGCTTCAGGTCGATGGCGGCACGCAGACTGCGGCCGATGAGCCGCTGGATTTCCTGGGTGCGCCCGCCCTGCTTGCCGGCGGCGGCTTCGCGTTGCATGCGGCTGCCGGTAGCGCGCGGCAGCATGCCGTACTCAGCCGTTACCCAGCCCTGGCCTTTGCCTTTGAGGAAGTTCGGCACCTTCTCGTCGACGCTCACGTTGCACAGTACACGTGTGTCACCAAACTCGACCAGCACAGAGCCTTCAGCGTGCTTTGTGTAACGGCGGGTGAATCGGATCGTACGCAGTTCGTCTGGTGAACGGCCACTGGAACGCATGGGATATCCTCGGTTCAGTACTGTCGGGGGGCGTCACGATACCGGAGTGCAGCGTAAAAGTGTGGAAATTATTGTGCGATCCCACAGCCCATAATTGTACAGCTCGATTACGGTTTCTTCTCGAAGTGCGCCAGGAACGCTTCGAGTTCGTCGATGGTGTTCTCCAGGGTTTTGCGGGCATCGTCCTGGGGACCCATCGTGCCGCGCGCGCGCAGTTTCTTCTCCGCCTGGCGGACGCGCACGTCCTCGACCAATGTCTTGTGATCAGTTTCCAGCATACCTTGTGACTGGATCGGCAGAGTGCTGGTGACGTTGTCCTGCCAGCGCAGGCAGATGGCACTCAGGTTGTCGGCACGCTGCTTCATGCGCTTCTCCGCCGCGAGCAGCATTTCTTCCACACCTTCATCGAGTGACGGATGCTTCAGGAAGCCGTACAGCTCGTCGGTGGATAATGCCTCCCACAGCCCGTCGGTGCACAACAGCAGGGTGTCGTTTCGTTGCAGCAGTGTTTCCTCGCCGAGGCTCACGCTCGGCGTGTGCGGGCCGCCCACGGCCTTGAGCAGGCGCGCCTTTTCCGGATGGCGTTTCATTTCATCCTCGCTCAGCAGACCGTCGATGTGCATTTGCTCGGTGACGGTGTGGTCGAGCGTGCGGGTCAGTGACTGGCCATTGCGGAAGTGGTAGAGGCGGCTGTCGCCGACATGCGCCCAATAGGCGTAGCCGTTCTGCACCAGACACAGCACGCAGGTGGTGCGCGGCGAGATGGGCGGCACTTGTGCCTGGCCGCGCGCGACAATCGCCTTGTGTGCCTGCATGATGGTCAGTGCGAGAAACGCCGAGGGCTTGGTGATCACCGGCTGGCGCACCGCTTCGAACGCATGCAATGCGGTCTGGGTGAGTATCTCGGCGGCGAGCGCACCGCCCTCGTGGCCACCGAGGCCGTCGGCCAGCACCATGAGCACGGCTCTGTCGCTTTCCGAGCACACGACGCGATCCTGATTGGTGGCGCGCCCGCCGGCCAGGCTATGGAAGGCAAGTTGGTAATTCATGTCAGTCGCTCCACGGCAGCCGCACGCCGAGACGCGTCAGCAGACCTTCCGTGGCCTGCGCCGGTTCGTTGGTGCTCAGCGGGTTCATGAAGTCGAGCAGTGACTGCACGCTCTGTGGCCGGTCCAGCTGATGGAACTGCAGGCACCAGTCGATGGCCTCTAGCAGTTGCGGTGAATAATGGCGGGCGAACTGGCGCGCGGCTGGTTTGTAGGTGTCCTTGATGCGTCGCTCGGTGGCGGGCGGTGGCGGCCGGCCGCTGATGCACGACCACATGGACGCGCCGATCGCGTAGGCGTCGGTCCATGGGCCCACGTGTCCGCCGAGGTGTTGCTCGATAGGCGCGAACCCGAGGGTGAGGGTGTAGGGGCCGATTGGGCGATTACCGACAACAGCAATACGCGCCGCGCCGAAATCAAGCAGCAACGGATTGCCGCCCGGGCGCAGAAAAATGTTGGCCGGTTTGATATCGAGGTGCAGCAAGTTGTTCTGGTGTACGTCACGCAGGCCGAGCAACAGTGGTGGAAAAATGGTGCGCAGCACGTTTTCACCCAGGCGTCCTTCCTTGCGCTTGATGTACCAGCGCAGGTCGCGACCGTGCTCGTAGCGCATCACCATGTAGACGGTGTTGTTGGCGCGGAAGAAATTGACCACGCGCACGATGTTTGGATGGATGACCCGGGCGAGCGCCGCGGCCTCTTCGAAGAAGCGCTTGATGCCCTGGCGGAAGGCGGTGGCCATATCCTCGGTGAGTGGTTCGACGCGCGAATCGTCAACCCGGTGTGCCTGGTTGCTCGGCAGGTATTCCTTGATGGCCACCGGGTCGCCGGTCTTCTCGTCGATCGCCAGATAGACAAAGGAGAACCCGCCGCCGCCGATCGGTTTCTCGATGCGGTAGTGGGTGAGCAGGTAGCCCTTGGGCAGGGTGTTTTTCTGATGCTTGAGCTTCATATGGCTTATTGACTTCAGGCCTGCCTTCACGGGTCGTGGTGTCTTGGCGTCGTTTCCTTGTACGCAGGAAATGGCAATTCAATTTCCCCCGCGTCACCGGTTCACCCGTAATAATAGGACATGTCATCTGGATGTGCGCGGACCGGTGTTTTTCATTCCAGCAGCTTCAGTTTACCATCGGCGGATTCGGGCGATACAGGAAAAACCATGACCGCAAGCATGACCGCATTCGCACGGCGCGAAATCGCCTCCCCAGGGGGTGGCCTCACGTGGGAGTTGCGCGCCGTCAATCACCGTTATTTGGAGCTCAGCCTCAAGCTTCCGGACGAGTTGCGCGCCATCGAACCGGCGGTGCGCGAGCAGCTTGCAAAGCGCCTCGGGCGCGGCAAGGTGGATTGCCACCTACGACTCGCCGCGCGCGAGGGGGCGGACCTGGTGCTGGATGAGGCCATGGTCGCGCGGCTGGTGGCGCTGGCGCAGAAAACCCAGGAACTTGCGTCCGTCGCCGGCGGTTCGGTGACGCCTTGGCGCATGGTCGACCTGCTGCGCTGGCCAGGGGTGTTCAAGTCCACGGCCGTGGATGCCGAGGCGTTGCACAAGGCGGCGCTGGCGTTGCTGACCGAAGCCCTGGGCGAACTGGATGCCACACGCCTGCGGGAAGGCGCGCAGCTCGCCGCCATTCTGCGCCAGCGGCTGGACGGGATGGAGGATATCGCCACGCGGGTGCGCGCGCTGCTGCCCGAAGTCCGCCAGAATTTTCGCGAGCGCCTGCTCGCGCGTCTGCAAGACGTGCGCGCGGAACTCGATCCGGCCCGCGTCGAGCAGGAACTGCTGTTGTTCGCGCAGAAGACCGACGTGGACGAGGAGCTCGATCGCCTGGTCATGCACCTCAACGAAGTGCGGCGCGTGCTCGACGACAAGGGCCAGGTCGGCCGGCGCCTCGATTTCCTCATGCAGGAACTCAATCGCGAGGCCAACACGCTCGGTTCCAAGGCCGCGGACGTGCGCGTCACCAACGCCGCCGTCGATCTCAAGGTGCTGATCGAGCAGATGCGCGAGCAGGTGCAAAACATCGAGTAAGTAAATATCCAGTGTAGGGTCGATTAGCACATGCGTCCGAATACGCTTTGCTATTCGGACCTACGAGGTCTGCCAAAGCGAGGATCAAGGCAGCCGAGTAGGGTGGGCACGAAGTGCCCACGAGGATGCCAGCCATAGAATGCTGTAGAATTCCGCACTAATGACCACGAACGGAAAACTCTTCATCTTCTCCGCCGCCTCCGGCACCGGCAAGACCTCGCTCGCCAAGGCGCTGGTCGAAAGCTCGCCGGAGTTCGCTTTCTCGGTGTCGCACACCACGCGCGCGCCGCGCCCGGGCGAGCAGCACGGTGTGCACTATTACTATGTCACGCGCGAAGAATTCGATCGCATGGTCGCGGCCGGCGAGTTCGTGGAGCACGCCACGGTGTTCGGCAATTCCTATGGTACCTCGAAGAAAGCGATTGAGGACCAGATCCTGTCCGGCAAGAACGTGATCCTGGATATCGACTGGCAAGGTGCGCGCGCGATCAAGAAATGGCGGCCCGAGGCGGTGAGCATTTTCATTTTGCCGCCGTCGCGCGCGGCGCTGCGCGAGCGCCTGACCAACCGCAAGCAGGACTCGCAAGAGATCATTGACCGCCGTATGCGCGCGGCGGTCGCGGAAATGCGCCACTACAGCGAGTTCGATCTGCTGGTGGTGAACGACGATTTCACCGCTGCCTTGGAGGATTTGTGTGCCATCTTGCGCGGCGAGCCGCGGCGCGTGCGCCCCGTCCGGATCGATCTCAAGGCCCTGCTGGTGGATTCTTAGCCCAGAAAAACAGAGAGTTACAATAACCTGCCCTGCAGTTGGCCGCCCCGCTCTATCAGCCAGTGCAATGGCGGCAGGCAGCGCCGCGCCGAGTCTGTTACAATTTCCTGACAATTCACTGATTTATCGCTGTTTTTACCCAAGAGGACACCATGGCCCGCGTTACTGTTGAAGACTGCCTTGAGAACGTCGACAACCGCTTCCAGCTCGTACTGGTCGCCACCAAGCGCGCCCGGCAGTTGGCGCTTGGCGCTGAGCCGACCGTGCCGCGTTCCAACGACAAGACAACGGTGATCGCCCTGCGCGAGATCGCCGAGGGGTTCGTGACCAGCGCCATTCTGGACGATACTTCACCTGCCATCGGGGAAGAAATGGATGACGACACAACCAACCCACTCGGAACGGGCGGCGACATTGTCGCCACCCCGGAAAGCGGCCCCATCACCTGAGTCCGCGGCGTCTGCGGACGCCCGCTTTCACATCGGTGACCTGTGCACGCTGCTTGAGTCGTATTTGAGCGCGCCCGAGGTTGCCGAGGTCTACCGCGCCTACCTGTTCAGCGCCGAGGCGCACGAGGGCCAGCACCGGCGCAGCGGCGAGCCGTACATCTTCCACCCCATCGAGGTCGCGCGCATTCTCGCGCACATGCACCTCGACGGCAAAAGCATCAGCGCCGCGATTCTGCACGACGTCATCGAGGACACGCGTCACGGCAAGGACAGCATCACCGAGCTGTTCGGCAAGGACGTGGCCGAGCTCGTGGACGGCGTCAGCAAGATCGACAAGATCGAGTTCCGCACCGAAGAAGAAGCGCAGGCGGAAAACTTCCGCAAAATGCTGCTCGCGATGTCGCAGGACATCCGCGTCATCCTCATCAAGCTCGCCGACCGTCTGCACAACATGCGCACGCTCGCCTCGCTCAAGCCGGAGCGGCGGCGCGCGATCGCGCGCGAGACCATCGAGATCTACGCGCCCATCGCCAACCGTCTCGGCATGCGCAAGTGGGCGCACGAGCTGGAGGACCAGGCGTTTGGCCATCTCTACCCGCTGCGTTACCGGGTGCTGGCCGAGGCCATGCGCAAGCGCCAGGGCAATCGCAAGGCGATCGTGGAGAAGGTGCGCGCCGCCATTCAGGCGCAGCTCGCTAAGGACGAGCTGCCGGCCGAGGTGAGCGGGCGCGAGAAGAGCCTGTACGCCATCTACAGCAAGATGCACGACAAGTCGCTGCCGTTCGAGCAGGTGTACGACGTCTATGCGTTCCGCATTGTCACCGACCGGGTCGACACCTGTTATCGCATCCTCGGTGTGGTGCACAACCTGTACAAACCGATTCCCGGGCGCTTCAAGGACTACATCGCCATCCCCAAGGCGAACGGCTACCAGTCATTGCACACGGTGGTATTCGGACCATTTGGGCTATCCATCGAAGTGCAGATACGCACGCGCGAAATGCACCGCGTGGCCGAGGCCGGCGTGGCGGCGCATTGGCTGTATAAGAGCAGCGAGCCGGGTGGCGCCGACAGCAGCCAGCAGCACGCGCTTACCTGGCTGCACGACTTGCTCGAAATCCAGAGCGAGGCCGGCAACGCCAACGAATTTCTCGATCACCTCAAGGTCGACCTGTTTCCGGACGAGGTCTATGTGTTCACGCCGAACGGCGATATCCGCAAGTTGCCGCGCGGCGCGACCGTGATCGACTTTGCCTATGACGTGCACACCGATATCGGCAACCACTGTGTAGGCGCCAAGGTGAGCCACGTGCTCGTGCCGCTGCGCACGGTGCTGCGCAATGGCGACCATGTGGAGGTGCTGACGTCCAAGTGGGGCCGGCCGAGTCCGTCGTGGCTGGACTATGTGGTGACGAGCAAGGCGCGCGCCCACATCCGCCAGTTCCTGAAGAATCTGCAACGCGGTGAGTCGGTAAGTCTCGGTGAAAGGCTGATCGAGAAGGCGCTGACCGACATTAAGGTCGATCCCGCGCTCGTGAGCGAGACCCAGAAGGCCGATCTGCTGAAGGGCCTCAAGCTCAAGAGCTGGGAAGACCTGCTGGCCGACATCGGCCTGGGCAACCGCCTGGCAACGGTGGTGGCCCTGCAGCTGCAACCGGCGGCGCATGCCGGCAGCGCGCCGGCCAAGCAAGCGGCGGCCGAGCTCGCGATTCGCGGCACGGAAGGCGTGGTCGTGACTTACGCGCGCTGCTGCCGGCCGATTCCCGGCGACCCGATTCTCGGATTCCTGTCGGCTGGCCGCGGCATCACAGTCCACACTCCCGACTGCCCGAATGTCATCAAATTTCGCAAGCATCCCGAACAGTGGATTGACGTGCACTGGGAAGAACATATCGAAGGCGTGTTCCCGGTGAATGTGCGGGTCGAGGTCAAGAACCAGCGCGGTGTGCTCGCCCAGGTAGCGGCGGTGATCGCCGAACTTGACGCCAATATCGACACGGTCAACATCGAAGAGCGCGATGGCCTCAACTCGGCCATCGACTTCACCGTCGAGGTGCGCGACCGCGTGCATCTCGCCGCCATTCTGCGCCGGTTGCGTGCGCTCGAGCCGGTGATTCGTATCAATCGCATGAAAGGGTGAATAAAACCAGTGATGAGTTTTTTGTTTTTTGTAGATGTACCGCAATACGGTGCTTAATCTGAATCTATCTCAACGTTCAACACTAACAAGATCCCGCCATGAAAAAATCCATTGTCAGGACTTCGGCTGCCCCTGCCGCCATCGGCACCTATACGCAGGCGGTAAAGGTAGATAACACCGTCTACCTGTCCGGCCAGATCCCGCTCGATCCGGCGAGCGGTGAGATGGTGGCCGGCGAGATTCGCGCGCAGATTACACGCGTGTTCGACAACCTCGCGGCCGTTGCCAGGGCCGCGGGCGGCAGTCTGCAGGATGTCGTGAAGCTCAATGTGTTCCTCATTGACCTCAAGAACTTCCCGCAGGTCAACGAGATCATGGCGCAATATTTCAAGGAGCCGTACCCGGCGCGCGCAGCGGTCGGCGTCGCGGCCCTGCCGCGCAATGCGCAGGTGGAGATGGATGCCATTATGGTGCTTGGCCCGGTGCGCGCGAAGAAACCGGCAAAAAAGAAAGTTAAGCAAAAAGCGAAGCGTAATCGTCGATGATGCAGACAAACGCAGCCCGAATGGCCCGGACCGAATAACAATCAATCTGTATTGATCTGCGTTAATCGGTGGCTGCATTGAATAATACGGACGTTGCGTCGCTGCCGATCGCTACCCTGAAAGGCGTCGGACCGAAGCTCAAGGACAAACTCGAACAACGCCTCGGCTGGCGCACGGTGCAGGATGCGCTGTTCCATCTTCCGTTCCGCTACCAGGACCGCACGCGCCTCACGCTACTCGGCAGTCTTCGTCCGGGACAGGAAGCGTTGGTCAGCGCCAGGGTCGAGCTGGCCGATGTCGTGTTTCGCGGGCGGCGCAGCCTGTTGTGCCGGGTGAGTGACGGCACTGGCCACCTTACATTGCGTTTCTTCCACTTCTCCGCCGCGCAGCAACAGAACCTGGAACGCGGGCGCGCGTTGCGCATTTTCGGCGAAGCGCGTCTCGGTGCAGCCGGCCTGGAGATGGTCCATCCCGAATACGAAGTGCTGGGCGAGGCTGTCACGCCGCAGGCGGAATCCAGCCTCACGCCGTTCTACCCGGTCACCGAGGGCGTGCATCAGCTCAGCGTGCGCAAACTTGTGGCGCAGGCGCTTGACCGTTACCTGTCGCGTCTGCCCGAGTTGCTGCCGAATGAGCTGCTCACCGAAATGAAGTTGCCGACCTTGCAGGAGGCACTGCTGTATGTGCATCGCCCGCCACCCAAGGCGGATGTTGCGGAACTGGAACAGGGCCGGCACCCGGCGCAATGCCGGCTCGCGTTTGAAGAACTGCTCGCCCATCACCTCAGTCTCAAGCACCTGCGCGCGCGCTTGCAAGCGCAGATTGCGCCGTCGTTGCAGGGTAACGGCAAGCTGGCGCAGGCGCTACTCGGTGCGTTGCCGTTTGCGCTCACCGACGCGCAGAAGAAAGTTCTGGGTGAAATCCGCGCCGACCTCGTGCGCCCCCATCCCATGCAGCGCCTGGTACAAGGCGACGTTGGTTCCGGCAAGACCATCGTGGCGGCGCTTGCGGCACTGACTGCCGTGGAAGATGGCTTTCAGGTGGCAATCATGGCGCCGACCGAATTGCTCGCCGAGCAGCACTGGCACAATTTCAACCACTGGCTGCAACCGCTCGGTATCGAAGTAGCGTGGCTCAGTGGCAAACTCAGCGCAAAAAATCGCCGCACCATGCTGGATTTGATGGCGAGCGGCCGCGCACCGGTGGCAGTCGGCACGCACGCGCTGTTTCAGGCTGAAGTTGAATTCGCGAAACTCGGCCTGGTGGTGGTGGACGAGCAACACCGCTTCGGCGTGCATCAGCGCCTGCTGCTGCGCGAAAAGGGCCGGCAGAACGGGCGTGTGCCGCACCAGCTCATCATGACCGCCACGCCTATTCCGCGTACGCTCGCGCAGGCGTTCTACGCCGATCTCGACGTATCGGTGATCGACGAACTGCCGCCCGGGCGCAAGCCGGTCGAGACCGTGGTGCTGCCGGAGACGCGCCGCGCCGAAGTGGTGGCGCGCGTGCAGGCTGCCTGCCGCGAGGGCCGCCAGACGTACTGGGTGTGCCCGCTCATCGAAGAGTCGGACCTGTTGCAGGCCGAGGCCGCCACCGAAACCGCCGCGCTGCTCACGGCCGCCTTGCCGGAGCTGCGCGTGGCGCTGGTGCACGGGCGCATGAAGCCGGCGGAGAAAGAGGCAGTGATGCGTGCCTTCAAGGAAGGGCAGACGCAACTGCTGGTCGCGACCACGGTGATCGAAGTCGGCGTGGACGTGCCGAACGCCTCGCTCATGATTGTCGAGAACTCCGAACGCCTCGGCCTGTCGCAGTTGCATCAACTGCGCGGGCGTGTCGGACGCGGCGCCGCGCAAAGCTCATGTGTGCTGATGTATCGCGCACCGCTGTCGGAGAACGCGCGCGCGCGGCTCAGCATCCTGCGCGAGACCAACGACGGCTTCGAGATTTCGCGCCGCGATCTGGAAATGCGCGGCCCGGGCGAGGTGCTCGGCACGCGCCAGACCGGCGAGCAGGCGTTCCACATCGCCGATCTGCTGCGTGATCAGGCCATGCTGCCGAATATCGAACACGCCGCGCGCCTGTTGCAGGAGAAATATCCGCAGCATGTCGCGCCGCTGATTCGTCGCTGGTTAGGGCTGCGTGAGCACTACGGTGAGGTGTGAGCGGGAATGGTGCGGCCGCTCTCGCGCATCCATGCGCTTCGCGGCACTTGTGCATCCTTGCACGTCGCTAGCGCACCCTGCGTAATCTGTCAGTCGTGCTAAGCTGCGCGCCTTTTTCGGGGTAGTCAACATGACCATCGAACAATTCGAAGAGTGGTCGCTGATCATCGGTCTCGGCGGCCTGATTCTGCTTATGGTTTTTATTGTCTGGAATCTCGGGCGCGAATCCAAGGCCGGAAAGTTCGGCATGTTTGTGCTGTTTCTCGCCCTCGCCCTCGGGTTGCTCGGTTTCGTTATCAAGCTGGTACTGGTTGAATTGTTGCAACCCTAAACGCCAGCGCTGGCCCGCGGGCAACGGTCGGCAGAAACTCTGCTTCTGCGGTTTCTACACTTCCGCCATCCAAGGCGGTCGCGCATAATGCCTCCATGAGTGCCCATACCTTGAAGCGCCCAGGCCACTCCACTGAAGCGATTCGCCTGACCAGTGCCTGTCACCGCGCCGAGCCAGATTGGCACGTGGCCTCGCGCTTGCATCGCCGCGACGTGCCGGATTCAATGCTGCGCTGGCTGCTCGATCCGGCGTCACTCACGCGCCGCATCCAGTCGGCCTGTCATGGCAGTTTCCGCGTCGAGGTGCTGTTCCAGGGCTGGGCGCGGCCGCAACATAATGAAATGCGCGAGCTGGGCATGCGCGCGGGCAGTTCGGGTTTTGTGCGCGAGGTACATTTGTTGTGTGATGATCATCCCTGGGTATTCGCGCGCACGGTGATTCCGCGCACCACGCTCACCGGTCCGCGTCGCTGTCTTACGCGCCTCAAGTCGCGTCCGCTTGGTGCGGTGCTGTTCGCTGACCCGAGTATGCAGCGTGGTCCGGTCGAGATTGCGCGGCTGACGCCTTGCGACAAGCTCTATCCATCCGCCATCCAGCACCTGGCCCAGCGTCCGAAAACAATCTGGGGGCGTCGCTCGCTGTTCACCCTCGGCGGCAAGCCGCTGCTGGTGAGCGAGATATTTCTGCCGGATATCCCCCCGTGTCCGTGACGGCCGAGCGGTTGTGCGACTACGCGCTGCTCATGCGCCTTGATCGTCCGATCGGTACTCTGTTGCTGCTCTGGCCGGTGCTGTGGACCTTGTGGATTGCGGGCCAGGGCAGGCCATCTTTAGCGGTGCTGCTTGTATTTGTCACGGGTGTGGTGCTGATGCGCTCGGCCGGCTGCGTGATTAACGACTACGCCGACCGCGAGTTTGATCCGCAGGTCGAACGCACGCGCAACCGGCCACTGGCGGCCGGCCGCGTGCGACCACGCGAGGCGCTGGTGTTGGTCGTGGTACTGGCGCTCAGCGCGTTTGTGCTGGTGCTGCTCATGAACCGGCTCACTATTCTGCTTTCGCTCGTCGGCGCTGCGCTCGCCGCGAGTTATCCATTTATGAAGCGTTGGACGCATCTACCACAATTCTATCTGGGTGCAGCGTTCGGCTGGGGTGTGCCCATGGCCTTCGCGGCCCAGACCGGCGGTGTTCCGCAGGATGCCTGGATTTTGTTCGGCGCGACGCTCTGCTGGGCGGTGGCCTATGACACAGCGTACGCGATGGTGGACCGGGACGACGATATCCGGGTCGGTGTGAAATCTACTGCCATCCTGTTCGGTCGCGCCGACCGGCCGATGATTGCACTGTTTCATGCGCTTACGCTCGTGCTGTTGGTTTGGGCCGGTGCACGCGCCGGGCTCGGTCTGACTTATTATGTGGGCCTGCTGCTGGCCGCCGGGCTGGCGGGCTGGCAGCAGTGGTTAATGCGGACGCGCTCGCGCGACAGTTGCTTCCGCGCGTTTCTCAACAACAACCGCTTTGGCGCCGCGGTGTTCGCCGGGCTGGCACTGGACTATCTACTGAGGACTCCGACATGAAACTCTATGGTTCGCTCACTTCCCCGTATGTGCGCAAGGTGCGTATGGTGCTGATGGAAAAAAACCTGCCCTGCGAGTTGATGGTAGAAGGCCCGGCTGATGCCGCTGGCAACGTGGTGCGCCTCAATCCGCTGCGCGCCATTCCGGTGCTGGAGCGTGACGACGGGGAGGTGTTCTTCGATTCGCCGATGATCTGCGAATACATTGACAGCCTGAACGACAAGCCGCGGCTCTACCCGGCGAACGGCGAAGCGCGCTGGCAGGCATTACGCTGGCACGCGCTCGGTCAGGGCATGATGGAGGCGACCGTGGCGCGCTTCGTTGAACTGCGCAAACCCGCCGAGAAACAGGATGCGGTGACAGTTGCCAAGCACGAGGCGCGGATTGCGGCGGCGCTTGCCTTTGCCGCCGAGCGCGTACCGGCAAGCGGATTTATTTTAGGCAACACCATCGGTATTGCCGACATCACATTGGCGGCCGCCCTTGGTTATATTGATCTGCGTTATGCGCACGACTGGCGCGGCCAGCATCCGAAACTTGCCGGTTGGTTTGCCGCCATCAGCCAGCGCCCGTCGTTTACGGAAACCTTGGCGCCGGAGTTGAAAAAATAAATACATGAAATACGCCGACCTCCGCGATTTCCTGGCACAGCTCGAAGCGCGCGGCGAGCTCAAGCGCATTACCCAGGAGATCGACCCGCATCTTGAGATGACCGAGATCTGCGATCGCACCCTGCGCGCCAAGGGTCCGGCGCTGCTGTTCGAAAATCCCAAGGGCCACCGCATTCCGGTGCTCGCCAATCTGTTCGGTACGCCGGAACGCGTGGCGCTCGGCATGGGCGCAGAGTCGGTCGAGGCCTTGCGCGACATTGGCAAGCTGCTCGCGTTTCTGAAGGAGCCGGAGCCGCCGAAGGGCTTCAAGGATTTATGGGAGAAGCTGCCGACTTTCAAGCAGGTGCTCAACATGCCCACCAAGGTGGTGAGCAGCGCGCCCTGTCAGGAAGTGGTGATCGATGCCAAAGACGTCGATCTGGCGCAGTTCCCGATCCAGACCTGCTGGCCGGGCGATGCCGGGCCGCTCATCACCTGGGGCCTAACGGTCACGCGCGGCCCATATAAGGAACGCCAGAACCTTGGCATCTACCGCCAGCAGGTAATTGCGCGCAACAAGGTGATCATGCGCTGGCTGGCACACCGCGGCGGTGCGCTCGATTACCGCGACTGGCAAGAGAAGCACCCGGGCGAGAACTTCCCGGTGGCGGTGGCGCTGGGCGCGGATCCGGCGACCATATTAGGAGCGGTCACGCCGGTGCCGGATGCGCTCTCCGAATACGGTTTCGCCGGCCTGCTGCGCGGCGCCAAAACTGAAGTGGTGAAGTGCCTGAGCAACGAGTTGCAGGTTCCGGCGACTGCCGAGATTATTCTCGAAGGTCATATCGCGCCGGGCGAGATGGCGGAAGAAGGTCCGTTCGGCGATCACACTGGCTATTACAACGAGGTTGAGCGTTTCCCGGTTTTTACCATCACGCGCATCACCCATCGGCGGAACCCGATCTACCACAGCACCTACACCGGCCGGCCGCCGGACGAGCCGGCAGTGCTGGGCGTGGCGCTGAACGAAGTGTTCGTGCCGTTGCTGCAAAAACAGTTTCCGGAGATCACCGACTTCTACCTGCCGCCGGAAGGCTGCTCGTACCGGGTGGCGTGCGTGAGCATGAAGAAGCAGTATCCAGGACATGCCAAGCGTGTGATGTTCGGCGTGTGGAGTTTTCTGCGCCAGTTCATGTACACCAAGTTCGTCATAGTCACCGACGACGACATTAATGTGCGCGACTGGCAGGACGTGATCTGGGCGATCAGCACGCGCATGGATCCGGCGCGCGACTGCACCATTATCGAGAACACACCGATTGATTACCTCGACTTCGCCAGCCCGGTGTCAGGTCTCGGCTCCAAAATCGGCCTTGATGCCACGAATAAATGGCCGGGCGAAACCAGCCGCGAATGGGGCCGGCCGATCGCCATGTCGCCCGAGGTAAAGGCGCGCGTTGATGCCATCTGGCGCGAGCTAGGCATTGATCGTTGACGGTCCCCATAGTGTGCTGGTATCTGCAGTACTATCCGGCCCCGGTAACGCCTGGCGGCGGTAATTTTGTGCTATACCGTGGCCTGTCATGCCGACCTCCGGGTAATGTAATGATCAGGCAGAGAAAATTACCTGTGCCATCAGGTAAACGATCAATAAACCACTGTTATTTTAAGCCTTTGCGGTACCCGGGCAGTGAAACAAATCGTTACACGCACCCCATCGTCACGACTAGACTGAAATAACGGGGTGTGCCGGTCTGGTATCGCGCACGTTTCTCTAGCTGTTTCTGCATGGACGCGGTAAGCCACCTGAAATATGGAGGACTGCATGCATCCATCCAGACGGAAGTTGCTCCAGTGCCTGGTGGCGTTGACAGCCGTTCCGGCGTGGCGTGCGGCGACTGCCGCCGACACCCTGATCCGGATCAACATCCCCGGCCCCAATCTGATGCCGTTCTTTCCGCTGGAGTTGATCCGGCCGCTCAAGATCGACGAGGCGCTCGGTGTACGTCTTGCCGTTCGCTATCTGCCGAGCGGCGTGGTCGCCACCGACGACATGCTGCTCGGTAATGCCGATTTCGCCGGTGTGGCATTCCCGGTTTTGCCGAACTATCTCGCCAAAGGTAAACCGCTGAAGGCGATCGTATCGCTGAACACCGGTCGACCGCCCTTCGCCCTGGTGGTGCGCAAGCCGCTGGCCGGCACGATTCGCCGTGTCGCCGATTTGCGCGGCCGCACCATCGGCACCCAGATTGGCAGTTCCACCACCAAAACCTACCTGAATACCTTGGCGGAGTTGTTGCTCGCGGCGCACGGCGTCAAGAGTAACGAGGTGCGTTGGGCGCCGACCCATCAGAATCTCGAAGGCATTCGCGGCGCCATGAGCAGCGATATGGTGGATGCGGTGTCGGTGGAAGAACCGGCCGCCAGCATGCTGGTGCGCGACGGCCTCGGCGTGAAGCTGGCAAGCATGCGCGACACGAATAACACGGTACCTGTATTCGGCGATCAGCATTTTCGCGCCGTGGTCGTCGCCCCGAGCGCATCCCTGCAAAGCGACCCGCGCCGCGCCGAGTTGATGGTGGAGATGGTTCAGCGTGCGCTCGGCTGGATGCAGGGCGCCACACCGGAGCAGATCGTCGGACAGCTGGCCATTGAGGACAAGGTCTGGCGGCAGACTCTGATCGAGGTGTTGAAGACCATGCCCCATCTGTTCAGCCAGGATGGCTCGTTCACGGCGGCCGAGTTCAAGTCGACACGCGAATTCCTCCAGCTGGCCGGCATCAAGATACCGGATGGGAAGGATATTGTGGATCTGGTCGACGACCGCTGGGTGCGCGCCCGGTAGTGGCAATGCAAGCGCTGAAATTTCTGCGTTTCCTGGCCTCGCGTGCGGAAAGTCTGCGTCATCAGGCGCAGTCGCGCATGCTCGCGGTCTTTGTCATTGTGATGTCGGGCCTGCTGGCGATCGGCGTGAGCAATTTCATTTCCTACCAGGACCGCGACCTCGCCGAGAAGCAGGCCTCCCTCAGTTCGTACTACACGGATTTACTGCCGCGCCTCGACTCCAGCTGGGAAAACCAGGCAGGACAATTGCGCTTGCGCATCGAATATACGCGCGTCCTCGAGCGCCGCACTACCGACCGCTGGCCAATACTGACGGCGTTTCTGAATGCGCAGTGGACACATCTCGATTTCAGCGACCTGATTGTCCTTGATCCGAATCATAGGGTGCTGTATCGCTATGGACCCAGTGCGCGCGCCATGGACAGCCAGCGTGGAAACGGTACGGGCTGGGCATTTCTCGAAAGTCGTGAAGAACTGTACCGCGTGTTTGAGCAGCCGGTGTGGCTGGGCACGGTCGGTCAGGGCAGCCTGCAACTGTTCAAACCGGTGAATGCCGCGACCCTGCGGCAGATGGCAATTCCCGATGTGCAGTTGCAACTGCGTTACGCCGGCAGCGTGCTGGCCGACACCCGGCGCACGAGCATGGGCGGGTCCGTTGCGCCATTCGGTGCCTGGGTGTCCTCGCTGGGCGCCACACCGGAGGCCAGCGTGACGCTGAAGTGGCCCGGCAGCGCAGACCAGTCTGGCCCCGAAATCGTCGCGCGCCGCACCCTGAACAGCGTCGCGCCATTTTCCGAATTTATTCTGCGACCGGCGGCCGTGATCGTGTTCGTGAGCGTGATTCTGTGGCTGGTGCTGGGCCGCTGGCTGACGCAGATCGTGCGCCGCCTCGAATCCCTGACGCAGGCCGCCAATGCCTACGCCCGCAACAATGACCAGCATTCGGTGGAAAGCCTCGCGGCACCGGCACGCGAGCGCAACGACGAAGTTCACATGATGGCCGACACGCTCACGCACCTCATCGCCAGCGTGGAGGTGCGCGACCGCGAGCATCGTACCCATGTCGAAACCCTGGGCCTGATCGAAGAGGCGGTGCTGGAGCTCGACCTGGAGGGCCACATCGTCAATGCCAGCAGTGCCTGGGAAAAGATCGCCCATATTCATGGGGCTGATACCCGCACGCTGTTTGATTTTGCGCACAGCGATGACGCCGAGCTGCTGCGCGCCCAGTGCCGGCTGCTGGCCAGCGGCGAGAAGAACCAGATCTCGCTGCGCCTGCGCATGGGCGCGGTCGGCGTGCACGACCGTTGGGTGGAGTGCCGTTTTCTGGGGTACCGCGGACCCGGCGGGGCCGTGGAAGGGATTCGCGGCGTATTGCGTGACATCACCCAGACCTATCTGCACGAAAAACAGATCAGCCACATGGCGTTGCACGATGCGCTGACGGGGCTGCCCAACCGGGTACTGCTGGAAGACCGGCTGGAGAACGCGTTACGCATGGCACTGCGCACGGGGCACAAGGTCGGTATTTTCTTCATCGACATCGATCATTTCAAGAACATCAACGACACGCTCGGACACAAGGCTGGTGACAAGTTGCTGCTCAGATTTGCCGAGCGGCTGCGCAACACGGTGCGCGCGACCGATACGCTGGCGCGCTGGGGTGGCGATGAATTTGTGCTACTCATGCCGGAGATGGATAGCAGCGCCGATATCCGCGATGTCACCCAGAAGCTCAACGAGGCCATTCAGGCGCCGCTGCCGGTCGACGAAGGCGAGCTGCGAATTTCGTTCAGCATGGGTGCCGCCATTTTCCCGGACGACAGCGAGGACGCCGAGACGCTGTTCTCGCAGGCCGATCGCGCCATGTTTTATGCCAAATCACTCGGTCGCAACCAGGTTTGCTTCTACTGCGACATGTCGAGCAAGGGGATTGGCCGCAAGGAACTCTACATCCAGAACCGGCTCGCGGAGGCCATCAAGTCCGGCCAGATTCAGGCCTGGTATCAGCCGATCGTTGATGCGCGCAGTGGCGCGTGCGTGAGCGTGGAGGTGCTGGCGCGCTGGTACGACGAGGAGCATGGCTGGGTGAGTCCGGCGGTGTTTGTGCCCATGGCCGACAACATTGGCCTTATCGGCGAGCTCGGCCAGCAGGTGTGGCTGGCCAGTCTCGACGGCTACGCCGCCTGGCGCGCAGCCGGCTATCGTTTCCGGCTGGCGGCCAATATCTCGGGGCGCCAGTTGTTTTTGTCCGCGTTTACCGAGAAGACACTGCAGGAGCTGAAGCGTCGCGGGATTCCACCCGCTGATATTGTGCTGGAAGTGACCGAGAGCGTGGCGTTGCACGACGTGGAGCATGCCGGGGATCGGCTGCGGGAACTGAAGGAGGCCGGATTCCTGCTGTCGATTGACGATTTCGGTACCGGCTACTCGTCGTTGTCGCTGTTGCAAGAAATTGAAGTCGACGAGCTCAAGATTGACATCTCGTTCATCCGCCGTCTTAACTCTCCACAAGGGGTTGGTATGGTGCAGGCGATTGCCGACATTGCCCACACCCTCGGCCTCAAGACCGTGGCGGAAGGCGTGGAGACTCACGAGTCAGCGCGCCTGCTGCATGGTCTGGGCATCGACTTCCTGCAGGGCTACTACTTTGGCCAGCCGATGTCGCGTGGCGACCTGGACTGCTGGTTGAGCCAGCATCAGCCACAACGGGTTATCGGCTAACACAGGGCCGTCAGCCAGCTCGCGCGTTTGGTCGTGCCCGGTACGTGGTTTATCATCCAGCGCACACATCCATCCGGCGCTTACCGCAATGTCCATCGGACTGCTCCTGATTACCCTGTTCATCATACTGTTTGGCGCCGAGGCGTTTACCAATGCGCTCGAACACCTGGGGGCGCGTCTCAAAATCTCCGAGGGCGTGACCGGCTCCATATTCGCCGCCGTCGGCACCGCGTTGCCCGAGACCATCGTGCCAGTGGTCGCCGTGCTGGCCAGCACGGCAGAAAGCGCGCACATCGGCCAGGAAGTCGGTGTGGGCGCGATCATCGGCGCACCGATGATGCTCTCGACGCTGACACTGTTCCTGATGGCGGTGTTCGCTGCCCACAAGCGCGGTTGGGGCGGGGAGTTCCGTCCGGAACGCACCGGGCTGGAGCGCGACCTCATCTGGTTTCTGGCCGCATTCGGCCTGTCGGTGGTCGCAATCTTTGTGCCGCATCAGGCCGCGCTGACGCGCGGCCTGTTCGCTTTTGCACTGGTGCTCATGTACTTCGTTTATCTGATGCTCACCATCCGCGCTTCGGCCAAGCTCGTCATGGACGGACATGGCACCGAGGCCGATCACCCCTTGTACCTGACACGCATCGGCCTGCCCGAGAATCTCGCCACCATTATTTTCCAATTGGGCATTGGCCTCACGCTGATTGTGCTCGGTGCCAAAGGATTTGTGCTCGGGGTGGAGGAGTTGTCGGCATGGGTCAACGTGTCGGTGCTGGTATTGTCGCTGTTGATTGTGCCGATCGCGACCGAGCTGCCGGAGAAGGTCAACTCGATCCTGTGGATCCGCCGTCGCCGTGACACGCTCGCCTTCGGCAATATCACCGGTGCCATGGTGTTTCAGGGCTCGCTGTTGCCGGCGCTCGGCATTATGCTCACACCCTGGGAGCCGCGACCGGAGGTATTGCTCGGCGTGGGGTTGACACTGCTCGCCAGCAGCTATCTGTTGATCATGCTGCGGCGCGGCCACTTGCGGCCCTGGCATCTGGTATTCAATGGCCTGTGCTATCTCGCCTACTTCCTGACACTCACCTGGTGAGAGTCCCGCCATAGCGATGCGGAACGACGCATTCCCTTGCAACCAGCAACTTGTGCTAGCCGGCCCGGCGGGCGCGCTTGAGGCGCAAACGCTCTGCCCGTCGCTTACCGATGTCGCCGCCACGGCCGTGATTCTCCACCCGCACCCGCTGCATGGCGGCACGATGCAGAACAAGGTGGTGCACACACTGGCGCGCGGGTTCGCCGATCTCGGCATGGCGAGCGTGCGCTTCAACTTCCGTGGGGTCGGCGCGAGTGCGGGCCGCTTTGCAGACGGCGCGGGCGAGACCGAGGATGCGCTGGCCGTTATTCGGTGGGTGCGGGAGCAGCGACCGGGCGCACCCATCTGGTTGGCCGGTTTTTCGTTCGGCGCGTACATCGCGTTGCGCGCAGCGGCGACGGCGCAGGTGAACGGTCTTGTCACGGTGGCGCCGGCGGTGCACCTCTACGATTTTTCCACGCTCGTGTTGCCATCATGCCCGTGGCTGCTGATTCAGGGCGAGGCGGATGAGGTAGTGCCCATCGAGGCGCTGCGCGCCTGGCTGTCCGGCGTCGCGCCCAAACCGCAAGCGCTGTTTCTGCCGGATGTCGGGCACTTCTTCCATGGCCGCCTCAGCGATCTCAAGTCGGCGCTGCGCGATTTCGTTTCACAACACCTGTAGCGAGGCGCCTTGTTGCCGCTCCCGCGCTAAATCAACTCTTTCTGCTGCATGTTGTTGGGGAACGCCAGACCGCACTGGTTGTTCTTGGCGAAGTACATGGCGGCGTCGGCGCGCTGCATGAGGGTGTCGATGTCCTTGCCATGCAGCGGATAGAGGGCGATGCCGATCGAAATGCCGATCGAGATCGCGTGGCCGCGGATCAGAAACGGCTCCTGCATGGAAAGCAGCAGCTTGCGCGCCACTGCGCTGGCGTCATCGATGCTGCTTACGCGCGGCAGGATCGCGGCAAACTCATCACCGCCGAGGCGCGCCACCATCTTTCCTTCCAGGCCAAGGATGGCCTCGTTGTCGAGACGCGCCACAGTGTCGGATTCACGCAGTACGCTGCGCAGGCGCGTGCTCACTTCCTGCAGCAGCAGGTCGCCGATATGGTGGCCGAGCGAATCATTCACCGCCTTGAAGCGGTCGAGATCAGTCAATAACAGCGCAAAGGGCTGATGCGCGAGCGTGTACTGGCGCACGGATTCTTCGAGCGTATCGTGGAAGCGTGCGCGGTTCGGCAGATTGGTGAGTGGATCGGTGAAGGCCAGGTGTTCCAGGCTTCCATACAGGCGGTCGAGCTCGCGCGCCATCAAGTTAAAGTCTTCGCCGAGCTCACGGATCTCGGCGATACCGCCGGTCGTCACCTGTTCCCCGAGATGATCCTTGTTGCGGCCGACCCGGCGCAACTGCAGGGCGAGATTATTGAGCGGCCGCAGCGTGGTTCTCTCCAGGATATAGAGCGCCAGGATCACGCCCAGCAGGGTAGCGGCGATCGCCAGCACCATGACCAGCCAGCGTGTCTTGGCGAGGCCCTGTTGCAATACTTCGACATCGCGCAAGACAGCGATCTTGAGGGTTGGCTCGCCAGCCGCGGTGGCCAGCACATATTCCGCCACCAGGGTGTTGTGCATGGCGTTCGGTGGTGGCCAGGCCCCAGAATTGAAGATCCGGCGATCGTGGCTGTCGCGTATGCGCACCGGAAATCCAAGCCTGGATTCAATGCGCATCAGCGCGGGTACGGGATCAGACATCACTTCAAGATAACCGATGGGGATTAGTCCGCCGGCAGGTACGAGCACGGAATATCGCACCTGATTGTTGTTCAGGCAAAGAGCCGAGAGGGGTTTCATGCGTTCGGCGCCGGCGCGAGCACGCGCCTGATCAATGAGTGTCGGGCAGCCAGCAGTATGGTTGCCGGTTATTTTGCTTCCGGCGCTGGCCGCGCCCAGCGCACGATGTCCGGTGTCGTAAACCACAAGCCTCTCGAGCTTGATAATGCCGGCCGTTACGAAATATTGACGGAACTGGCTCTGCAACTGATCGGCCAGCTCGCCACGCTTGCCGCTGGCGAGTGCACGCCGGAAGCCCGATTCACTTTGCAAGGCCAGCCCAAGCTCGCGCGCCCGCTCCTCCAAATCACGCAGCTGCCTGTCGACGGTGATTTGCACCAGTTCCTCAAGGGCCGTACGCTGGTTTTCGAGTGTTTGGTGCCGGTAGATTTCACCGGTAGCGAGCGCGAGCGCCAGGCCGAGCAAGCCCATCAGCACGATAGTCGCACCGAGCGTAAAACGCATGGAAAAGCGGAGTTTGAACAAGCAGGTTCTGTTTTTGGTTATTTCTTCAGATAGGGAAAGCCTTTCAGCTTCCAGTCTTCAAAGCCGCCGCGGTACCAGTAGAGGCGGGTATAGCCGCATTGCTTGGCGATTTTCACCGCCACCACACTGCGACCGCATTTCTCGCCGTTGCAGTAGAACAGCACTGGCCGGTCCTTTGTGACAAGTAGCGGTGCGAGCGTCGCGCAGCTTGTTTCCGTGTCTGGCAGGCTTAACGAGCCATCGAGGTAGCCCTGTTTGCGGTCCATGGCAATACGCGAGTCGATAATGACGAGCCGCGGTGTTTTCTCTGCCAGAGCCAACAGGCCTTCGGCCTCTACCCGGGTCACTCCCGGGATATTTTCTGGCGCGATCGTTTCTTCCGCACGCGCTGCAACCGCGAACGCAACGAGCGTCACGATCAGGCCGGCGCTGCGGAAATTGATAGTGCCCAGCATTACATACCCCCGGCCCCTGCCAGAACTAAGTTAATTCTATGAGATGTCGGTCCAATTCCTTTTGACGGGCCTTAACCGGTTGATTTCCATCGGAATAGACAACGATCCGGAACAAAGGAGACCTGCACCCTCGATAAAACATAGACGTTAGTGCGACACGGCGCCATGTTCTTCCCAACGGCTTGGGTTTCGGGTATGAATAGTCGAAACGGTTCATAACAAAGCAGCGGAGGAAGTGGCGATGCGTTCGATTGACACCGCGCCCGATACAACCCAGGAACACGAGGCCACGGCCTGCCCGTTGCCCGCGCCGCTCGCCTCGCGCATCCCCGGCCTGTTGTCGCTCGCGGCTATGCCCGCCGCAATTCTGGTGAACCCGTTCTTTTTCGGCCTGGCCGGCGGCCTGCTCGCCGTCATCTGTCTGCTGCTTTCGCCGCCGCGCCGCCGTCGCCTCGGTATTGCGGGGCTCATCGGTGCCGCGGTCGCCGGTAGTCTGGGCGTTATGGTCCTGCACTGAGTCGCGGCGCGGTCGTCACGGCTAGAGTTGCCCCGGTAACTACGTCACAATCACTCCGCGAAGAGGCTGGTACCGAGCCCGCCGTCTCTTTCGGAAGACCCCGACAACCGGATCGCCGTTCCGCACCATGAAGACCATCATTCTCCTTTCGCTGTCGAACATCTTCATGACCTTCGCCTGGTATGCGCACCTGAAAGATCTGCGCGACAATTCTGCCGGGAGCAGAATTGGACAGCGGAGCGCAGCGACGCTGGCCCCGACGCACAACGTGCGGAGGGGGAAGCCCCAGGGATGGGGCGACCACAAGCCGTGGATCATCGCCGCGCTCATCAGCTGGGGCATAGCGCTGTTTGAATACCTGTTGCAGGTGCCGGCCAACCGCGCCGGTTACGGCCAGTACGATCTCGGCCAGCTCAAGATCATGCAGGAGATTATCGCGCTCACGGTGTTCGTGCCGTTCTCGCTGTTCTACATGAAGGAACCGTTGCGCATGGATTTTGATGCGCGCCATCCATGGCGCGCAGCCCTTCGGGCCGAACTGGCGTTCGCCCAATTTCGCTCCCGGCGAAATTGTCTGTGGGCCGGGTTGTGCCTCGTGGGCGCGGCTTATTTCATGTTTCGCGCGCCTGTTTCGGGGACTGCGTAATGGCCGATCCATTCGATTTTGAAAAGCCGACACGCTATGCGGTCATGGGCAATCCGGTGGCGCACTCGAAGTCACCGCGCATCCACACGTTGTTCGCGCACCAGTTCAAGCACCATATCGAGTACACCGCCATTCAGGTGGATGAAGGCGGATTCGCGCAGGCGGTGGAACAGTTCCGCGCCAACGGCGGTGCCGGGCTGAATATAACCGTCCCGTTCAAGCAGGAGGCCTTCCATCTTGCTGATCACCCGAGCGAACGCGCCCGTATTGCGCAGGCCGTGAACACGCTGCGCTTCGATGCGGACGGCCGCCTGTTCGGCGACAACACGGATGGCACCGGGCTGGTGCACGATCTCGAAAAAAATATCGGTGTACAGCTCAAGGACAAGCACATTCTCGTCCTCGGCGCCGGCGGCGCGGTGCGCGGCGTGCTCGCACCGCTGCTCAAACACCGCCCGGCGTTAATCGTGATCGCCAACCGCACGCTGTCCAAGGCGAAGGACCTGGCCGAGGAATTTGCGCACTACGGCAAGGTTGAGGCCAGTGGATTCAGGGAGCTGAAGGGCAAGCACTTTGATGTCGTCATCAATGGTACCGCCGCCAGCCTCAAGGGCGAAGTTCCGCCGCTGCCGGACAACCTGTTCACTGCCCAGGCGCTTGCCTACGACATGATGTATGGCGAGAAGAGCAAACCTTTTCTCGACTGGGCCGCCGTGCACGGCGCCACACAGGTGGTGGACGGTCTCGGCATGCTGGTCGAACAGGCGGCGGAGTCCTATTTAATCTGGCACGGAACACGGCCGGAGACGCGGAGCGTGATTGAGAAGCTGCGGGCCGAAGGCTAGACGTACTCCACTGAACTCAGGATGCGCATGCGCACCCTGTCAAATCGCCTGCGGCGATGGCTTATAGCGAAGGGGCGGCTTGCCTGTCGCGACAGGCAAGCCAGATGCATTCGCATTGCGAAATACCCCATAACGGAATCGATCAGACGATACACAGGACAGCCGTTCGCATGTTTCCATTGCATCTGATCCGCCTTGCGTCGTTTGTATTATTGCTTTTTCCGGTTGCTCTGCCGGTCTGCGCCGACGAAGGCGCCGCTCCGCCGGATGACGGATTGCTGGGCTGGTCGATCACCCCCGGCATCGGGGTGCGCGTGGTATCGCTGGAGGTCAAACGCCATTCAGACGGGTATACCGGCACCTTGACCAATGACGGGAGTTTCAGCGACCCGATCTATCTGTCGCTCGATATCGAAACACCGAGCTGGATGCTGTCACCGACAGTGGGGGTCTCCGTGCGCAGCCACTCGCAGACCTTCCGGCTCACTCGCCAGCAGGTTCCGTCGTCCACGAGCACCAGCGGCCAGGACTACGCGGATCTCGGCACCAGCGTGCAGGGCTATTATTCCTACCTTGGTCCGACCGTGTTCTATCGCATGGTCGATTCAACCGGTGACTCCCGGCTGGGCCTGGGTTATGGCTACTGGAAGGCCTGGTTTCATGGCGACATTATCCTGGCGGCAAATGGCGCTGCATCGGCAGGCACCGCAAGTACCAGCATCGACGGTTCGACAGACGGCGCTGCCGGCCCGATGCTGTTCTGGCAGGTGCGCGGTAAAAAAATGCTTTTCGAGATTGCAATCAGCAGCGTGGTGTTCTCGAAACCAGACTACCGGTTTAGCCTGAACGAGCTGGTTATGAGCGTCGGATATCAGTTCCGTTTTTGATGCCCAATTCAAGGCGTCATCCGATGTACAGCGAGTGATCAGTGGTCAAGATAATCGTCTTTCAGCTTCAGGTAATGTTTCGCCGAATAGCCGAACCACGCCAGTTCCTGTTCCGTTAATGCGCGCACCTTCTTGGCCGGCCGGCCCATCCACAGGTAACCGCCATCCAGTTCCTTGCCTTCGGTAACCAGCGATCCGGCACCGAGCAGCACGCGGTCGTGCAGCACAGCGCCGTCCAGCACGATCGAGCCCATGCCGATCAGGCAGCAGTTGCCGATGATGCAGGCGTGCAGCACGCACTGGTGGCCGACGGTGACATCGTCGCCGATGACGCAGGCGCGGCCGTCGGGCAGCTCGGAATATTTGTGCGTGACGTGGATGACACTGTTGTCCTGGATGTTGGTGCGCGCGCCGATACGAATGAGGTTCACGTCGCCACGTACCGAACACATCGGCCAGACCGAGGCGTCCTCGCCGAGCACCACGTCGCCGATGACAACAGCGGATTCGTCCACGTATACGCGTGCACCGAGTTTTGGAAGGACTCCTTTATAGGGGCGGATGGGCATGAGCATCTCCTCGTAGGGTGCGCTTGCGCACCGAACGTATTTATTATGGTGCGCAAGCGCACCCCATTTCAATCCGGCCGCCATGCCAGCGGCGGTTCTTCCAGCAGCGCGAGCTGCTCGCGCAGGTGCAGGATCTGCTCTTCCCAATAGCGCGGCGTGTTGAACCACGGGAAGTTCATGGGAAATGCCGGATCGTCCCAGCGGCGCGCCAGCCAGGCGCTGTAGTGCAGCAGGCGCAGGGTGCGCAGCGGTTCCAGCAGCGCCAGCTCGGACGCATCGAATTCCATGAACTGGGTATAGCCGGTAAGAATATCGCCGAGCTGTATCTCCATGTCGGCACGCGATCCGGACAGCAGCATCCACAGATCCTGCACCGCCGGTCCGGTGCGGCAGTCGTCCAGATCGACGATGTGCACGCTGCGCGCCTGATCGTTGCCGTCGTCCTTGCGTGGTTCGGTCCAGAGCAGATTGCCCAGATGACAGTCGCCGTGCAGGCGCAGTTGTTGCGGCGCAATCGCCTCGAAGCGCGCGCCGATGAACCCGAGCAACTGATCAGTGAGCGTGCGGTAGGGTATTTCGAGGTAATCGGGCAGAAACCCATTTTTGAGAATGTAGTCCGCCGCCTCGCGTCCGTAGCCATCCACGGTAATGGTCAGGCGATGCTGGAAGCGCTGGCTGCGACCGACGCGGTGCAGGCGCCCGAGATAGCGGCCGAGGATTTCGCGTTCGGCGCGCAGGTTGAGTTCGGAGACGCGCCCCGGTTGCCAGGGAAAGAGCGCCAGGCGGAAACCGGCGTGCGTGGCGAGGGTGTCGCCGTCCGCGTGCACCATCGGTGCCACCACCGGGATCTCCTGTTCCAGCAACTCCAGCGCAAACTGGTGCTCTTCGCGAATCGTGGCGTCCGACCAGCGCTCCGGGCGATAGAATTTCGCGGCGACCGGCCCGCGCTCCTCGGTCTCGACGCGGTACACGCGATTCTCATAGCTGTTGAGCGCGTGCAGTGCACCGGTGCAACGCAGACCGAAGGTTTCGACGGCGTCGAGGATGACCTCGGGCGTGAGCGCGGCGTACGGATGTGGGGCGGACACGCGGCGGATTTCCTCAAGATAAACGGGAGTAGGGAGGTGGGGCGGCCCGGCAAAGCATGCTAGATTATGGGCCGAACCCGGCATGCTGTAAAAACCTTTCGACCATGAACGACCTCTCTGTCAATCCGCTACTCGATCTTGCCGGCCTGCCGCATTTCTCCGCGATCCGCGCGGAACACGTGGAGCCGGCGGTAGACGCCACGCTCGCCACCAACCGTGCCGCCATTGAACGCCTGCTGGCCGACGCGCGTGAGCCGACCTGGGACAGTTTCGTGCAGCCGATCGAAGACATGAACGAGCGCCTCGGCCGCCTGTGGTCGCCGGTGTCGCACCTCAATGCGGTGCTGAACAGCGAGGCACTGCGCGCCGCCTACAACAACTGCCTGCCGAAGCTCAGCGATTACGGCACCGAACTCAAGCAGGACGAGCGTCTGTACCGTGCCCACAAGGCGGTGGCCGCGCGCCCGGATTTCGGTGCGCTGACGGCCGCGCAAAAGAAGATTATCGAGAACGTCCTGCGCGACTTCCGCCTGTCCGGTGCGGAGCTGAATGCGACCGACAAGAAGCGTTTCAAGGACATCGAGCAGGAGCTCTCCACCCTGCAAAGCAAGTTCGAGGAGAACGTGCTCGACGCCACCAATGCCTGGGAACTGTACATTAACGACGAACAGGAGCTCGCCGGCTTGCCGGACAGCGCGCGCGCCGCGGCCCGCCAGGCGGCCGAGCGCGACGGCAAGGGCGGCTGGAAGCTCACCCTGCACATGCCGTCGTTTCTGCCGGTGATGATGTACGCCGACAACCGCGCGCTGCGCCGCCAGGTCTACGAAGCCTCGGCGACGCGCGCCAGCGAACTTGGCCCGCATGCCGGCCGCTGGGACAACGGCGCGGGCATGCAGCAGATTCTCGCGCTGCGCGCCGAGAAGGCGAAACTGCTCGGCTTTGCGAATTTTGCCGCCCTGTCCATCGCCACAAAAATGGCCGACAGCACGGATGAGGTGTTCACCTTCCTGCGTGACCTGGCCGCGCGTTCGCGCCCGGCGGCGCAGAAAGAACTGGCTGAGCTGCGCACCTTCGCCGCCGAGCGTTTCGGCATGACCGAAATCGAGGCCTGGGATATTCCTTATTACTCGGAAAAACTGCGCCAGGAGCGCTACGCTTTTTCCGAAGAAGACCTGCGCCCGTACTTTCCCGAGCCGCAGGTGGTGGGCGGCATGTTCGACGTGGTGCGCCGCCTGTATGGCCTCGATATTCACGCGGTGACGGGCGTGGAGCTGTGGCATCCGGATGCGCACTTCTACGAAATCCGCGATGCCAGCGGCCAGGTGCGCGGCCGTTTCTACATGGACCTGTACGCGCGCCCGCACAAGCGCGGTGGCGCGTGGATGGATGACTGCATGTCACGCAAGCGCGACGCCACGGGCGTGCAGGTGCCGGTTGCCTACCTTACCTGCAACTTCAGTTCGCCGGTCGACGGCAAGCCGGCGCTGTTCACGCACGACGAGGTGACCACGCTGTTCCACGAGTTCGGCCACGGTCTGCATCACATGCTCACCCTGATCGACTACACCAGCGTCGCCGGCATCAACGGGGTGAAGTGGGATGCGGTCGAACTGCCCAGCCAGTTCATGGAGAACTGGTGCTGGGAGCGGCAGGCGCTGGACGTGCTCGCCCGGCATCACGAAACTGGCGCGCCGCTGCCCGAGGCGCTGTACAAGAAAATGATCGCGGCGCGCAACTTCCAGTCGGCCATGCAAATGGTGCGGCAGATCGAGTTCTCGCTGTTCGACATGCGCCTGCACAGCGACTACGACCCGCGCGCAACAAAGACCATCCAGCAGCTGCTCGACGAAGTACGCCAGGAAGTGTCGGTGGTGATCCCGCCGGCGTTCAATCGTTTTCCGAACAGCTTCGGGCACATCTTCGCCGGCGGTTACGCAGCCGGTTATTACAGCTACAAGTGGGCGGAAGTGCTGTCGGCGGATGCTTTCTCCAGGTTCGAGGAGCAGGGGGTGTTCAACCGCCAGACTGGCGAGGACTTCCTGCATCATATCCTGGAGCAGGGCGGGGCTTATGAGCCAATGGAACTATTCGTGCGCTTCCGCGGCCGCAAACCGAAAATCGATGCGCTGCTGCGCCACTCTGGCCTGGCGGCATGAAGGGAGACGTTCAATCATGAGAGGTCGCTTCGTTGTTATATTGGGCCTGGTGTTTATCGGTCCGTCCATCGCCAGCGGCGCTGATCCGGCGGCAGGCGCCCCGGTGGCCGAGCGCGTGGAGGTCACGACGACACCGGCTGTTGTACCGGCTGCGAAGGTCGTGAACGAAAAGCCAAAGCCGGTGGAGAATCCAAAACCGGTGGAAAAACCGAAGCCGGCGGAGAAACCACGCCCCGCTGCTGAACATACCCAGCCGCCGGAAGCGACATCGAGCAAGCCCGTCGATCTGCCGGTACCGGCCGCAGTACCGGCACCCGCGCCGTTCGACAATGGCATGGCCAGGCAGGGCCAGGCAAATGCCGCCGGTTACTCATTCGGCTGCATCGCCCTGTCTTTTGCTATGCTCATTACAGGTATCGCCGCCGGTTTTCTCGGGCGGCATCTAATGAGCCGCCACAAGCTGGGCGGCATGACTGTGAGGATCGGGACATGGCGCGGAATACCCTGATTATGATTCTGGCGGCGGCGCTTGCCGGCGCGCCGGCCTATGCCGGCAAGCTCTACAAGTGGGTGGATGAGCGCGGCAATATCTCCTACCAGGACCGGCCGCCACCGGAAGGCGTGGGCAAGGTGGAAGAAAAATATCTGGGCGACGGCCGTGGCGGCGACAGCGATAATCCGGCGGCCGCCCTGGCCGCCGTCAAATCGCCGGTATCGTTGTATTCGGTGCCGAAGTGCAGTTCCTGCGACGCGGTGCGCGCCCACCTGAAGAAGCGCGGTGTACCGTACAGCGAGATCAACGTCTCCGAGAAGAATCCGCAGGCCCAGCAAGAAATGGTCAAGAAATTCGGCGCGCTGACTGTTCCGACGATTACCGTCGGCAGCAAGGTCATGCAGGGCTATGTCGAGACCTTGCTGGACGGCGAGCTCGATCAGGCCGGGTATCCGAAGCCGGAGGCCGGTCCCGAAGCCGCCGAGGCACCGGATGCCGCGCCCGCACAATAACCTGCACTAGCCGCTGCGCCCCGGACGGACGCGGCGGTATTTTGTTCTCTGCGCCCACGCGCCCATGAAAATCGCCAGCTGGAACATCAATTCCCTGAACGTGCGCTTGCCGCAGGTGCTCGCGTGGCTGGCGGCCGAGGAGCCGGATGTATTGGCCTTGCAGGAAACCAAGCTTGTCGATGAGAACTTCCCGCGCGCCGAGATCGAGGCGGCCGGTTACCAGGCCGTGTACGCGGGGCAGAAAACCTATAACGGCGTTGCCCTGCTCAGCCGTTTCCCGGCGCAGAATGTCGTGACCGCTATTCCCGGACTGGATGACGTACAGCGGCGTGTGCTGGCCGCCACGTTCAATGGTGTGCGGGTGCTGAACCTGTACGTGCCAAATGGCGAGAGTGTCGAATCGGATAAATACCGGTACAAGCTCAACTGGTTGGGGGCACTGACGGCATGGATCCGGCAAGAGCTCGCTGCGCACCCGCAGCTGGTGGTGCTTGGTGATTTCAACATTGCACCCGAGTCGCGCGATGTGCATGACCCAAAGCAGTGGGAGGGTCGGGTGTTGTGCAGCGAACCGGAGCGCGAAGCATTTCAGCAACTGTTGGCGTGTGGCCTGGGCGACACGTTCCGGTTGTTTGAGCAGCCGGACAAAAGCTTCAGCTGGTGGGATTACCGCATGCAAGGATTCCGGCGGAACCACGGATTGCGCATCGACCATGTTCTGGCAAGCGAGCCCTTGTGCAAACTGTGCGAGACCAGTCGCATCGACAAGGGCCCGCGTGCGCACGAGCGGCCCTCCGACCATGCACCGGTGATTGCGGAATTCAGAATCTGAAGGTGTAGAAAAATGAAACGGCGTTCTGCCTGGCTGCGACGAGGCAGCACGCCGGCATACGCTAACTAAGTCTCGAATCCCCAGATATCGCGCAACAGCTTGTTCAGGCCCTGGAATTCCTCCACGGTCGCCGGCAACAGTGTCTGGGCCTTGTAGACCTCGCGCAGTTTCTGCGTGGCGGCAGCGCCTTCGGCTGACAGCAAGGCCTGAACAACCCGTTCGCGCTTCTCCGCGGTCAGGCGCGGACCGGCGCTGAACGCCTGGTTCGGCAGCGGCTTGCTGGTGAACAGCACCTTGGCGGCCTTCGCCTCCTTGTCGAGATCCTGATACAGCTTGGCCTGCAAGATGCCGCCGACGCACTTGCCGCTCTTCACTCCCTTGTAAGCATCCGCGAAGTTCTGCACTTCGATGATCAGCGGCTGACGCGCGGGATTGTCGAATTCATACAGGACGGTGAGCGTCGCCAGGTTCGGCGGCGGAAAGGCGCACACCGTGCGGCCGCCCAGATCTTTCAGGGTCTTGATCTTGTCCTGACTGCTCTTGGCGATCGCCACGAACACCAGGTTTCCGGGGAATTTCACCAGGGGCACGTGACCAAGCTTGACCATGCGCCAGCTCACGAACGCCGGACCGTCCAGCACGATGTCATAGTTTCCCTTGCGCATTTCGCTCTGGTAGACGAGGAAATTGTCGCCATAGCGGAACGTGACCTTCTCGCCGGCGGCCTTGGTCAGCAACTCGGCGATCGGTTTGTAGATGTCCTCTTCCTTTTCCTTGCTGTCACGCGGCGCGGAACTCAGTATCAATTCCGCTTGCACCGGCAGCACGCCAAGGAGCGACATAAAAATGAAGAAAAGCCATGAACGGCCTGAGACGTGACGCATGTGTTGACCCCTGATTGATCCGACTATCTGTTTCCCTGGCGGCAGGCAAAGCCGTCGCCAATAGTTTAATTTTTATTGGTACTTACAATTCCTGTGCCAAGCACGTGCGACCAGGACAGGGATGGCGGCGTGCAGACCACATTCTGGACGATATGTGCGCTGGCAGAAATGAAATACATCTACCCTGATCAATACGTTAGGGATCGTTGTGTGCCATGTTGGTCATTCCTGGCGCAATCCCAACACGATACGAAAATTATTGCCAATGGTCAGCAATATTAACACTGGGCAAGTAATCGGAGCCTGCCTTTTTTGTGACGCGTTACGTCAGTGCCAAGCCCCCATGAGTGAAGCCACAGGTTCTTTACGGCCAATGGCCAGCGTTTTCTGCAACCGATATTGGGACTGTACTGTCTGCGCAAGGTGTGGCTTGGCGTGTTCATGGGGCGGGCGTACAATGCCGGCTCGATTTGACCCGTGGGAGAGACCGGTCCGGCCAACACCGGTCCGGCGCCGAAGGCGCAACCCGCCCGGAATCGCTCAGGCAAAAGGACCGCGCGGTCAGTCATCGACTCTGGAGAGCGACGCCCCGAGTTTAACGGGGATCGTCCACCGAAGGGGCTCAAGCTCTCAGGTTAACGGACAGAGGGGCGATGGATGCATGCATCCATCGCCCCTTTTCGTTTTTCAGGCCGGGAACCATGACCAAGAACGTCATTCCTATTAATGAAGTTCGCGCACCGAACGCCGCGCGCCTGCCGGCGTGGATTCGCGTGCGGCTCGGGCATGACGCGCAGTTCGCGCGCACCTCGGCGGTGATCGACGGCCAGAGGCTCAACACCGTGTGCGAGGAGGCGCGCTGCCCGAACCGCGGCGAGTGCTGGAGCCGCGGCACCGCCACCTTCATGCTGCTCGGCGACACCTGCACGCGCGCCTGCGGGTTCTGTTCGGTCAAGACCGGCCGGCCGGACTGGTTCGACGCCGATGAACCGCGCCGCGTCGCCCAGGCGGTGCTGCAGATGGGGCTCAAGTATCTCGTGCTGACCTCGGTGAACCGCGACGATCTGGCCAATGGCGGCGCGGAAATATTCGCCGAAACCCTGCGCGTGCTGCGTACGCACGACGCGGATATCGGCGTTGAATTTCTCACCCCGGATTTCCAGCACAAGCAGGTCGAGGCAGTAGCCATTATTGGCGCTGCGCTTGATGCCGTGACCCCAGTGTCATCCGGGCGCACACGTTTGGTATGGGGGCACAACGTCGAAACCGTGCCACGCCTGTATCGCAGCGCGCGTAAGGGAGCGAAATACGAGACCAGCCTGGAACTGCTGGCACGCGCCGCAGTGATTCCGGGTGTCGAAACCAAGTCGGCGATCATGCTCGGTCTGGGCGAGACCCGTGAAGAAGTCATGCAGGTGCTGCACGATCTGCGCACGCACAACGTGGCGCGCCTGTCGCTCGGCCAGTACCTTCGGCCGTCGCCCGACAATCTGCCGGTCATCGAGTACATTCACCCTGACCAGTTCACCGAGTATGCAGCTGAAGCAAAAACGCTTGGCTTCAGCTGGGTCAAGGCCGGGCCGCTGGTGCGTTCCTCGTACCATGCGGAAGAAGAACAAACCAACTCCTAAGACAGCGACCATGGGCCACAGAACACCTTTATACGACCAGCATGTCGAACTCGGCGCCAAGATGGTGGACTTCGGCGGCTGGGACATGCCGATCCATTACGGCTCGCAGCTCGAGGAGCATCACCAGGTACGGCGCGACGCCGGCATGTTCGACGTCTCGCACATGGTGGTCTCGGACTTCAAGGGCGAGAAGGTGCGCGAGTTCCTGAAATCCCTGCTCGCCAACAACGTCGACAAGCTCAAGACACCGGGCCGTGCGCTCTACACCTGCATGCTGAACAGCAAGGGCGGGGTGATCGACGACCTGATTGTTTATTACCTGAATGACACCTGGTATCGCATCGTCTCGAACGCCGGCACGCACGACAAGGACATGGCCTGGATGAACGCCGCCGCGAAAGAGTTCGGCGGTGTAACCATGACCGAACGCCCCGATCTCGCCATGATCGCGGTGCAGGGCCCGAACGCGAAAGAAAAAGTGTCCGCGGCGCTGGGCGAAAACCTGCGCGAGAGCGCGGGCAAACTGAAGCCGTTCCACAGCGTCACCATCGGCGAGCTGATGATCGCGACCACCGGTTACACTGGCGAGGACGGTTTCGAGATTATCCTGCCGGCCAAGGCCGCGGTGTTCACCTGGCAGATGCTGGGCGAAGCCGGGGTCAAGCCGATTGGTCTCGGCGCGCGCGACACACTGCGGCTTGAGGCCGGCATGAATCTGTATGGCAGTGACATGGATGAGACTACTACGCCGTTCGAATCGGGGCTCGCCTGGACCGTGGCGCTGGAGCCGACAGAGCGCAAATTCATCGGCCGCGAGGCGCTGGAAAAGCAGCTGGCCGCCGGCGTGCCGCGCCAGCTGGTCGGGCTGTTGCTGGAAGACAAGGGCGTGCTGCGCAACCACATGAAGGTGTTCTGCCCGCAGGGCGAAGGGGAAATCATGAGCGGCAGTTTCGCGCCGACCCTCAACCACTCAATTGCGCTGGCGCGCGTCCCGGCCGGCGTCGTGCCCGGCGCGCGCGTCGAGGTTGATGTGCGCGGCAAGCGCCTTACTGCAAAAGTGGTGAAGTATCCATTTGTTCGCAACGGCAAGAGTTGCCTGGAGTAATTCAGCGTACCCTACATTTTAGAAACAGAAACGAGAGGAGTAATGGAATGAGCAAGACCCCGAGCGATCTGCGTTACACCAAAAGCCACGAGTGGGTGAAGAAAGAAGCCGATGGCAGCGTGACGGTCGGTATTACCGATCATGCGCAGGGTCTGTTGGGCGACATGGTATTCGTCGAGCTGCCCAGGGTTGGCATGCAGGTCGCGGCTGGCAAGGAATGCGGCGTCGTGGAATCGGTGAAGGCTGCATCCGACGTCTACGCACCCATCGCCGGCGAGATCACTGCCGTGAACACGGCGGTCAGCGACTCGCCGGAGAGCGTCAACAAGGATGCCTACGGCGCCTGGATGTTCAAGCTCAAACCGAGCGCCGTGGGTGACGCCGATAAATTACTCGATGCCAAGGCTTACGAAGCGCTGGTCGCATCGGAAGCGCATTAACATTCACAGGATTTAGCCATGCCGTTTATTCCGCACACCGAAGCTGACATCTCCGCCATGCTCAAGGCCATCGGCGTCAGCAAAATCGACGACCTGTTCGACGAGATCCCGCCGGCGCTGCGCAGCGCCGCGCTCAAGACCATACCGGAAGGAATGAGCGAGATGGATGTCGCGCGGCTCATGCAGGAGCGCGCCGAGAGCGATGGCCGTTATCTCAACTTCCTTGGCGCCGGCGCCTATGAGCATCACATCCCGGCGGCGGTCTGGCAGCTGGTGACGCGCGGCGAATTCTACTCGGCGTACACGCCGTACCAGGCCGAGGCCTCGCAGGGCACGCTGCAACTGCTGTATGAATACCAGACCATGATGGCCAGCCTCACCGGCATGGACGTGTCGAACGCCTCGTTGTACGACGGCGCCTCGGCGCTCGCCGAGGCGGTGTTGATGGCGGTGCGCACTCACAAGAAGGGCCACAAGATCCTTATGCCGCGCACTGTGCATCCGGTGTGGCGCAAGGTGGTGCACGCCATCGTCAAGAACCAGAAGATCGAGTTGATCGAAGTCGATTACGACAAGAAGGGCGGACACACCATGATCGCCGCCCTCGACCAGGGCGCGACCGACGACTGTGCGGCACTGGTCATTCCGCAGCCGAACTTTTTCGGCGTATTGGAAGACGTCGACGCACTCACCGATTGGACGCACGCCAAGGGTTTGCTTGCCATCGCCTGCGTCAATCCGGTTTCGCTCGCGCTGCTCAAGGCGCCGGGCGAGTGGGGCAGCAAAGGCGCGGACGTCGCGGTCGGCGACGGCCAGCCGCTCGGCGTGCCGCTGTCCTCGGGCGGGCCGTACTTCGGCTTCATGGCCTGCAAGCAGGAGTTCGTGCGCCAGATGCCGGGCCGCATCATCGGCCGCACCGTGGACAAGGACGGCAAGCCGGGTTTCACCCTCACCCTGCAGGCGCGCGAGCAGCACATCCGCCGCTCCAAGGCGACTTCCAACATCTGCACCAACCAGGGCCTGCTGGTCACGGCCGCGACTATATATATGTCGCTGCTCGGGCCGGAAGGGCTGGAGCGCGTGGCCGCACAGTGTCACGCCAATACCAACGAACTGGTGGGCCGCATCACGGCGGTTAACGGTGTGCAGCGCCTTTTCGACCGCCCGGTGTTCCACGAGGCGGCGGTGCGCGTCAACCAGCCGGTGGCCGATCTGCTGCGCGCCCTGGAGGCACAAGGAATCCTGGCTGGTTACAATCTTACCCACGATTACCCGGAACTCGGCGAGTGCCTGCTGGTGTGCGCCACCGAAACCCGCACGCGCGGCGATTTCGATAAGTATGTTTTGCAGCTCGAACGCATTATCAGCAAACGCCGGCTCGATCCGCCGTGCGCCGTGAAAGTTACCCCCAGTGCCTGACACACAAGGAGACAATGCCATGGCCAATGTCCTGTTCAAAGGAACCCCCGCTCACACCAGTGGCGAGCTGCCCAAAGTGGGAAGCAAAGCGCCCGATTTCAAACTGACCGCCGGCGATCTGTCGGAAGTATCGCTGGCCAACTTCAAGGGCAAGAAAAAGCTGCTCAGCATCGCGCATTCGCTCGATACCGGTACCTGTGCCGACGCCACCAAGCGTTTCAATGACTTTGCCAAGAGCCGCCCGGATGTGGTGGTGCTGGTGGTGACCGCCGATCTGCCATTCGCCCAGGCGCGCTTCTGTAGCGGCGAGGGTGTCAAGAACGTGGTGACGCTGTCGATGATGCGCGACCGCCACTTCGCCAAGGACTACGGAGTACTGCTCACCGACACCCCGATCGCCGGTCTGTGTGCACGCTCAACGCTGGTGCTCGACGAGAACGACAAGGTGCTGTACACCCAGCTCGGGCCCGAGCTCACCGTCGAACCGGACTATGAAAAGGCATTTGCGGCGTTGAAGTAACCGCCGCTAAAGTTGAAGTAACCGCCGCTAAAAAGGAGGTTTGCCATGGCCGACATTACACATCGCGGAAATCCGGTTCATACCATCGGCGAGCTGCCCGCGGTCGGCAGCCCGGCGCCGGATTTCCGGCTCACCGATGCGAACCTGAACGACGTGTCGCTCGCCGATTTCCGGGGTAAAAAGAAGCTGCTCAATATCTTCCCGAGCATCGACACCCCGACCTGTGCCCTGTCGACGCGCAAGTTCAATGAGCACGCGGCCAGGCACCCGGACGCCGTGATCCTTATGGTGTCGGCGGATCTGCCGTTCGCGCAACAGCACTTCTGCAGTGTCGAGAACACGCAAAATGTGAAAACGCTGTCGATGATGCGCGACCGGCACTTTGCCAAGGACTATGGTGTTCTGCTGCTCGACGGCCTGTATCAGGGCATCACGGCGCGCGCCATTGTGGTCATCGATGAGCACGACAAGGTGGTCTACACCGAGCTGGTGCCGGAAATCCGGCAGGAGCCGAATTACGACAAGGCGCTGGCCGCGCTGAATTAGAACGCACCCGACTATTCAATCCAACTTTGGCGCAGTACACGAGGGCAGCATCCGACATGGCCGAGCAACAGATACTGAACAAGCACAATCGCATCCTCATCAGCCAGATCGCATTCTGGCTGATGGTGGTGGTGAACTTTGTGATCCGCAAGATTCCAGTCGAGCCGTTTAATTCTCCGCTCGGCATGGCCGGCATCGCGTTGCTGCTGCTCGGGGCGTTCACGCGCAGCTGGTCCGCCGGTTACATCCAGAAGGCCAAGGCCTTGGCCACCACTGGGCCATACGCGCTGTCGCGCAATCCGCTCTATCTGGGCGCGGCGTTCATGCTGACCGGCATCATCTGCCTGGTGCCGGATGTGCTGACGGCGGTGGTGATGTTCGGCATTTTCATTGGGGTGTACTACACCACCATCCGCTCCGAAGAAGAGTTCCTGTGCGGTCGTTTCGGCAAGGAGTGGGACGACTACGTGCTGCATGTCTCGCGGTTTTTTCCGTTCCAATACGGGCGTCTGCGCGCCGCATTCGTGCCCGGCTGGAGTTTCCGCCAGTGGATGCAGAATCGCGGCTGGGGCGTGTATGCCGGCATCGCCGTCGTGCTGACGGCGTTGTGGGTGTACCGAATGTACCTGCGTTGAACGACGGACAATCTTAATTTTCATTAAAACACTCTGCTGAACGGAACCACCCACCATGCTGATTTTTGAACATTCGCAGTCCGGCCGCCGCAATCCCTCGCAGGCACCGCTCGTGAGGACCGCGGTGCAGGACATCCCGGCCAACCTGCTGCGCGACCGCCGCCCGCTGCTGCCGGAGGTGTCGGAGATGCAGACGGTGCGCCACTACACGCGCCTGTCGCAGAAGAACTTCTCGATCGACACCCAGTTCTATCCGCTCGGTTCGTGCACCATGAAGTACAACCCGCGCGCCTGCAATTCGCTGGCGATGCTGCCGCAATTTCTCGGCCGCCATCCGGCCGCGCCGGCATCCACCGGCCAGGGCTTCCTCGCCTGCATGTACGAACTGCAGGAGATGCTGAAGGACGTCACCGGCATGCAGGGCGTGTCGTTGACGCCTATGGCCGGCGCGCAGGGTGAGTTCGCCGGCGTCGCCATGATCCGCGCCTACCACGATGCGCGCGGTGACACGGCGCGCACCGAGATCCTGGTGCCGGATGCGGCGCACGGCACCAATCCGGCGACCGCGGTGATGTGCGGCTACACGGTGCGCGAGATACCGACCGACGCCAATGGCGACATTAATCTTGAGTTGCTCAAGGCCGCCGTCGGCCCGCACACTGCCGGCCTCATGCTCACCAACCCGTCCACGCTCGGCGTGTTCGAGAAGGACATTCAGCAGGTGCAGAAGGCGGTGCACGATGCCGGCGGGTTGTTGTATTACGACGGTGCGAATCTCAATGCGATTCTCGGCAAGGTGAAACCGGGTGACATGGGCTTTGATGTGATCCACATGAACCTGCACAAGACCTTCTCCACCCCGCACGGCGGTGGTGGCCCGGGCGCCGGGCCGGTGGGCGTAAACGAAAGATTGTTACCGTTCCTGCCGGTGCCGATCGTCGAGCGCAACAAGGATGGCAGCTATTACCTGCTCACCGAGAACGACAAGCCGCAGTCCATCGGCCGCCTGTCCGCGCACCTCGGCAACGCCGGCGTGTTGCTGCGCGCCTACATCTACGCGCGCCTGCTGGGGCGCGAGGGCATGCAGCGCGTCGCCGAGTTCTCCACACTCAACGCCAACTACATGCTGGCGGAATTGAAAAAGCGTGGCTTCGATCTGGCCTTCCCCAAGCGCCGCGCTACGCACGAGTTCATTGTCACGCTCAAGAAGCTGAAAGATGAAACCGGTATTTCCGCGATGGACTTCGCCAAGCGCCTGCTCGACAAGGGCTATCACGCCCCGACCACCTACTTCCCGCTGCTGGTTCCGGAATGTTTCCTGATCGAGCCGACCGAGACCGAGACCCGCGAAGAGCTGGATGGCTTCATCCAGGCCATGGAGGGAATCGCCCAGGAAGCGCGCACCGCACCGGACGTGGTGAAGGGCGCTCCACACACCCTGCCGGTCAAGCGTCTCGACGACGTCAAGGCAGCGCGTGAACTGGACCTGACCTGGAAACGAATTTCGTAAACTGTAGGGTGGGGCCCTGCCCCGCCAAATAGCTTGGCTTGAGTCCCAGTGGTGGGGCAGGGCCCACCCTACATTGCTGATTGGCGCGTGCGTGCTTCAAAAAAACAGAAGTCAGTTGCGCCGCAGCTCGTCGCGCAGGGCGATCGGCGTCGGGTAGCGCCACACGATCAGGTACATGGAGACCATCATGGTCAGGATGGTCGTGAGCTCCAGCAGATAGGCGGCCTGGTCGCGGATCACACCGGTGTGCAGGGCGAGCACGGCGATCAGCAGCGTGAACTCGCTGTTCTGGCCGAGGCGCACGCCGATCTCGGTGGCGCGCGGTCTGGTTTCGCCGGAACGCACCAGCAGCATGCGAAACACCCACGGCTTCACCGCCAGCAGTAGCGCCGCCAGCAGCACGGCCGGCAGCAGGACATCCGCCAGTTTTACGATGTCGAGTCCGGCGCCGAGGGTGAAGAAGAAAATGATGAGGAAGAAATCACGCAGCGGTTTGAGGCTCTCGGCGATAAACAGCGAAATCTTGCTGGACGCGAGTGCCACGCCGGCGATGAAGGCGCCGATTTCGCGCGACAGTCCGAGCCACACCGAAAGCTCCGCCAGACCCAGGCACCAGCCGATGGCGAGCAGGAAGATGTATTCCTGAATCACATCGAAGCGCGCGATCAGCGGCACCAGCACGTAACGCTCGACAAGATGCGCCAGCACGCTGATGCCAGCCAGCGCCAGCGCCAGCCCGCCGATGTTGGCGAGCAATGCGCGCTCGCCGCCGCCGGCCTGCAGAAACAGCATCAGCACAATGGCCACCACATCCTGCAGTAGTAGGATGCTGATCATGATTTCGCCGGTGTGCCGATGGTGCAGGATCGTGGTCGGCAGGAGTTTCAGGCCGACAATGGTGCTGGAAAACATCAAGCCGCCACCGACGATTGTCGATTCGATGGGTGTGTAGCCGAGCGCAAATCCCGCCGCAATACCGATGCCGCCAAATACCAACGAACTGGCCGCGGTAAGTAGGGTCGTGGACCCGAGCAGCCGGAACAGTTTCTGCGGGTGCATATTGAGACCGAGCAGGAACAGCAGGAACATGATGCCGATATCGGCCACGCCCTTGATCAGCGAAGCGTCCGTCACCCAGCCGAGCAGCGACGGCCCCATCACCAGACCGAGCACAATGTAGGAGACAATCAGCGCCTGGCGCGCGTACAGCGCAATGGTTGCGAACACCGCCGCACCGGTGAAAATCAGGAATACGATAAATGGCAACGAGTCGCTGTGCATGGCCGGTCGGTTCTGGCTGGTTCTGCCGACTTTAGCATAGGTACCATGACCAAAGTTTTACCGCCGCTGTTCGTGACCTGGGGGCGGATTCCATACGACCGCATCCGCGGTTGAGGATTAACGCCCCGCCTCGGTATCGGTTGGGCGGTTGTCGAGCGGAAAAATTCGATTGCGCAGCAACAGCGTGTGCCCGACCTGATACATGGCCAGCAGGCGGGTCTCCATTACTTTCAGGTCGCCTTCGCGCGCGCCGGGGCTGGCACTCACGCGCCGCGTCAGGTCGTGCGCCACCCAGCCATTCTGCTCAATGCGTTCGATCACGTTGCCGCGCACGCACAGCGTGCCGCGCGTGGCATCGTTGCGTGTGTCGAGCAGTGAGTGGCCAAGGCTGGCTTGCGGCGCGCGCCAACCGGCGAGTTCTGCGAGCGTGGGGATGACATCCACCTGCCCGCCAATGCGCGCGGTGGTGCCGGGCTTGAGGCCGGGCGCCACCACCAGCAACGGCACGTGGTGCAGGCTCGGCACGTCGCCGGACTTGCCGGCAAAACCGCTCACGTGGTCGGCGGTGAGTATGAAAATGGTGTTGTCGTAATAGCCGGATTTTTTTGCCGCCGCGATGAACTCACCCAATGCCCAATCGGCGTAATGGAGACTGTTGAGGAAGCGGTGTTCCAGCGAGTCGGGCGGAAACTTCTGCCAGCGTTCGCCCGGCGACTGGAATGGCAGATGCGTGGAGGCGGTGAACACGAAACCCACAAACGGTTTTTTCGCCTGTTCGAACCGCTGGTTCGCTGCCTGCAAGGTGTCATGGTCCCAGGCGCCGCGCTCGGTGACCTTCTCGCTGTGGCCGGTGGCCGGGATGTCCTCGCTGCCGAGGTAGTGCGTGAAGCCGGCCATGGCGGCAATCGAGTCGACATGAAACGAGGCGCGCTTGCTGCTTTGCAGGAAGATCGTGCTGTAGCCTTCCTGCTTCGCCATATGCCCGAGATAGGCCATGCGGTTCTGCTCCATGCCCATGCCGAGATAGGCGGTGCCGGGCAGGGTCGGGATGCCGGCGACCAGCGCCGCGAGTCCGTCCATGCTGCGCTCGCCGTTGGCGTAGAAACGCGTAAACAGCAGGCCCTGGCGCGCGAGCGCGTCGAAGTTGGGCGTAACACCGAATGGTTTGAGGCCCATGCCACGGCGCAGTGCGTCAATGTGCGCCGCATCCCAGCTTTCCAACATCAGCACCACCACATTCGGTTTGCGCGCTGTCGTTGCGCTGCGCGCGCGCAGCAGCGGGTAGTCTTCGCCGGCGAGCAGACGCTCGCCGGGTGCCAGCACCAGTTCTTGGGTGCGGCGCACGGCTTCGTCCCAGGCGAAGAAATCACTCTTGACCTTGCGCGTGTTGAGCAGCGCGCGGCTCATGGCGAATGGACCGTTCAGGCTCAGGTAGGCGGCGCTCGGACGGTTTTCCACGAAGGCATCCACGATGTCGAGCGGTTTGCCCCCGAGCCCACCGCGAATCAGTATGGCGACAATGAACAGTGCAATCAGCAGGACGGCGAGGCGCGGCACGAAGCGTCCGACCTCGGCGTCGGTGTGCCGGAACAGGCGCCGCCACAGATAGAACAGGCCGACGCAGGCAGCGAGGAACAACAGCAGCACCCACCAGTAACTGCCAAGCGCCATGTCGAACATCAGGCCCACGTCGCCGCCGAGGGCGATGATTTCCGGTCCGGCATGGCGGTGTACGAAGCCGAAGTACACGATGTTGCCGGCCAGCAGCAGCAACAACAGCGCCAGCAGTACGAAGTTGACCCAGGTCCAGAGGCTCAGCCAGGCGTGGTGATGTGCGTAACGAAATGGCAGCAGTATGAGTATTGCGACACCGCCAACCAGGATTCCGGCAAGGGGCAACAGCGTTTTGAGATACCCGGTGAGATAGTAGTGGCCCAAAAGCGCCGGCAGCAGGATCAGAACGATCACCGCGGCATTTGCCCAGACCCATGTGGAGAGGCGCAGCCGATGCGGGTGATGCACAAACACGAATGGCACCAGCAGCATGAGCAGCGGCACGCCGGTGATGAGCATGGTGATGGAGGCATCGAACAGCAGGCCGCGCGCAAACGCACGCAACGCCTCCAGCAACTCGAGGTCGCGGAAATCATCCAGATAGACGAGAAACAACCCGGTTCGCGCCAGGAAGAAAATCAGCAGGTTGAGTGAGAAAATCGCGAGGACGCGGCGGTGCGGTTTGCGCATGGAATCTTTGAGAAAAACCGGAGTGTGGCCGGGATTATATAAGGAGTGCTGGCCGCTTGGACAGGGAAGAACGGCGCGGCTTCCCGCTGAAAATCGGTTATGATCAAGCCGCTCGATCGCCCCGGGCATTCCGCCCCGGCCGGCCCCGACAAAACGGACAACGCCCATGACAGTTCTGGTTTGCGGCTCCTTCGCCTACGACACCATCATGGTGTTCAACGACCGCTTCAAGAATCACATCCTGCCCGAGCAGGTGCATATCCTGAACGTCTCGTTCATGGTGCCGAAAATGCGCCGCGAGTTCGGCGGCTGCGCCGGCAACATCGCCTACAACCTGCACAAGCTGGGTGGCGACGTGCTGCCGATGGGCACGGTCGGCGAGGATTTCGGACCGTACGCAAAGTGGATGGATGATTGCGGCGTGCGGCGTGACCATGTCACCGTGGTGCCCGGTGCGTACACCGCGCAGGCGTTCATCACTACCGACATGGACGACAACCAGATCACCGCTTTCCATCCCGGCGCCATGGGGCATGCGCACCTGAACACCGTCAGCCAGGCGAATGGCATCAAGCTCGGCATTGTGTCGCCGGACGGACGCGATGGCATGCTCACGCACGCCCGCCAGTTTGCCGATGCCGGCATTCCGTTCATCTTTGATCCGGGCCAGGGCATGCCGATGTTCGGCGGCGAAGAGCTGCTCGCGTTTCTCGAACAGGCCACGTACCTGACCGTCAACGATTACGAATGCAAGCTGTTGATGGACAAGACCGGCAAGCCACTCAAGGATCTGGCCGCGCGCGTGCAGGCCATGATTGTGACGCGCGGCGGCGAAGGTTCTGAAATTCACGCAGGTGGCAAGGTGCACAAAATCCCGGTAGCCAAAACCGCGGCACTGGTCGACCCGACCGGTTGCGGCGACGCCTACCGCGCCGGCTTGCTGTACGGCATCGCACGCAATATGGACTGGGAAGTTACCGGCCGCATTGCCGCCTTGCTCGGCGCCGTCAAGATCGAACAGCATGGTACCCAGAACCACGACCTCGGGCGCGATGCCTTTGCGCAGCGCTTCAAGGACAGTTTTGGCTTAAGTCTGTAGGCCGGTTTTTGGCCGATGTGACTAGCTGAAGGATGACCTACAGGGCTTCGGAGGCCTCAATGAGGTCGCTCGGTCGCCGTGAGCACCTCGTTCAGTCGAGCGAATTCTGTGATCGGCGTTTCACAGGTGTGACCAGTGCAAACATAGGCGGTCGTGCCATCGTTGCCGGACCGCTGCGCCAACACCCCCGGCAGTTCATTTGCATGGTTTGGAATCGCAAACGCCAGGCGGCGTGGTGCGTAGTGTTCTGTACAGCGCGCCTGCCAGTCAAGCAGGGCATCGGCCTCACCGCGCAAGACGATAGTCTGTGTGGGATGCAAATACTCCTCGACTGCGACCAGCAGCGCATTGTGTCCCGACGGGTATCGTTCAATATCGTGGCTTAGTATGGTCAACGCATTATGCGCGGCTTCGAGATAGTGCGTGCTGCCGAGCAAATGACCGAGTCGCAGCAGCGCCTGCGCAGCAATCCCGTTGCCCGAGGGAATGGCCTCGTCGCTCGCCGGCTTCGGCCGGTGGATGAGTTGTTCGTGATCGTCGGAAGTAAAAAAGAATCCGCCGCCGGTTTTGTCCTCGAAACGATCGAGCAGGGTTTCGGCGAGTTCGATCAGAAAGCCAAGGTCGCCGTCACGCCAGCGTGCCTGCAAAAGCTCCAGTCCGGCGTCGAGCAGGAAGGCGTAGTCGTCGAGGTAAGCGTTGAGATGTGCCCGCCCGTCCTTATAAGAAGCAAGTAGCCGTTCCTCCTTCCACATCTGTGCGCGGACGAAGTCGAAGGCGTGTGTTGCCGAAACGACGAAGTCTGCGTGCCCAAGCAGCCTGCCGGCGCGCGCCATGCCCTTGATCATGAGCCCGTTCCAGGAGGCGAGCACCTTCTCATCGCGCCCCGGGCGCACACGTGCCGCGCGCGCCGCGAGCAGCTTGGTGCGTGCGCTCGCGAGCAATGCAGCGGCTTGCGTGGTATCCAGACCGAGTTCCTCTGCCACGTTCTGCGAGGAACGGAACACGTGCAAATTCCAGGCGTGGCCCTCGAAGTTGGGCGGCCGGTCGAGTCCGTACACCGGCGCGAAGATGCTGTATTCATCTGCTGTCAGGATCATTCGCACTTCGTCCGGTGTCCAGACATAGAATTTGCCTTCCTCGCCTTCCGAGTCGGCATCGAGCGCCGAGTAATAGCCACCTTCCGGTGACTGCATTTCACGTATCGTCCATTCCGCGGTTTCGATCGCGATGCGCCGGAACGCCATATCACCGGTGGCGAGCGCGGCATCGGCGTAAAGCGCCAGCAACTGGCCATTGTCGTAGAGCATTTTTTCAAAATGCGGAATCATCCACTGGTCGTCCACCGAATATCGGCAGAAGCCGCCGCCCAACTGGTCATACACGCCGCCCGAGGCCATGGCGTGCAAACTGAAACGCGCCATGTGCAGGGCCTCGCTGTCGTCGGGGTGCGCGGACCAGTGGCGCAGCAGGCGCTCGATGGTGGTCGGGTGCGGAAACTTGGGTGCCTTGCCGAAGCCGCCATGTTGGGGCTCGAACTGACCGGCGATCTCCTCGCGTGCGCGTGCCAACACGCCATCGCCAATTTGCACGCCGGCCGGCGAGCCGCCCGCTGACAGGCGCCGGAAGTTCTCGCACACGGCGGCGGTTTGCCGGGTGACCTCATCCCGATGCTCACGGTAATAAGCGACGATACGCTGACACAAATCGGTGAACGCCGGCATGCCGTAACGCGGTTCCTTCGGGAAATAGGTGCCGCCGAAAAACGGCGTGTGGTCGTCGGGGGTGAGGAACATGGTGAGCGGCCAGCCGCCCGGGCGCTGCGCCAGCATCTGGTGCGCGGTCTGATAGATGCGATCGAGGTCGGGGCGTTCTTCGCGATCCACCTTGATGTTCACGAACAGTTCGTTCATGACCTGCGCGGTAGCCGCGTCCTCGAATGACTCGTGCGCCATCACGTGGCACCAGTGGCAGGCGGAGTAGCCGATTGAGAGCAGAATCGGTTTGTCTTCACGCCGTGCGCGTTCCAGCGCCTCGGCATTCCACGGTTGCCAGTCCACCGGATTGTGCGCGTGTTGCAGCAGGTACGGGCTGGTTTCGTGGATCAGGGCGTTGGGACGGGAACGGGGCGTATTCATGGGGCGCACGATTGAGAGAAACTGGCGCCACTATAAACAGACCAGGACGCCACTGTCGCCCGTGAGAAAGGTAGGCCTATTTCAGTTGCGGGATCCGGCTGCGGGGCGGAACATTACGGCATGCAGCACACGTGCGCTGAGATACACCACGATGCCGCAGAAAATCACATCGCTGAAGAAATGCCCACCCTGCATGATGCGCACCAGGCCGATACCGAGCCCGAGGCCCGTGCCCGTAACAAGCCAGAGAACCCGGCGGCGCGGCC
>Ga0315270_10000045_pt1 | contig 62392 bp, 61 predicted proteins | sample C1_bottom_MG_FD_204932 | JGI IMG/M metagenome (GOLD analysis project Ga0315270, IMG submission 204932) | Sediment microbial communities from Yellowstone Lake, YNP, Wyoming, USA - C1_bottom | ecosystem: Environmental > Aquatic > Freshwater > Lake > Sediment | place: USA: Wyoming | collected... | reverse complement strand
TTGATTGTCATCGACTTCATCGACATGACACCGGCACGCAATCAGCGTGAAGTCGAAAACCGCCTGACCGAGGCGCTCAAGGTCGATCGCGCGCGCGTGCAGGTGGGTCGTATTTCACGCTTCGGCCTGCTGGAAATGTCACGCCAGCGCCTGCGTCCGTCGCTCGGTGAATCGAGTGCCATTGTCTGCCCGCGCTGTGAAGGCCGCGGGCATATCCGCACCGTGCAATCGCTGGCCCTGCATGTGCTGCGTTCCGTTCAGGAAGAGGCCATGAAGGAAAACACCGCGGCCCTGCACGTACACCTGCCGGTGGACACGGCCACCTTCCTGCTCAACGAGAAGCGCTACGAGATCAACGCGATAGAGACGCGCCTCGGCACGCCGGTGCTGATCATCCCCGATCCCACCATGGAAACACCGCACTACCACGTGCGCCGCCTGCGCAGCGAGGAATACGACGAAGAGATCGACATTCCAAGCTACGAGGTTGAGCTGGTCGAGGAAGAAGAGGATGAGCCGCGTCACCACGGCAATCGCCCTGTTGCGCTGCCTCAGGCAGAAAAGGCGGCGGTGCAAAGCATTGCCCACACGGCTCCGCCACCGCCCACGCCGGCCAAGGCCGAGGCTGGCTTTTTCAGCCGCCTGTTCAAGGGACTGTTTGGCTCTGATAAAAAGGCAGAGGGTGAATCCAAGACTTCCGTTGCTCCGGCACGCGGACCGCGCCCTCCGCAGCATGCACGTGGCCAGCATCCGCCGCGTCGTCCGGACAATCGCGAGCATCGTGGTCCGCGTCCGCCGCATCGTGGCAACCAGCAGCCGCGCCCGCCGCATACGGCGCGTCCCGAGGGTCGCCCCGAAGGACGGCCACCGCAGCAGCCTACGGCCCGCCCACCGGCACAAAGCACCGCCAGCAACGAACGTCCCCAGGCACCGGTAGCCCAGGCACCCGCGGACCGTGCAGAGCGCCCGGAAGGCACGGCGAGCGGTCGTCGTCGTCGTCGTGGCCGACGTGGGCGTGGCGCAGGCCGGCCGCAAGAAAGCAGCAGCCAGCGTCCGGAAGGCCAGGTGAACGATACACCGTCGCACGAGGGTATGCGCTCGCCTGAGGTGGAGCGTGGCAATGAAGCCCTGCCGTCGATACCGTCGAATGAGCACCGTTTTGAAGAACAGCCCCAGGTAAAGTTCGAACGGCCAACGGAACCGGAAGCTGTCGTACACGAACAGTCTGTAACGGCTCCTGTTGTAACGGCTCCGCTTCAGGCGCCAACGGTGGCTCCAGCGACTGTCCAAGCTGAATCACATCCAGGCACGACTGAACCGAAGAATCAATAAACCGGAAGTGGTGTAGCGCAGAAACGCCGCAGTATAAACCTGCGGCGTTTTTTTATTAGCGATAAGGAAGTGATCTGGTGGCCTGACCACACGCGATTGTCAGAATCCGTGGCGCTGGCGCAAATGCGTGAGCAAACCGTGCGACGCTTCTTCGATCATGTCGAGCACGCGCTCGAATCCTTGCTCTCCGCCGTAGTAGGGATCAGGCACCTCGCGCTCCGGGCGATGCGGTGCGTACTCCAGAAACAAGCCGAGCTTGTGTTCCATTCCGGACGGGCAGATGGCTTGCAGATTGAAAAGATTCTCCCGATCCATGGCGAGGATGTATTCAAACTGCTCAATGTCCTCGGGCGTTGCCCGGCGGCCCCGCAGACCGCTGAGGTCAATTCCGCGCCGTAACGCCGCGGCCTGAGACCGGGCATCAGGTGGCGCGTTCACGTGATAGGCATGGGTGCCGGCGGAATCAATTTCGATGTGTTCCAGCAGATCTGCGCGCTCCACGACACTGCGGAACACGCCCTCTGCTGTCGGCGAGCGACAAATGTTACCGAGACAGACGAACAGCACGCGCACCATTGACCTCGACCCTGTTAACCAAGTTTTGCGAAGTACTTCCGGACACGCTCAAGGTCATCAAGAGTATCCACGCCCGAAGCCGGCGCTTCTTCCGCCTCGACCACGGCGATTTTTTCGCCCTGCCAGAGCACGCGCAACTGCTCGAGGGACTCGCTGGTTTCGAGCGGACAGGCCGGCCAGGCGGCATAACGCGCCACAAAACCGGCGCGGTAGGCATATAGGCCGATGTGCCGGAAGGCCTTGATGGCTGCGGTGCTCGCGCCGCTCATGATGTCGCGCGGCCAGGGAATTGGTGCGCGGCTGAAATACAGGGCATGCCCCTCGCGGTCGGTAACCACCTTAACCGCATTCGGATTGAGAAAATCCTCGCGTTGGGTGATGGCGTGACAAGCGGTGGACATCACGGCGGCAGGACGCGCCGCCAGAAGTGCCGCCACCTGACGAATCAGCATCGGCGGCATGAGCGGCTCGTCTCCCTGCAGATTCACGACAATCTCATCATCATCGAGGTCGAGCAGTGTGATGGCTTCCGCCAAACGGTCAGTACCGGAAAGGTGGTCGGCGCGTGTCATCACCACCTGCACGTCGAAGGCCGCCGCCGCAGCACGTATACGCTCATCATCGGTCGCCACCACCACCTGCTGCGCGCCACTGGCGCGCGCGCACTCCACCACGCGCGCGATCATTGGCTTGCCGGCGATGTCGAGCAAGGGCTTGCCCGGCAAGCGAGTGGATGCGTAACGTGCGGGGATGATGATGTGCATAAAAGTTATCGCTCGCAGATATTTTCATCTGCTAATTGGATGTTACTTCGCCATTTCCTCTGCGGTCATTCGGCGCGCTTCGTCTTCGAGCATTACCGGGATATCGTCCCGGATCGGATAGGCAAGACGATCGGCCTGGCACACGAGCTCCGCTTTGCCCTTGTCAAAACGAAGCTGTCCCTTGCAGACCGGGCAGACGAGGATTTCAAGCAGCTTTTTGTCCACGCGTTATCTCCTTGAGACGTTTCAGTATCTGTTCTCCCAGCGCACTGTCGGGCCGGGCTTCGACAGCCAGCACCCAGCAGCGGGGCGTAGCGAACGTTAGGCATTTTACCGCATCTTTCTCGGTCATGATGACTGGCTGTTCATCGCTGAATTCCAGCTCGCCGGGCACAAATCCATGGTGATCGGGGAATGGATGCGGAATCACGTTCAGCCCCATGTCACGCAAGGTCGAAAAGAAGCGTTCCGGATTGCCAATGCCGGCGACCGCGTGCACCGGGCCGGCTTGAAATTGCTCCGCCGAGGCATGCTGCTCCGGCCTGGAAAGGCTATAGAAACCTGTCGGCACCAAGGTCATGCCTTGCTCACCCGCTTGCGGGGCACCATTGGTGATGCGTACAGAAACGGATCTCAGTCGCGCAATCGGTTCGCGCAATGGTCCGGCCGGCAGGCACAGGCGGTTGCCGAAACGGCGCGTCCCATCAATCACGGCAATTTCGAGGTCACGGTGGAGCTGGTAGTGCTGCAGACCATCGTCACTGACAATGACATCGCATCCCTGCTCCACGAGTCGCCTTGCCGAAGCCGCGCGCTCTGGTCCGGCGAGTACCGGACAGCCGCTGAGACGCGCGAGCAGCACGGCTTCGTCGCCCACCTGCCCGGCAGGCGTTTGTGCGGTAACGGCTACCGGCCAGGTCCGGCTGTCGCCGCGGTAACCTCTGGTGATGATCCCTGGACGGTATCCGGCCTGACGCAGAAAATTCGCCAGCCAGATCACGAGTGGGGTTTTGCCGGTGCCGCCGACCGTAATATTGCCCACCACAATCACCGGAACCGGCAGGCGCGTGGCGGGCAGCACACCCAGACGGTATAGCCAGTGGCGCATCTGCACCAGTGCGCAAAAAATCAGACTTAGCGGCAGCAGCAACAAGCTCACCGGCGTCAGGCGATACCAGTGGCGATCCAGTGTGAACATCCGGGTTTTCAGGCTGCGCTGTCGCTGAATTGCAGACGGTAAAGGCGCGCGTACGTGCCATTCTTTGCGAGCAGCTCGGCATGCGTGCCAGTCTCCACCACTTTACCCTGGGTCAGCACCAGGATGCGGTTAGCGTTCTCGATGGTGGACAACCGGTGGGCGATCACGAGCGTCGTGCGGTTCCGCATCAGCTCACGCATGGCCTCCTGCACCAGGCGTTCCGACTCGGTATCGAGCGCCGAGGTTGCCTCGTCCAGAATCAGGACCGGCGCGTTCTTGTAGAGCGCACGCGCGATGGCAATGCGCTGGCGCTGGCCACCGGACAGGCGCACGCCACGTTCACCGACCATGGTGTCGAGTCCTTCGGGCTGCTGCTGCGCAAAGTCCAGCACATGTGCCGCGCGCGCCGCCTCGACGATGCGCGCATCGTCGATCGGCCCTTCCTTCCCGTAGGCGATGTTGTTGCGAATGCTGTCGTCGAACAACACCGTCTCCTGGCTCACCAGCGCAATGTGACTGCGCAGATTGTTGAGCTTCAGGGTGTTGATGTTCACGCCGTCCAGCAGGATTTCACCGGAATCCACCATGTAAAAACGCGGCAACAGATTCGCGGCCGTGGTCTTGCCGCTGCCGGAAGCGCCGACCAGCGCCAGGGTCTCGCCCGGTTCTATGCGAAACGAAACATCGTCCAGCACCGGACCTTTTGATACCGGGTAGCGAAATCCCACCTGCCGGTACTCGATTCGCCCGGTTGTCCGCTGAATGCTCTGCGTGCCGGGATCGGCTTCCGGCGTTTCGTCGATCAGTCCGAACACGCTTTGTGCCGCGGCCATGCCGGTCTGTATCACTTCGTTCACCATGCTCAGGCGCTTGATGGCCGGCAGCATCAGACCCATCGCGGTGATGTAGGAAGTGAACTCGCCGGCGGTGAGTCGACCGGCGGATGACTGCTGCATCGCGAAATAGATGGCAATCGCAATGCCAACGGCGGCGAGCAATTCGATGACCGGCACATTGATGGCGGCAGCGGTGGCCTTTTTCATGGCCTGCTTCAAATTGCGCGCGTTGACCAGATTGAAGACACGCGCCTCCGCTTCCTGCGCACAGAAAATCTTGACCACGCGTTGGCCTTCGATCGCTTCCTGCACCACGTGTGTGATTTCGCCCATGGACTGCTGAATCAGGCGGCTGGTCTTGCGGAAACGCTGGCTGATGGCGCGCACCGACAGCGCGATCACCGGTGCGAGCAGCATGAACAGCAGTGTCAGCTGCCAGTTGAGATACAGCATCCAGCCGAGCAGAAAGACCAGCGACAGACTGTCCTTGATCGTCGAGGTAAAGGCCTTGGTGGCCGCGCTCATCACCTGTTCGACGTCATAAATTACCTTGGAAATCAGGATGCCGGATGAATGCGCATCGAAAAAGCGACTCGGCAGGTGCACGAGGCGCGTGAACATCTGGCTGCGAATCTGGAAAATTACCTGTCGCCCCACCCAGTTGGTGGCGTAGCTCGCGATAAAACCGAACAGGCCGCGCGCCACGAAGATGGCGATAATCATGATCGGCACATAGCGAATGCTGTCGGTGTCCTTGTTCACAAAGCCGCCATCGATCAGCGGCTTCATGACCCAGGCGAACCCGCCTTCGGTGGCCGAGGCCACGACCATGCCCAGAATCGAGGCGAGGAACACCCATTTGTGCGGCCATACATATGCCATCAGGCGCCGGTATAGCCTGAGGGTCGACTGCAGTTCGTGGCTATCGTTCATTGATGGTAGGCAGACCTGCACATATATAGCCCGATGCGCGGAAGGCGCAGCGGCACAAAATGATTCATCAAGCTTATTGTTCTGGCCCCGGCGCCTGGGTGGCGAAGGTCAGGTGCGTATAGCCGAGACGGCGCGACGCCTCCATGACGCGGATCACGGCCTCGTGCGGGGTCTTGCGATCGGCCTGAACGACGATCACCGGATCTTTTTTTCCGCCGACGGCCTGCTGCATCGCGCTGCGCAAGGCCTCGCTCGTGGCATTGAGAAGCTGCATGTTGTTGATGAAATACTGGCCGCGCGCGTCAATCGCGATGCGCAACGTGGCCGACTCGATTTTTGCGTCACTCGCCGCTTCCGGCAGCTGCAGACGCAGACGCGCCTCGTGCGAGAAGCTGGTGGTGACCAGCAGGAAAATGAGCGTCATGAGCAACACGTCGATGAGCGGAATCAGGTTGATCTCGGGCTCTTCGCGCGTGCGTTTGCGAAAGTTCATGGTTTGACGTCAGGTTTTTTCGCGTTTGCCCCGCAGGATCTCGATCAGCTTCAACGCTTCCTGCTCCATTTCAACGGTCAATTCATCGACACGTCCGCGCAGAAAGCGATAAAACATCAGGCTCGGAATGGCCACCACCAGGCCGGAGGCGGTGGCAACCAGGGCCTGGGAGATGCCGGAGGCAACGATAGAAGGATCGCCGAGGCCGCGCGATCCGATGCCGCCGAACATGTCGATCATGCCGAGCACCGTGCCAAGCAGCCCGAGAAACGGCGCAATGGCCGCGATCGTGCCGAGTGTGTTGAGGTAACGCTCCAGCTCCGGCACCACATGCCGGCCAGCATCCTCGATGGCTTCCTTGAGCACGTCGTGCGCATGCAGGCGATTCACCAGTCCGGCGGCGAGCACCTTGCCGAGCGGTGAGCTGTCGCGCAGCAGCGTGAGGCGTGACTCGTCAATTTCCTTGCGCTCCAGCCATTGCTGCACCTGGGCGAGCAACGCCGGCGGAATGACGGTTTTCTTTTGCAGGGACCAGAGGCGTTCGCCGATGACCGCGAGCGCCGCTATCGAACACAGTATCAGCGGCCACATTACCCAGCCGCCGGATTTGATCAGTTCAAACACGCGTGTCTACCTTTTTGAGGGAATTGCCGGATCCGCGCGTAATCTACCAGACGGGCGGCGGCGCGGAAAGCCGCTATTGGCCGTGCCAATAACGTCGCTGCGTGTCGCGATAACGATCGACCTGCAGACCTTCGGCATCCAGCCGCAGGCTGATGGCGCCATCCGTGGCCGAGTCTGCCAACGCAATGCCGCGCTCCTTGTAGCGCGCCACGACAGCCGGATGCGGGTGGTGATAACGGTTGCGGTAGCCAACCGGCAGCAGTGCGAGCCGCGGACTCACCGTATCGAGGAAGGTCTCCGTCGAAGAGGACTTGCTGCCGTGGTGTGGCACCACCAGCACCTCGGCCGCCAGCTGCCCTTCCCGCTCCAGTAACATGGCGCGCTCGCCCTTGGCGGCGATATCGCCTGGCAACAGCACACGCCCGTGGGGGCTGACAATTCGCAACACGCAACTCAGATTATTGCCAACGAGCCGGCTGTCCCGGCCCGGATGCAGCATCTCGAAGCGCACGCCATCCCATTCCCAGCCCTGCCCGCTCTGGCAGGCCTCGGCATTCGCCAGACGTTCGGGTACGCTCGACAGCACGCGCGTCACCGGCATGGCCGCCAGCAACGATGCGCTGCCGCCAATATGATCGTTGTCGCCGTGGCTCACAATCAGCGTGTCCACCCGCGTCACGCCTGCATGCCGCAAAAACGGTACGACCACGGCGCGGCCGGCGTCAAAGCGTGCGCTCAGGCGCGCTCCGGTGTCGTACACGAGCGTATGGCCGCTGGTCTGTGCGACCACCGCCAGCCCCTGCCCGACATCCAGCAGCGTGATGCGCGCCTCACCCGGTGCGGGCAGTTCCGGGCGCACCAGAAACATCGGCAACAGCCACACCAGCCCCAGCCAGCGCGCCGGCACGCCGCGCGGCGCCAGCAGGAGCAGCACACCGACCAGGGCGGCACCCAGCGTCCAAAGCGGCGGATTGTGCTGGATCCACTGTGCCCCTTCAACATGCGCCAGCAATTCAAGCACCGGCCAGAGCAGGGACAACGCCTGTACAGCCAACAGAAACGGCCAGGCGGCGAGACTGTCCGGCAGCAAAAAACTTCCCGCGACGCCCAGCAGGGTCGCCGGAATCACCACCAGCTCCACCACCGGGATCGCCACCAGATTGGCGAATGGACCACTCAAGCTCACTTGCTGAAAAAGAAACAACAGCAATGGCAACAGCCCGGCGGCAATGGCCCACTGCAAACGCCCCCAGGCAATAAAACGCTCTTTCCAGTCATTGACGTCGGCGCCCGACAAGGTGTAGAGAATCACCGCCACCGCCGCAAACGAAAGCCAGAAGCCCGGCGAGATGACGGCCAACGGATCGAACAGCAACACGACCAACAGCGCCGCCGTCAGCAAAACAGATGGCGACGTGCGTCGGCGCAGGAACACACCACCCAATGCCACGGCCAGCATCACCAGCGCGCGCTGGGTGGGGATGGCAAAACCGGCAAGCGCCGCATAGCTCAGCGCGGCCAGCAACGCGGCGGCGGCGGCCATCATCGGGGCCGGCACCCACAACACCGTCACTCCCAGGAACGACCACAGCCAGCGCACCACAATGAACACCAGCCCCGCCACCAGACCGATATTCATGCCGGAGATCGCAATCAGGTGGCCGGTGCCGGTACGGGTCAGCACCTGCCACTGGTCATCCGGTATGGCGTCGTCATCGCCATTGGCGAATGCCGTAATCATCGGTGTGAACGGGTTACCGGGCAGCAGTGTCTGAATGCGCCCAGACAACGCCTGACGAAGGCGATTCAAGCGGTAACCGGGCAGCAGGCCGTCGGCGAAGGGGCCGAGTGGCGCGATCAACCGGGACGGCTCGTGTTCGCGCACATAGCCGGTAGCGCGGACCCGCAACTGAAACAAATGCGCTTCATAATCGAACCCGCCCGGATTCTGGAAACCGTGCGGGCGCTTGAGGCGGACGGTGAACGCCCAGGCGTCGCCCACACGCAATTCCGGCGTGGCACCATAGAGACTGAGTTGCACCGTGCGCGGTACGCTGACCGGCTGGTCGCCCTGCCAGGCGCGATCAATGTCGAAGCTAAAGCGCAGGCCGCGCTCGCTCGCTACCGGCAGATCGGCAATACGGCCTTCAACGCGCAAATCTGCGCCTTCAAGTTCGACTGGTAATTGATCAGCGAGCAGACTGCCGGCGTGCAGTGTGATCCACAGAAAACCGGCGAGCAGAAACAACAGCGGCAAACCGAACCGCGGCCAGCGCCAAGCCGCGAACGCAAGCGGCGGGAGCAACCAGGCCCAGGCGAGTGATGGCAATGCGGCCATTTGCTGCACCAGCAGGATGCCGGCGAGGAATGCGAGCACGGAAATACGGATGACGGGCCTCCCTGGCGGGACAGCGCCGTCCGCGACGCTGTCTGAATAATTTAGCGCACCTCAGACGTCCTTGAGCAGACCATCCTCGATCTTGAGTATGCGATCCATGCGCGCCGCCAGGCTGGTGTCGTGGGTTACCACCACCAGACAGGTGCCGAGCTCGCGATTGAGTTCCAGCATGAGATCGTAGACCGCCTCGGCATTGTGACGGTCGAGATTGCCGGTCGGCTCATCGGCGAACACGCACAGCGGGTTCGTCACCATGGCGCGCGCCACCGCCACGCGCTGGCGCTCGCCACCGGACAGTTCGCCGGGTTTGTGCTCGAGCCGGTGTTCAAGCCCGACCCGCACCAGCATGGCGCGCGCCCGCTCCAGGGCGGAGGCATCCGGCTCGCGGCGGATGAGCAACGGCATGGCGACATTCTCGACGGCAGTGAATTCCGGCAGCAGATGGTGAAACTGATAGATGAACCCGAGCGCGCGATTGCGCAGCAGGCCGCGCGCTGCCTCGCTGAGCTTGGAAAAATCCTGGCCGTCCAACTCGACCTGGCCGCTGGTAGGCGTATCGAGGCCACCGAGCAAATGCAACAAGGTGCTTTTGCCGGAACCGGATGGGCCGATAATCGCAACGCGCTCGCCGCGGTTAAGGCGCAGATAAACGCCCTTCAGCACCTCGACGTTGAGTTCGGCGTCTCGAAACACCTTCATCAAACCGGTGACGCGCAGCACGGGCATGTCAGCGTTGGTCGTCATTCGTAGCGCAGTGCCTCGGCCGGCTGTGTTTGTGCGGCGCGCCAGGCTGGATAGAGCGTGGCGAGGAAACTCATGAGCAGTGACGAGAAGGTGATGGCCGCCACATCCAGCCACTCGATGCGCGACGGCAGGTCGCTGATGTAGTACACGTCGGCGGCGAGAAAGCGAATGCCGAACAGGCCTTCCAGGAAATGCACGATAACCTCGACATTGTGCGCCAGCAGCACGCCGCCGATCGCGCCGAGCAAGGTGCCGACCACGCCGATAATGCTGCCCTGCACCATGAAAATACCCATGATGCTGCGCGGACTCGCGCCGAGCGTGCGCAGAATAGCGATCTCGGCGCGCTTGTCGGTGACCACCATGATAAGCGTCGACACGATGTTGAAGGCCGCGACCGCGACAATCAGCAGCATGATCACGAACATCACGGTCTTTTCCATCTTGAGCGCGCGGAAAAAATTGGCGTGCTCACGCGTCCAGTCGCGCACCCGGAAGTCGTCGCCAAGTTGCTCATTGAGCTCAAGCGCGCGCAGCGGCGCGCGATAGATGTCGTCGATCTTGAGACGCAGGCCGCTGACCTTGCCCTTCATCTGGTAAAGCGTGGCGGCATCGTCGAGATGAATCAGCGCCAGCCCGCTGTCGAACTCGTACATGCCGATTTCAAAAATACCGACCACCGTGAAGCGCCGCAAGCGCGGCAGTAATCCGGCGGGCGTGAGCTGGCCCTCGGGGGTAACGATGGTGACCGGCGCGCCGACTTGAGCACCGAGCTTCCAGGCCAGTTCGCGCCCGAGCACCACGCCGAACTCGCCGGGCTTGAGGGCCACGAGACTGCCTTCCACCATCTTGTCGCCGATCGCGGCAACCTTCGGCTCTTCGCCCGGCAGGATGCCGCGCACGATCACGCCGCTCGCGGTACGGCCACGAGTGATCATGCCCTGGCCCTGCACGAATGGTGCGCTGGCCACATAACCGGGTACAGCGCGCGCGGTTTTCGCAACTTCCTCCCAGTTCGCCAGTTGGCCACGATCGCCACTGATGGTGATGTGCGACACCACGCCGAGAATGCGCGCACGCAGTTCCTCGCCGAAACCGTTCATGACCGACAGCACCGTAATGAGCACGGTCACGCCCAGCGCGATGCCGATCATCGAGCTGAGCGAAATGAAGGAAATGAAGTGGTTGCGACGTTTGGCGCGCGTGTAGCGCAGACCGACCAGCAACTCAAAGGGGCGCGCCATGCAGGAGAATCAGGGTAAGAGCGTTAACGTTGACGTCATTAAACCACGTCTGCACGTCCGCGAGAACCATGCGCCACACTCATTGCGCCGTTGCCGGCGTATCGGTGTGCACAAGCGCTGACGGCAGGCGCAGCAGCGCGGTGCCGGCATCATTGACGATTTCCGTGTTGAGCGCCGCAGAGAGTGTGCGCAGCTCTTCGACAACACGCGCGGCCTGCGCACCGGTCAACGGTTTCGGCTGGAATTGGACTGCGAAGTTGTTCACGTTGATCGGGTAAAGACGCAACGCCGCGACACGCGGGCCATCAAAAGTCAGCTCGGCCACGGCACTCACCTGCGCATCCTTGCTGTACGAGCCGAAGGTGAAGTTGCCGAGGCTGTACAGGATGACGCCTTCCTTGTAGTGCTCGATGCCCTGCAGGATATGCGGGTGATGCCCGAACACCGCGGCCGCGCCGGAATCGATCGCCGCGTGCCCGAGGCGGGTCTGGTATTCGCGCAGCGTAGTCTTGCCTTCCTGCCCCCAGTGGAACGAGACCAGCACGATGTCGGCCTGCTTGCGCGCCGCCGTCACGTCGGCGCGCACATGCGCCTCGTGACCGAAGGCGGTGCCAGGCTTGTTGGCCTCGGCATAGAAATGCTCGGGCAGGGTCAGCGAATACGCGAGCAGCGCAACGCGCGTGCCGGCAGTTTCCACAAAGACCGGCTTGCGCGCGTCTTTCAGATTCGGCCCGGCGCCAACATGCGCGATACCCACGGCCTCCAGCGCCTCGATCGTCTGGGCCAATCCTTCGGCGCCGAAATCGAGCGTGTGGTTGTTGGCGAGCGAGACGACCGTGAAACCGGCGTTGCGCAGCGCCCGCCCGACCTTGTCAGGCGGCGAACGGAACACATAGGTCTTGTCCTGCTCGGGCTCCCCGCGCGTGGTGAGCGGGCCTTCGAGATTACCGATCACAATGTGCGCGCCATTGAAAAACTGGCGCACTTCGGCGAACGGATAATCGTAACCGTTGTCGTGCAACACCGGACGCGCCGTGCCGTCCAGCATCATGTCACCCACGGCGATCACCTTGAGCGGCCCGGCGGTTGCGGGCTGAAGCGACGTTGCTTCGGGTGCTGCTGGCGTCACGAGCGGCGGCGGCGTTGCGACAGGCAGTTCTACCGTGGCGCAGCCGAGGAACAATGAAGCTGCCACGAACATGCATATTTGTAACGGGCGCAGAAGCATGGGGTCTTTCAATATTATTATATTAGTATCAACGCATGGCGATCAGCGCGGCGTTTTACGACCGAGGCGCGTCAGCGCGGCGCGCAATTCCGGGTCGGCAATATCGCTCGCCACGGACTCCAGCAGCTTGCGTGTGTCCGGGGAGATCGCCTGCGCGCGCCGCACAAATTGTTTCCGCCGCCCAAGGTCGAGCGGGGCGGCGCGTACTTCCAGGCCAACCAGCTCCTTGAAAAGCACTTGCGCCCGCAATGCCCGCACAAGCGTCTCGTGTGAATGTCGCACCTTGCTGACCCACACCGCCGAGGAGGCGCGCAACACCAGCTTGCCGTCGGTGTAGCGGATCGGATGTACATGCGCGGCCAGATCCGGCCCGGCCGCCTCCCCCCAGGCGGCAGAAATCTGCGGCAGGCGCGCGATGTCCGGCGGCATGCCGAGCTCACGCAAGGTGAGCGGGGTAATAAGGTTGCCGATTTTCTTTGCGCCGAAGAAGCTCATGGTCAACAGTTTACCTCGTGCGCAGGTATTTTCCGCAATGTCCTCTAGCCCGGTTACTGCGCTTGGCACGTATACTAACCACATGCACGCCGACCTGCTCACAGCGACCATCACCGCCAATCTGGAGCGTCTGCGCGCCACCCTTAGCGATGTCGCGCACCGCGCCGGACGACGGCCAGAGGACGTAAAGCTGATCGCAGTTTCGAAAACCCAGCCTGCGGAGGCGGTGGCGGCGGCCATCGCCGCCGGTCAGCGCGTGTTTGGCGAAAACACGGTACAGGATGCGCTGACCAAGATTCCGCAGTTCGCCGGTCAGGGGCTGGAGTGGCATTTTATCGGTCACCTGCAATCCAACAAGGCGCGGTTCATCCCCGGCAACTTCGCCTGGGTGCACTCGCTTGCCAGCGCAACACTCGCCCAGCGCCTCGCGCGCCTGGCGCAGGAGCAGAACGCGACGGTCAATGCGCTCATTGAAGTGAACATTACTCGCGACCCGGCAAAACACGGGGCGGCGCCGGGGGACATCGCGCCACTGTTGGAACAATTGCTGAAGGCGAATCTCGACGGCATTCTGCTGCGCGGCCTCATGGCCATTGGACCGCATCCCGCCAGCGAATCCGAGCGGCGCGCCAACTTCGCCGCACTGCGCAAACTGCGTGATGATTGCGCGCAACGCTTTGCCCTGCCCGGCTTCACCGAGCTGTCCATGGGCATGAGCGATGATTTTGTCGTGGCCATTCAGGAAGGCTCGACTCAAGTCCGGATTGGCACGGCGATATTTGGAGAACGGAATTATTCCTGAGGCGCGACCTGCGCTGGCCCATCATCACAGAGTGCCATCCAAGCGCTATTTCAATGTAAAAGCGGTGATGGTGTTAGCAGGTCGTCGTGCTGGCGCAATTCAGCGACAACACGAACCTGAACACGCTAACCGGGCGGCGCGGACGGTTCACTCGCCGTCGCCCTGGCCGAGAGGTAGGCGCCTGCCAGTATCAGTGCGCCGCCTGCCCATTCCCGCAGACTCACGATCTCATCCGTCAGCAGTTGTTGCGACAGGGCGCCGGCCACGAGCTCAATCAACGCCAACACCGCGGAGCGGTGCACCGGCAAATGCGTCACCCCATACTGCACCAGCACGGTCATGACCAGGATACCGAACAGTCCCAAGGCCACCGCGCCGGCAAAGATTCCCTGCGCCAGATGCGGCCGCTCGATTTGCAGAAGCACAATCATGGCCAGCGCCACCAGGACCACCCCGCCCCAGACGCTGGCCGATTTCATCTGGACGGAGATGTTATCCATTTTACGCACCAGCACGTTCGACAGCGCGAATGCGAAACCGGCGGACAGGGCGAACCAGTCGGCGGTATCGCGTGGCCACGGCACGCCGATTTTCGGATCCCAAAGCATGATCAGCGCCCCGCCCATGGCGATCAGCAAACTGGCCAGCGCATTACGAGACAAGATTTCGCGCAGCACGATCCGCCCCATGATCACAGTCCACAGCGGCGACAGATAGAAGAGCAGCAAGACGCGCAGAATGTTGCCATGCAGCACCGCCTCGACAAAGGCGATGTTGGTCCAGCCGGCCGCGAGCATCAGCAGCAACAGCAGCCACGGGCGAAGGGGAAATTCAGCGAGCGAGCGCCAGGTCAATGGCAGGCTGGCCAGAAATGCCGTGCCATACAGCGTGAGCGTGAGCCACACACCCGCGAAACCGCCGGTTTCGAGCAGGCGCAGCGGGTACCAGATCACGCCCCACAGACTCGCTCCCAGCAGTATGCCGGCCACCGGCAGCAGGCGTGGTAATGCATTGGCTGGCATGGGCGCGATTCCGTATAATTTCATTTTTCCGACCAGAACCGGACCGATGAACTCCAGGCTTGCTGGCCTTAAGCCCTATCCGTTCCAGAAGCTCGCCGAGCTCACTCACGGCATCACTCCCCCTCCCGGAAAGTCGGCAATCCGGCTGTCCATGGGCGAACCGCAGCATGCCGCACCACCGTTCGTATTGGAAGCCTTGACCGCGAACCTGAGCGGCCTGTCGCACTATCCGGTGACCAAAGCCAATAGCGAGTTGCGCCGCAGCATCGCGAACTGGGCAACGCGGCGCTTCAAGCTCGACAAGGCGCCGCTCGACCCGGAACGCCATGTGTTGCCCTGCGCCGGCACGCGCGAGGCATTGTTCTCCATCGCCCAGGCCGTCATCGATCGGCATGCGCATGCCGATCAGCCCGTGGTCGTGATGCCCAACCCCTTCTACCAAATTTACGAGGGCGCGGCGTTGCTGGCTGGCGCGCGGCCATTTTTTCTGAACACAGTCGCCAGCAACGGATACCGCATGGATTTTGCGCGCGTGCCGGACGATCTCTGGCAGCAGGTGCAGCTCGTGTACATCTGCTCGCCCGGCAATCCGACCGGCACGGTGTTGCAGCATGCCGACCTCGCGCACATTCTGGAACTTGCGGAGAAACACGATTTCCTGATCGCTGCGGACGAGTGCTATTCGGAAATCTATTTCGACGAAGGCAATCCGCCGCCCGGGTTACTGCAGGTAGCCCATGACCTCGGCATCGCCGACTATCGCCGCTGTCTGGTGTTCCATTCGCTGTCGAAACGTTCCAACCTGCCCGGCTTGCGCTCTGGTTTTGTGGCCGGCGACGGCGCGGTGCTTGAACAATATTTCCAGTACCGCACCTACCAGGGCTGTGCCCTGCCGCCGCCCACTCAAGCAGCCAGTGCCAAAGCCTGGGACGACGAGGCGCATGTGCGCGCCAATCGCGATCTGTATCGGGCCAAGTTCGACGCCGTGCTGGAGATTCTTGCGCCGGTCATGCAAGTCGAGAAGCCGGAGGCAAGCTTCTACCTGTGGCCGGAAACACCGCAGGACGACGAGACCTTCACTCGCGAGCTGTATGCGCGCGAGAATGTTCTGGTCCTGCCCGGCAGCTATTTGTCACGCGACGCCCAGGGCACCAACCCGGGCCGCCGACGCGTGCGCCTGGCACTGGTGGCGTCTCTGGAAGAATGCGTTGAGGCGGCAAAACGCATTCGCAGTTATATTCACACCATCAAGGCCACCCATTCGGGTTCATAAACGGAGAAGCATCATGAGTGACATTCAGTCCATTATCACCGAGGCCTTCGAGCGCCGCGCCAGCATCACACCGCGCAGTGTCGAGACCCATGTCAAGGAGGCCGTGCACGAAGTTATCAACCTGCTCGATAGCGGCAAGGCGCGCGTCGCCGAGAAGAAAGATGGCAAGTGGGTGGTGAACGAGTGGCTGAAGAAAGCCGTGCTGCTCTACTTCCGTATCGAGGACAACAGCTTCATCAAGGGCGGCTACACCAACTATTGGGACAAGGTGCCGTCCAAATTCGCTGACTACAACTCCAAGAGCTTTCGCGATGGCGGCTTTCGCGTGGTGCCGCCGGCCGCGGTGCGCAAGGGCGCCTACATCGCACCGAGCGTGGTGCTCATGCCTTCCTATGTGAACATCGGCGGCTATGTGGACGAGGGCTCAATGGTGGACACCTGGGCGACGGTCGGCTCCTGCGCGCAGATCGGCAAGAACGTGCATCTGTCCGGTGGCGTCGGCATCGGCGGCGTGCTCGAACCGGTGCAGGCGGCGCCGACCATCATCGAAGACAACTGCTTCATTGGCGCGCGCTCCGAAGTCGTTGAAGGTGTGATCGTCGAAGAAGGATCGGTGATTTCGATGGGCGTGTACATCGGCCAAAGCACAAAAATCTACAACCGCGAGACCGGCGAGGTCAGCTACGGGCGTATCCCGGCCGGTTCGGTCGTGGTCTCGGGTAACCTGCCCTCCAAGGATGGCAAGTATTCGCTGTACTGTGCCGTCATCGTGAAACAGGTCGATGCCAAGACCCGCTCCAAAGTCGGTATCAACGAGCTGTTACGGGATATTTAAATCTCTTTGCAGCAGATAATCCTTTATGACCGATAAAACTCTCGAGCTCGCCAAACAGCTGATCGCCCGTCCCTCGCTCACGCCGGACGACGCCGGCTGCCAGGAACTGATGATCGAACGCCTGAAACCGCTCGGCTTCGAGATTCATCGCCTGCGCTTCGGCAAGGTCGACAACTTCTGGGCGCGGCGCGGCACCGCCAAGCCGGTCATCGCCTTCGCCGGTCACACCGATGTCGTGCCCACCGGCCCGAGGGAGAAATGGACCAGCGACCCGTTCACACCGACCATCCGCGACGGTTTTCTCTACGGGCGCGGTGCCGCCGACATGAAGGGTTCGCTCGCGGCGTTCATCACCGCGATTGAAGATTTTGTCGCGCAGCACCCGAACCACAAGGGGTCCATTGCCCTGCTCATCACCTCCGATGAAGAAGGCCCGTCTGTGGACGGCACGGTGAAAGTGGTCGAATGGCTGGAGGCCCGTGGCGAGAAAATTGACTACTGCCTGGTCGGCGAGCCGTCATGCGTGAGCTGCCTGGGCGACACCCTCAAGAACGGCCGGCGCGGTTCGCTCAATGGGAAGCTCACCGTGCACGGCAAGCAGGGCCATATTGCCTACCCGCATCTGGTGCGCAATCCCATTCATCTGGCCGCGCCGGCGCTCACCGAGCTGGCGCGCACCGAATGGGATCGTGGCAACGAGTTCTTTCCGCCGACCAGTTTTCAGATATCCAACATCAATGCCGGCACCGGCGCCGACAATGTTGTGCCCGGCCATCTCGATCTCAAGTTCAACTTCCGGTTCTCCACGGCAGTGACCGAGAGCGAACTAAAAACCCGGGTAGAGGGCGCCCTGCGCCAGCACATGCTTGATTACGAGGTGCAATGGTCCCTATCCGGAAAACCATTCCTGACCCAGCCCGGGGCGCTGGTGGAGGCACTGCGCGCAGCTGTGAAAAGCGAGCTTGGGGTCGATACCAGCCTGTCGACCAGCGGCGGCACCTCGGATGGGCGCTTTATCGCCCCGACCGGAGCCCAGGTTGTGGAGCTGGGGCCACTGAACGCCACTATCCATCAAATCGACGAATGTGTGCGCGTGGATGACTTGAGCAATCTTTCCCGGGTCTATGCGCACACCCTCGCCCACCTGCTGACCTGACCGCCGCCCTGCTTTGCCAAAGAGGATTCTTGGCGCGAACCTGCTTTATGTACTATTTATTAATACTTGATATCATTGAACTTAATAGATAAATTCGGGGCAGGGAATGGTCAAGGGGGGGCTGCTTAAGAAGGACTGGTTTATCACACTGGTCTTTTCACTCCTGTTTCTGATCAGCGTCATCAACGGCGCGGCATTTCTCGAACGCCTTGAACTCATCGCCTATGACGCCGGTGTGCAGTCCGCGCCGCGTCACCAAGCTTCGGTCGATAACATTGCCATTGTCGCCATCGACGATGAAAGCATCCAGAAAATCGGTCACTGGCCCTGGTCACGCAGCGTATTCGCCGACGTGGTCGACAGGCTGGGTACCGCCAAGGCCAAGGTCATCGGCCTGCAGATACTTCTGAGTGAGCCGCAGTCCGACACCGGCTTGGGATACATCCGCCGCCTCAGCGCGGCTCTTGGCAAAGGTCAGCAAAAGGGCGAGGTTGCGGCGCTACTCAAGCAGGCCGAGCAGGAGCTCAATACCGACCGGCGCCTGGCCGAGGCCATTCCGGCGGCCGGCAACGTGCTGCTCCCCATGCATTTCACCTTCGGGCAACCGGCTGGAAAGCCGGATGCATCGTTCCCGGATTTTGTGCAACGCAACCGCCTGTCACGTGTCGTGGCCCATAGCCAACATATCGAGGCAGCGCGCCAGGCCAAGTCCGCGAGCCTGCCACTTGCCGCTTTCGGTCAGCACAGCGCCGGTGTCGGCCACCTCAATCTCGCCCCGGACGCCGACGGCACCGTGCGGGGTGATGTTTTGGCCGTGGAGTACTATGGCGACTACTACCCTTCTCTGGCGTTGCTGCTCGCGGCCAGCAGTCTCAACCTGAAACCGGCCGACATCACCATCAACCTTGGCGAAGGTGCAAAGCTGGGCAACTTGAACATTCGCACCGATCATGACCTGCACCTGCGCACAAGCTTCTACCAGCGTGCCGATGGTGCTGCGCCGTTTGCCACCTACTCGTTCAGCGACGTGCTTGCCGGCCGCATTCCCGCGGCACAATTCGAGAACAAGATCGTGCTGATTGGCGCGACCGCGGCGGACATCGGCGACCGTCAGATCACGCCGATCAGCGACAGCATGCCGGCGCCGGTATTCACGGCCCATATCATCACCAGCATTCTCAACCAGGATTTTTACACGCGTCCGGACTGGGCCGTGGGCGCCGAGGCCGTGCTCTACCTGGCGCTCGCGCTCTATCTGATGCTGCTGCTGCCGAGCATGCCGACTGTGATGGCGGGATTTGCATCATTTGTGCTGCTGATCATGCTGCTCGCTGGCGGCCATTACCTGCTGCTGCGCGAACAGCTATGGATAAAAACAGTTTCCCCCGCACTGCTGCTGCTGTTCGGCCACCTGCTGCTGTCGACCAAACGCTACTTCATGACCGAGCGCCAGAAATTGCGTGTCGCGGCCGATTCCAGCCACACCAATCGCATGCTCGGGCTCGCCTTTCAGAACCAGGGCCAGCTCGACATGGCGCTGGACAAGTTCCGCGGCCTGCCCGTGGATGATTCGGTGCTTGACCTGATTTACAACCTGGCGCTCGACTTTGAGCGCAAGCGCCAGTTCAGCAAGGCCGCGACTGCCTACGATCACATCCTCCAGCACGAACCGGAATTCCGCGACGCCCGCGAGCGGCGTAAACGCGCCCAGCAGGCTGACAACGCATTGATCCTTGGTACCGGGCGGGCCAGCCCGGCCGGCACGCTGGCATTCAACCACACTGATCAAAAACCGACTCTCGGGCGCTACGAAATCGACAAGGAACTCGGCAAAGGCACCATGGGCGTGGTCTACTACGGCCGCGACCCCAAGATCAACCGCATCGTGGCCATCAAGACCATGGCCCTGGCCAGCGAATACGAAGGCACCGACCTTGCCCAAGCCAAAGAGCGTTTTTTCCGCGAGGCCGAGACGGCCGGTCGCCTCAATCATCCGAACATCGTTACGATTTATGACGCCGGTGAAGATCAGGACCTGGCCTACATCGCCATGGAATTTCTGGAAGGCTCTGACCTTGCGGCCTATACCAGGCCCGAGCAGCGGCTGCCTGTGCGTGACGCCGTGGACATCGTCTGCAAAGTGGCCGAAGCGCTGTCCTACGCTCACAGCCAGGGCGTGGTGCACCGCGACATCAAGCCCGCCAACATCATGTACGACCCGCGCAGCGGCAGCATCAAGGTCACGGATTTCGGAATCGCGCGCATCACTGCTTCCAGCCGCACCCGCACCGGCGTGATTCTCGGCACCCCCTCCTACATGTCACCCGAGCAATTCACCGGTAAGCCTGTGGATGGCCGTTCCGACCTTTTTTCGCTTGGAGTGATGACCTTCGAATTGCTCACCGGCGAGCTGCCCTTTCAGGGCGACTCCATGGCCACGCTGATGTACCAAATTGCCAACGAGCCGCATCCGCGTATTAAGATAGCGCATCCGGAGTTACCGGCCTGCCTGGATGCATTCATGGACAGGGCTTTGGCCAAGATGCCAGACCAGCGCTACCAGAGCGGTGACGAATTCAGCCAAGCACTTCGCAAATGTCTGGATCGAAAAACACAAAATAAGAAAGCGAGGGCAGCATGAGCACGTTGCACATGACGGGCAAGACCGACACCGGCATGGTGCGCGATCACAATGAAGACTGCTTTCTCATTGTGCCGGAAAGCGGCATCGCCATCCTGGCGGACGGCATGGGCGGTCATCTGGCTGGAGAAATCGCAAGCGCCATGGCGATCGACCGGGTGACGCATTATCTGCTGAATGCCTTCGCCGCATCGAACAAGGCACACTCAACAACCGTACGCGGCGCATCCTTCGAAGCGGCGGTACTCACAGAAGCCATCAAGGCCGCCAATGCAGCCATTCATGACGCATCCATGAACCGGCCCGAGCAGGCCGGAATGGGCACCACCATCGTTGCCGCAACATTTCATGACGACACGCTCACCGTCGCGCATGTCGGCGACTCACGCCTGTACCGATACCGCAACGGTGAACTCAGTCAGGTTACCGAAGACCACTCCATGGTGCAGGAACTGATGCGGCGTGGCCTCATGACGCCGGAAGAGGCACGCACCTCTTTGAACAAGAATCTGGTGACGCGCGCGCTTGGCATCGACCCGATGGTTGAAGTCGATGTGCGCGAGCAGCAGTACGAGGACGGTGATATCTACCTGCTCTGCTCGGATGGACTCAACGACGTCCTGACGGACGAAGAGATTGCCGCCGTTCTGGCGAAGCACCCGGACAACATGGATTCAGCCGCTCAACAGCTTATTGTCGACGTGAACGCGAAGGGTGGCCCGGACAACGTGTCCATTGTGATGATTCAGACCAAGGGGCGGTTTTCGCGCACCCCGGCGAAGGGATGACATGCCAGTAACCTGCGAAGCTTTGAAATAATGATTTCTGACAAACCAATTAACTCCAATCAAGTCGTGAGATAAAACCATGGCCAAGATGATTCTCAAGTTCAACGACGTCGTCATCGACCAGATCGTCCTCAAACAGGGCGACATGAACATCGGTCGCCGTCCGGGCAGCGAGATACTGCTCGACAATATGGCGGTCAGCGGCAATCACGCCAGTATCTTCACCATCGGCGAGGATTCCTTTATCCAGGACCTGAACAGCACCAACGGCACCTTCGTCAACAATAAACGCGTAGCCAAGCATCATCTCGAGAACAACGATGTCATCACCATTGGCAATCACAGCCTCACTTACGTCAACGAGAAGGCCAAGAAAAGCGGTCCCGACTTTGCCAAGACCGTGATCATCAATCCGCAGAAATCTGAGGATATGCTGGTCCAGGCCTCCCGCGAGAACAGCGCATTGTCAAAAGAGTCCGCGCCCGCGGTCGATACCCGCCAGGGCTCGCTGTTCATCCTGAGTGGTGCGAACAACGGCAAACGCATCGACCTCACCTCAGCGGTAACCAACCTCGGGCGCGCCGGCAAGCGCGCCGGCATCATCTCGCGCACCGGCAACGGCCGTTACATCCTGCTGCCGGGGGACAACAACGAGGCGCCGCGCCTGAACGGCGTGAAGGTCAGCGCCAGCGGCGAGGAACTCAAGAACGGTGACGTCATCGAGGCGGCCGACTCGCGTATGCAGTTTTATTTGAAGTAGCGCTGAACTTTTTGGGGTATCTCAATCTGTCCCGAAATTCGTCGTGTGAACCGTAGCGATAGATTATTAAAAAGTAGGATTAATAGTGAATGATGTATTTGTTATTAATTATCAAAAACAGTTCTCTATGGGAGAGTATAAATTATTAAATTATGTCGAATGCTGATTCCAGCGATGGTCTTGTGGTTAGCAGCTTGCACAAAAATAACCGACGTTAGAACGGACTACTCACTATCAGGCCAAAGCGGAAATGGATTAGTGGCCATGTCGCTTACTCACACCCTACAACATGCCACAATCGTTTATCAAAATAAGGATGGGGGTAGTATTGGTGGTGGTGTATTCGCTACTGGGATCTTTCACAATCCATTCGACTGGGAAAACCCAAAGGGCCGCTTGGTGGTGATGGAACTTCCTGCTGGGAAATATGAAATGTACAGGTGGCAAGCTTTTCACGGTAACATAACTTACACATCAAAAGATTTTTCGATGCCATTTGTCGTAGAAGAAGGACGGGTTAATTACATCGGCAATTTCTTCATAAATATTGACGAAAGCGCTGGTAAATCCAGATTCGAAAGATACGATATGTCTAAAAGAGATATACCGCTGCTCCTTCAGCGTTATAAGAATATTACTGAATCGCAAATCATGAAGAGCGTTGTACAGTAGCGGGATAAATTTCATCTAAGTCAAGGCGCGATACATTCCTTTTTATCAGACATAAATCGCACCTTGACTCAGGTTCCAGGGAAGGTATCGATATATAGGTCTGAGCACGCGTAGGTACGATTAGCGCAGCGTAATCGTACGCATGAGAGACGTTATGTCGCATCACGATGACATCGTTTATTAAAACCGCATCACCCTGACAGTACCGCATCCAGCGCTTCGTCCAACCGCTTCACTGCAATAAGTTCAATCCCGGCCTCGCCCTTCTTCGGCATGTTTGCAGCCGGCAGCACAGCACGCTTGAAGCCGAGCTTGGCCGCCTCACGGATGCGTTCCTGACCGCGCTGCACCGGGCGCACCTCCCCGGCCAAGCCGATCTCGCCGAACACTACCAGATCCCGGCCGAGCGGCCGGTTGCGCAGGCTGGAAACGGCGGCACACAGCACCGCCAGGTCAGCGGCCGGCTCCAGCACCCGCACGCCACCGACTACGTTCACAAACACATCCTGATCGTACATGGCGATGCCGGAATGCCGGTGCAGCACGGCCAGCAGCATGGCCAGGCGATTGCTGTCCAGACCGACGCACACGCGGCGCGGATTCGGCGCATGGCTTTCGTCCACCAGCGCCTGCACTTCCACCAGCAGCGGGCGCGTGCCCTCCTGGGTCGCCAGCACCACGCTGCCCGGCACCGCGTCGCCCTGGCGGCTGACGAACATGGCGGAAGGATTGGTGACTTCGCGCAGGCCGGTTTCGGTCATGGCGAACACGCCGATTTCATTCACCGCGCCGAAGCGGTTTTTGATGGCGCGCACAATGCGGTACTGGCTGGCGCTTTCGCCTTCGAAATACAAAACCGTGTCCACCATGTGCTCGAGTACGCGCGGACCGGCGAGCGTGCCCTCCTTGGTCACATGTCCGATCAGAAACAGGGCCATGCCCGACTGCTTGGCGAAACGCACCAGTTGCGCGGCCGATTCGCGCACCTGCGCGACGCTGCCGGGCGCCGACTGCAGGTTCTCGGTATACACCGTCTGGATGGAGTCTATCACCATCACCGCCGGCTTCTCGTGCTGGGCGGTGGCGATAATCGTCTCCACCCGGTTCTCGGTAAACACCCTTACCTTGTCGGCCTTCAGCCCAAGACGTTGCGCGCGCAGCGCAATCTGTTGCGTGGATTCCTCGCCGGTGACATACAGCACCGGCGCGGTTGCACTGATGGCGGCCAGCGCCTGTAACAGCAAGGTGGATTTGCCGATGCCCGGATCGCCGCCAATCAGCGTAACCGATCCGGTTACCAGGCCGTCGCCGCCCAGCACGCGATCGAACTCAGCCAGGCCGGAGTGGATGCGAACAATTTTCTCCGCCGACACGGTATCCAGAGACTGCACGGTTGGGGCATCGGTGGGCGAACCGAAGCGCCAGCCGCGTTCCGGCATGGATTTGGCTACCACCGCGGTTTCGACCAGCGTGTTCCAGGCATCGCAGCCTGGGCACTGGCCTACCCATTTCGGCGACTGCGCGCCGCATTCGTTGCAGCTGTAGACGGATTTTATTTTGGACACAGCATCATCGACTCAACGCAGAAAGGCGAAGTGTGCAGGGCAGGATGCGTATTTGAAGATGTTTCCATGTATGTTTCCATGCAGCTTCGACGAATAGTCCATTGATCACGGCTATCCCCTGCTCTTGATGCGCGGCACGCGTGCCGTCACGCAGCAGAGCAGCTCATAGGCGATCGTACCGGACAAAGCGGCGATCTCCTCAACCGGCAGGCCCGCGCCCCACAACACCACCGGGTCGCCGACCTTGGCGTCTGGTAGCTCACGCAAATCGACCATGACCATGTCCATGGACACCCGGCCGATGATGGGTACGCGCGCGCCATTTACCAGCACCGGCGTGCCGGGCGGCGCGTGGCGCGGATAGCCGTCACCGTAACCGATCGCCACCACGCCCACCGGCATGTCCTCCGGACAAACCCAGTCGCCGCCGTAGCCGATGGCATCTCCCTTGCGACGCGGATTGACGGCGATCAGCTCGCTGGCCAGCGTCATGACCGGCTTAAGGTCGAGCGCGGCGGCGCTCATGCCAATCATGGGTGTGGCGCCATACAGCATGATGCCCGGGCGCACCCATTCAAAGTGGCTGGATGGCCAGTTCACGACACCCGCTGAATTGGCGAGGCTGCGCTCCACATTGGTATTCTGCGTTAGCTCATCGAGCAGGCGCACCTGGTATGGCGTCGCACTGTCGAAACGGTTGTCGGCGGTGGGCAGGTGCGACATCACCCGAACGCGCCCGACCGCCATGCAGACCTTGAGGCGTTTGATGATTGCCGGCACGGCTTCCGGCTGGAAGCCGATGCGATGCATGCCGGTGTCCACTTTCACCCAGACGTCGATCGGCTCGATCTTGCCGGCATGCTCCAGATCCCAAAGCTGGCTCTCGTGATGCACCACCGAAGACAATTGGTAGCGCACCAGGGCGGGCAGCTCCTCGGGTTGAAAGAATCCTTCCAGCAGACAGATCGGCTGCGTGATTCCGGCGTCGCGCAGCTGTATTCCGTCCTCGACACTCGCGACGCCAAAGGCGCTTGCAGCGCGCAAGGTTTGTGCCGTCCACACCAGTCCATGCCCGTAGCCGTTCGCCTTCACCACGGCCATAATGCTGGCGAGCGGGGCAAAACTGCGCACGCGCGTAAAGTTATGCAGCAGGGCATCCGAACTGATCAGTGCGCGTGCCGGTCTCATTGATGATGGATATCTCGTGCAGGTGTACTTATTAAGAACAGATCAGTGGTGCAGTCGGCGCAAGTGATAAGAAAATTCCCGGCTGCCGTGGTCAATAGGTTTCACCGTAACCGGTGTTGATGTAATTCTCGAAGCGCGTGTACTCGCCGAGGAAGGTCAGCTTGACCTTGCCGGTCGGGCCATTACGCTGCTTGCCGATGATGATCTCGGCCGTGCCCTTGTCCTGGCTGTCTTCGTTATAGACTTCATCGCGGTAAATGAACAGGATCACGTCCGCATCCTGCTCGATGGCGCCGGATTCGCGCAGGTCGGACATCACCGGGCGCTTGTTGGGGCGCTGCTCCAGGCTGCGATTCAGCTGCGAGAGCGCGATCACCGGCACACTCAGTTCCTTGGCCAGACCCTTCAGGGAGCGCGTGATGCCGGAGATTTCGGTGGCGCGGTTCTCGCTCGATTCCGGCGCCTGCATGAGCTGCAAATAGTCCACCACGATCATGCCCAAACCATGTTCGCGCTTCAGGCGGCGCGCGCGGGTGCGCAATTCCAGTGGCGTGAGTGCCGGGGTGTCGTCGATAAACATTGGCGCCTCGGCCAGCATGCCGATGGCGTGCGTGAGGCGCGGCCAGTCGTCGTCTTCGAGCTTGCCGGTACGCACCTTGTGCGCGTTAATCCGCCCGAGCGACGCCATCATGCGCATCGCCAATTGTTCGCCCGGCATTTCCATGCTGAAAATTGCCACCGGCAGCTTGCTGCCAACGGCCGCGCTCTCGGCGATGTTCATGGCCAGCGAGGTCTTGCCCATGGACGGGCGGCCGGCCACGATCACCAAATCGCCTGCCTGCAGGCCGGAGGTCATGTCGTCCAGATCCTTGAAACCGGTAGAGACGCCGGTGATTGCCGACTCGGAACGGAACAGCGTGTCGATGCGATCGACCGCTTTGGTGAGCAACGTCTTGAGCGGGGAGAAGCCGCCACGGCGGTGCGCGCCCTGTTCGCTGATGTCGAAAATGCTGCGTTCCGCAAAATCGAGAATATCCGAAGCGCTTTGGCCTTCCGGGCTGTAGGCACTGCCGGCAATACGCGAAGCGGTGTGGATCAGATTGCGCAGTATGGCGCGCTCACGCACGATGTTGGCGTAGGCGCCGATGTTGGCGGCACTCGGAGTGTTATTGGCGAGCGATGCCAGATACGCGAGGCCGCCGGCATTCTGGAGCTCCTGGTGCTTGTCCAGCCACTCGGAGACCGTGACGACGTCCGCCGGGCTGCTTTCCTCGGCGAGCGCACCGATGGCCCGGAAGATGAGGCGGTGTTCCTTGCGGTAGAAATCGGCTTCGGTAATCTTGTCAGCGACCCGATCCCAGGCCTGCCCTTCCAGCATCAGCCCGCCGAGCACGGATTGCTCCGCCTCGACCGACTGGGGAGGGACTTTGAGCGCTTCGGCGGTCGATTGGCCGCTCAGCGCAACGGCGCGATCCTCCATCAAACCTCCGCTGCCTGTCGTTATACAGTGGCGATAAAAAATCGCCCTTGCCGGCGGTCTGTGGCCGCCCGTCGTAGCGACTACTGTATTACTTTTCGGTCTTCTCGGCGATCACCGAAACAATGATCTTGAAATTGACCTCGGCATGCAGACTGACCGGGATCTCGAAATCGCCGATCTGCTTGAGCGGACCGCTCGGCAGATGGATTTCGGCGCGCTCCAGCGGGAAACCGGCCGCCGTCATGGCCTCGGCGATATCGGCGGTGCCGATCGAACCGAACAGTTTGCCCTCTTCGCCGGCCTTGCCCATGATCTGCACCGTGGCACCGGCCATTTTCTCGGCGCGCGCCTTGGCTTCGGTCAATGCCACCGCCTGGATTTTCTCCAGCTCGGCACGCCGCACTTCAAACTCGGCCTTGTTTTTCTCGTTGGCGATGGCCGCCTTGCCTTGCGGGATCAGAAAGTTGCGGCCGTAACCGGAGCGCACCTTCACCAAGTCGCCCAGGTTGCCGAGGTTGCGCACCTTCTCAAGCAGAATGATTTCCATGATTGCTTCCTCTTAAATTCAGTATTGGCGGACGTCGCTTAACCGCGATGCGCGTCGGTATAAGGCATCAGGGCCAGGAAGCGCGCAAGCTTGACGGCGCGTGTCAGCTGGCGCTGGTAGTGCGCCTTGGTGCCGGTGTTGCGGCTCGGGATCAGCTTGCCGGTTTCAGTAACGTAGCCCTTCAGGGTGTTGAGATCCTTGTAGTCGATCTCCACCACGCCCTCGGCGGTGAAACGGCAGAACTTCTTGCGGCGAAAGAATGTACGAGACATGTGTGGTTCCTCGGAATCCGGTCAGAAAATGAATGGTCGCGATGCGTTCAAACCGACGGCGCGGGCTCAGCCGACTCGGCCACGGGCTCAACGCTCTCCTCGCTGTCGGCGCGCGGCACCGGGCGGGACTCTTCCTGATTTTCCTTGATGAGCGGCGACGGCGTGGTGACGGCGGACTTGCGCGCCAGCGTGAGTGAACGGATCACGGCATCGTTGAAGCGGAATGCGGTTTCGATTTCGTTCAGCGTCTCCTGACCGCACTCGATGTTCATGAGCACGTAGTGCGCCTTGTGGATCTTGTTGATCGGGTAGGCGAGCTGCCGGCGGCCCCAGTCTTCGAGGCGATGGATCGTACCCTTACCGGTCTCGATCATCGCGCGGTAACGCTCGATCATGGCCGGAACCTGCTCGCTCTGGTCCGGGTGGACCATGAATACAATTTCATAATGACGCATGACTGCTCCTTCTGGGTTGTAAAGCCTCCCGTAACCGGAGTCGCAAGGACTCTATTCACTGCGGCCGATGAGGCAAGGAACCCGGCGGAAGCCGGGCTAGGTGGCTTGGCGGGAGGGGTCACCCCCTCCCGCCCGCCTCAGAACCGTACGTGCGTGTTTCCACGCATACGGCTCCAAGCTGATGCCTTCGCCACCCGTAAAAAGGATGGCTATTTTATCAGCATCCGGCCGGTAGTGCTAGCCGGGGTACACATGATAACTGCGTGTCTGTCGGTATGCCCAACAGCGTCACCTTCAGGTGTACATGACGCGATGGATATCGTCGTGGCAGTGCTCGTGACCCAATTCCAGATTGGATAACCGGTTATTCCGTCTGTCATGATCCTTATGATGAACTTCCACGGGATCGTTCCAGTACAGGATTCCCTTGCACCACGCACAACGGTTTGCTTGCATGGCTTTCAATTTCGCCAATAGGGGCGACTTGCTATTCCGTAATGCTCTTCCGGTCCAGTAAGCCATATCCCCATCGAAAGGCGAGCGATTCCCGACTACCTTCACATGCCGTACGATTTCCGTGTCAGCATGTTTGTACAGCGTGAGTTTCCCTACGCTGAACTCCCAACGGGTTTCCGGGTGTGACCAGTACCTGTGAAAGGCCCAGTCGTCGGTTTTGTTGGGGTGTCGGCGCATCGCCCAGCGACGCAAGACCCAGTGAAGCTGGTTGTCCAGCTTCGAAAAGGCCTGTTTCGAGACAACATGGAGATAATAGTTCGACCAACCCCGAATACGGGGGTTGAGCGCCTTGATTACCTCCTCTTGCGTTGCCCCCCGGAGTTTCCGGAGAAGCTCTGCAAGAATATCCCGATTCCGCTGGATACCCTTCTTGGCCGGCTTGATCAGCAGTTTTCGACCTTCGCCTGATTTCTTCGCATAGTGCCGCACGTTGAACCCGAGGAAGTCGAATCCCGGAGGATTCTGATTAAACGGATCCATAGTGTGCACGATACGCGTCTTGTCAGGGCTGAGTTCGAGCCCTACTGATGTCAGCCAACCCTCAATGCATTGTTTCGCCTTCATCACGATGTCGAGTGATTCATGGATAACCACGAAGTCGTCGGCATAGCGAATGATGGACAGGGAGGCCAAGGTTTTCTCTCGACTTCCGCTACGGTCCTTTTGTTTGAAGTGTTGTTTTAAGTCTTCAAACAACCGAACCTTCAGGTCCGTTTCCATACCGTGCAATGCGATGTTCGCCAACAGTGGAGAAATAACTCCCCCTTGAGGCGTGCCACCGCGTGCATGCACGAAAACGTCACCATCCATTGCCCCGGCTTTGAGCCACGCCCGGATTTGTCCGAGCATCTTGCCTTTAAGCTGAAGCTTGGCGAGCAATGCATCGTGCGAGATTCGATCGAAGCATGCCGAGATATCGGCATCCAGCACGTAAGCCGTTTTACGGGCCAGCGTCTGAAATATGGCTCCAATCGCATCATGGGCGCTACGTCCCGGCCGAAACCCATATGAGTTGGGCTCGAATCGAGCCTCCCATTCCGGTTCCAGCGCGAGTTTCACAAGCGCCTGGGTCGCACGGTCCCGCATGGTAGGAATACCAAGGGGACGTTTCTCCTGCTTCCCGGGTTTCGGAATCCAGACGCGGCGGACCGCACTGGCTCGATACCGGAGATTGAGAGACTGGGCTAATTTTAGCCGCTCTTCAGGATCAAGACTGGACACTCCATCCACCCCCGGCGTTCGTTTGCCCGAGTTGTCCTGAGTGACCTGCCTGACCGCAAAGAGCTTTGCAGAGTAAGAACGAATCAGAAGCTTTTGAAGACCCCTGACCCGTTCAATGTCATCGCGTCGCGCTGCCTGATAGATTCGCTCTTGAAGTCGGGCGACATGGGCTCGAATGGATTTCCAATCGAGTTCTGCCCAAGTCACCTGAGGGCCGACAGACCGCATTGCTGCGATCTGTATCACGGTCACACTCCTGTTTGCTAAAACTATCGAGGATCATCGCTTGAGGTCCGTCTGCCCGTCCGTTGCTCCGGACGTTCCGGTATCGAGCCGGATATCTCAGGCATTACCCTGAGCATTCCGCTTCTGACCTCATCCTTCCATTGACGAGCATGTGGGCTGACGAAGCCCTACTCCAGTTACAACTGGAGAGCTGATCAATGGTTACCCCGTTCGACCTGTCCCATTTATGTTGCCTGTAGGTGGCAGCTTTACGCCGGTGGCTCCGAGACATACTGTCAGATTCCCTATTCTGACATCCGGGTGTGCCACGTACCGTTTGGTTAAGGTGCGATACTACAAGCCTCTTTCACCTTGTAATTCTGACGGCGCTTCAAACACTGCTTTCTTGCGTCACCATGGGCAACTACGCTTGGTGGGATTTCTGCGTAGGCTCGCAGAGTTCCACCGTTTCAGCCGCTTCACACCCGAGAAGAAGTCGATCTCGCGCATGGGCTGATGCTGTCACCGCTATGTCAGCGGGGTGAGAATTGCACTCACTGGGTACTGGTGCATGGTTATCGGCTTTGAGTCCACGTATCCCGTTCTGGTGGGATACAGACGCGCGCCAAGACACACAACGGATGTTGTATGTTTGATTGATTAGCGCACGCCTGACTGAAGACTCAACCCGGCGTGCGCCGGGATTTCTCTGATCATCCACCGGCCGAGGCCGATAGATATTTGTGCCTACGATATTCCGTAGGTGACGCCTGAGGCTGGCGTCTCGTTTGTCTAGGCGGCTCCTCAGGCCGTCTGTTGATGGCTGATCCAGAGACCCCCATCAAGCGCCGTAACGTGGCGGGACCGATGAGACCCGTATCTCATAAGCCGATACTTTCGGGTCGCACAGGGCGCGAATTCTAAAGGCTTTCCGGGGGTGAGGCAAGCTGGATTCGGGGACAAAACAAAGGAACGGCCTAGCAGTTGGGCGGGCTATTTACCGCCCCGCCGCTGGCGTACCGCCTCGAACAGGCATATTCCGGCCGCCACCGAGACATTCAGGCTTTCTACGGTGCCAGCCATGGGAATACGCACCAGATAATCGCATTTATCGCGCGTCAGGCGCCGCAGGCCGGTGCCCTCGGCGCCCAGCACCAGTGCGGTGGGGCCGCGCATATCCACGTCGTACAGCTCCTGTTCGGCCTCCCCGGCCGCTCCGGCCAGCCATATGCCGGCGGCCTTGAGCTCATCCAGAATCCGCGCCAGGTTCGCCACCTGGAACACCGGAAGGGTTTCGGCGGCACCGCTGGCCACCTTGCGGACCACGGGTGTGATGGGAGAACTGTTGTCGCGCGGCAGGATGACCGCCTGGGCACCGGCGGCATCGGCGGAACGCAGACAGGCGCCGAGGTTGTGCGGATCCTGAACACCGTCCAGAACCAGCAGCAGCGGCTTGCCCGGAAGTTCGGTCAAAAAATGCTTGAGGTCGGATTCGTTGCGCTCGGGCGCGGCCCGGCAACGTGCCACCACGCCCTGATGATTGTTGTTGCCCGCCAACCGGTCGAGGGCCTCGGCGTTGACTTCTTCAATGGCGATACCAGCCACGCGTGCCGCCTTCAGCAGTTGCGTGCGCCGCTCGCCCTTGCGGGCCCGATCAAGGCGTATCGACAGCACGCGTTCCGGCGATCGCTCCAGCAGTGCCAGCACGGCATGCCAGCCACCCACAGCCTCTTCGTTCATCGCTGCTACTTCTTCATGGGCGAGCGTTTGCGTTCGCGGCGTTTGCCCCCGCCTTTGCCCTTGCCCCCGCCCTTATCTTCACGTCGCGGTTCGTGCCGGGCGGCGCGTTTAACCTCGCCAACCATTTCGAAGTCGAGCTTGGCCTCATCCAGATTCACCTGGGCAACTTTGATCCGTACTGCATCACCAAGACGGTAACTGCGATTGGTGCGCTCACCCAGCAAGCGGTGTTTGGCTGGGTCGAAGTGGTAGTAATCGTTGCCCAATGACGTGATGTGAACCAGGCCATCGACATAGACTTCGGCCAATTCGACAAAGACGCCGAAGTTGGTGACGCCACTGATAATGCCGTCGAACTCGTCGCCGATCTTGTCCATCATGTACTCGGCCTTCAGCCAGCGCGTGACGTCGCGGGTGGCATCGTCCGCGCGCCGTTCGGTAGCGGACAAATGATCGGTCAGGGTTTGCACCGCTTCGATGGTGTCGCCAATCGGCTGGCGCCTGAGAATGCCCTTGATTGCCCGGTGCACGAGCAAATCCGGATAGCGCCGGATCGGTGAGGTGAAATGCGTGTAGTTCTCGAAACCGAGCGCGAAGTGGCCGATATTGTCCGGGCTGTAAATCGCCTGGCTTAAACTGCGCAGCAACACGGTATGAATGAGGCGCACATCCGGCCGATCGCCGAGCGATGCCAGCAGCTTGCCGTAGTCCTTGGCCTTGGGTTCATCGCCGCCGCCTAATTGGACTCCCAGCTCGAACAGGAAGCTGCGCAACGCGTTGAGCTTTTCCGGCGGCGGCCCGGCATGGATGCGGAACGGTGCCGGTACCTTGTTCTTCACCAGGAATTCGGCGGCACACACGTTCGCCGCCAGCATGCACTCCTCGATCAGCTTGTGCGCGTCGTTGCGTTGCAGCGGCACGATGCGGTCAATTTTGCGCTGCGCGTTGTAGATGATCTTGGTTTCGGGCAACTCAAAATCCACGGCGCCACGCGCATGGCGCGCCTTGTTGAGAACCTTGTAGAGCGCATACAGATTCTCGAGGTGCGGCACGAGCGGTGCATGTTGTTGGCGCAGGGCGACGTCCTGGTCTACCAGCATGGCCGCCACCTGGGTATAGGTGAAGCGTGCCTGCGAGCGCATCAGTGCTTCGAAGAACTGGAATTCCCGGATCTCGCCGTGCGCGTCGATTTCCATTTCGCAGGCCATGCACAGACGGTCCACCTGCGGATTCAGCGAACACAAGCCGTTCGACAGAATTTCCGGCAACATCGGAATGACGTTGTTTGGGAAATACACCGAGTTACCGCGATTCTGGCCTTCACGATCGAGCGCCGTGCCGGTGTGCACGTAGTGCGACACATCGGCAATGGCCACGGTCAGGCGATAGCCCTTGCCGACACGCTCGCAGAACACGGCATCGTCGAAATCACGCGCGTCTTCGCCGTCGATGGTCACGAGCGGCACGTTGCGCAGGTCCTTGCGGTCTTTCTTCGCTTCTTCGGGCACCTGCGGCGCCAGATTGGCGACTTCGTTCAACACCGCATCCGGCCAGACATGCGGCAGATCGTGGGCACGGATCGCCACTTCAATTTCCATCCCCGGCGCCATGTGGTCGCCGAGCACTTCGACAATACGCCCGACCGGCTGACTGCGGCGTGTCGGATGTTCGATGATCTCCGCCACCACAATCTGGTTGGGCTTGGCGTCGCCGATGGCGTCGTGCGGGATCAGGATGTCCTGGGTGATGCGCTTGTCGCTCGGCACCAGAATGTTCATGCTGTTCTCGGCGATGTAACGTCCCACCACGGTCTTGTGCGAACGCTCCAGCACTTCAATGATCGTGCCTTCCTTGCGGCCACGCTGATCGAGACCGGCGACGCGCGCTACGGCGCGATCGCCGTGCAGCACCAGGCGCATCTCGCGCGGGCTGAGAAACAGATCGTCCCCGCCCTGATCGGGCACGAGAAATCCGAAACCTTCGTGATGGCCGATCACCCGGCCGGTAACCATGTCCATGCGATCGATCAGTGCGTACAGCCCGCGCCGGTTCTTCAGCAGCTGTCCGTCACGCTCCATGGCGCGCAGGCGCCGGCCGAAGGCGTCCAGGTCACGCTCGCCTTCGACATGCAAGGCAGCGGTGATCGCGTTGAAGGTCAGCGGCTCGCCACGCTCCTTCAGGCAGGCAAGAACCACCTCGCGGCTGGGTACGGGAAACTCATAGGTGCGCGGCGCGCGCGCAGCCCCGGTATCGGATGACACATCGGTCTGAGTCTGGTCGGGCTTATTCGGTTTTTGCGTTGACATGCCCATTTGGTCTCGGTAGAGTGCGGCGGCTTGTGGATCCCGGGTTCTTATACGGGCTCTGCGCCGGGGTGGCGGAACTGGTAGACGCGCTAGCTTCAGGTGTTAGTGGGGGTAACCCCGTGGAGGTTCAAGTCCTCTCCTCGGTACCAGATTCAGACTCCGGATACACGGCTCAACCTGAGCGGCGTATCCGGAGTTTTCCTGAAATTCATATTTCTTCTCTTGCTGTAAATCAATCGAACGGGTGCCGCAGGACAATCGTCTCGCCCCGGTCTGCGCCCGTGGAAATAATATCGACGCGCGTACCGGTGACTTCTTCCAGTCGCTTCAGGTAGGCGCGCGCATTGGCCGGCAGCTTGTTGTAGTCCTGGACGCCAACCGTTGATTCTTTCCAGCCCGGCATGTCTTCGTACACTGGTTCGCATTTCTCCAGCGCATCGGCGCCGCTCGGTGCCGAGTCCAGCAGCTTGCCGTCGCAGCGATAAGCCGTGCACAGGCGGATGGTGTCGAGACCATCGAGCACGTCGAGCTTGGTAATGCACAGGCCGGTAAAGCTGTTGATCTGATGCGCGCGCCGCAGCGCAATGGCATCGAACCAGCCACAACGCCGTTTACGACCGGTGGTGGCGCCGAACTCCTTGCCGCGCGCGCCGAGTTGCTCGCCGATGTCGTCGAACAGTTCGGTCGGAAACGGACCGGCACCGACACGCGTGGTGTAGGCCTTGGTGATGCCCAGCACATAATGCAGTTTCGAAGGGCCGACGCCAGTGCCGCACGACGCCGCGCCGGAGCTGGTGTTGGACGAGGTCACGTACGGATAGGTGCCGTGATCAATATCCAGCAGCGTGCCCTGCGCGCCTTCGAACAGCACTGACTTGCCGGAACGCATGATGTCGTCGAGCAGCGGCGGGATGTCGGCGACCATCGGCCGCAGGCGCTCAGCCAGCTTCAGGTTCTCATCCAGCACCTGCTGATAATCGACCGTGTCGGTCTGAAAATAATTCTTGAGGGCGAAGTTGTGATACTCCATGACTTCCGCGAGGCGTGTTGCGAAACGCTTTGCATCGAGAAGATCTGCCACGCGCAGACCGCGGCGTGACACCTTGTCCTCGTAGGCCGGCCCGATGCCGCGACCGGTGGTGCCGATGGCCGCCTTGCCGCGCTTCTTCTCGCGCGCCGCGTCGAGCGCCACATGGTAGCCCAGGATGAGCGGGCAGGAATCACTCACGCGCAGGCGATCGCCCACGGCAACGCCGCTCGCCGCAAGATGATCGATCTCCTCGAACAGGGCCGAAGGCGACAGCACCACGCCGTTGCCGATCAGGCACAGGACGTTCTGGCGCAGGATGCCGGACGGAATCAGGTGCAGCACCGTCTTTTTGCCATCGATCACCAATGTGTGACCGGCGTTGTGTCCACCCTGGAAACGCGCCACAGCGTGCGCACGCTCGGTGAGCAGGTCCACAATCTTGCCCTTGCCTTCATCGCCCCACTGCGAACCGATTACGACGACATTCTTACCCAAAGCGCTACTCCTCATCAATTTGGTTCCAGGCCTGTGCCACCTGCCTGTTAGATCAAGCTGGCTTTACAACCCATTGCCCGCCCTGCTCTGACAGCTCCCGGTCACAACCGAGGGCGCGCACCGGAGACGAATCGCCCGGCAAGCGCGCCACCACACGCTCGCCCGCAGCGCGCAGTGTCTCAATCATTTCATCCAGACCCTTCGTGCCGGCATGCGGTACGAGAATACCCTTTGTACCCGCCTCGTCGACCGATACGAGGCGCAGCAACTGGCGCAGGTCGGTGCTGAAACCCGTGGCAGCGCGTGCGCGGCCAAACGCGCGGCCGATACCATCGTAACGCCCGCCCTGCGCCACGGATTGCCCCTGCCCCGGCACAAAGGCCGAGAACACCACGCCCGTGTAGTAGCGGTAACCACGCAACTCAGCAAGATCGATATACACCGGTGCACCGGAATGCGCCACCGCATCGGCCACTCGCTCCAGGTTAATCAACGCCACCTGCACAGCAGGCGGCGCCCCTTTCAGCAGTTCACGCGCGCGGATCAGCGTCTCGGGGCCGCCGTTCAAATCGACCAGTACAGCGAGCATGGACTTAATGCCGGCCGATGCCTCCCACGTCGCAAGCAGCGCCTCGATACGGGGGCGCGCCTTGCGTTGCAGCGCATCAAACAAATCACTCTCAAGTTCGCCGGGCAAATGTGCCTCGGCCGCCAGCGCCCGAAACACGCCAACATGCCCGAGATCGAGGTGCAGGCCACGCAAGCCGGCCGCGGTGAGCGCGGCCAGCATCAGCCGCACAATTTCGATATCGCTTTCCGGTCCCGGATGCCCGAACAGTTCAGCGCCAAGCTGAAGTAACTCGCGCGATCCGGCAAAGACGTCCGGCCGGGTGCGCAGCACATTGCCCACGTAACACAACCGCACTGGACACTCACGCTTGAGATAATGCGCATCGATACGCGCCGTCTGCGGTGTCATGTCGGCGCGCACACCCATGAGGCGTCCGGTGAGCTGATCCGTGAGTTTAAAGGTCTGCAGATCGAGATCGCGCCCGGTTCCGGTGAGCAACGCATCGAGGTACTCGATGAGCGGCGGCATGACCAGCTCGTAACCCCACGTCCCAAACAGATCGAGCAGCCGCCGGCGGAGTTGTTCGAGCCGGCGTGCCTCATCCGGCAGAATTTCTTCGATTCCTTCGGGCAGCATCCAGCGCTCTTGATTGGCCATGAGGTGGTACCGGTTTGCGACTGAAGCTCAGGCCTTCATGGCGTAGAGCAGTACGAGACCGAGCAACATGCTGGTCAGTCCGGCGAAGCGCAACTGGGCATCCCCCATGCCGGCAATCATCTCGAGTGTCCGGCGCACGCCGTGCGGATTGAGAAACGGCAGTATGCCCTCGAGCACCAGAAACAGCGCAACGGCAACGCCGAGATCGTTCCAGTTAATCATGCCCGCCTACCTGCGCGGGTTCTTGAAGTATTTGAAGAAATCCGCGCTCGGATCCACGACCAGGATATCGTCTTTGCTCTTGAAGCTTTCCTTGTACGCATTCAGGCTGCGGTACAGCGAATAGAATTCCGGGTTGACGCTGAATGCCTTGCCGGTAATCGACGTGGCGCGCGCGTCGCCCTCACCGCGGGTACGCTCGGCATCACGATAGGCCTCAGCCAGCAGAATATCACGCTGACGCTCGGCACTGGCGCGGATCTTCTCTGCGCCTTCCGCACCCTTGGCACGCAATTCCTTCGCGATACGCGCGCGCTCCGCCGCCATGTTGCGGTATACCGCGTCACGCACTTCGATCGGGAACTCGACGCGCTGGATGCGCACATCCACCACCTCGATGCCGTATTCGCTTGCGTCCTTGTCGGCGTTTACGCTCAGCAGCTCCATGATCTTGTGCCGGTCGCCGGCAATCACTTCCTTGACGGTGCGCTTGCCGAATTCGCCACGCAGGCCGCTGTTGATGACTTGCGACAGGCGTTCACGTGCCTTGGCCTCATCGCCGCCCACGGCCACGTGGAACTTGAGCACGTTGGCGATCCGCCACTTCACGAATGAATCGACCACCACATACTTCTTCTCGATGGTCGGGAACTGCTGCGGCTCGGCATCCAGCGTAAGAATCTGCGCCGAATAGAAGCGCACCGCATCCAGAAACGGTGTCTTGATGTGCAGGCCGGGCTTATCGTCGTAACGAATGACCTGGCCGAAACGCACCACCACCGCGTGCTCGCGCTCATCCACGGTGTAGATGGAGCTGTTCACGATAAGGATGCCGATCAGCACCAGGCCGATGACAGCAAACAGTTTATTCTGGTTCATCAGCGTGCCCCCCGGTCGCGTGACACGTCACGCCCACGCTCGCGTTCACGCAACCCGGTGGGTGTCGTGTCCTGTGGCTCGGGCAGAGGCTGCAGGTTGCTGACCGGACCGGCACCCGAGGCACCGGACGCATTGTGCAGCATGCGGTCGAGTGGCAGATAAAGAACGTTACTGCTGCCCTTCTGGTCTATCAATATCTTGGTGGTGCTGGACAGTACCTGCTCCATGGTTTCAATGTACATACGGTCACGCGTCACGCCCGGCGCCTTGACATACTCGCCGACAATCGACGTGAAGCGGCGCGCATCGCCCTCCGCGCGCGCCATGACGCTCGCCTTGTAGCCCTGCGCCTCCTGCACCAGCCGCGAGGCCGCACCGCGCGCGCGCGGAATAATATCGTTCGAGTAGGCCTCGGCCTCCTTGATGATGCGTGCGCCATCTTCGCGCGCCTTGGTGGCGTCATCAAATGCCGCCTTCACTTCTTCCGGCGGCGATACCTTTTGCATCTGCACCTTCACGATCTGAATACCACTCTTGTAGCGATCGAGAATATCCTGCAACAGTTTCTGGGTCTTGTCTGACACTTCGAGCTGGCCTTCGGTGATAATGAAGTCGAGCTGGCTCTTGCCGACCACTTCGCGGCTGGCTGATTCCATGGCCTGGATGATGGTCGATTTCGGATCACGCACATTGAAAAGAAAATCGCTCGCGTCCTTGATCTTGTACTGCACCGTGAACTCGACGACGACAATGTTTTCGTCTTCGGTGAGCATGAAGCCGCTGTCGGCTCCACCGCCAGAACCCTTGTCGCTGCGCTTGCCAATCGAAAGTGTTGACACCTGATCGACGTTCACCTTTTCGACGCGCTCTATCGGCCACGGCCAGTGCCAGTGCAAACCGGGTCCGGTGACTTCGTTCTTTTTGCCGAACTTCAGCTCCACGCCGCGCTCGCCCTGGTTGATCACGTAGAACCCGGACAGCGACCAGAGGCCGAGCGCCACCACGACGATCAAACCAAGTCCAATGCGGTTGACGTTCTCGTTGCCGCCGCCGACTCCACGCCCATTGCCGCCGCCAAACAGGCCAGACAACCGGTCGCGGATGTTTTTCAAAATCTTGTCGAGATCGGGCGGCCCCTGTTCTTTGCGGCGTTGTCCCCAGGGGTCCTTGCCCCCACTCCCGCCAGGTTCATTCCAAGCCACAGTCTCTCCTGATCATTAATAGTGATGAATGGTGATGCGAAACCACCAAGGGCGGCATTCTAGTGGTTACGAGCCGGTACGGGCAAGGACGCGATCTTCTGGCAGCAACATCGCTTCCGGACGGAAATCCGGCAGGCTCTTGAGCCAGGCAAGATCCGGGGGACTCAGCTCGATATCGAGCAGCCACTCGCCCTGGTCGGTAATCGATTCGCGCACCACGCTGAGGTGCTCATAGATCAGCGCCCGCAGACGTCCGGCTGCCGGCGACAGACGCAAGCACTGCGTCACGCGCCCCTGCCTGGAGTGTTCAGACAATGCTTCCAGCAGAAGCTCGACGCCCGCACCGCTGGCTGCTGAGAGAAACACGCGCGTGACCCTGCCGGTTTCGTCACGCTCGAGGCGCGGGGATTCACCTGTCAGGTCGATCTTGTTGAATACCGTTATCTGGAGAATATGACCGGCCTCGATCTCCTGCAACACCTTCTGTACCTGTTCTATTTGCTCGCGTCGCTCCGGGCTCGAGCCATCCACCACATGCAGCAACAGATTGGCCTGCGCCACCTCTTCGAGCGTCGATTTGAACGCCTCGACCAGCTGATGTGGCAAATGACGGATGAAACCCACCGTGTCGGCCAGGATCACTTCGGCGTTGCCGGCCAGCGACACGTGACGCATGGTGGGATCAAGGGTCGCGAACAGCTGGTCTGCGACGTACACCCCGGCGCCGGTAAGGCGATTGAAGAGCGTGGACTTGCCGGCATTGGTGTAGCCGACCAGCGAGACGGTCGGTATGGGGATTTTGTGCCGCGCCTTGCGCCGGCTCTGGCGCTGGGCGCGCACCTTTTCAAGGCGCCGTGTAAGTGATTTGACGCGTTCCCGCAGCAGGCGCCGATCGGTTTCGAGTTGAGTTTCGCCCGGACCACGCAGGCCGATGCCGCCACGCTGGCGCTCAAGGTGGGTCCAGCCGCGCACCAGGCGCGTAGACAGATGCTCAAGCTGAGCGAGCTCCACCTGCAACTTGCCTTCGTGGGAGCGCGCGCGTTGCGCGAATATATCCAGAATAAGTCCGTTGCGGTCCAGTACCCGGCAACTCACAACTTTTTCGAGATTGCGTTCCTGTGCGGGCGTCAAGTCGTGATTGACGATCACGACATCGGCTTGCGAAGTCGTTACCAAATCGCGCAGTTCTTCGGCCTTGCCCTTGCCGAGAAATGTGGCGACGTCCGGCCGGTCGCGCTTGCCGGTGAGCACGGCGCAGGAATCGGCGCCAGCCGAGTGGGCGAGCAGGCGCAATTCTTCGAGTTCCGTGTCTGGATCGAGGCCGGGCAAGCGCAACTGCACCAGCAGAGCGCGTTCACGCGGGCGCGCGCGTCCCGCGCCGCGTGGTGCGGGCGGACTATTCGTTGCCTGGGCCTTTGCTGGAATCGTCGGGCTGTTCAAATGAAAACTTCACCGGCCGACTGGGCACAACCGTGGAGATGGCATGCTTGTAAATCATCTGGCTTACCGAATTCTTGAGCAGCACGACAAACTGGTCGAAAGACTCGATCTGGCCCTGGAGCTTGATGCCGTTGACCAGAAAAATGGACACCGGGACGTGTTCCTTCCGCAGTGTATTCAGGTAAGGGTCTTGTAGCGCCTGCCCTTTTTGCTGACTCATGGCCTTCTCCTCCTTTTATGTTCTGTGCTCGGATGGCACAGATGGTTTACCCGGCCGAAACCGGGCCTGCTGGAAGTATAACTCTTATATTGAAAGCCTGGCGAACAGATGCGTGATGACCGTCTGGTCTGTGTCCGCATAGCCACTGCAATCAAATCGCTGGCAATCCACGTCAGCACGTAGCCAAGTGAGCTGGCGCTTGGCGAGCTGGCGCGTTGCCGTGATGCCCATTTCGATCATCTGATCATAGTTGACTAAATTACTCAAGTATAGACCGACTTGACGGTAACCCACGGTGCGTAACGAGGGCAATGTCGGTATGAGCTCTTGGCGTGCAAAAAGTGCCCGGGCTTCATTCATTAAGCCCTGGTCCAGCATGCTGTGAAACCGATCCGAAATGCGCTGATGCAGCCAGGTGCGATTCTCCGGATAAAGCGCAAGCTTCACGATCCGAAAGGGTAATGGTGACGTGCCCTGCTTCCCGTAGGAACTGGCGGTACGCCCGGTCAGGGCAATGATTTCCAGTGCGCGCAAAATACGCTGCGGATCGTTTGGATGAATGCGCGCCGCTCGTTCCGGATCAAGCCGCGCAAGCCGCGCATGCATCGCTGCCTGCCCGTGCTCAACCATTTCCTGCTGTAAACTGACCCGCAAACCAGGGTCGGCGCCGGGCAACTGCGGCAAACCCTGTTCGAGCGCCCGAAAATAAAACATGGTACCGCCCACCAGCAACGGGATACGTCCAGAAGCCGTGATCTCGTGCATCGCCCGCAAGGCATCGGTACAAAAATCCGCAGCGGAATAGATTTCGGACGGGTCGCGAATATCGATCAAGCGATGCGGGTGGCGTACACGCTCTTCAAGCGTCGGTTTGGCAGTGCCAATATCGAGCCCTCGATAAACCTGCGCGGCGTCTACGCTGATAATGTCGACCGGCAAACGAGCACGCAACGCCATGGCCAGCGCGGTCTTGCCAGCCGCAGTCGGGCCCATGAGAAAAATGGCAGGTGGAAGCCGGGTGTCCTGCATGTTCGGATTATGTCTGAAGCGCCGTGCAGCAGCGCTCAGCAAATGCTGCCGACAGCATGCGCGCCTGCACCGTTATGGACCTGCCTCCGGGCGCATATGCGGAAACAGAATCACGTCACGAATACTGGGCGCATCGGTGAGCAGCATCACCAACCGGTCGATACCGATGCCTTCGCCGGCGGTGGGCGGCATGCCGTGCTCCAGCGCGCGGATGTAATCGGCATCGAAGTGCATCGCCTCCACGTCTCCGGCATCCTTGTCCTGCACCTGCTGACGGAAGCGCTCGGCCTGATCCTCGGCATCGTTCAGCTCGGAAAATCCGTTGGCAATTTCGCGCCCACCGACGAAAAATTCAAAGCGGTCGGTGACAAACGGATCCTGGTCATTGCGGCGCGCGAGCGGCGACACCTCGGTCGGATAGGCGGTGATAAAGGTCGGGTCCTTGAGGCGCGATTCGACGGTCTTCTCGAAAATCTCAATCTGCACTTTGCCTAAACCGTAAGTCGGCTTGATTGGTATCTTCAAATGTTCGGCAATCCGACGCGCGTTCTCGAGCGACTCCACGTCCGTATTTTTCAGCTCCGGGTTGTAGTGCAGGATGGATTCCTTCACAGAGAGGCGCGTGAACGGTTTTCCGAAATCGTAGCTGTCGCCCTGATAGGCGACAACTGTTGAGCCCAATACCTGTTGCGTGAGTGCCCGCAGCATTTCTTCGGTCAGGTTCATGAGGTCTCGATAGTCGGCGTAGGCCTCATAGAACTCGAGCATAGTGAACTCGGGATTGTGGCGCGTCGACAGGCCTTCGTTGCGAAAGTTGCGATTGATTTCGAACACTTTCTCGAAACCGCCCACCACCAGGCGCTTCAAATAGAGTTCCGGTGCAATACGCAGGAACAACTGCATATCGAGCGTGTGATGATGGGTCACGAAGGGTCGTGCCGTGGCACCACCCGGAATGGCCTGCATCATCGGCGTCTCGACTTCGAGGAAGCCACGCGCCGTCAGAAACTGGCGGATGAAGGTCACGACCTCGGAGCGCACCAGGAAAGTCTTGCGCGCCACCTCGTTCATGATGAGGTCGACATAACGCTGGCGGTAGCGCGTCTCGGTATCCGTGAGGCCGTGCCACTTGTCCGGTAGCGGGCGCAGCGACTTGGTGAGCAGGCGGATGTCGTCCACCTTCACCGACAGTTCACCGGTCTTGGTCTTGAACAGCACGCCCTCGGCGCCGACGATGTCGCCCAGGTCCCATTGCTTGAAGTCGCCGTACAGCGCCTCGCCGATGGTCTCGCGTTGCACATACAGCTGAATGCGGCCGGACATGTCCTGCAAGTGCGCAAAGCTCGCCTTGCCCATGACGCGCATGCCCATCATGCGTCCGGCGACGCGCACGCGCACCGGTGTCACCTCCAGAGCCGCATTGTCCTTTTCTCCGTACTCGGCGTGCAGCTCGCCGGCAATCACATTGCGGCGGAAGTCATTCGGGAACGGCGCGCCGCGTTCGCGCAGGGCGGCCAGCTTGGCGCGACGCAGTGCGATAATGGTGCTTTCATCCAACTGTTCAGGCTTGTCGTTGTCGCTCATTATAGAATCACTCTGGGCTCTGCCACACTAGACTGGAATTACAAGCCACTCTTCAGGCTCGCCTCAATGAATTTGTCGAGATCACCATCCAGAACCGCCTGGGTATTGGCGACTTCGATATTGGTACGCAGATCCTTGATACGCGACTGGTCGAGCACGTAGGAACGGATCTGGCTGCCCCAGCCGATGTCGGCCTTGCTGTCCTCGAGCTTCTGCTTCTCGGCGTTACGTTTCAGCATCTCCATCTCGTACATCCGCGCCTTGAGCATTTTCATCGCCGTGGAGCGGTTCTTGTGCTGTGAACGGTCGCTCTGACAGGCCACCACAATGCCGCTAGGAACATGGGTGATACGAATTGCCGACTCGGTACGGTTGACGTGCTGGCCGCCGGCACCACTGGCGCGGTAGGTGTCGACCTTCAAGTCGGCCGGGTTGATCTCGATGTCGAAGTCCTCGTCCACTTCCGGTGAAACGAATACCGAAGCGAAGGAGGTATGGCGGCGATTGCCGGAATCAAACGGCGACTTGCGCACCAGGCGGTGCACCCCGGTCTCGGTACGCATCCAGCCGAAGGCATAGGGCCCTTCGATACGAATCGTGGCACCCTTGATGCCGGCCACTTCGCCGTCGGACTGCTCGATCAGTTCTGTTTTAAAACCGCGCCGCTCGGCCCAGCGCAGGTACATGCGCAGCAGCATGGACGCCCAATCCTGCGCCTCGGTACCGCCGGTCCCCGACTGAATTTCGACAAAGGCGTTGTTGGCATCCATCTCGCCCGAGAACATGCGCCGGAACTCCAGCTCGCCGACCTCGCCTTCCACGGTCCTGAGATCGCCCGCGATTGACGCAATCATGCTGGCATCGTTTTCGTCGCGCGCGAGTTCGAGGAACTCGGCCACATCGTTCAGGCGCGCATCGATGCGCCGGAAGGTGTCGACCACCGCCTCCAGGCGGGCGCGCTCACGTCCCAGCTCCTGGGCACGCTCCGGCTTGTCCCAGATGTTGGGCTGCTCGAGCTCGCGATTCACCTCGGTGAGGCGTTCTGCCTTGGTATCGTAGTCAAAGATACCCCCTCAAGACCAGCGCGCGCTCGCGCAGCTCCTTGAGCAGGGTCGTGAGGGGATTCAGTTCTTCCAGGGCCATGGTTGCAGACAAAGTCAGATGGATTGGATACAAATAAAGAATGCGTATGTTACAGGGTTTTTAACCCGATGAATCAGGCGACTTTTACGCCCAGCACTTCGCCGATCAGCTTGCGGATCGGTTTCATCGCCTCGGGCGCCTCGATCTCGATGACATGCTCGATAACCCATTTGTTGTCGGTGGCGGCCATGGCCTCGGACATCTTCTCGCCCAAATAACGCAGAAAGCCGTAGCTAGGAGCAAACTGCGCGAACTCGAATTCGGCGTAATCGGCGGCGCGTGCATTCAATGTATTGATGAACGGCGTGGCATGATCGCCGGGGCCGAACATGTCGAGCATATTCGATTGCATGGTGTGCGCCAGGTGTTTTCCCAGCGCATTGATGAAGCGCGCCCTGTCCTCCTCGCTGATCTGGCCATAGACCAGACGATCGGCCACCTGTACCAGAAACGCGATCATTTCAGTCAGCACGGCGGCCAGTTGCCGGTCCTCGCCGGCGCGGAAACCTTCCCTCTCCATGCGCACCCAGGTTTCTTTCGATATCTTCCAGATATTGAAGCCGACCACACCCGCCCGGTCCTCAATGGTCTTGGAACCGCCAGAGTTCCATTTGGTGTGCATGCGTATCGCCATGCCCTGCTCCGGATTGCGTCTCGTGCGAAGCGCCGGATGATAGACCATCGGGATGAATCTGACATCCGGCACGTGCAGCAGCGCTCGTGGGCCATGCATGCAATACACATCATTGTCCTGTGGGCTTGGTGGCTGGGCTGAAGTCAGTCTGTCAGAATGGCTAAATCATTCCTCACCCATTCTGCACGGAGTCGTCATGCCCGAATTCAACAATACTACTCAGGACATGGCCAGCGGCATGGCCGCGTTCGAGGCCAAGGAATTCGCCCAGGCCTGGCGCCTGCTCAAACCCTTTGCCGAAGCCGGCGATGCCCAGGCCCAGCATCGGGTCGCGATCATGTGCCAGAACGGGCTCGGCATGGCGCCCAACCCGCTCATGGCCTACAAATGGATGCGCGCCGCCGCCGAACAGGGCTACGCCATGGCCGAGCACGGGCTAGGCTTCATGTACTTGTATGGCGAATGTACCGAAAAGAATGAAAAGGAAGCGGCGAAATGGTTTCAGCGCGCCGCCGAACATGGACTGGTAGGTTCAGCCATGACGCTCGGCATGATGTACGAACAGGGTCTCGGCGTAGAGAAGAACGTGGCCGAAGCAAAAAAATGGTACGGACTGGCAGAATTGAAAGTATAGCAACGACGAGAGAAATAACGGGCGCCCTAGGCGCCCGTTATTTTGCATATCCTGCCGTTACTTCTTTACCCAAGCCTTGAAGCCGTCGGCTTTCTTGGCCGCACCGTCGCTGTAGCCGGCTTCGTAGGCCTCGTTGACGCGCTGTTCCTCGCGCTTCGGATTGTGCAGGAAGCCGCCCGCCCAACCGTTGATGTATTCCTTGTCAACGCCGCTTTTTTCCATCTTGTCGATGGTTTCGTAGTACACGTTGCTCATGAAAGAACCGCTCCTCGAGTTGATCTGCTGCCGGGAACTGCAACCAAAAGGCGCGCATAGTTTACCCGAAGCCGGGAGCATTTCAACATCTGCTAATGAACCAAGGCGGTTCCGGGTAAATGCTTTGACCGCCATGCATTCTTCATAATAAGCAACACAGGCGTGCAGCGGTCTTTGCAGATTGTTCTGTGCATCAATCCACGTGCAGTTACCGCCATCGCCCACAACCACAACTGGCTAATGTTCCTACCTAAGACCTTACAGGTTTAGGCATTTTTGCCCAGGTTTTTGCCCATATACTATGTTCAACGTTTCCACCATCCCCGCATCGCATGCTTAACGTCGGCCAAGTCGTCGCCACAGTCCAGAAGAACTGCCACATCTCGGATGCGCAGTATGCCGGCGATTACACACTGTGCATCTTCCTGCTCAAGATGCGCGAGTTCTACCGCTGGGAGAACCAGATTCCCTTCACTGGTGCCCTGCCGCGTGAGGCGGTCGGAAAATGGATGCAAGAGCGCGAACAGCTGTGGGAAGACGTGGAATCCAGCACACTCGAGTCACTGAATCTTGGCGGCGGCAGCCTTGATCCGTTCGATGCCGACAGTGTTAACCGCATTCTCGTTCCACAAGGCTACGTGTACAGCGCCGGTTATGGGCGCTTCAACAAACCGCATTTTTTTCTCGGAACCCTGCAACGCCAGGAGAAACGCGACGGGTATACCGTCTATGTCTCGACCTGCGAATACGCACGCGATCTGGTGGCACCACCGGCAATGATGCAAAACGGCAAGATCTATTTGCGCCAGGAATCGCTGCGTCGCTACCTGTGGGAACGCATTGAAGAATGGCGCCTGAATCGCAACACTGATGCGGTGGCGCGCGTGCTCTCGTATTATGATTTTGAGCACGACCTGAATGGCTCCCTCGACCGCATGACCGAAGTCGAAACCGAGTCGGTGATCTTGCACGAGGTTGGCGAAGCCCTGGCCAGCGAAAAACTGGGCGATGCGTGGCACACGCTGCTATCCGACCTGTCGCGCACCAAGGGCGAGCTCATGGCGCGCGCGGCGCGCGATATCCTCGCCGATTGCCTGTCGACCCTGCCGCGTCTGATTGAACAGGAGAACAACCCGGCCCTGCATTTTTATTTCGCCAGTTTCAGTGGCATGCGCCGATCTCTGTTTCCCGGGGCCATGTCCGCCTATCATCGCTGGGCCGAAAACGGCGACATCGAGTCTCTGCGCCAATTGGTGCACGATGGGACAAAATACTGGCTCGAAACAACCCGCAAAATGCTGGAGCTGCACCGGCGTTTCGGAACAGAATCGGGCGCAGCGGTCGAAAATCTGCTGGCGGCATCTGTCAGTCTGTAAAATACTGACAGCACCTTTATGACAATTTTAAACAAGGCATCTCTTTGAGGCACCCATGAAGCTGGACATCATTATCGAGAGTAAGACTCACCGCATTGAAGTTCCACAGGACATGCTGGAAGAAGGCGAAACGTTCTTCCAGAAGATGGATCGCGACATGGACAGCGGCTGGCAAATGGGACCGGAATTTGTCGAATCTCCGAATGCTGCGCAACGATGCCAGATAGCAGCCAACAAACTTCTGGTTTCGGTCAGCGCCGAAAACAAATTGCTGACAGAGCTGATGGCCGGCTACATTCTCAAGCGCTTGCCGGGAGTCAAGACTGTGGATATCGACACCAGCGGCGAAATGCTGAATACCGAATTCATATTCGTCGAGAATGCGCGTTCCGCTCCGCGCCCGGCGGGCGTGAGCCGTCCGCTAACCGCAATGAATGAATCCGAGGCCAGGACCAGGGCGGAAAACGAAGTCAGTCAGGTGTACAAGGTCGGCAAGGCCTTCCGTTTTGCGGTGCATGATCGCGCCAGCGATCGCTGGGTGGAATCGCCGTTCAGCCCCACCGAGGAGCAAGCCAGGCAACTGCGCGCCGAGGCCTGTGCTCGCCTCGCCGAAGAATTCATGCGCGCCTGATGACATCAATCTCCTTTGACGCCCCTGTGCTTGCGCGACGATAATCCGCGTAACCATTCCGTCTGGCCCTGCCCACGTCCCGATGCGTGAAGTCAAACCGCTCAGCTTCATCTACGAAATTCCGGACAGCCTCGCGGACGACGTTTGCCGCGATATGATCCGCCGTTTCGAGGCGAACCGGGACCAGCAGTACGCCGGTCGCATCGGCCAGGCCGGCAAGGAAGAAACGTCCATCAAGAAGACCACCGATCTGCGCATCAGCGGCCGGCAGGACTGGAAGGATATTGACGCCATTCTCATGCAGTCGCTCAGCAAGCATTTCAGCAGCATCGCCCAGCAATTTCCGTTCTTCGCCGCGAATCGCTTCAAGGACCTGGGCTACAACCTGCAACGTTACCAGGAGGGTGAGTATTACCATTGGCATGTGGATGGCGGTCCGGGCGATTTCAGCCAGCGCCAACTGGTGGCGATCTGGTACCTGAACGATGTTCCCGGACCGGGCGGGGAAACCGAATTTCCCTTGCAGGAAATCCTGGTCAAGCCGGAAGCCGGCAAGCTGGTGCTGTTCCCGCCATTCTGGACACATCCGCATCGCGCCGTGACCGTCGAACGAGGCACCAAGTACATCGCCACCACCTGGATCTGCTTCGCGTGATGCCGCGCGCGAACTTACCTGACTCATGTTCGCGCTAACCACGCTCACGATCGTCTGCATCGTCACCTACACATTTGAAATCGTGTTTGGTCTGGCCGGCACGGTGATCCTGCTTACGGTGCTGACCTGGCTGTACGATGCCAAGACCCTGGTCATCTACTCGGTGCTGCCACAGATTCTCGTGGCCGGCATCGGACTGGTGCGCTCGCCGCGCACCGTACGCCTCGATGTACTGGCCGGCATGCTGGGTTTTGCCGGGATCGGCGCGGTAGCCGGTCTGTATCTCTTTTACCAATTTCCGTTGTCGCTGTTCCAGATGCTGCTGGCCGCCACCATCACCCTGTTCGGTGTCTATCTGGTCGTCACGCCGAATCGATTCCGGCTCACGCCCCTGCTGGCGCGATCGCTGGATACCTTGGCCGGCTTTTCCGCCGCGTTGTTCGGCATCAGCGGGCCGGTGACCATGACCCGGCTCATGGCCACGTTTTCCGACAAGACGATCGTCCGCAATTACGCGCTGGCATTTTTCCTGTCTCTCAATCTGTTCCGCGTCGGTGGCTATCTGCTCAATGGCACATTCACCCGGCCGATACTGGAAATGATGCTGGTTTCCGGCCCATTTATCGCCGTGGCGCTGTGGCACAGCAACCAGCTGCATTTTCACGTGAATGAAAAGCTGTTTCGCCGCGTGGTCGCCTGGGTGGTCCTGTTCGGCGGCGTGTCGCTGTTCTTCCGCTGAGAGCAGAGATATTACGGGACGAGGATGAGCATCAGATATAATGACCGCCATCGACGCAAACTCAGCATAAGACGAGGCGCCCTGTGTTGCTCCGCATACCTTCAGTGCTTGACCGCAGTGAACTGGACGTCGTACGACGCATGCTGGCTGGCGCCCCGTTCGTGGACGGCAAGCTGTCCGCCGGCCAGGTGGCCAAACGCGTCAAGCAGAATCAAGAAGTAGACCGACACGCGCTTGAACTCGAGCAGCTCAACAATCTGGTCATGGGCAAACTCGTGCAGCACCCGGTCTACCGCAACGGCGCCCTGCCACTGCGTGTTGCCGCACCGTACTACGCGCGCTACACGCCTGGCATGCAATACGGTGATCACGTGGATGATCCGATCATGGGCATGGATGGCCAGCTTTATCGCTCGGATCTTGCCATCACCGTTTTCCTGAATGACCCGGCGTCCTATGATGGTGGCGAACTCGTGATCAACACGCCATTCGGTGAACAGCTGGTCAAGCTCCCGGCAGGAGATGCCGTGATGTATCCGGCCTCCAGCCTGCATCGCGTGGCCGAAGTAACCCACGGCGAGCGCCTGGTGGCCGTCACCTGGTTGCAAAGCCTGGTGCGTGACCCGGCGCAGCGCGAACTCCTGCACGAACTCAACAGCGTGCGCGAACGCATGCTGGCCAACACACCGGAGACCGAGGATGCGAAGCTGATCAACAAGACCTATGTCAACCTGGTGCGCATGTGGGGCGACATATAACGCCGCAGTCATGGAGCATGGTTATGAAAAAAGAAACCGATAAAACCAACGCAGACTGGCGCGCACAGCTGACACCGGAGCAATACCGCATCGCGCGCGAGAAAGGTACGGAACGTGCTTTCACCGGGGAGTATCACGATTGCCACGAAACCGGTGTTTATCGTTGCGTCTGCTGCGGGACCGAACTCTTTGATTCGGACAGCAAATATGATTCCGGCAGCGGCTGGCCGAGCTTCTATCAGCCCCTGAAGCCCGACAACATCGGTGAGGAAAGCGACACCCAGCACGGCATGCGGCGCACTGAAGTGCTCTGCAAGCAGTGCGGCGCGCACCTCGGCCACGTGTTTCCCGATGGCCCGCAGCCTACCGGGTTGCGCTACTGCATCAACTCCGCATCGCTCAAGCTGGAGAAGAAATAATCGGCTGCGGTAGGCCGAACATCTGTCCGACATGTCGCCCTGAAGGGCGGCCTACCGTTTCTGTTAGGAATCGGCCGGATCGCTCAGTCGCCGCGTTGCGGTGACGCGAATTGTTTCAAAAGAATTGCGCAGATTGCGCACGACCTTGTCGGATGAGAACTTTTCCACATCTTCCAGCCGATGCTGCTTGTCGAGCGTGGACAGAATGAGCTCGAGACGTACGACATTGGGAAAGTAATGTTGCGCGAGCTTTGCGAGACCATCCGGCTGGGACGGTGTCACGCGCGGCAGCGTAAAGGCCAGAGTTGTGGCGCGCTCAATGTGCACGCTGGAAAAGACCGGCCAGAGCAGCGTCTGCACGTCGCGTTTCACGCGCTTGCGAATCAAAGCGGCCAGCGCCTTCACAGCAGTTAGCCATTCAGGCGGCAAGCCGGCATGTCCTTCGAAATAATCGAGTGCCGGGTAATAACCATGCTGTTCATTCCGGACAATACTGTCTACGCGTTCTGCGAGTGTGCGACCGATATTTTTCTCCGCCTCATTCATGAGGGCGTCGAGCCGCTCCGGCGGCATCTCAACCTGCAGGGTGAGCGCTATGGGCACAATGCCGAGCGTACGTGAATTACCCATGCGGCGCGCTTTGCAGTATCGCAAGTTGAGCCAGCACCGGCCTGATAATCGGTTCGATCTTGCGACGCATCAGCGTACCGGCGGCGCTGCTATGGGCAAATACCGGTGTCACGATTTCTTCATCCATGTGGGCCAGCGCCTGCAAGGCCAGCAATTGTGGGCGCAATGCTGGAACCACCGACAACAGTTCTTGGGCAGCACTCCACGTCTCCAGTCTGGCAGCGGCATCTTCCAGGATTAGCGCAACGTCTTGCGTCGGTTTGTCGCTGGCTCGTACGGAGAGAAAGTAGCGGCTCAGGGCATTGAGCACCGCCGTCACTGCTTCCTGACTGGACAGCTTGTGCAGCACCTGCTCGCAAATGGCAGCAAAGGTCTGACCCGGGCTGTCCAGCGTGCGCAGGAGCAGCAACGCAAACCGATTGTTACCGGTCGCAAACCTGGTCAGCACCGGGCGCAGCCGTTCGAGGTCGGCGTGCGCCGGCACAGGCTGCGGCAGACTGTCCGGTTCGGCCTCCAGAAAACCGATGCGATACACATTTTGCGCAGCGCCCTTCTCCCACAGACGCTGGCGCACGTCTGGCTCGATCAGTCCGGGTTGCAGAACGAGCCGCACCGTGTCGATGATGATGCGCGGCTCGCTCTCGAACGGCAGGTGTTCGATGAGATAGTCGGCCAGGGCCCGGCCCATGCCGCTCTGCACCACGCAATCGCGCGCCAGCATGCGGCGGGCATTTTCAGAAGTTGAATCGACCCACCAGGCACGACGCGCGAGTTCTTCCGTGAGTCCAGGCGCGCACACCACGGCGGTGATGGCCTCTGGCTCGCCGAGCATCAACAGCTTGGCGAGATTCGCATCGCGTGCCTGACCCATGCGCGTCCAGCGGTTGAGATGGACCGGATAACCACTCGGCGATCCGAGTGCGCAGGAAGACAGGAACTCACGCACCGCGCGCAGATACTGGTCGCTGCGTCCGGTTGGATTGAGCTGCACCCTGGCCTCGCCACGTGCCGATAGCCCGAACACCGTCAACGTACGCTCCTCGATGCGAATCGCCTCGACGTTGTTGACGAGCACGTTCAGGCGCAACGTGTCTTCGCTGGAGAGCTCAAGCATTTGTTAAACTATCCATGTCTAGTTGAGCTGGACGCGCTGGCCCCACGGCACCGGCGACCGACCCTTCACCAGCCACAACACCGGGAACGCCGGCTCTTGCGCAGGAAACTCGCCCTGGGCATCGGTAAAATAGACGAGCAGGTCGGGCTGGCGATCCTGGCGCTCGGCCCAGGTAAACGGCGGCAGAAAACTGGTGCCACCTCCACCCTGGAAGGTGCGCGGCAGTTTGAGTTCCTCCCAGGCCTCGATCTGCCAGGGACCATCCGCGGCCAGTTGCGTGTCGCAGCTGTGCAGTGTGATGCGCGCCTGCATCTGACCCTTGATGGCATTCACCTCGGCCAGAAACTCGCTGAGCTCGGCTTCGGTGACCGAGCCGCTCGTGTCCAGCACCACCGTGAGTTCCAGGTGATAACTGCGCAGGCTCGGCAGGATAGCGCTGCCCTCGCGCCGCGACGGGCGCATGTAGCTGTAGTCGTCGCGCGCGATGGACGTGAGGTAGCGTGCCAACAACATGCGCCACGGCAGCTGTGGCTGCAGCAGATGATCGACCAGGCGCGCCAGACCGCCACCGAGTTTGCCGGCCTGCATGGCCTGCTGCGCGGCGCCGGCCAGGCGCTGTTGCCACTGCACGGCAAGTGTGTCGCGTTCCGTGGACGACAGCGGTGGCGGCTGCGATGCGCCACCCTGTCCGGAACTCGGCTCCGACTGCGGCAACTGGCCGGCAGAATTCTGCTCGTCGGTACCAGCGCTGGAATCTTCCTCTTGTTGCGGCGGCGGTGGATTCGGATTGTTCTGATGGCCGCGTTGCCCACCTTCGGCATCATCGTAGGCGTGCTGATCGAGGGTTTCATCGTCGGTGTCGTCCTTGATATACGGATAGATTTCTTCCGCGGTCATGTCCTTGAACTCGTCCAGCAACAACGTGCCGGGCGGTGGCCGCAGGCCGTCCTCGACCAGGAGCGGATTGATGGCATGGTCGCAGGCAACGTCCCAGCGGTGCTTCACGCGATGCTGACGCCGGGCAAAATGCGCGAGCGCGCAGTGCAGCGCCTCGTGTGCCAGCATGAACTGCACATGATCGAGACTTAGGACTTCAATGAATTCGCGGTTGTAGTAAAACGTACGCGCATCGGTAGCGGTGGTGTGGCACCAGTTGGGATTGGCCTCGACCATCGGCAGGCGCAGCACCAGTGCGCCGAGGAACGGCTTGTCGAGAATCAGGCGCGTACGCGCCGCGCTCAGCTTGGTTGCAATCGGGTCCTCGGCCATGGACCACTCCTCGCTACATGTCGAACAGCATCACATCCGCAATCGACTTCGCCCACGACGCGAACTGCGGCACCTCGAACAGGCCGGCGCCGATGGCGCGATGCATGTCGGACACCAGCATCACGCCCATCTCGCGTTGCGGGAAGCGGCGCGCGTAATCGAGGATGCGACCGTAGGCTTCGTTGGCATTGCCGCTGACCTTGGCGCGAATGGCGCTGCCGACCAGGGCCGCGGCCACGGCGTACTGCAGGTCGATTTCTTTCGGCACCGGCACTTCTTCACCGCGCAGAATGGCGTCGATGTCCGGCAAATTGTCGAGGTTGTCGACGAACGCCTTGAGCTCGATGCCGGCGGCCGGACCCACGCAGGCCTGCAGCGCCGGTAGCAGCAGATGCGGGTTGTCACCGAACTTCTGCAAGGCACGGTGCGCAAACTCCCAGGAGCGCGGGCTCGGGAATGCCACCGGGTTGTGCGCAGGATCGAAATCGAACAGCAGATCGGGACGGAAGCGCAGAAACGCAATCAGGCGTTCATCCAATTTATTCGCGTAAGCCCATGCCACCCAGTCGTCGAGATGCGCCTCGACCGTGAAGTGCGAGAAACGATTGGCCAGCGGCGCGGGCATGCTGTAAGTGACGCCGCGATCGCCCTGGCGGTTGCCGGCGGCGAAAATTGCCCAACCGTCCGGTACGCGATACTCGCCGAGGCGTCGGTCGAGAATCAGCTGGTAGGCGGCGGCCGACACTGTGGGCGCGGCCGAGGTGATTTCGTCGAGAAACAGAATGCCGGTGGCGCCGTGGCGTTTCACATCCGGCAACAGTGCCGGCACCGCCCACTCCACGATATCGCCCTGGCGGAATGGGATACCGCGCAGGTCGGAGGGCTCCATCTGTGACAAACGGACGTCGATCACGGCCGTGGCATGTTTGGCAGCAACCTGCGCCACCATTTGCGATTTGCCGACACCCGGCGGCCCCCACAGCATGACCGGCGTGTGCTGCCGGTCGCGGGCGCTCAGGAATTCACGTTCAAGAATGACCAGAAGTTCGGCGGGACGCATAGGCTCTCACGATCATGGCAATAATCCTGCGCCACAAGAGAATCTCGGTGGTGCAGTGAAAATTATAATGACTTTCGGAGAGGAAATCCTGAGTAATCAGTCGTCGTGCGCCACCGGGTGCGCCGGATCGCGGATCCATTCGCTCCAGCTGCCGGCGTAAAGCTTGGCCCCGTACAAACCGGCGTGTTCCATGGCCAGAATGTTATGGCAGGCAGTAACGCCGGAACCGCACATCTGGATCACCTGCTCGGGCGGCACACGCACCATGAGGCCATCATACAATTCGCGCAGCTCTTGCACGGATGAAAACCGTCCGCTCAGGTGCAGGTTGTCTTCAAAGGGAAAATTGATGGCACCGGGAATATGACCGGCAACCGGATCGAGCATCTCGACTTCTCCGTTGAAACGTTCTTCGGCGCGCGCATCCATCACCAGCCAGTCGCCCTGCTTCACCGCCCTGGCCACAGTCCTGGCATCCACCCACATGTGGTTGCGTACCCGCGGGGTAAACAGCGCCGGTGTAACGACCGGAAGCTCCCTGGTCACAGGCCGTCCCTCGCGCGTCCAGCGCGGCAAGCCACCATCCAGCAACGCGACGGCGTCGTGTCCTAGCCAGCGCAGCAGCCACCACAGGCGCGAGGCCATGGCGCCGAAGCTGTCGTCGTAGGCAATTACCTGCTTGCTGTTGTCGATGCCCCACTCGCCCAGCTTCGCCGCCAGCTTGTGCGGATCGGGCAAGGGGTGACGGCCGCTCTGCGGCGTGATCGGCGCGGACAGATCGTCATTGAGATGTGCATAACGCGCACGATCGATGTGACCGATCTCGTACGCACGCCGCCCGGCACCGGGATCGGACAGCGCAAAGCGGCAGTCCACCACCACCCACTGCGGGTCGTGGATGTGTAGGGCCAGCGTGTGACAATCGATGAGCGTGCGATACATACCACCTCGACCCGTTGCCGTGAAAAAAAACGGCCGCCAACTCTCGCCAGCGGCCGTCTTTAATTCATCACTTAAACCTCAAAACTAAACACTGTCTTTCAATATCCGCCCTTGCGGCGCGATTCCGGCAGGCCGGCGATGCGGCCACCCTGCTTGCTTGGATCCTTCGGGAACAGATCGTAGACATCCTTCTGGATGACATCCGTGCCCCACTTGTCCGCCATCGCCTTGACAATGTTGCGAGTGTTGGGCTGGTTGCCGCTGTTGTTGATGAACTCATCGCGCAGGAATTCGATCAGGTCCCAGTGTTTCTGGGTGAGCGTAATGCCTTCCAGCTTGGCCATGTGTTCGGCCAGCTCCTTGCTCCAGTCTTCCACATTCACCAGAAAGCCGGTGGCGTTGGTTTCGATAGTCTTGCCGTTGAACTCGATACTCATGTTTCCTCCCTTTCAGGAAAAGTTGCCAGAAATAATAAATTCGGTCCGCGCGAAAACGCGCATGATACAAAGCGCGGGCAGCTATTCCAAGGCCTGTTTCAAGTCGCGCATGTCCTTGTGCGGGATAAACAGGCCGCAGCCCAGGCGGCGCAGCGGCCCAAGGCCACGCTGTTGCAAGGTGACAGACTCTTGCTGGTTCAGCTCGGTGAGCATCAGACTGCGGGTATGTACTGGCTGGTCGGGCGTTGCAATGATCTTTTCCATACCACAGAGCATTTTTTTCGGACGCACACCAAACGCCTCCATCTCGCGCAGCGCTGCCTGCAAAAAAGCGGTCTCATCCAGACCATCCACGCTTACCACATAACGCGAAAATATGGTCGTGATAGGACTGAGCGGCCGCAGGCTCGACTGTCCCACACGCAACGCGTGTCCGGCAACATCCAGCTGCCGGCCAACCAGCGTCTGTGCCGCTTCAATGCGTCCGCGCGGTGCCCGCAGCACGAGTTTGGTGCGGCGTGACAGGCACAGCAGGTCACTGGCATTCTCCGGGCGCATCCAGCCGTTTCCGGAATCCGCGACATGAATGGGGTGCACGCCGGCGGTGGATTCTTCTGCAACCCAGGGCAATACCGCACACACGGCCTGCGACAGGAGCCAGGCGTGATCCACGGGCAAGGCGCGGCATTCAATCTGGTAGACGATATCCACGACATCGTCCGGGACGGCGCGCACTTCTTCCTGGGACTCCTGCCAGAACATGATCAGTTCACCGGCAGCCGTTCGCGCAGCGCATCGCGGTCGAACCACCACTCGTCCTGCACCAGCACATCCACGACATTGCGCAGGCGCGGCAGAAACAGCTGCGGGTCATGCAGCTCCAGTTTTTTTACCCAGTAGTCGTAAGCCTCCTGGCTTTGCACCTGGCTGTGACGGCGCGCCACGGTGCCGAGCAGGTTGTTGGTGTAGAACACGAGGTCTTCGCGCTGCTTGCCCTCGGTGCGCAGATCGGCAATGTAATGAGCGGTAACGGCTGCGACCGCCGCACCATCTGAATCGTCCGGCGTTTCCTCCACCACATGCTCCAGCATCGCGACGGTCAACTCCGGATCAATCGGGAAGGTCACGGCCAGCCAGATACCCTGGCCAAGTGCAGCCAGCGAGCCAGGCCGGTCTGCGGTATACAGCACATCGCAGGCATCGACTACGCCCTGCCAGTTTTCCCGAACGAGGTGGATATCGAATGCAGGGCGCGCGGCTTCCCAGGACTCGTCCATCTTTTCCAGGCGAATCAGCAACCGGCCTTCTTCCAGCAGCAGGTCCGCATAGGCGCTCGAACGACGATCCTGGACTTCGGCACGATGCTGGCGCAATTCAGTGAGGCGCGCCTCCAGCAGGTAGGCGGATTCTTTCATGTCCTCACCGCTGTCGGCATCGCGCATGTGATCTTCTTTAAGGTATTTCATATTGCGTGTGGCTCCCGCATCGAGACGACGCGTGTTCTAAGGCTCAATATTGCGAGCGGGTGATGGAATGAATGCCGACAAAGGCGCCTTCGAGGCGATCTTCCCAGTTTGGCGGTGTGTCCGGATAGGGTGGCTTCACATCAATTTTGAAATGCAGCTCGCCGGTTTCCCGCGCGCGCCGGGTAATTGTTTCCAGCAGCTGTTCGAAGTTCTCGAGCTGCGGATGCTGGATCAGGACTTCACTCAGATAAAGCATGGATCAGACTGCTCCGGATGTTTCATTCAATTCTGTGCCGCGGATGCGGTCGAAATAGCGCGCCCGGTATATCAGCCGGGTAATGCCTTTGTCCACTTCATCCGCAAACTCCGTGCGGTTATGCAGTACGTTGTTGCACAACAGCCCTTCACCTGCGGCGAGACGATACTGAAAGACATACGGTGAACCGCCCGCGAGCAACTGCTCCAAGGCTTTGACGGCGCGCTGCGTCACCGCATCTTGCTTCCATTCAACGCTGCGGGTGCGCGCCGTATAGCGCATATGGAGGTTGCCAGTCGCTGAATCAATACTGAACACCGGCCCAGTCTGCGCGGGACGGCTTTCGCTGCCCCCTTCGGTATTCGCCGGAATGGTCATGGCATCCGGTGCCATGAGTGCACGAATGAATTCCGGATTTTCATCCCGCATCGTCAGATAAGCGATTTCCGGATCCAGCAGCGCGTTCTCGCCGCCGTGCGCGGCCGGCGACACGCAATGCAGCACGAAGGCGCGCACGCGCCGCTCCGGTGGGTTGTAGTACCCATCGGTGTGCCACAGCAGCCTTCGATTCGAGTAAGGAATATAGCCGCGACCAGATTTCTCCGGCATCACTTGCAGCGAAGTCACGGCGTCCTCGTCGGCCAGCAGGTTACTGTCGAGCCGCGCGAGGCCAAACTGTTCGCCGAGACGACGCGGAATCTGTTTGTCCTCCAGCCCGCCCAGATGACTCGTGTAAATCGCCATGTTGGTTTTACGGTTCAGCTGCAACAACCGATGCAGCTCCGTAGCCGTTAAAGCGCGCGGATCATTCACTGCAACTCGCAGTGCCGCGGCGCTCACGGGGTAATCCTGTAACTTGGCCACGCGCCATTTTGCGTAGGCATCAGTACTCGCAAGCGTAAAAGGGCTGTTGAGAGCGGACATTTCTAATCTGGTCGTCAATATGTGAGACTCCGGAATGATTCGCCCGCCGGAGTCTGTGTGGATGTGGGAATTGTGCGGTTTCGCAGAGGTCGAGCCTCGATATCTTAGGCCCCCAGTGTACAAATAGCTGCGATGGTAGCGACGATCGACGGCGCGACTCTGCTGAAAAGATCGGATTGTTATATCAATAAATAGAATTAAATATATAATATATATTATTGTTATATATAACAAATATATGTCTACTATTAGTCTCGTAATCCAATAACAGGTGTTGCGGCCTATCTCTTTAGGGGTATATCCTGTGCGCCCGCCCCCTCCCGAATGAAAGATTTTATTGATGCATAAGGGATGACTAGTATCTGCCCCGCATCAGAACAGGGATGCACGAGGTGGGCGAGCGGTCTGTCTTCCGGTCCGAAATTCTGAATCAACGCTGACAGGCCATGATGTAATCCTGCCTTTAAGAGTTTTAAAGAACAGTAAAAAAGATTTTCTAACGGTGTCTTCCGCGCCAAACGTGGCGGAAGGCACTCTGATCCATCCTTGGTTGCGCACAGGAGGTCGTTTCAATGGCTCAAACACCGAAGAACCCGGAAAAGCATTCCACCTATTTGCCGCTGGACAAAAAAAAGTCCACCAAGGCGTTCCACAAAACCCCGATGCTAGACCAGCTCGAAGCCGGCCCGTGGCCGAGCTTTGTCACCGGCCTCAAGCGCCTGGCGCTCGAAAACAACATGATGGTCGATCTGCTCGGCCAGCTTGAGCACTCCTACAAGACCCGCCTCGGCTACTGGAAAGGCGGCACGGTGTCGGTGTTCGGCTACGGCGGCGGCATCATCCCGCGCTTCTCGGAAGTCGCGAGCATGTTCCCCGAGTCAAAAGAATTCCACACTCTGCGCGTGCAGCCGCCGGCCGGCAATCACTACACCACCGACATGCTGCGCAAGCTGTCGACCTCGTGGGACAAGTACGGTTCCGGCCTGATCGCCTTCCACGGCCAGACTGGCAACATCATGTTCATCGGCACCACCTCCGAGAAGACCCAGCACTTCTTCGATGAAATCAACGAATACGGTTGGGATCTCGGCGGCGCCGGCCCGTGCGTGCGCACCGGCATGTCGTGCGTCGGCGCGGCGCGCTGCGAACAGTCCTGCGCCAACGAGCAGAAGATTCATCGCCTGCTGGTGAATGACTTCCTCGATGATATGCATCGCCCCGCCCTGCCGTACAAGTTCAAGTTCAAGGTCTCGGGCTGCCCGAATGACTGCATGAACTCGATCCAGCGCGCCGACATGGCCGTGATCGGCACCTGGCGCGACGACATGAAGGTCGACCAGAAAGAAGTGAAGACCTTCGTGAAAGGCAAGGGCCGCAAGTACGTTATCGACAATGTCATCAACCGCTGCCCGACCAAGGCCCTGTCGCTGAACGACGACGACAGCCTGGCCGTGGACAACCGCAACTGCGTGCGTTGCATGCATTGCATCAACGTGATGACCAAGGCGCTCTCTCCGGGCGACGACAAGGGCGTCACCATCCTCATCGGCGGCAAGCGCACCCTCAAGATCGGCGACACCATGGGCACCGTGGTCGTCCCGTTCAAGAAGCTCGAAACCAACGAAGACTACGAGTGGATCAAGGAACTCGCGCACACCATCATCGACTTCTGGGCTGAGAACGGCCTGGAGCACGAGCGTTGCGGCGAGATGATCGAGCGCATCGGCCTGGTCAATTTCCTCGAAGGCATCGGCATCGAGGTCGATCCGAACATGATCACCCACCCGCGCACCGGCTCTTACCTGCGCATGGACGAGTGGGATCAGGAAGCGGCGAAGTGGAATGATCGCAAGCAGGCCGGCTAAGGCGGCTTGAATGGGATCCGCCCTGCGGGGCGGATTCTCGGATCTCGATATCGACTGAACATTTGAAGTTTATTGGAGACAACAATGGCTGACATGCGTCCCCCGATTGAATCCGGCTGCCCGGACCCGTTCCAGTACATGCACCCGCTGATGGTCAAGAACTTCGGCAACTGGAAGTATCATGACCGTCCGCGCCCCGGCGTGCTGCACCATGTGGCCCACTCTGGTGACGAAATCTGGACGGTGCGCGTCGGCACCCAGCGCCAGCTCGGTCCGTACGAGCTGAACCTAATCTGCGACATCATCGACAAGTTCGGCGAAGGCTTTGTGCGCTTCACCATCCGCTCCAACCTGGAGATCATGGTCTCCAAGAAGGAGAAGGTCGACCCGCTCATCAACGCTTTTGTGGAAGCTGGCTACCCAGTCGGCGGCACCGGTCCTTCGGTGACCATGATTTCCCATACCCAGGGCTGGTTGCACTGCGATATCCCAGGTACCGACGCCTCGGGCGTGGTCAAGGCGCTGATGGACGACCTGCACGAAGAATTCGTGAAGGAAGACATGCCGAACCGCGTGCACATCACCACCTCCTGCTGCCAGATCAACTGCGGTGGTCAGGGCGATATCGCCATCAACATCCAGCACACCAAGCCGCCCAAGATCAACCACGACCTGGTGGCCAATGTCTGCGAACGTCCGTCGGTGGTAGCACGCTGCCCGGTGGCGGCCATTCGTCCGGCGATGGTGAACGGCAAGCCGTCACTGGAAGTGGATGAAAAGAAGTGCATCTGCTGCGGCGCCTGCTTCCCGCCCTGCCCGCCCATGCAGATCAACGATCCGGATCACTCCAAGCTCGCCATCTGGGTCGGTGGCAAGAACTCCAACGCCCGTTCCAAACCGATGTTCCACAAGCTCGTGGCCGCCGGCATCCCGAACAACCCGCCGCGCTGGCCGGAAGTGAATACCATCGTGAAGAAAATCCTGCGCGTCTACAAGCAGGATGCCAAGGACTGGGAGCGCGTGGGTGACTGGGTGGAGCGCATCGGCTGGCCGCGCTTCTTCGAGCTCACCGAACTGCCGTTCACCAAGTTCCACATCGACAACTGGCGTGGTGCGCGTGCCACCTTGAATGCCTCGACGCATATCCGTTTCTAAGTCTTGATCCGGATCGGCAACAGGCGTTATAAAGGCACACATTCAATCGGCCTATTTGAAGAGGACGCGACATCATGAAGTTCGGCATTCTGGTGAATGAAGGCCCGTATACACATCAGGCCTCGGACACTGCATATCAGTTCGCCAAGGCCGCCCTGGAGAAAGGACACAAGATTCATCGTGTCTTCTTCTACCACGACGGTGTGAACAACTCGACCCGGCTCACTGAGCCACCGCAGGACGACCGCAACATCGTGCAACGCTGGCAGAAGCTGGCAGCCGACCACAAGGTTGATCTGGTGGTGTGCGTAGCGGCGGCCCTGCGCCGCGGCATCAAGGACGAGAACCTCGCGGAGGGCTTTCGCATTTCCGGCA
>Ga0315270_10000043_pt1 | contig 63893 bp, 63 predicted proteins | sample C1_bottom_MG_FD_204932 | JGI IMG/M metagenome (GOLD analysis project Ga0315270, IMG submission 204932) | Sediment microbial communities from Yellowstone Lake, YNP, Wyoming, USA - C1_bottom | ecosystem: Environmental > Aquatic > Freshwater > Lake > Sediment | place: USA: Wyoming | collected... | reverse complement strand
GACACCAGCATCGGCAATGCCGCATGGAACGATCCGGTCATACCAAGTCAGGTCGGGGTTAGCGTTGATCGCAAAGCCGTGGGTGGTGACGCCTTGGGCAACGCGCACGCCGATCGCCGCGATCTTTCGCTCCGGTTTGTTCTCTGTCGCAGGGAGCCAGACACCTGAGCGGCCACAGATCTTTATAGTCTCGACGCCAAGTTCTGCGCAGACGCCGATCAAAATGTCTTCGAGCTTTCGCACGTAACTAACTACGTTCATCGGGTCCGGCAATTTAATGATTGGGTAGCCCACGAGTTGGCCTGGGCCATGCCAAGTGATTTTGCCGCCACGATTTACATCAATTACCGGGGTGCCATCAAAGGGACGCTCGTGTAGTTCGGTTCGTCGGCCAGCGGTGAAAACTGGTGGGTGCTCAAGCAATAGGACGGTGCCTGGGTTCGTTCCGGCGGTGACCTCGTCGGCTAGGCGCTGTTGCTCGGCCAAGGCGGTGGGGTAGTCGACGGTGCCAGCTCTAATGATCTGGAGGGTGGAAGTGCTGATTGCCGTCACATCCGTAAGCCTAAGGTATTTGAGGCAAGCCGCCGCTCGGGGTGAGGCAAGCCGCCGCTCGGGGTGAGGCAAGCCGCCGCTCGGGGTGAGGCAAGCCGCCGCTCGGGGTGAGGCAAGCCAGTGGAGTCAGTTCCTTGGGGGAGCGTAACATATATGGTACGGTTGTGTCATGAAGCACCAGAAGGGAAAATCGTTCGTAGCGGATGACCAGAGCATATTTTGGGATGACCTTACGAATGACTTGAAGGATCCTGAGTTTCTTCGTGATTACATTGTTGAATCGATTCGAATCTCGACAATTGATGAAATTTTGGGACGGCTAGATGAGGTTCGTGAAGAGAACCGGCTAAGTAAAGCGGACTTAGCGCGGGCAATCGGTGCGGAGCCAGCTGTGGTTCGGCGACTTTTCGCAAGTGCACACGTCAATCCGACTCTTGGAACTCTGGCAGAGGTGGCAGCAACCTTGGGTCTACGAATTTCGCTTGAACCATTCAACTCAACTGAACGCGCACAGGTGACCGAGAGCCTGCTGTCGGGACGTACTTCAAATTCCAAGGCGTTGGTTAACCAATTGTCCAAGATGCGCCGATCCAAAAGACTTCGCGTCGCTTAGACAGGGCGGGTTCAACCGGCTACGTGTTGGTATCAAGCGATGGAACGAGGATTGCGGGCCAGATATTCATCCCCAAGATTTTTAACAGAGAAGTAATCGGCTGGGCTGAGTTCAGTTCTAAAAGGTTTATCACGACCAGCGATTACGACTAAAAGCGGTCTTGTTCGGCCTTGGGCTTCATAGTCGAGTCGGCAGAAGAGTCGATAGTGATGTCGTTTGGGTCCGTCTACTCGAACCTCAAACCAACCTTTCATATCGCCTCGCATAGCTTCCCAATAGCCGCCGCCTGAGAATCGTTTCGGCGGAGCTTCGGCGACTGCAATGAGCACTCTTCGCATTGTCGCTCTCACCTTGGTTGGACAGGCGTTCAGAAACTCTCGACCTGGTATCGACTCCGTGGCATCGTCATTCTTGTGGCGCTTGAAATATTTAATTTCATGTGTGTCGTCTGAGTTCGGCCCAATCTTTACTCGTGAAATCGCTAGATGCGGATTGAGTTTCGGTGCAGCGGGAAGTTTGGAGCGTCGACTGGAACCCATAATTGGAAAGGTTAGATAGAACGATGAATAGTCCAGATTAGATATTCACAACCGAGCGATTTTGAATCGGAAAGTATGAGGCAAGCCGCCGCTGGGGGTGAGGCAAGCCGCCGCTCGGCGGTTCGTTGGCCGATTTTCAAGGTGAAGGACTCCGGCTCATTACCTAGGATGGCTAAATGCGCGCTCGTAAATGGACCATTCCCGCTCTGCTCGTCGTTATCTGGCTCATCGTTGGTGGTGCGGCTGGGCCTTATGCCGGGAAACTTAACGAAGTCATTAAGAATGACAATGCTGCGTTCCTGCCCAAGAACTCAGAGGCGACCCTGGCGCTAAGCGCCCAGCAGAAGTTGGTCGGCCAGAAGCAGCCCCTTTTCGGCACCCTGGTTTTTGAAAAGAAGAGCCGACTGAATGTCCCAGAGATCGCCATGATCAACGGCTTCATCTCGACTGTGCCAAACATTAAATTGGCTGACGGTTCCAAAGTCTCTGACTATCTGGTGCCAGCCCCGCTTTTCGGACAGGTCTCGGCCGACGGCAAAGCGATCTCAGCAATCATTCTTTTTGATGATGCCAAAGCTGGAATGCAAATGGATGGTGGCAAGAGTCCCGTCGCAGAAGGTGTGAAAGAGATTCGTGCGGCGATGAAGCAGGCCCAACTCGATGGACACGTGGGCGGATTTGCTGGGGTGCTTGGTGATCTGATCGCCGTATTCCAAACCATCAATGGCACTTTGCTCTATGCAACGGTGATTGTGGTTTCCTTCATTCTTATCCTGGTTTACCGTTCGCCATTTTTATGGGCGATTCCTTTGTTGGTCGTAGGCATGGGCGACGCGCTCGCACAAGCAGTCGTTTATGCGATGGCCAAAAACAATCTGATTGATTTGAATGGTCAGGCTCAAGGGATTTTGCTCATCTTGGTCTTTGGTGTTGGCACCGACTATTCGTTGTTATTGGTTTCGCGTTACCGCGAAGAACTCCGTAATTTTGAGAGCAAATATGACGCGATGCGGGTAACGCTTCGAGCGGTCATCGAGCCGATTGCCGCTTCGGCAGCGACTGTTGCCGTCGGCCTGCTCTGTTTGTCGTTCTCGGTTCTTTCTTCGAATAAATCAACAGGTCCAGTCTGTGCCGCTGGTGTGGTGTGCGTATTTATTTCGGTAATGACGTTGCTGCCGGCGTTGCTGTTGTTGTTCGGTCGCCGACTCTTCTGGCCTAGAAAGCCTGATTTGGGCACTGCCCATCCAGAAGAGCAGGGGATTTGGGGTCGGGTTTCCCGAGGAGTTGGGCAGCATCCTCGTCGGGCCTGGGCTATCGGAACAGCGTTGCTCTTAGTTCTTTGTTCCTTTGTTTTCACACTTAAAGCTAGTGGCCTTTCAAGTGGTTTCACCCAACGCACCGATGCGGTCATCGCCAACGAGGTACTTGCTAGACACTTTCCGGCCGGTGAAGGCACTCCGGTTAACATCATTGCGCCCGCATCCAAGATCGATCAGGTTATTCAAGTAATTAAGGGTGTGCCTGGAGTCGCGCAAGTTTCGGTTTACACCGGCGTTCGAGGCGCAGCGCCTTCCGATCTGGCATCTACAGCAAAAATTGTCGACGGTGTTGGTGAAGTCGATGCAGTGCTTAACGCAGATGCGATGAGCAAGTCAGCTGGGAAAACGATTTTGCAATTACGTGCCGTGCTTCACGCGCAAGTGGGTAAGGATGTTTTGGTCGGTGGCCTAACCGCGATCAATGTTGATACCCAAGCGGCATCACATCGCGATCGCAATGTCATCATTCCAATCGTCTTGATTGTGATTTTGATGATTCTGATGCTTCTACTTCGTTCGGTGGTTGCCCCTGTTTTGCTAATCGCCTCGGTGGTGGCTTCATTCGTCGCAACTCTTGGCGTTAGCGCGTTGGTCTTCAATCACGTCTTCCACTTCGAGGGCGCAGACACGGCGTTCCCGCTCTTTACTTTCACTTTTCTTGTTGCACTCGGGGTTGATTACAACATCTTCTTGATGACGAGAGTGCGCGAAGAGAGCAAGCGAATTGGAACCAGGGCTGGCACGTTGAAAGCGCTGACGGTGACCGGAGGAGTGATCACCTCAGCAGGAATCGTGCTGGCAGCCACTTTTGCCGTTCTTGGTGTTTTGCCATTGATCTTCTTGGCTGAAATGGGCTTCACCGTCGGGTTCGGGGTGTTGCTGGACACGATTCTGGTCCGCTCGATCATTGTTCCTGCGCTGGTTTATGACATTGGGCCCAAGGTTTGGTGGCCATCGGCACTCCAGCATGACCCGGCTGTTCTGGACGAAGTCTCGGTCAACTGAGCGAAGCCGCCGCTGGGGGTGAGCGAAGCCGCCGCTCGACGTGAGCAAAACCACAGGTCAAGACCTTATTTCTTTGGCTCAACTACTATCCGTAGGTAGTTAACTACGCTTAGTATCGGGGCATGGAGAGTTTAGAGACCCTGGAAAATTCGGAAGAGCCGAAAAAGTTGCAGGTCGGCATCATCGATTATGGCGTGGCTGGGCGAAGTTTTCATGCCCCATTGCTGAAAGGAACCGGCTTCGAAATTGCCGGAATCGTGGCCAGGACTCCAGAACGACAAGAGCAGGCTCAACGGGAACACCGAGATGCTGACGTCGTCACTAACGTCGACGCGCTTTTAAGAAACGACCTGGATCTGGTCGTTGTGGCCAGCGTTAATCATGCCCACTTTGAAGCGGCAGCAAACGCCATCGGTGCTGGAATCCCGGTCGTGGTTGAGATTCCGATCGGCCGAGACTTGGCAATGGCTAACCGGCTTATTGATTTTGGCGTCGAGAATGATGTTCCAATAGTTCCGTTTTTCCTACGTCGTTGGGAAAGCGAAGCCCTGACTACGGCGCGAGTTATCAAGGGCGGTCGGTTAGGAAAGATACATAGAATCGAATCGCGGTTTGAGCGATGGATGCCAACCAGTCGAGCCGATATGTGGAGACCGAAGTCGGACCGAGATCCTGGCGTCGGTTTACTTCTTGAATTACAAGCGCATCTAATTTCGCAAGCATTAGCGTGGGCAGGACCAGCGAAAGTGGCATATGCGAAACTTCGCCATCTGCGCGGGGGCGTTGATGACGATGTAATGATCGTGTTAGAACACTTAAATGGAATTGAATCTTGGTTAGTGGCCTCTGCCGTTTCTGGTCACGCAGGGCCGCGTATTCAAGTTTTTGGTGACAAAGGCTCGTTGGTAATAGATGGCTACGACCAGCAAGAGGAGATGTTGCTTGATGGGCAGCGGCCATACGACGGATACTGGGCGAACCCTGTTGAAACGTTAGCTCGAATTACCCAAGGCAATCTTTCCGAAGATATAGAACCTGAAGCTGGCGACTATCCGGCGTTTTATCGCGCTTGCTCGACTGCCCTGAGAGGGAAAGGTCTCTGGCCAGTAGCGACCAAAGACGCTCTAGATGTTGCCGAGATTTTGGATCAGGCTCGAGATTTTCTGAACAGTTAAGGCAAGTCGGGTCGTTGACACTTACTATTGCCCGGTGGGCAAGCCAATCGGTTCTGAAGAATCGCAAGATGTTGAACAACCTAAGCGACTCCAGGTTGGCATCATCGGGTATGGATTAGCTGGCTGGGCTTTTCATGCTCCACTGCTTAAGGCCACTGACTTTGAAATTGCCGGCATTGTGGCTCGGGAAGATGAGCGGATCGCTGGAGCCAGGACCGATCACCCCGAAGCTGAGGTGGTGCCACATGTTGATGCGCTACTCAGACTTCATCTCGATCTTGTTGTTGTTGCTAGCGTCAATCATGCTCACTTTGAAGGTGCCGCGAACGTAATCGACGCCGGAGTTCCAATCGTTGTTGAAAATCCCGTTGGTCGCGACTTGGTTATGGTGAATCGCCTGCTTGATTATGGAATGGAAAAGAGAGTTCCGATCACTGCCTATTACCCACATCGCTGGGATAGCGGATTTTTAACGACAGCAAAAGTAATTAAGAGCGCCAAGCTTGGAAAAATACATCGAATCGAATCGCGGCTTGAGCATTGGTTGCCTACGGGAAGACCTGACGCCTGGCGCACTAAGGCAGATCATGAAGCCGGTGTTGGGTTACTTCTTGATTTGCAGACCCACTTAATTTCGCAAGCATTGGCGTGGGCTGGACCGGCCAAAGTTGCATATGCAAGTCTTCGCCATTTGCGTGGTGGGGTCGATGACGATGTGACGATTGTTTTGAAACACCTAAATGGAATTGAATCGTGGTTGGTAACTTCGGCAGTGTCTGGCTATGCCGGTCCGCGTATTCAGGTTTTCGGTAATAAAGGAACTTTGGTCATTGACGAAGACGACGCGCAGGAAGACATGTTGATAGCTGGACAGAAACCATACGAAGGATTTTGGCCGAACCCAGTGGCAACGCCGGCGCGAATAGTGCAAGGCGATGAATCGGAAGATCTTGAACCAGAGGCTGGTGACTATCCCGCCTTTTATCGAGCTTGCGCCGTTGCACTACGTGGTAAAGGGCCTTGGCCAGTGCCAACTAGAGAGATTCTGGACGTGACAGCAATCATCGACCAAGCGCGAGAATTTATCTCTCGCTAGACAGGCGAAGCCGTAATTTCAGATGAGAAGCCGCCTAACATAGGGCGGTGACTAATCCTCGGGTCGGCATCATCGGATACGGCTTAGCCGGTCGAGTCTTTCACGCGCCCATCCTCAAGGGTGTCGGGTTCGATGTAGCCGGGATTGTTTCCCGCGATGCTGAGCGAAGCGCCCAAGCCGGTGTTGATCACCCAGAGGCACAAGTTGTGTCGAAGGTTGAAGAACTACTCGAACTTGAACTCGATCTAGTGGTTGTTGCTAGCGTCAATGATGCGCACTATCAAAATGCGGTTCTTGCAATAGATGCAGGTATTCCTGTTGTGGTTGATAAACCAGTAGGTAGAGATCTGACGGAGACCGTCAAACTTCTTGATTATGCAGCGGATAAGAGTGTTCCACTTACTGCTTACTACTCACGGCGGTGGGATAGCGAATCGCTTACGACAGCGCGAGTGATCAAAGAAGGCACGCTCGGAAATATTCATCGTATTGAGTCTCGTTTTGATAGATGGCGTCCGACGCTTCGCCCAGGGGCTTGGCGCGAGAAGGCTGATGCTAAAGCTGGTGGGGGATTGCTTCTGGATTTACAGACCCATCTGGTGTCACAAGCTCTTCATTGGGCCGGCCCGGCTGATGTTGCCTATGCAAGTGTTCGTCGCATTCGTGGTGGCGCCGACGACGATGTGACAATCGTGTTGCAACATGCCAATGGCATTGAAACGTTTCTAATTGTTTCTGCGATTTCTGGTTATACCGGCCCTCGCATTCGGGTATTTGGTGACAAGGGTGCCTTGGTTATCAATGACCTTGATCCACAAGAGGCGCTGTTGCTGGCCGGTAATGAACCCAGTCAAGGCCATTGGCAACAGCCAATTGAAACCTCTGCGCACATTGTGCAGGGCAAAGTATCGAAAGAGATTAAGCCCGAACCTGGCGACTATCCGGCGTTCTATCGCGCCTGCTTAAAGGCGCTAACTGGTAATGGCCAGTGGCCAATTTCAAGCGATGAAATCCTTGAGGTGGCCGCGATTATTGATCAGGCTCGAGATTTCCGGATCTTTATCTGAGGCAAGCCGCCGCTCGGCATGAGGCAAGCCGCCGCTCGGCATGAGGCAAGCCGCCGCTCGGCAGAAATCAAACGAGATGTCTAGCGGGTGGGTTTGCGACTCGTCCCAAGCAGATGCGCGATCGCAGTGGCCACATGTTCGTCCATGAACCGGTATCCATCGGCCAGCAACGCTTCAGGCAACACTTTCTTCGAGCCAAGCACCTCAGAGGAAAAACCACCGAGCGCGATCTTTAAGGCGAACGCTGGAACCGGCAGCAATGCTGGCCGATGCAGTGCTCTTGCCAATGCCGCGGTAACTTCAATGTTCGTGGCTGGATTTGGAGAAACCAGATTTATCGGGCCACTGAATTCGCTTTCCAACAAATGCTTTATTGCACCGATTTGATCGCGAAGGGTGATCCAAGACCACCATTGCCTACCCGATCCCAAATGCCCGCCAATGCCGGCTTTGAACAACGGAATCATTCGGCCGAGCGCTCCACCTTTTGGATCCAAGATCAGGCCAGTACGTAGTTTCACCGTTCGCACCTCACCGGCTAGATCGGCAGCAGCTTCCCAATCGCGACAGACGTTTGCCAAAAAATCATCACCGCCACGGTCGGATTCAGACACCGCGCGGTTTCCAGTTTCGCCGTACCAACCAATAGCACTTGCTGACAGGAAAACTTTTGGTTTCAACATAGCAACGGCACCAGCAATGGTTTCGGTACCTTCGACTCGACTAGTCAGAATCGTGTTTCGGTATTCCGGTGACCAACGTTTGTCACCAACTCCAGCCCCTGCCAGATGGATGATGGCATCGACGCCTTCAAGCGAAGCAAGGTCGATGCTTCGGCTGGCCGGGTCCCAAGCAACTTCGTCTAGAGCAGCAGATGGACGTCGGACGATGCGCTGAATTTGATGACCATCTTTACGAAGTGCATCCTGTAACGAAGTTCCGATCAGGCCGCTTGCTCCGCTTATAGCGATCCGCATTAGCTAATGCCGAGGTCTGATTCGAAGCGACCTTCTTCGAGTCTCTCTTTCAAAGTCGCAAGGAAGCGGGCGGCATCTGCGCCATCAACGATTCGGTGATCGTATGACAGGGCCAGGTAGATCATTGATCGGATGGCGATGGTTTCGCCGCCCTCATTATCTGAAACAACGATTGGTCGCTTTACGACTGCGCCAGTACCGAGGATGGCTACCTGAGGTTGGTTGATGATTGGCGTGTCAAAGAGTGCGCCGCGACTTCCGGTGTTCGTGATTGTGAACGTGCCACCGGATAATTCGTCTGGGCTTACTTTGTTTTCGCGAGTCCGCGAAGCCACGTCTGCGATTTTCCTTGCGACACCACCGATGTTTAGATCTCCAGCATCGCGGATCACCGGCACGAGTAATCCGCGCGGGGTATCAACTGCAATGCCGAGGTGTTCTGCTGCGTGATAGGTGATTTGATCGCCAGAAACCGATGAGTTGAGGTTTGGATGTTGCTTCAACGCTTCACAAACCGCCACTGCAAAAAATGGCATGAAAGAAAGTTTTACGCCTTCTCTGTTTTCAAATGATTTTTTAGCGCGGTCACGTAGTCGAGCAATCTTGGTGACATCAACTTCAATAACAGTGGTTAGTTGTGCGCTTGTCTGGAGAGATTCCACCATTCGCTGCGCAATGACCTTACGCAATCTGCTCATGCTCACCGTTGTGCCACGGAGTTCTGATCCGGACTGGATGGCTGTTGGAGCCTGAACTGGAGTCGGCGTTGAGGCTTGGCTTTCGCTTGCAGCACGCGCCGAGGTTTCGGCTGCGATAGATAGTTGAGCATTTCTGGCTGCTTGAGCTGCCTGAGCAGCATGTAGCGCCGCTGCCGCTACTGCCTTAGCTCGAGCGGCTTCGTCGAGTACGTCTTGCTTACGAATTCGACCGCCAATTCCAGTTCCTCTGAGAGCGTTGAGATTGACGTTGTTTTCACTGGCCAATTTGCGTACGAGTGGAGTCACATAAGCATCTGAAATTTCAGTTACCGAATGTTCCGGCAAGGCTGCCATCACAGGTGCAGCCATGATCGCAGGTGTCACTGGAGCCGCGACGGGCGCCGGGGCTGGAGTTGCCACGGGTGCAGGTGTCGATGCGCCAGAACCAATTACTGCAAGGCGAGCGCCAACTGGAACGGTCTGATCGATTTGAACATCGATTGAAAGAATAGTTCCAGCAACTGGCGAAGGAATTTCGGTATCAACTTTGTCGGTCGAAATTTCTAGCAATGGTTCATCGACGGCGACCGAATCGCCCACGTTCTTTAGCCAACGCGTAACGGTTCCTTCAGCAACGCTTTCACCAAGAGCCGGCATGGAGACGACGTATTCTTCGGCACTGCTTGAAACTGCTGGGCTAGCTACTGGCGCTACCACAGGTACTTCGACAGCCACGGGTGCTGCAACCGGCGTTGCAACCGACTCCGCCACTGGGGTAGGTGCAGAGGCAACTCCCCCTTCGATGAGGATCAACGCGAGTTCGGTGCCAACTGGAACCGTCTGGTCGATAGCGACAACGATCCGCTCAATGCGGCCAGCTACGGGAGATGGAATTTCGGTGTCTACTTTGTCAGTCGAAACCTCAAGGAGTGGCTCGTCGACCGCGACATAGTCGCCTTCTTGTTTTAGCCAACGCGTGACAGTTCCTTCGGTGACGCTTTCGCCCAGCGCGGGCATAACAACTGAAAAAGACATCGACAACTCCTGTGCTTAGCCGTGCGCGTGCAGTGGTTTACCAGCGAGCGCCATGTGCGCTTCGCCCATTGATTCAGAAAGCGTTGGGTGGGCATGGATTAATGAGGCAACGTCGCCTGCATATGCTTCCCAATTGAAAATCAATTGCGCTTCGGCTAGCAGTTCGCCAACACGGCTACCAACTAGATGAACGCCAAGTACTGGTCCGTCTTTTTGAGCAATTAGTTTCACGGCACCTGCGGTCCTAAGGATCTGTGCTTTTCCGTTGCCAGCTAGGTCGTATGTGGTTTCAACGATGTCGTAACCCTTGGCCTTTGCTTGTTCGGTAGTTAGACCTACTGAGGCAACTTCTGGATCCGAGTAGGTAACTCGTGGAACACCTGCATAGTTGATCGGCGCTGGATGTAATCCGGCGATCTGCTCGGCAACCAAGATTCCTTCGCCGAATCCAACATGTGCCAACTGCAAGGTTGGGATTAAGTCGCCCACTGCGTAGATGCCATCTACGTTGGTCCGGCATTTATCGTCGACGAGTAAATATCCGCGATCCATTTTTAATCCGGCTTCTTCATAGCCAAGGCCTTGTGAAACTGGGCCACGCCCTACGGCAACTAGCAAGATGTCTGCTTCGAGTTCTTTGCCATTTTCCAGAGTTACCTTGACGCCGTTCTCGGTCACCGTGTGTCCGGCGAATTTGACGCCGATTTCAAAGTTGATGCCACGTTTTCTGAATGCGCGCTCCAGAAGTTTGCTGCTTGATTCTTCTTCAGCAGGAACTAAGTGGGGCAGTGCTTCAACGATTGTGACTTCGGCACCGAATGATTTCCAGACGCTGGCGAATTCGGTGCCGATAACTCCGCCGCCAAGAATGATCACTCGGGCCGGAACTTGCTCAAGGACTAGTGCGTGATCGCTAGTGATAACGCGGACGCCATCAATTTCAAGTCCTGGTAGTGATTTTGGAACAGAGCCGGTGGCTAGGACCACATTCTTGCCGGTGTATTTGACGCCATTTACTTCGATGGTATCGCGTGAGACTAAGCGACCATGTCCTTCGATGTAAGTGATGTTGCGGCTCTTTACTAAACCTTGAAGTCCTTTATGCAAACGAGACACGACGCCATCTTTGTAAGCGTTGACCGCGATCATGTCGATTGATTCGAAAGTGGCTTTCACGCCAAAGTGCGCGGCTTCGCGAGTGCTGTCGGCAATTTCCCCGGCATGGAGCAGTGCCTTGGTTGGGATGCAGCCGCGGTGCAGGCAAGTGCCACCAAGTTTGTCTTGTTCAATGAGAGCAACTTTTTTACCTAGTTGGGCGGCTCGTAAAGCACAGGCATAGCCACCACTGCCCCCTCCGAGAATAACTAGATCGAAGTTCGTTTCTTGAGGCGTTGTTGACTGCACGTCACTCACAATGACTACTCCTAAATTCTGCTTGGGGAATCAATCCTTGGGCAATCCTGCCACTTCAGCGACCGCAAGCCGATTCTGCCAACTTCACCAGGGTTCGAACAGCCACTCCAGTTCCACCCAATGGGGTGTATCCGTGGGCGTGGCCTTCGTTATAGGCCGGGCTGGCGATGTCTAAGTGCGCCCAGGGGACACCTTCGTTGATGAATTCTTTGAGGAAGAGCCCAGCCACCAACATGCCACCGAATCGGTCACCAACGTTGGCAATATCGGCCACTGGGGAGTCCAGTGAGGCCCGTAACTCGATGGGCAGGGGCATTGGCCAGAAATCTTCGCCGGCCTCTTTGGCTGCGGCCAGCACCAGATCTTGCACGCCTTGCTGGTTACCCATCAGGGCGCTAACTCGGGCGCCAAGGGCCAGCCCCTGGTGTCCAGTCAGGGTGGCTACATCTAGCAGCGCATCCAATCCGCCGGCTTTTGCGCCAACTTCTTGGGCCCGAACTAGGGCATCACACATGACCATCCTGCCTTCAGCATCTGGGTTAATGACTTCGACGGTACGCCCGCCGTAGGTGGTGACCACATCGCTTGGCCGTTGAGCGGTGTCGCTGACCATGTTTTCGGCCAGTGGCGCCCAGACATCCAAAGCGATTGGAAGTTTAAGTTTGGCGATCACGATGGCCGCCGCAACTACCGCAGCTGCCCCACCCATGTCGCACTTCATGGCCTCCATGCCAAGGCCTGGCTTGAGGTTCAGGCCACCGGTATCGAAAGTGATTCCCTTGCCAACGTAGGCATATCGGGCCTTGGGCCGAGCTGGAGCGTAGGACAGGTGAAGTAGCCGAGGCGGATTGGCCGAGCCTTGGCCAACGCCGGTGATCCCGCCGTAGCCGCCTTTGCGTAGAGCCACTTCGTCCAGGATCGAAACCTTGAGTCCAGCTGGGGTAGCCAATTTTTTGATTTGAGCGCAGAAACTAACTGGAGTCAGATGACTTGGTGGGGTATTGACCAGGTCGCGAACCAAATGGACCGCTTCGGCCAGTAGTTCGGCTCGCTTGACGGCTTTGCGAGCATCCGGTCGTCCACCTAATGGGCTGAGCAACAGAATCTGACCTAGTGGGCTCTTGCGATCCTTTAATGAAGCGCCTCGGAAAGTGTCGAAGGCATAAGCGCCAATTAACGATCCTTCAGCGACGGCAGCCAACTGATCAAGTCTTCCCGTCGGTAGCGAGAATGCTGCGCTCTTAACGCCAGTGAGTTCTCTAGAGGCTGCTCCTGCTGCGCGACGCAGAGTCTCGTGTTCGTATTTGTGTCCGGCTTTGAAATCGCCAAGTCCAGTGATGACCAAGAGCCTGGTGGCCGTACCGGGAATCTTGATGACCTCATCGGTCTTTCCGGTTGCCCCAAGATGCTCGAGGGCGGATAGGAGCGCGGCCTCGTCGAGTTTGGCCGTGCCAGGTTCTAACGCGAGGGTGCCCTCTTTAGTTCTGGCCAGGCCAATCACTAAGGCATCGGTTTTGGCCAGTTGGGGACCGTCAAGGACAGGTTTGGACGAGAGCGAGATCACAGACATAGTTGCAAGCCTAACGGGTGCCCAGATCGCGTAACCTCTGGGTCTATGACCGACTCAAGCGCCGCACTGCGCCAATCGCCCCTAGCCGCCCGCCATCAAGGCCTCGGAGCCAAGCTCGCCGACTTTGGTGGCTGGGAAATGCCGATCGAATACCCGTCCGCCAACGGAGGTGGAGTGTTGGCCGAACATGAAGCAGTTCGCACTCGCGTCGGCATCTTCGATGTCTCCCACCTGGGCAAGGCGCACGTAAAAGGCGCTGCTGCTCTCGAGTTTTTGAATGGCGCATTCACCAATGATTTGACGCGCATTGGGGCTGGGCAAGCCCAGTACACGCTTTGCTGCACCGAAGAAGGTGGTGTCGTCGATGACTTAATCGTCTATCTGCGAAGTGAGGACGACATCTTGCTGGTGCCAAATGCATCGAACACGGGAGAGGTTGTTCGACGCTTACAAGATGCGGCACCAGCCGGCATCACCGTTACCAATGAACATGAGTCCTACGGCGTTATTGCCGTACAAGGACCAGACTCGGCTGCGCTATTAACAAAACTTGGATTGCCGACGGACCTGCCATACATGTCCTGGGTCGAGAGCATCTTTCAAGGCTCGCCAGTAATCATCTGTCGAACTGGTTACACGGGCGAACATGGTTACGAATTGCTGCCAGCTTGGAATGAAACAGAGAAACTCTGGGATGCCTGTGCCGAACTTCTTCCAGAATTTGATGGTCGAGTTTGCGGTCTTGGTGCTCGAGACACTCTCCGTACTGAAATGGGTTACCCGCTACATGGGCACGAGTTGTCACTTGATATTTCACCGGTGCAAGCTCGAGCCAATTGGGCTGTCGGCTGGGACAAGCCAACCTTCTGGGGACGCGATGCGTTGATCGCTGAAAAAACTCGCGGTGCGGCTTGGGTTCTGCGTGGTTTGAAGGCGCAAGATCGCGGCATTCCACGCCCTGGCATGATCGTAAAAGATGCAGCGGGTGCGGTACTTGGTGAAGTCACCAGTGGCACGTTCTCACCATCGCTGAAAACCGGCATTGCGCTCGCCTTGTTGAACCGTGATGTGGTTGTTGGAGACCTGGTTCAAGTTGATGTGCGTGGACGAGATGCAGCGATGGAAGTTGTGAACCCACCGTTCGTGGCAAGTCACGTCAAATAATTCCGCGAGTACTTCCCGTGAGCGGCGGCTTCGCTCACCTCGAGTGGCGGCTTCGCTCACCTCGAGTGGCGGCTTCGCTCACCTCGAGTGGCGGCTTCGCTCACCTCGAGTGGCGGCTTCGCTCACCATCAATTAATAGTTTGAGAATCGCGTCGATGATTGGCGCAGCCATCGCAATTGGTGTTTGAAAATCGCGCCCGAACTTCATACCCAACTGGAGTATTGACGGACGATCTAGATGATGTTGAGCCAGCGAGCCAGCAGGGGAAGTTGAATCGACTGCCGGAATAACCCACTCGCGTGTCACATGTGAAATGCGCGAGGCAATGAGCGCTGCGCAGGTGGCCTCATCTCCGACGAGCACAACAGCGGTAAGGCGTTTTGCGGCTTGACAGATGAGGCCAATCATTGCCGCCACATCTAGCGATCCAGTATGCGCCAGCATTGCTAGTGGATCTGAAATCCGATCGCTGAGGGCAAAGATCTCATCTCTGATCTGAATGACATTGGCCATCCAGGTTTGATCATTGGCTCCCTCAAGAGAAGTAACCGTGGCTGCATCTTTTCGAAGAAGCGCGCCGATCAAAATTTCAACATCATGCCTTTCATTTATCCGGCCACTGGCGAGAAAGATAAGTTTTGTTCCACTATCGATCACTTGGTCGGCAATTTGAATGCCAGATTCAAAGGATTCAATTACCGGACTGTTCTCGTACGCTGGAATTGGGTGTTGCGATATTTTTATCCAAGGCAACTCAGGTAACTCATCGGAAGCCAGTTGTTCTTCGACGAAGAGAACCAATTGTCGATCAAGTGTTTTGTCAGCTGCATTGGCTAACCCGGTGGCGCCAAGCCAATTCGCGAGAACATCAAGGCGGCCAAATCTAGGATCTGGATCAGATGTATCTGGTGAATTTAAGTTTGCGAATCTAACGCGCAGTTCGTCGGCATTCATTTGTTGCGCCGCTCTTTCATTCTGCGAAAGCCTAGATAGAGCACTGTCGTTCCGAGGGCCGTATTGAGGACTGTTATGTACCAGTGCATCGAATTATCCCTCCCGTTGAATCTGCTCGGCGATTCTGCTTAGCCAACCTCTCGCACTAGAGTAGAGGGTATGGAATATCGTCGCCTCGGGCGCTCAGGAATGTATGTTTCGGCAATTTCTTACGGCAACTGGATTACCCACGGTAGCCAGGTTGAGGAAGATTCGGCCAAGGCTTGCGTCGAGGCTGCTCTTGATGTGGGCATTACAACTTTTGATACCGCGGACGTTTACGCAGACACGGTCGCCGAAGAGGTTCTGGCTCGAGCGCTCAAAGGTGTTCGCCGTGAATCATACGAACTCTTCACCAAGGTTTATTGGCCGGTAGGCCCTGGCAAGAACGATCGTGGGCTTTCGCGCAAACACATTATGGAAGCTTGCAATAATTCCCTTCGACGATTGCAAACAGATCACATTGATCTGTATCAGGCGCATCGTTTTGACTACGAAACTCCGTTGGAAGAAACTCTTAGAGCCTTTGATGATTTAGTTCGCTCTGGCAAAGTAAATTACATTGGCGTTTCTGAATGGACAGCTCCCCAGATCGCTGCTGCCATTGAAATGGCCGATGAAATGGATTTCGACCGAATTGTTTCGAACCAACCGCAATACTCGATGCTCTGGCGTGTGATTGAAGAAGAAGTTGTTCCAGTCTGTGAAGCCGAAGGTATTGGTCAGATTGTCTGGTCACCGTTGGGTCAAGGGGTATTAACTGGTAAATATTTACCGGGCCAACCAGTGCCGACTGGTTCGCGGGCAACCGATGAGAAAAGCGGAGCAGGTTTTATTCAAAGATTGCTCGGCGACGACGTTCTCACCGCAGTCCAAGGCCTTAAGCCCATCGCCGAAGGCCTCGACCTTACGATGGCTCAGTTGGCCTTGGCCTGGGTACTGGCCAACGGGAATGTTTCTAGTGCGATCATCGGCGCTACTCGTCCGGAGCAGGTTCGCGAAAATGCCAAAGCCGCTGGCGTGAAACTAGATGCTTCGACGCTGACCGCTATTGATGCAGTGCTCGGCAATGTGCCAGAGACCGACCCTGAAAAGACCGAGAGCCCTAAGCCGCGCGCCTGACCAGGCAGAATCTTCAGTCTCAACGATAAGTGCCACTAAATCCTTTGGGTGGCACCGTAATGTTATAGTGCCACTTATGAGCATTATCGAGTTAAAGGTGAAAGAAAAAGGCAGAACCGTCTTGCCGGTCGAACTGCAGAAAGCTTGCGGTTTTAAGCCCGGTGACACTCTCATCGTTGAACAGATCGCAGTGGGCAGGTTCTTGGTTGAAACGCGCGAGAGCAAAATCCAAAGGTTATGGGATTTAGCTAAACCGACACAGGTCGAGATCGAAACCGATCAATTGCTGCACGCGCGTTCCAATGAAGAGGCAACACGCATGGTGAAGTTGGTCAATGAGAGCGCTTCAACAGAGGAAGCCTCCAACGAAAGAGCAGCCGCACTTCTGGCAACTGTTCTTGGCAAGTCCTGATAATTAATGCCTCGCAACGCCTTGCTTGATGCTTCGGCGCTGGTGGCATTAATTCTGCAAGAAAAGGGATGGCGAATAGTAGATGCCGTAGTCGAAACCAGGATGGCTCTCACTACTCCAAATGCTTTAGCTGAAACCTTCGAAATTTGCAGACGCAAAAATACTGGAATTTCTCAAGATGAGATTCTTCAACTACTTAATCTAAAATATGTTCAAGTCGTATCTTTGATCGAAGAAGATGCTGTAGAGGCTGGATACATCTATAAAAAAGCAGCAGACCATAACTCAATAAGCCAAGAGCAGATTTCGATAAGTTTGGCGGATGTAACGCTTCTCGCGGTTGGGAAAAGACTTGGTGCCGTAGTGGTTTTTTCGGATCATTCCTGGGAACTTATCGATCTACCCGGAATCGAAATACGATCATTCCGCTAAATCGAATAGTAAACCTCTAAGACTTTTTACTTCTTGGTGTTGTTGCTGGGGGAGTACGCAGGCGACGAAGTTGAGTGCTTCGGAGCCAGGCGTACAAACTCAGACCTTTAGTCGGTTCATTAGGAAATCTCAATGCGATTTCTTTCTTTACCCGCCGAGTCAGCATGAAGCCGTCTACTAAAGCGGCAACTAGCGCGATGTACATGAAGAAAGTTGATGCGATTCGCACATTCACATTTGGGGTGGCAGACAGCGCTAGGACCACGAGAACAATTGGCAAAAAATATTCGCCGACGTTCCGACGAGAATCAACGGTTTCTCTAATGAAGCGTCGAGCAGGGCCCTTATCGCGCATCGGCATAGCGCGTTCGTCGCCACGAAGATAAGCCGCGCGTTGAGCTAGGCGGGCGGCTTTAGCGGCCTCGCGCTGAGCTAACTTGGCCTCTTTGGTGCTGGCTGGTGCCAGGGAATTGATCTTTCGCTTTGCCTCAGCCTGATTTCGCTTGGGTGTTGGACGGCCTTTGGAATCTTCCTGAGACATGTGTTCCCCTTTAGGTGTCTGAACGTTTCGAACTGTCTGAACTGTCTGAATTAAATGCCGACTGCAGATGGCTCACTCTAGGTTAGATCAAGCCAGAGCGAGCATTCGCTCCAGGGCGATTCTTGCGTATTTTGCGACTTCAGGATCTACCGCAATCCGATTTATGACTTGGCCATCCACTAGAGATTCAAGAGTCCAGACCAAGTGAGGCAGATCAATCCGGTTCATGGTTGAGCAGTAACAAACCGCTTTATCCAGAAATACTATTTTTTTATCCGGGTTGGTATTGGCTATCCGCTGAACCAAATTCAATTCAGTGCCAATCGCCCACGATGAACCAGAAGGTGCGGCCTCGATTGTTTTGATGATGAATTCGGTCGACCCAACCAAGTCCGCAGCACTGGCAACTTCGTGGGTGCACTCAGGATGCACAAGAACTTTTACGTCGGGGATTCGATTTCGTACTTCGTTCACTGAATCGATAGTGAAGCGTCCGTGAACCGAGCAGTGTCCGCGCCATAGAATCATTTTTGCAGAGCGCAATTCGGCTTCGGTTAGACCGCCCAACGGCTTCCACGGATCCCAAACAACACATTCCTCCAACGCAACACCATGTTGCATGACTGCGGTGTTGCGACCTAGATGTTGATCTGGCAGGAAAAGCACTCGCTCGCCTTCTTCGAATGCCCAGGCAAGAGCTGTACGTGCATTCGACGAAGTGCAGACCGTTCCGCCGTTTCGGCCGGTGAATGCCTTGATCGCAGCTGAAGAATTCATGTAAGTGATGGGAATCGTTCCATCAACTAAACCAAGTTCGCTTAATTCATCCCAACATCTTGCAACTTGCTCGCCTGTTGCCATGTCGGCCATCGAACAGCCGGCGGCCATGTCCGGCAGGATCACGGTTTGATTTGGGGCAGTCAAAATGTCGGCACTTTCGGCCATGAAATGAACCCCGCAGAAAACAATGTATTCAGCCTCAGGGCGAAGGGCGGCATCTTGCGACAACTTGTATGAATCGCCAGTTACATCAGCGAATGCAATCACTTCGTCACGTTGATAGTGGTGCCCAAGAATGTAAGCCCGCGGGCCCAACTTGGCGCGGGCAACTTTGGCTCGCTCGACTAGATCGGGATCGCTAGCTGCCGGTAATTCTCCGGCGCATGAAACTCCGCGCTCACTGGCTAAGTCTTGATTCCTACCAAGAAGGAGCAGATCCGTGATGCTGGTGGTCATCTGCCAATAATGGCAGAGATCAAAGGATGAGGCAGACTCGGCTCATGCGCGTTCTGATTGCCCCAGACTCATTCGGCCAAACCTTGAGTGCTCAGGCGGCTTGTCAGGCCATTGCCACTGGCTGGCACCTTGGTGCAGCTCATGATGAGTTGACGCTCTTGCCACTTTCAGATGGTGGTCCCGGATTCTTGTCGGCTATCTCTGCTTTACCGACGGCGATTATTCGAAAGGTGCAGGTTCATTCCCCACTTGGCGACCAAGTTGCTGCCGAGATCTGCCAATTGGGAGAGACGGTTTATCTAGAGAGCGCTCAGGCCTGCGGCAGAGACTTGATAGCGGACTCGAACTCCACCGGAGTAAGGCAGGGGACCACATTCGGTGTCGGCGAATTGATTTTGCAGGCATTGGAAATCGACGGGGTGAACAAGATCGTGATCGGTCTTGGCGGCAGTGGAACTAACGACGGTGGTGCTGGAATGTTGGCCGCTCTTGGTTCCGAACCAATGCAGCCATTGAGTGGCGGTGGCGTCGGCTTAATTGATCTGTCATTTGTCGATCTGCTCGACGCGAGGAAGCGCATTGCTGAAGTCGAATTAGTCATTGCCACCGACGTCGACAATCCGTTGCTAGGTCCACAAGGTGCCAGTGAGGTTTATGCCCCACAGAAAGGGGCGAACTCCACCGTCGTCAGCGAATTGGAATCAGGGTTGGCCCACTTTGCCTCGCTCGCCGATTTAAATCTGGCCAATGTCGCGGGTGCTGGGGCGGCCGGCGGTCTTGGATTTGGGCTGCTACTTCTTGGCGCTCGTCGAGTCTCTGGCATCGAAATGATTGCCGAGGCCCTCGACTTGGCTGGGGCGATCAACTCGGCTGACCTCGTGATTACTGGCGAGGGTTCCTTTGATTGGCAATCTCTGCGCGGCAAAGTGGTTTCTGGAGTCGCCCATTTTGCGGCCAAGTACGGCAAGCCGGTGGTGGTCATTGCAGGTCAGGTCCACGTGGCGCGACGAGAATTCATGGCTCTGGGCGTCGAGTCGGCTTATCCCGTCGGGGAAACTCCGGCCGAGATCGAGGCCTCGCTGGCCGATCCAGAAGGTTCATTGATCAGGCGAACCGAGAGCGTGGCCAGGACCTGGAGCCCGACGCCCAGATACTCAGAGTAAAGAAACGCCGATCTCGGGAATGAACCTGGGTCGGTGCTTGGTTTAGATCTGTGGCAGACTTTTCAGTACGGGCGTACACAGTGCCATGAACGCAGGATCGAATCACTTGGGAGAGCAAAATGACGGTAGAGAGCCAAACTTCAACAAGTGGGGTGCTGCTTTCTGACGGTGCAGCCAAAAAGGTTGCCGAGTTATTAGAGCAAGAAGGCCGCGACGACCTGGCGCTACGTATCTCCGTCCAACCTGGCGGTTGCTCTGGCATGCGTTACCAACTTTATTTCGACGACCGTAATCTTGATGGCGATGAGGTCACCATGTTCGGGTCCGTCAAGGTGGTAACTGACCGGATGAGTGTTCCCTACCTTTCTGGTGCAACCATCGACCACGTAGACACCATTGAGAAACAAGGTTTCACGATCGATAACCCAAACGCGCAAGGTTCATGCGCTTGCGGAGATTCCTTCCACTAATCACTTCTTGAGTGCTGCCTTGCGGTAGCGTGCCGTCAGTGAAGATCGCTATCGCTGGTTCTGTGGCCACTGACCATCTAATGACGTACCCAGGTCGATTTACTGACTCCTTGGTAGTTGGTTCATTAGACACCGTCTCGCTGTCGTTCTTAGTCGATGACCTAGTCGTTAGACGTGGCGGGTGCGCCGCCAATATTTGTTTCGGGTTGGGCAGCGTTGGCATTGAATCACTCCTAGTTGCGGCCGTCGGGTCGGACTGGACTGATTACCAAGCTTGGCTGGAACGCCATCGCGTTAACACTAAAGCGGTGAAAGTTTCCACCGAAAAACACACTGCACGTTTTCTTTGCACTACCGATCAAGATCTAAATCAAATCGCTTCTTTCTACACAGGTGCGATGAGCGAAGCTCGCGACATTGAGATCGGAGCGGTCGCCGAACAATTCAGTGGATTGGATTTGGTATTAATCGGCCCCGACGATCCAGATGCGATGCTCCGTCATACAGATGCTTGTAGGTCGCTAGGTATTCCGTTCGCCGCGGACCCATCACAACAACTAGCGCGAATGGATGGCGACCAAATACGTCTGCTTATCGATGGAGCCGCCTACTTCTTTACTAATGAATACGAACGCGCGCTAACTTCGCAGAAGACCGGTTGGAGCGATGAGGAAGTTCTTTCTCGCGTCGGTACTCGAATCACTACTTACGGCTCTCGCGGGGCGATGATCGAACGTAATGGGAATGCGACGGTTTTGGTTGGCGTGCCACAGGAGAAATCAAAACTTGATCCAACCGGCGTCGGTGATGCTTTCCGTGCTGGCTTCTTAGCCGGACTTGCCTGGAACCTGAGCGATGAACGCTGTGGTCAACTTGGCGCAATGCTTGCGACTTACGTAATCGAAACTCATGGAACACAGGAATATCGCCTCAATCGAGAGGAATTTCTTGGCCGCTTTGAGGTTGCTTATGGGTCAGTTGCGGCTGCCGAAATTGCCGAACATTTGGATTGCATTTACTAATCACAGTTTATTTCCAAAATATGGCTTTACACTCAAGAACATGCTTAGGCGAATCGGGTTCATTACGCTCCCGATAGTTCTTCTGTTAAGCGCGTGCGCTCCAACGTTAATTGATCACCGGCCAAGCGATGGGCAGTTGCGTCAAGGAATAAGTAAGTTGGTTTCAGAATTTGAAAAGATTCATCCTCAACTGGTCAGTTGGAGTGATGGCGCCGTTAAAAGGCAAATAGCAGATGCTCTACCTACTGGACGCGCGACCGAAGCTGGTTGGACCATTGAATGGTCTAACCCGACAAATAGTGAGCTGTCCAGAGTGGTTGTCCCTTGGCGGTTGCTAGGTGTAGTCCCGAAGAGTTATGTGAATGATTCATCAAATTATGTTGGTGGGACAGTCACTTCCAAGAAGGTGTTCGCTCAGATTTCATGGAACACCGCAATCCAGATCAGCTCCACTAGAGAAGGAATGGATTCTAGGTTTGCAGCGCTAGTAAATGTTCGACTTTCAAAAACTGATCCAAGTTGGGCCATCTTCACCACAGTCCCATACCTTCCGGTCACAGATATCGCATACGGATGGGCAAAAAACGAGGGTGGCTACTGGAAGGTCATGGATTTCGGTACCGCGCTTGTCGGATGCGGAGTTACACCTTCACGGATCGAGAAAGAATTTGGATTCAATTGCCCTGCTAACTAATTGTCCTGCTAATTAAGAGGTTTTCTTTATTACAAACGTCGATCCCTGGCTGGAAGTAAGTTCTTGGCCGGTCATTCGGCACCAGGCAGGAACATCAAAAGCAGCAGCGGGGTCGTCGGCAAGCAGTGTGAGACTCTGACCAACGGCGATCTTAGGAAGTTGCTTCGCCGCCAAAATGATCGGCATCGGGCAACGTAACCCGATTGCATTGATTATGACTTCATCCATCAGATAAGTCGCTTACGAACATTCTCAATCGCTATCGGAATCAAATTGCAGAATCGTTGGATCTGTTCATCGGTTACGAAGTGTGGAAGGTGGATACGTACATTTCCGTGGGTTAGGGCACCCATCGCAGCTAAGACATGACTTGGTTGGAGTTGATCAGAGGTGCAAGCAGATCCGGACCCGACCACGAATCCTTCTTTTGCGAATTCTTCGACCAACGATTCGCCATCGCAATAGAGCGCAGAGAAAGTGAGAATGTTTGAGAGGCGATCAAATGGATCTCCGACGACTTCAACATCAGGTACGGCGGCTGCCGCTTGTCTGATTAGCGCGATGAAACTTCTGATCCGCTCTGATTCATTCCTTTCATCTTCTTGCCAACCTTCAAGGGCGGCTGCGGCAGCTAGGGCAAGTGGGATGGAATAAGAGCCGACTTCGTGCCGCTCTTGGGTAGTGGCCCATGGATACCGCCAGCGGGCCCCGGTCTTGATCGCATAAATGCCAAGTCCGGTGGGTCCAGCCCAGCTTTTGGCGTCGGCACTTAGGTAACTCCAATTTTCTGGCAACTTAGTCCGCCCAGCTGCCAGGCCAAGATCGATATGGAGCGGAACCCCTCGCAGGGTGGCCAACTCGGAAGCCTCAACCAAGGGTTGGCGGGTGCCGACCTCACCGTTGGCAGCCTGAAGGCTCAATACGCCGGCTCCGGATTCGAGTGCGCCGGCCAGTTCGGCCAAGTCAATGCGGGCTGCTTGATCCACCGAGATGGTGATCGAACCTGGCCTAGATGCGGCGATCATCAGAATCTCGGCACGCTCAACTTGGCTGGTCACCAGGGTGCCAGACCTGCTGGCCAAGGCTCCTTCCAGCGCCAAAACCGGGGCCAACGACCCTTCGCCCACCAAGAAAAGCTCATCGGATCTGATCCCAAGCCCGGCCGCCAGGCTCTCTTTTGCGCCTTGAACCAAGCCTCTGGCCTGAGCCGCATCTTTGGATCTACGACGAGGATCAGCCCAACCAGCATCGAAGGCGGCCAGCAGGACTTGCCGGGCTTTGGGGTGGAGGGGTTGGTCCGAGTCGAAACCCACTTCGTGGCTCATATGAGCGACGCTACTAGGCATCCAAGATCAATGGGAGTCAAGCTCGCCAATCTCCACTATTCTTACGCGTCGTGCCACGCCGATTCCATTTCACACGTCCCGCCATCCTTGGTTCGGTCGCGACCGTCCTCGTGCTAACTCTCAGCGGATGCTCCGCTTCGAGTTTGCCAAGACTCGGTCTGCCTGATCCGGCTACCAAGGAAGGACATATCTCACTCTCTCTCTGGCAGGGTGCTTGGATCGCTGCATTGGCGGTGGGTGCTCTTGTATGGGGATTGATCATTTGGGCGATCATTTTCCATCGCCGTCGTGGTGATCACATTCCTGCGCAGACTAAGTACAACGTGCCGATCGAAGTTCTTTACACGGTCATTCCTTTTCTAATCGTGGCGGTTCTGTTCTTCTTCACCGCACGTGACGAAACAAAAATAACTGCGATTTCGCCAGATTCGGCTGCGGTTCACATCGTCCATGTCAATGGCATGCGTTGGTCATGGCAGTTCACCTATGAAGACCTACCGGCTACAACTACAACTACCGGTACACCTCAACAGGCGCCGACGCTGTATTTACCTTTGAATGAAAAAGTTCGTTTCGTCATTACTACCACTGACGTAAACCACTCGTTCTGGATCCCGGCCTTCATTATGAAAATGGATGCCATTGCTGGACGAACCAATCAATTTGAAGTCACACCGAGCAGGCTTGGGACTTTCGCAGGCAAGTGCGCTGAACTATGCGGACGTGATCACTCACGGATGCTCTTTAACGTGAAAGTGGTACCTGCGGCCGAATACGAACAGATCATCGCAGCGATGAAGGGGAGTGCAGCATGACCTCGCTTGCTTCGCAGCCAACGGCGGCGCTAGATACAGTTCGTCGCGAACCACGTGGCCGACTGATTGTAAAAATGCTCACCACCACCGATCACAAGATGATCGGCTACATGTACTTGGTCACCACATTCATTTGGTTCCTAATCGGCGGCGTCTTGGCACTGCTTCTTCGATCCGAATTAGCAAGACCAGGTCTTCAGTTCTTCAGTAGCGATCAGTACAATCAAATTTTTACCATGCACGGCACGATCATGTTGCTGATGTTTGCGACACCACTGTTCGTTGGTTTTGCCAACGTCATCATGCCTTTGCAAATTGGTGCTGCTGACGTCGCATTTCCACGGATGAACATGCTTAGCTACTGGCTCTACCTCTTCGGTGGAATCATGGCCTTTGCTGGCTTCCTCACTCCTGGTGGCGCAGCCTCATTCGGTTGGACCGCCTACGCGCCACTTGCAAACTCAACCTACTCACCAGGTCTTGGTGGCGACCTATGGGTTGTCGGCCTTGCTATAGGTGGTGTCGGAACAATCCTTGGTGGTGTCAACTTCATCACGACCATCGTGGCAATGCGCGCACCAGGTATGACGATGTTCCGGATGTCGATCTTTACTTGGAACGTCCTCCTCACTTCGATCTTGGTACTTCTAGCTTTCCCACCGCTTGCCGCTGCACTATTTGGTCTTGAAGCAGACCGTCGTTTTGGTGCGCATATTTTTGATCCGGCAAATGGTGGTGCCATGCTCTGGCAGCATCTTTTCTGGTTCTTCGGACACCCAGAGGTTTACATTTTGGCGTTGCCGTTCTTTGGTATCGCCACCGAAATCCTTCCAGTCTTTAGCCGTAAACCAATCTTTGGTTACAAGGGTTTGGTTGCCGCAACGATCTCGATTTCGGCACTTTCGGTAGCGGTCTGGGCTCACCACATGTTCGTAACCGGTGCAGTTCTGCTTCCGTTCTTTTCTTTCATGACATTTTTGATCGGTGTGCCAACTGGTGTGAAGTTCTTCAACTGGGTTGGCACAATCTGGCGAGGCTCGCTCTCATTTGAAACGCCGATGCTTTGGATTATGGGTTTTTTGGTTACCTTCCTCTTTGGTGGCCTTACCGGAATTATCTTGGCGAGCCCGCCACTTGATTTCCAGGTTTCAGACACGTACTTCGTCGTCGCTCACTTCCACTACGTACTATTTGGCACCGTCGTATTCTCAATGTTCGGTGGCTTTTACTTCTGGTGGCCAAAGATGACTGGGCGCATGTTGAACGAGCGTCTTGGCAAGGTGCACTTCTGGACGCTGTTTGTCGGCTTCCATACAACTTTCTTGATTCAACACTGGCTTGGTTCAGTCGGGATGCCTCGTCGTTACTCGGACTATCTGCCGAACGAAGGTTTCACCACTATGAACATGATTTCGACGGTCGGTGCTTTCTTGCTGGCGATGTCGACGTTCCCATTCCTTTGGAATATTTGGATCAGCCGCAATTCACCACTTGTTGGCGTTGATGATCCTTGGGGTTATGGGGCATCTTTGGAATGGGCAACTTCTTGCCCACCTCCAAGACACAACTTCGTGCAGATCCCTCGGATTCGTAGCGAACGTCCAGCCTTTGATTTGCACTACCCGCACTTAGCTGCAGTTGGTGCACACGATGACACCGATCTGGTCCTACCTTCTGGATCGAAGGGAGAGGGCAAATGAAATTCACCGGAAAGATGTTCATCGGGATTGCGGTTTTTTACGCAATCATCGCTGCGGTCTATTGGCGTCTATCTTCTGAAATCGTTGGAACTGCGGCGCTGACGCTTAGCACCGGACTTGCGATTCTTATTGCCTTCTACTTCTGGCACACCAGCCGACGGATTGGTTTGCAACCACAGGACAACGAAGATGGCGAGATCCACGAAGGCGCCGGAGAGCTTGGCTTCTTTAGTCCAGGGTCTTGGTGGCCATTGGCTGTTGCTGCTTCTTCGATCGTGCTTGGTCTGGGATTGATTCTGGGTTGGTGGTTGGTAGCGATCGGCCTAGGTCTCTTGGTGACTAGCGTGGTCGGATTCACCTTCGAATACTCACGACCTGGCGTCGGTACCCACTAGGCCCTTTTTTGCCGAGAGGCGGGGTTGCTCACCTCGAGCGGCGGGGTTGCTCACCTCGAGCGGCGGGGTTGCTCACCTCCAACGGCGGGGTTGCTCACCTCCAACGGCGGCTCCGCTCAGATCTCTAGGTGCCGTCCAGTTTTGTGTCGGGAAGACCTGCATCATGAGGCTTAGGTGCGGTTTACTTGCTGGGTGGTGAAATGAAAATTCTCAAATTTATACGTAGTGCCATAAATCCTGGATCAACGGCTTTCAGTCGCTGGTGGTGTTCGTCGTCTCTTCGGTCTTACCTAATTCAGAGTCCGAGAATGAGATTTCTAGTGCTCGGACGAAATAAACCCCGCCACTCGAAGTGAGCAACCCCGCCACTCACGGGTAGTGGGAATTGCTAGAGCGCCCATAACGTTCTACTCTTCAAGTAGTTGACGATTCAACGAAAGAGGATTCGATGCCAGCGATCACTGTCTCCGATTTAACGGTCCTGCCACGGCTTAGCCAAGCAGTTGGGGTAGTTCGACCGGTTAAGAGTGTTACAACGGCTCCTAGCGCCTTTGAAGGGGAAGGATTTCCGGTACGCAGGGCCTTCTTTGGAGTAGATCTGGCCGATATTGATCCCTTCATCATGTTGGATCAGATGGGCGAGGTGGAATATGCCCCGGGCGAACCCAAGGGAACCCCATGGCATCCACACCGAGGTTTTGAGACCGTTACCTACATAATCGATGGCATCTTCGACCACCGCGACAGCAATGGCGGCGGTGGAACCATCACCAACGGAGACACTCAGTGGATGACGGCCGGAGCCGGCATTTTGCATATCGAAAGTCCGCCAGAGCACTTGGTCCTGTCCGGGGGACTCTTTCACGGCTTCCAGCTCTGGGTGAACCTGCCGGCCAGTCAGAAATGGGCGCCACCGGCCTACCAAGACCTCAGAGCCAGCCAAGTTGCGCTTCTTTCTTCGACTGACGGTGGAACCCTGCTACGGGTAATTGCCGGGCAAGTCGATGGACACCAAGGACCGGGCACAACTCGGACCCCAATCACCATGGTCCATGCCACCATCGCCCCAGGTGCCGAACTCCGATTGCCTTGGAATCCGAACTACAACGCGCTGGCTTACACCTTGGCCGGACATGGCACCGTGGGTCAGGAAAAACGTCCGGTTCGCACGGGTCAGTTGGCTGTTTATGGCGCAGGTGACACCTTGGTCATCCGAGCCAACGAGACTCAAGAATCCAGGTCACCACAGATGGACGTGCTGATCCTTGGGGGAGCCCCGATCAGAGAACCCGTCGCATGGATGGGACCTTTCGTCATGAACACCAAAGCTGAAGTCATGAAAGCCTTCGAGGACTTTCAGGCCGGACGACTTGGTTCGATTCCAGCGTTGCATGGCGCACCAACTGAAATCGTCGAATCCTAAAACTTCCCTAAAACATAAAACATAACGGGCGAAGTTTTAGTGGTGTCCGCCTTCGAGCTCATGTAGGTCGCTTGGCGTTGGCTTGGCAACTTGCTCGCCATACATCCACCTAGATAACGCTCGTCGAGTGCGCTCTTTCAAACTCACTCCGCGTTGGACTCCATTGGAATCAATATTCGATCCACCTTCGATCGCCTGATACTGCTTGTGTTGGGTGAGAGTCCATTTGGCTTCATCAGAGATCTGTTCGTGCACCTCGATGTATTCACCATGCGGCAACATCACTAGGCGGCCAGTTTCACGACCATGTAGCACGGTGTCGCGATCCTTGTGTTGGAGACCAAGGCAGACTCGTTTAGTGATGATGAAGGCAACCACGGGCAAGACAAAAATTGCGATGCGGCTAAACCACATGATGCCGTTGATCGATAGTCCAAAGTGCGTTGCGATCACGTCGTTGCCACCGTTTATCAGCGCGACGATCATGAAAGTAAGTCCGCCTAGGCCAAGCGCAGTACGAGTAGGCGCATTACGAGGGCGTTCGAGCAAGTGATGTTCGTTCTTGTCGCCATTCACCCAACTTTCGATGAACGGGAACAGAGCAAGACCAGTGAAGAAGATTCCCGGAGCAATGAGCGCAGGAATCAGGATGTTCCACGAAACCGTGTGGCCAAATGCATGAGTTTCAAGATTTGGAGTCATACGCACCAATCCGTCGAGCCAACCCATGTAGAAGTCGGGCTGCGAACCAGCCGAAATCTGAGATGGGTTGTATGGCCCGTAGAGCCAGATCGGGTTGATGGAGAACATGGCGCTGATGAAGGCAGTGATACCAAAGACGATGAAGAAGAAGCCACCAGCTTTAGCCATGTAAATCGGCATTAACGGGAAGCCCACAACGTTCTTTTCGGTGCGCCCTGGTCCTGGGAACTGGGTGTGCTTTTGGATCCAGACCAACATCAAGTGCACCGTTATCAGCGCAAGGATGATTCCAGGAATCAGTAGCACGTGAATCGTGTAAAGGCGGGAGATGAATATGTTTCCAGGGAATGCTCCGCCGAATAAGAAAAACGCCGCGTAGGTGCCAATGAGTGGAATCGCTTGGACAATCGCTTCAGCGATGCGCAGTCCAGTTCCAGAAAGCAAATCATCGGGAAGGGAGTAGCCTGCAAAACCTTCGATAATTCCTAATGTGAGAAGCCCAATGCCAAGGAGCCAGTTGAACTCACGTGGTTTGCGGTAAGCGCCGGTGAAGAAAATACGCATTAAGTGGACGATCATCGCCACTAAGAAAATCAATGCTGCCCAGTGGTGAATCTGACGCATCAAAAGTCCACCACGAACATCAAAGGACATATTGATGGTTGAAGCGTAAGCCTCTGACATCTTCAACCCAGAAAGCGGCGCGTAGCCACCTTGATAAACGATTTCTTCTTGCGAAGGCACGAAGAACAACGACAAGAAGGTCCCAGAGAGAAGAAGGATGATGAATGAATAGAGGGCTACCTCACCGAGCATGAAGGACCAGTGCTCAGGGAAAACTTTCCTAAGGTTATTTTTCAAACCCTTGGCGATACCTACTCGGTCGTCAAGGAAGTTGAAGGCAGCATTTCCTGCGTTAGCGCTCTTGCTCATGAGGACCGCTCCCAGAAACTTGGGCCGACTGCTTCGGTGAAGCCATGTTGTGCCACTAAATAACCCTCACTGTCGACGGTGATCGCCAATTGCGGCAACGGACGTGCAGCTGGTCCGAAGATCACACTTGCTCCGGTAGTAACGTCAAAAGTTGATTGGTGACATGGGCAGAGCAAGTGATGCGTCTGTTGTTCATAAAGTCCGACAGCGCAACCCATGTGAGTGCAAATCTTTGAGAACGCAATGATTCCATCGTGCGTCCAATTAGTTTGCTGGGCGTTCAGATGTAAATCTTCAGGTCGAAGGCGAATGACTAGAACCGGATCACGGACCAGATCGTTAAGCGTTTCGTTCTGACCGTCTGGCAATTCCGGAAGAACGTGTGCGACACCACCAACTTCTAGATCAGAAGCCTTCAGTGGGATCCCACCTGGGTCGGTGATTAGCCTGCTACCTGTACGCCAATTGGTCTTTTCAAGTTCCTTTTTCGGAAGGGGGCCAAGGTCACGCAGAATGATTAATGGCGAAATTGTTACTAAGGCAAGGGCGGCACCAAGTGTGCGCTTGATCAGCGATCGACGGCCAAGGCCAGAATCTTCTGCGCCTTTGCTGAATTTCTCGACCAACTCTTTGCGATCATCTTCTGCAGAGCGCATTTCGTGTCGGAGATTGACGTGTTCCTCACCAGACATCAAGACCTTTGCCCAATGAACTGCGCCGAAACCAACGAACAGCAGCGCTAGCGCTAAGGACATGCCAAGAGCTAGTTGTTGAGCATTGGTAGTACCAAGCAACGGCAAGAATATGTACTGGTCTGATTTGATTCCCACATAAGAGGCGATGAAACCAATCGCACTCAATGTGCCAAGAATAAATAGACCAGATACTTGGCGTTCTGCACGTTTTTCGGCAACTGGATCATGATCTGCTCGACGGTGGACGTGTGCAGGAAGTCCAGGATCGCCTAGCGGCTCAAGCTCGCCTTTGTGGTCAGTGTGGTCAGTGTGGTCGCTGTGGTCGCTCATTTTGATTTCGCTCCTAGCCATACTGCTGCGCCGACCAATAGTCCAAGACCTAGCGTCCAGATCAACAAACCTTCGGTAACTGGACCTACTTTTCCGAGTGAAATACCGCCTTGAGCCTTTTCGCTCTCTGCAGCCTTAAGCCATTTGATGATGGAAAGTTTCTCTTCTGGAGTTATTACCCGATCACCAAACACTGGCATCGATTGTGGTCCAGTGATTAGAGCTTCATAAATTTTCTGTGGATCTACGCCCATCAAGGAAGCTGCATATTTTCCTTGGGTCAATGCGCCACCCTGTCCGGCAAAGTTATGGCACATCGCGCAATTGGTGCGAAATAGTTCGCCACCTTGTGCCAGATTTCCGTCGCGCTCGTAATTAAGAGCCTCTTGCGATGGGATCCCAGGACCAGGAGCAAGAGAGGCAACAAATTCAGCGATGGCCACGGTCTGCTCTGGCGTGAACTGAGGAGTGCGAGCCATGGCTTGGACGCTGGCATCTGCCATTGGCATCCGACCGGTGCCAACCTGGAAGTCCACTGCCGCCGCTCCAACGCCGATTAGCGAAGGACCAGTATCGGTGCCTTCAGCATTGAGGCCGTGGCAAGAAGAGCAGCCTTTGAGGAACATTTGGCGTCCCTCTTCAACGGCCTGACTTCTGGCATTAGTTGCTTGCGCAGGAGAGGCTGATGAAGCCAAAGAGTAAAGGCTCCCAACAAGGAGCAACCCCATCACAACTACTAGCACTGCGGCTAATGGATGGCGGCGGTATTTCGATAGCCGGTTCATTCGACGTGCCCGCCCTATTTGATCAAGTAGATAGTGGTGAAAAGACCGATCCAAACAACATCAACAAAGTGCCAATAATAGGAAACCACGATTGCAGTGGTGGCCTCTGCATGACCGAAACGATGAGCTTTGAAAGTGCGACCAAGCACAATCAAGAAGGCAACAAGTCCGCCGGCTACGTGTAATCCGTGGAAACCAGTTGTTATGTAAAACACTGAGCCATAAGAGCGACTAGCCAACGTGATTCCGTCGGTAACCAGATTCGCATATTCATAAATCTGACCGCCTACGAAGAAAGCGCCCATGAGGAAGGTAAGAGTGAACCACTCGCGCATTCCCCACTTACGAAAATCAAGAGCACTTCCCGTACGGCGTAGCTGGAAACGCTCGGCTGCGAATACGCCGAATTGGCAAGTTACCGAAGACAGCACCAAGACTGTCGTATTCAGTGTTGCAAATGGCACATTTAATAAACCGGTTGATTCCAACCACACTTTTGGACCCTCTACCGAACGCACCGTGAAGTACATGGCAAAGAGGGCGGCGAAGAACATCAGTTCGCTGGATAGCCAGACGATGGTGCCCACCGCCACCAAGTTGGGGCGATTGCTCGCTTCGGTCTGTAGGTCGTCGTTCAAAGTTGCCGTCACAAGCGGAGATTATGGCTTATTTGGCGCCAAAGTTCGTCCTCCGACCATTTTCGGGCGCGTGAGCCAGCCCACTCAGGTCAAAAAACCGGCTTAGCCGGGGGTTGGGCTACGATTTGGAACCGTGCCGACCTCATCAGAGCAGACCCAGCAGATCGCCCAAGAGGTCATCGTCTATAGCGATGACGCTCAAACCCGCGCCACCATCATTTCTGCACTTGGCAGACGACCAAGTGCGAATGGGCCGCTGGTTTCCACTACCGAAATCGCGACCGAGCCGGCCTTGATGGCCGCTTTGGATGCCTCCGCTCGTCAAGTGAACCGTGGCGAGCAGGGGGTTTCGTTAGTGATTTTGGACGGTGAAGCCACCCCAGCCGGCGGAATGGGGATTGCTAGGGCCATCAAGGACGAAATTTTCAATGCCCCAAAGATTCTGCTGGTAGTTGGACGACCAAGTGATGCCTGGCTGGCCTCTTGGTCTCGAGCCGATTCGGTCATTGGCCACCCAATCGATCCATTTGTCCTAGCTGGCGCTGCAGCCGGGCTCCTCGGCCAGATTGACCCATCCTGAGCACTGAATCGGTGCTTTCCTGGCCGATCATCCTTCGTCACCTGACCAGTCTGGAAGATCTTGATAGCCAGATGGCCGATTGGGCTTTGGAAGAGGTCATGTCGGGCCGGGCGACGTCGGCTCAGATCGCGGCCCTACTGATGGGTTTGAAAGTAAAAGGCGAAGCAGCCAGTGAGGTGCTTGGTTTCGTTGAAGTTATGTACCGGCACGCCAAGCCCGTTTACTTTCCTGGACGAGCAGTCGACTGTGTGGGAACTGGTGGCGATGGTGCCAACACCATAAATATTTCCACCACCGCTGCGATAGTCGCTGCTGCTGCTGGGGCAACAGTCATCAAACATGGTTCTCGAGCGGCTTCATCACAGAGCGGGTCGGCCGATGTCCTTGAAGCACTTGGGGTGGCTACCGACCTTGATGGTGCTGGCGTAGAAAAGTGCGCCAACGAGTTGGGTATCGCATTCTGTTTTGCGCCCGCCTTTCACCCCGCTATGAAGAACGTCGCGCAAACTAGAAGAGAGATGGGTGTTACGACGGTATTCAATATCGTTGGCCCGCTTTCTAATCCAGCTAAACCAAAGGCGAACGCGATTGGTGTAGCAGATTCTCGTTGGGTCCCGGTAGTCGCTGAAGTGCTCGCCGCTAGAGGAACTGATGCGCTGGTTTTTCGCGGTGATGATGGACTTGATGAATTGAGTCTTTCGACAACATCAACTGTTTACGTCGTCGCCGATGGCAAAGTGACAAAAGAAATTTTGGACCCGCTGGATCTTGGCATTGCCAGATCACCTAAATCGGCACTAGCCGGGGGAGATGCACCGGCAAACGCACTTGCAACTAGAGCGGTTCTCGCTGGAGAGTTGGGTCCGCATCGAGATGCGATTTTGCTTAACGCAGCAGCCGCGCTTGCGGCTTTTGAAGCACCAAAACAATCTGGAATGTCGTTAACTGAGAGGATGACTGCAGGGTTGGTTGCAGCTGCAGCAGCGATTGATTCTGGGGCCGCGCAATTACTTCTTGAACGATGGGTCGAGTTATCCCAGTCCCTGCGACAAAGCTAACCTTTGACTCACGCCTGATCCAGTTACTGGGCTGGCCCACTGTCCAGTAATTTCGAAAAGTTGAACGTTGGGCATTTCGAGCCAATCCAAAATTCGCTCACATTCTTCATGAGTGGAGTGGGGCAGAATCCGATCGCTTTCGCTCAACACTTCGGCAGTGAGAATGAGCGCTTCAACAGTTGGGGTGGAATCAAATCCAGGTTTGGAGATTGCGCTCCCAGTCAGTCGTCCATATCGAACGCAGACAAATTCCCAACCGCCATCGAAGTTGCGTTGACCGGCCACTAACTGTGCGACCTTTGTCAGCGATCGGATTCTGCTTCCTCTTGCACCTGCTCTTTGAAAGCACGAGTGTCGGTCACGGACTTCGGCGGCATCTTCAAACCTTTCGGCCTTTGATAGGGCCACCATTTTCGATTCTAATCCGGAAAGTACTTGAGATTGGTCTATGCACATTAGGTGGCGGGTTTGGTCGGCTATTTCAAGATAATCATCGCGTGTTTGTTCGCCGGTACATGGAGCTCCACACTTACCCATTTCAAACAGGGCGCAGGCGCTAGCAGTTTTTTGCGACCTCGAGGTGATGCGCAAAGTGCATTGACGAATTGAATGCACGTCATAGATTGCTAGGACAGCTGCCTCGGCCTCTTTGCGATTCGAAAATGGTCCCATCCAGCCACGGTCATCACTTAGCGAATCCGAGCCACGAACAATCGAAAGGCGTGGAAAAATTTCGTCAGTGAGGGTCAGCCAAACTGCATGATCTTGCCTACGGGAACGCCGATTGTAAGTTGGTTGATGTTCGTTGATGAGGCGAAGTTCACGAACCTGAGCTTCTAGCGTGGTGGCGCATGGAATCGTCGTTATTGATTCGGCCAGGTTCAACATGATCAGTATCCGTTTTCGTTGCTCGCTGGCAGTGAAATAGGAGCGCACCCGATTGCGTAAATTGCCTGAGGTGCCAACGTAGAGAGGTGTGCCTTGGCGATCTTTAAATATATAGACACCTGGACCTACGGGTATGCCGTCGGCTAAATGACGTTTCTTTCGCTGTGCAGTAGAAGCGCGGTTAGAAAAATCACGCAAGTCTTCTAGTGTCGTTATTTTCAGATTTCCAAGTCGGCCGATCAGTGCATGGAGAACATCCGAAGTAGCTTTTGCGTCATCGAGAGCTCGGTGATTGGGTGTGGTGTCGGCGCGAAAGAGTGCTGCCAGTGTGGACAATTTGCAATTTGGAGCTTCATCTCTTGGCAGTATCTGTCTGGCTAGTTTGGCGGTATCCAAATGTGCAAAATCTGGCCAGGCTAAATCCATATCGCTGGCTGCGGCTTTCAGAAAACCTAAATCAAATGGCGCATTGTGAGCAACTAGGACAGTTGAATTTGGATCACCACAAAACTCAATGAAGAAAACTAACGCCGAGTTGACGTGTGGCGCTTGGCTAACCATCTGATCGGTAATGCCGGTGAGGGTCGTTATAAATGCCGGAATCGGATGTCCGGGATTTACGAATGTTTGAAATTCAGCGAGTACTTCGCCACCTCGAACTTTCACCGCGCCGATTTCAGTTATCCCCGCCCCAGATTTTGGAGAGCCGCCGGTAGTTTCAAGGTCGACGATAACGAAAGTGGTTTGCCGAAGGGCAGTGCCGAGATCTTCAAGGCTCAATTGAGTTGATTGAATTTCTGACATTGACACAAGGCAACGCTAGAGGATGAGGCTGACAGCACCTACTCAGGCGGACTGGCCGCCAACTTTCCCCAACTTCTGATTTGTAAGAGCACACTAAGAATGGCCAACAGGATTAGCGCTGTGATGACCAGAATCAAAAGCAGATAGATGTGACGAGGTGCGTGATGGGCCGAGGCTAGAACGTAAACGTCAGGGGCGATAAAGGTGACTCCGGCGACCCAGGACCATTTGCGAACTTCATGCCAATTGCGCTTGACCACATTTATGACAATCCGTGCGGTCGACAAGCCGTAGGGCCATGAAGTGACCATGTCGATGATTAGAAAGACGATCGCGTTGACCCCGTAAGGGCTCAGGGTTCGCCAAACCAGGTAGGCCGCTCCAGTGCTGTAAAGAACTAGTAGACCAGCCCAGATGCGTTCCCAGAGCACTTCTTTGCGACTCCTACCTGAGCCAGAGTGCGGTGTATGGGCGAGCATTAGGCTAATCTAGCCCCTCCCGAAGTCACCTTGAGGATCGGCCAAAAAGTTAAGGCATCTGTTGAACACTGTTAAAGATGAAACATCATTAGTCGAAGGTTTGAGCGCGTCGGAGTGTCGTCGTCTCCGCCTAATGGGTCTAACCATTCATGCTGTTACCGCAAGTGGCGCAATCGCAGGCCTACTTGGTCTGCAGGCAGTTATGGACGGCCACATTCGCGCAGCGCTCCTCTGGTTGATCGCCTGCCAAATACTTGACGGCGTAGATGGTCCGATCGCGCGCAAAATCGACGTAGTCACTCACGCACCGCATATCGATGGGCACATTCTCGACTTGGTTGTTGATTTTGTGGCCTGCGTGATTGTGCCGGTGGCGTTTATGTATCGAATGGACCTGGTTCCAGCTGGTTGGGAAAGTTGGATTGCGGCTCTAATCGTCTTCACTTCCGCTCTCTGGTTCGCCCGTAGTGATCAAGAAACTTCCGATAATTGGTTCAACGGATTCCCTGCTACTTGGAACATCGTCATTCCGACTTTCCTGATTCTAGATACCAGCCGAGGGCTCGCTGTTGCGATTTCGATTGTTCTTTGCGCGCTCCAACTTACTTCCATAAAATTTCCGCACCTCATGCGAGTGCGTGCACTGCGACCATTGACTCTCACTGTCTCAGTCATCTACTTGTCCGCGCTCACTTATCTTTCGGCAATCTACCCAAACGGTCCAATGTGGGCCTACGTAATCTTGATGATTGCCCCTGCGTACATTGCCGTCATCGTCGTTTGGCGTACCTGGTTTCCCACTCGCCGCTGGTTTGGACTAGACCCAATCGGCCCATCTACTGATCTGTAACGATCAGTAGGGGAATTGCTTCAAGCAAGGGTTAGTTGTTGGTTTCGGCGTTGGCTTCGGAGTAGGGGTAGTTGTTGGCTTCGGAGTAGGACTTGCCGTCGGACTTGGAGTTGGGGTCGGACTTGGCGTTGGGGTAACTGTTGGAACCGGTTTAATTCCCTGAGTCAGAGAGATTGTTATCGGCAGCACTGATGGTGCATGGACACCTGTTGAATCTTTGAAATTAACGGTCGCATTCCAAGTTCCTGCCGTCAGGCCGCTCAGACTCAATGTCCAACTGCCACTAGCAGTGCGAACAACCTTTTGGGTAAGGACCAAGGAAGTGAGCGGAAGCTGAGTATCCGTAGGAATTACGGTTATCGAAGTGTTTCCGGCCACTACTGGGAGCCCGTTAGGTCGAACGACATTGATTTGCATCGCTACCGGTGAATCAGTGCTAGTTGCGGTGAGTTGATTGACGCTAATCGTGGTCGGTTCATTGGCTGGCAAGAAGTCACCGGACAGCGGTGTCCAAGTGCCTTTTGTTAGTGTCAGAAAATCATCTGGCGTGCCGCGAAAAACATTTAGATCAAGTCGTGAACTGAGAACTCCGTATTTGGCGCCCGAGCCACAGGAGGTGAACTGCCAGACAGCCCACTGTGCAGTGCAGTCACTTTGAGTCCACGGCGTTACATAACAACTTGGAACTCGCTGACCTGGATTGGCCAGTGGGTCATTGGGGTTGATGCTGTAGTGAGCGATCCAGAGCGGGAAGTTTCTAAATGCAGGATCGCGAACTATGGCCCCTTCTAGAAAACTTGGATAGGAGTAAAGGATCGGTGCGCGCCCGGTGCGCTCTTGAACGGTTGTGAGCCAAGTCAGCGCGAAGAGAGTGGTGTTCGCCTTTGAAGCGTATTTCGCACAACCTCCACCGGTGGTGATCCTGGCGCAATTATTTTCAAGGTCAAGGGTGTATGGCAGATCATTGGCCGAATATCCGCCGACGCTGGCCAGCCGCCAAATCGCTTTTTCTGCCTGTGCTTTTGCATCAGCAATAATTGCGGCTTGGTCGGTTGTATCAGGCAGATGTGTGTAGTGATAAAAACCGGTGTACAAACCGGCCGCCTGTGCAGCTAGTCGATCGATTGCAAAATATTTTGAGGCGGTTAAATCGGCGGCATCATGGGTGTCGGATGCTTTTATCATCACGAATCTCACGCCACTGCTGTACATCTTGGCAAAATCAAGTGGCTTAGTTCCTGAATGCTGCCACTGGCTGATGTCTGCACCAAGAATTCGGCCAGCAGGACCGGCCTGATCTATCGCCAGCGAAGTTGTTGGCATTGCAGTGAGTTTGACTGATTGGATCGGAGAGTAAACACGGTATCGACCGATCACAGCACTTGCTCGGTAAGATATTGAGGAAGCTTTAGTGCTTACGGTTTGTCGAATAGACCAAGTTCCGGACGAGGTAGTTTTTGCGCGCAGCGTTGTGTTGATCCATCTGTTGGCGAATTTGGATTGAATCGTGATCAGAACTTTGCTCTTGGCTGGGGAGATTGATCCATAAAGAGTCACCAAAGTGGCATTGTCATTTGGGGTTTGTTTAATAGCCAGCGAAAGTCGCGGGGTACTTGATGCCTCGGTAGTTGGCGCCGAAAGAAGTAACAAGCCCATCACCAAGAGGCCAGTAGTAATTACCCTCGGCCGCATTTGGTTCCAATCATTAGACATTCGAATCTATTGAGACACTATTGAGACACTCAATCGCGCCCATCGCCGTATTGTCGCAGGCGACTCTGTGGATTTTCGCAGTTTCCAACCGTGACCGGCGGCTTCGCTCACCTCCAGCGGCGGCTTCGCTCACCTCCAGCGGCGGCTTCGCTCACCTCCAGCGGCGGCTTCGCTCATCCAAAGTGGCAGGTCTCAAATTTTTCCGCTCTGCACCTTGGTAAGAATGATGTCAGTGCTCATCCCTACCTTTAGGGAAAAGGAGGTCGGACTGTGATTATCGACTGTGATTTCTGTGTAATCCGCCAGAGCGGGCATGGCCCCGAGAGCGACCAATGTCAAGATTGTGTGGTTACCTTCCTGCTCACGCCCCCTACTCTCAGTCGGGCTGAAGAGCGGGCAGTGGCGGCTTTGGCCCACGGTGGCTTGGTTCCGCCCCTCAGGCTGAGAGTTTCCGGAGCGTAATTCGGCCTGCCAAGTTTGGCTTCGACCCTTTGGCGCAGTTAATCTGCTGAAGTGTCTTCTCGCGGGTTAAAGCTCAGCATCTCCATGATGCTGGTCTTTTCCCTGCTTCCCTGGTCCGCCAGTGCCAGTCCAAAGCCATCAATTTCTGCTGTGCAACGTCAAGTTGATCAATTGCAATCTGACGCGGCTGATGCTGCAGAAGCAGCTAACGGCGCCAAGGTGCGGCTCTATTCCCTCCAACACACCTTGGCTGGAGTTCAAGGCAAACAGGCCAAAGAGGGGCTGGCTTTAGGTGCGTTGAAAAAGAGTCTCGGTCAAATTGCGGTGACCGCATATAAAAATGGCGGACTCGGTGCTGGGATACAACTTCTTTTTGCGCAAGACCCAACTCAATACCTAGCCAGCGCCAGTTCACTTGAAATTGTTTCCCGCTCACAAGATGTCCAACTTCGACGTTTTGCCGCAACCGAGCAGCGGTTACATCAGACGACACTGGTGGTCGTCGATCGAGTAAAACAAGTCAGGGCAGCACAGCAAGAGTTAGCGGCCTCTGCAGCTCTTGCCCAATCCAAGTTGGCCGCGGCTACCCGACTGCTGAACTCGCTCAAAGGAGCCGAACGGAGGCGTTACTTGGCCGCCCAAGCAGCCAGAGACGCCGCTGATCGTAAACATTCACTATCTTCGGCCAAATTGGGTAACACGATTTCTGGCCGAGCCGGAATCGCACTTCGCTTTGCCCTAAAGCAGATAGGTGACCCTTACGTTTTCGGTGCAGCTGGACCTAGCCATTGGGATTGCTCCGGATTAACGATGGTGGCATTTGCCCAAGCTGGGGTTTCGCTACCGCATTCATCGCAAGCCCAAATTCGTTACGGTCGAAGAATTTCAAGAGGTTCACTTAGGCCTGGAGATCTAGTGTTTTTCTTCAGAGACTTAACCCACGTTGGGATTTATTTGGGTAATGGTTTGATGGTTCATGCCCCTAGACCGGGTCGCAAGGTGCAGGTTGCGCCAATTAACGAGATGCCTTTTGCTGGTGCGGTTCGGCTCTAGGTGTCCTCCCGATCCTGGCTTTTCTTGGTAACTGGTCTGCTTGCTGCAGTTCTAGTGACTTTAATTGGGTTTCTAACACCATGGCAGATTCTCTCGGTTCCGATCCATCAGATATCTGCGGCGAACGACTTCACAACGGCTGAGCTAAATCGGGCTAAGACCTTTCATTCCTCGTTAATTCCATGGGGAGTCGGGAGCTGGGCGGTTTCCCTTATCGCGGTCGGACTTTTAGGGTTTACCAGTTTTGGATTCAGACTTCTTTCGCTGATTCCAGGTCCAGCATTACTGAGAACATTTCTTGGAGTTCTAGCGATTGAATCAGTAATCAATATTGTTCAGCTTCCCTTTGATGTAGAGCGGGAGAAAGTTCTTCGCATCTATGGTCTGTCGACACAGCGGTGGGTGAGCTGGTTAGTTGAGCGAGTCCAGCACTTTGCCATCGGGGCGTGCCTTACCGGACTCGGCCTTGTCGCATTTGCCTTCTGTGCCAGAACATTTGGTCAACGGTGGTGGCTAGTTGGCGGAGCTGGAGCCGCACTATTGGTCGTCATTGTCTCATTTGGCTATCCGCTGGTTTTTGAACCGATCTTCAACAAGTTCACTCCGATGGCACCTTCTGTTTTGCGCGATGATTTGATGGCAATGGCAGCCCACGATGGCGTTCCCGTCAAACAGATTCTGATTGCCGACGCGTCAAAACGCACAACAGCGCTCAACGCTTATGTTTCAGGGTTTGGGGCAACCAGAAGAATCGTTTTGTATGACGTTTTACTTTCAACGGCATCGCCGACCGAGGTCAAGCTAGTAGTTGCACATGAATTGGGTCACGCAAAAGTTAATGACGTTGGCAGATACACGCTCGTTGGTGCCTTATCAAGTGCTTTAGGTGTCGGTTTCATAGGACTATTTTTAGGTTGGGCACCATTGTTAAAGCGTGCCGGGTTTGAACCAAGTTCAAACCCGATCACGGATCCAAGAGGTGTCGCCGCAATTTTGGCTCTGATTGCATTCTTTACGCTTGCCCAACAGCCAATCTCGACTCTTATTTCCAGACACATTGAGGCTCGTGCTGATGTTCATGCGCTAAACCTCACTCGTGATGCGAATGGCTTTGTGGAAATGCAGCGAACCCTTGCCATTTCGAATTTGTCAGATCCAAATCCCAACACAATTCTGTTCTGGCTATTTGGCACTCATCCCACCGCACCGGAACGGATCGGTATTGCTCGAGCTTGGGCCAAAGTCAACGGGCAAATCGCGCCGCTACCGCTGGCTAATCGGTAGGGTCACTCCGTGAAACGTACGTTGGTAGTCAGCAACGATTTCGGTCCCAGAACCGGTGGGATTGAATCCTTCGTAAATGCACTTGTCGAACGTGCCCCTAGGGACAGCGTCGTGGTTCATGCCTGCAGGCAAGAAGGCGATTTGGAGTACGACGCGGAACTGCTTGCTCGAACTGGCGTGCAAGTTATTCGCGACCCAATGAAAATGCTTTTACCAACCCCAGCTCTTGCTAGACGGGTCGCACACACAGCTCGTGAATTTGACTGTTCTTCAGCTTGGTTTGGAGCCGCTGCCCCTCTTGGCCTATTGGCGCCAACATTGCGCAAAGTCGGTGTCTCAAGAATTATTGCGACAACACATGGTCATGAAGTTTGGTGGTCTCGCACTCCTGGTGCCAAGCAGCTTTTGCACAGAATTGGCGAAGTTACCGACGTAGTTACCTACCTTGGGCAGTACACGCGCGAAAGAATTGGCGCTGCCCTTTCAGAATCAGCAAGAGCCAGAATGCAACAATTGACGCCAGGGGTAGATGAAGCCTTTTTCAGACCAGGCCTAGATGCCACGCATATTGCTGAGCAACTCGGTCTTGTCGACCGTCCCTTGATCGTAAGTGTTGGTCGATTGGTTCCCCGCAAAGGTCAAGATCGGTTAATTGAAGCTCTTCCAGAAATTCGCAAACGGGTCAAAGACGCAGCACTTGTTCTAGTGGGAGAAGGTCCGTACCGAAACAAACTGGAAGCCAGAATTCGTCAGTTAGATCTTTCTGATCATGTTCGCATGGTCGGTCGAGTGCCATTGGACCAGTTGCCACTTTATTTAACTGCTGGAAAAGTTTTTGCAATGCCATCTCGAAACAGACTGGGCGGAATGGAAGTGGAAGGACTCGGAATCGTCTATTTGGAAGCCAGCGCCTGTGGAGTTCCAGTCATAGCCGGAAACTCAGGCGGAGCGCCCGATGCGGTTCAAGAGGGCATTACTGGGTTCGTTGTCGACGGACAGGATCGGCATGAAATAGCGAAGCGAATAATTACTCTTCTTGAAAATCCGCAACTTGCTAAACGGATGGGTGAGGCTGGGCGCGAATTCGTTGAACAGAACTGGCGTTGGGATCAAATAGTGGAACGCCATCAGATGATGTTGCATCAGGCATAGGAACTCTCATAGTTTAAGTGAGGGATCTGCAATCAAGACGAACGGCCCTTCGGTCATAACTTTTCTCCAATGTTTACTCTGAATGAAGTGCCAAATTAGCGGCGAATTTGAACGCAGCACTGCAGCATTCGGTTGCAGTTGGTTGAGTAAAGACTGATTGGGTTCTGGACTGGACAGCATCGCTAAATATTCGGCGAGCCATTTAGGATCGAAACGATCTGCTCGTCCATCCACTGCAAGGTGAACATTCTTTCCGCCGAGAGCCAGTAATACTCCGCTGACGTTGTAGTCATTGATGATTCTTAAATCTTGTTGTGAGAGAGATAGACGCTGGGCGATAAACCGCGGTTTTACTCCCTTGAGGGGATTAGTGGCCAAGGTCGAAATGAAGACGATTACAAAAGCTACCGCTAAAGAAATGACAAATGGCCGAGTAAGCCATTTCTTAGAAACCGACAAAGGCGTGGCATCGACTCTGTCGAACCACTCATTCAGTCGGTGTGCCACCACTGGGGCGATGAAGAGGGTAGCCGGGCCGACATTTCTAAATGCAGTGAAAGCAAAAATTGTCCATACCAGTACCCAGATGAACTCTTGAATTGTTGGCCGTTCTCGACCACGTATCCATAACAGTATGAGTATCGCCAGCAGGACCAGTAATCCGTAGGCCAGTGGATCTTTCAGATTAGTTCTTTGCCATTCGACTATGAATTTTCCCGCAGTATTTTGTAATTTAAATGGAAGCAATAGCCCGTGCCAACCTATCGGGGTGAGGCAACCGGCTAGGGCCACTGAACTAACCAATAAGACCGACTTGCCAAAAAGTTTCATTGAGCGCAAGTGTGTTAGGGCTAATGCGCAGGCAAGCGAGAACGAGGCTGGAGCCAGAATCCAAGAACCATGAAGATTTGCCCAGAGCGTCGTAGCAGGTAGCCAAAGCCACCAAAATTTTGAAATGTAGCCGGTAAGCCAAATCTGATAGCAACTGGCGCCAAGGACCACAATGAAAATCATGCCGATCAACGCAGGCCGTTCCTGGATCCCAGAAGCAAGTGCGAAGTAGGAAATTATCGAAGTGATTATTACCGATGGCGGGCTATTTTTTCTCGCTAAGGAGATCACAAAACCCAGCAGAAGTAGCAGTCCAAAAAACAGTCTCCACCAGAGCAAACCACGCCAGCCAAACACCTGATTGCCAAATGACATTAGAAGTTCACTTAGCCACTGGGAGGTCCGCCAGTTGCCTGAGTACAGACTCCAGGATTTGCCTAGGTCGTCAAAGGGAATTCCGGCTCGGATTTGATCGCCGATTTGAACATGCCACCAAGAATCCAAATCTCCAATGCCTCGTCGATTGATATGGACGAAGACAACCGTTAAGGCAATCGGTAGGGCGTATTGAAGGTTGTTGAGAATTCGTTTCAAGGCACCAACTAGTCCTTCTCTACTGGGTTATCGAGCAACCCTAGCCGAATGCCTGTTATTACGGCCTGAGCTCGATTACCAACTGAAAGTTTGTCGTAAATCCGAGTTATGTGCGTCTTAGTTGTCGAGTTGCTGATAAATAGCTTTCCACTAATTATGCTGACTGTGTCACCACTAGCCATGAGTTGGAGAATCTTATGTTCTTTGGGAGACAACCGTGGATGAGGAATTGCCTCCTTTCGAATTAGGGCGGAACTTAGATTAAGTGTGGTGAAAGATCTGGGGGAAAATGCGGCCCCTTTAGCCACTCGGACTACCTCGTCGCTGGGCAAATCTTTGGCTAAAAAGGCTGAAGCACCTGCCTCAATTGCCAGGAAGAGTTGTTCATCGCTTGGATACATTGTTAAGACGACTAGTCCAACGTCAGGGTCGGATAACCGTAATTGACGTATTAAATCAAGTCCGGATCCATCGGGTAATCGCAAATCAGTAATTACTACTTTGGCATGGTGTCGCTCTTGCTGAACTAAACCTTCACTCACCGAAGCCGCTTCTGCCACCACCTCACAGTCTGCAGATCTCTGGAACGCGTGTTTCAACCCTTCTCTTATCAATTGATGATCGTCCACCAATAGAATCGAAATGGTCATGAACTTATCGATTTGATGCTGATGATGGTGCCGCCTGTCTTTAGATTTGCAACCGCACATCGAGCGCCAATTAACTCTGCCCGCTCGTTCATGGTTGCAAGTCCGTAGGAGAAATCTTTGGCTTCTACATTGCCGTTGCCATTGTCTTCAATGGTCATTTGGTAGGAGTCTGCTCGGCCGGCAAAATTGAAACTGATACGTGTCGCATTGGCATGATGAACCACATTGGATAGCGCTTCGATCGCGATGGCATGTAATTGTCTTGCGCTCAGGGAATCCAATGTCGCAACGTTGGAATCGCAATTAAAGGAAACCGCGACGCCTTTACTTTCAATGGCTTTCAGAAAGCTTTGTATTTCCATTGGAAAATCAATCTCAGATGATCGAAGATCAAAGATTGATCGGCGTAGCGTGTTCAGGGATTCTGATAGTGAGATCCGAATATCACGGATCTCACTGCGCTCGTCAGGGGTTAACCCGGGTGCAGTGGCAAGACCGTCTAATCGGTAACCGATTCCGGCTAAATCTTGGGCTACTCCATCGTGAATTTCTCTGGCTAACCGAGCACGCTCTTGAGCTCCGGCTTCTGCTCGAGCTTCGATGAGTGCATCGGAGAATTCTATCAAGAGTAGAGCGCCTCAATCTCCTTCCCGAAGTCGTTCATCACAACACTCCGTTTGATGCTTAACTTTGGGGTCAAGTGTCCTGAGGCAATCGTGAGATCGATGGGCAGCACCCCGAATTTTTTTATCGATTCGGCTTTGCTTACCGCGAGGTTCGCATCATCTACGCCCTGTTGCAGAGCTGCGTGAAGATCTTTGTCTTTGGTCAATTCCTCCATGGAAAGTGTTTCTTTACCGTTTGCCTTGCACCAAGGAACTAAGAAATCTTGATCCAAAGTAATTAAGGCTGCGATATATGGCTTATTGTCTCCAACAACCACACACTGACTGACAAGTGGATGTGCGCGGAGGCGATCCTCTAGAACGGCAGGCGCTACATTTTTGCCGCCTGAAGTAACAATCAATTCCTTTTTTCGACCAACGATAAAGAGAAATCCGTCATCATCAAGACGTCCAAGATCGCCACTTTTGAAGAATCCTGCTTCGTCAAAGGCTTCGTTCGTTGCTTCTTGATTTTTCCAGTAACCGCGAAAGACATGAGGTCCCTTAATTAGAACCTCTCCATCCGCAGCAATTCGAATGGAGGTGCCCGGCAGCGGTCTTCCTACCGAACCAATTTTCACCCCGTCTGGAAGATTCAAAGTGGCTCCTGCGGTCGTCTCGGTCAGCCCATAGCCTTCCAAAATGACAATTCCGATTCCGCGGTAAAAATGACCTAGCCTGGTTCCAAGCGGAGCGCCTCCGGAGATGGCATGCGTGACTGAACCGCCAAGGGCTGTTCTGAGTTTGCTGTAAACCAATCGATCGAAAAGTGCATGTTGTAGTCGTAGCAAGAGTCCAGGGCCGCCCTCATCCAACGCTTGGCTGAAGGCAATAGCGCATTCTGCTGACTTGTTGAAGATCTTTCCTTTGCCTTCGTCGTGGGCTCTACTTGATGCTCCGTTATAGATCTTTTCAAAAACTCGCGGAACCGAAAGGATGAATTTTGGTTTGAAAGAGGCAAGGTCTCGAGGCAACTGAGCTAAGTCGGGACAATGGCCAAGTCGTAGCCCTGAATATGCCGAACCCACTCCGATCATTCGTCCGAAGACATGGGCCAGAGGTAGAAACAGGAGTGTGGAGCCAGTTGGGTCGTAAAACAGTTCTTCAGCTCCGTGATCCACCATGTGAGCTTCTGCTATGAAGTTGGCATGCGTTACTTCGCAACCTTTTGGCCGTCCGGTGGTGCCTGAGGTATAGATCAAAGTTGCAAGGGTCTCTGGCGTCAGACAGTTACGTCGACGATCAATTTCAGCATCAGCGACGTCAATACCGCCAGTTTGTAAATGAGTTAGTGCTTCATCTTCTATTCCCCAAACATGAGCAAGAGCTGGCGCTTCTGATCGAACTGTGTCCACTAGCGCTCGGTGAGCGGAAGTTTCGACGAATAAGCCAACCGCTTCGGAATCGCTGAGGATCCACTCGACTTGCTCGGCAGATGAAGTTTCGTAGATGGGAACTACAACAGCGCCGGCGGCCCAAATCGCAAAATCTAGAATCGTCCACTCATAACGGGTCCGCGACATGATGGCGACGCGATCGCCCACTTGGATCCCAGCTGCAACTAAACCCTTTGCGCTGGCTAAAACCTGATCCTTAAATTTCTGAGCGCTAACCGGTTCCCATCGATCGATATCTGCCTCGATCTTCGCGTTGAGCATAATGCGATCAGGGTTGATCCTGGCGTGATCAAAAACCACATCGCTCAGATTCTCAACGGTTGGGCCAGGCGCGATGGCCGGTGTGGCGAACTCGATCACGAGAACTCCTTCAGGTCTTATTCGATGTTTTGCCAGAGCCACGTTAGCGCCCAACCGCCCGATTCGGCAGGGGTACGACTAGCCTTATTGCTATGAGTGAGGCAACAGAATCAACAATCAGGGTAGATGCTCCCTTCGCTGAGGTAGTCCGCGTGGTGGCCGACATAACAAAATATCCAGAATGGGCAACCTCCATAAAGCGCGTCGAGGTGCTTGAAAGTGATGCTGAAGGACGTCCAGCGAAAGCAGTCCTGACCATTGATGCCGGGCCAATGCGTGATTCAGTTACCCTTCAGTACGACTGGACAAACTGGTCAAACTGGCCAATGGCGCCGAGTCAATTAAGTTGGACTTTGTTGGAAGCGGAGTTTTTAACGGCCATGGACGGCGTCTATTCGCTAACCGAAGTCGACGATGATTCAACCGATGTTACTTACCGACTAGAGGTAGATGTTGCGATGCCAATGCTGGCCATGTTGAAAAGAAAAGCCGAACAAGCGGTAGTTGATACTGCTCTTAAGGAACTCAAGAAAAGAGCAGAAGCGCTCTGATGTCATTAACGATTGGAATTGATGTTGGCGGCACCAAGATTCTCGGTGGAATTGTCGATGCTGAGGGAAATATTCTTGCCAAAGCTCGACAAGACACACCAAAGGAGGGTGGCTCGGCACTGCTAAAAGCCATAGCGACCGTTGCTAACGAATTGGCCACAAAGGAGAAAATCGCGGCGGTAGGACTTTCGATTGCCGGCTTTGTTTCATCTGATCGTTCGACCATGTTGGCCACCCCCAATATTGCGGGCTTAGATGGGGTTGAATTGCAGAAGCCGCTTGAAGAGGCAATCAAGTTGCCAGTGCGGGTGGAAAATGATGCCAATGCTGCAGCTTGGGGAGAGGCGATATTTGGCGCGGGGCGTGGATGTGCGCACCTAATGTTGCTCACCGTTGGCACTGGAATTGGTGGTGGCATTATCACTAACGGACAGTTGTACCGAGGTGCTTTTGGAGTTGCCGCGGAATTTGGTCATTTGAGAATGGTGCCAAATGGTCTTCGTTGCGGTTGTGGCAGCGATGGTTGTTTTGAGAAATACGCTTCTGGGAGTGCGCTGTTGCGGGTAGCAGTCGAATTGACTCAAGTGGATCCATCTCGAGCAGCCAAACTTCTTGCGCTAGGGGACGGCACGGTCGGTGGTATTCGCGGTTCACATATCACTGAGGCAGCCCTTGCTGGAGATGAAGTTGCCCTTAGCGCATTCGCCGAAATTGGTGAATGGCTAGGAACCGGGATTGCGATGTTAAGCGTGGTCTTAGATCCAGAGCGAGTCATTATTGGTGGTGGAGTTATTGAGGCAACGGATCTGATTCTTGCCCCAACCAGAAATGCTTTGATGCGCCATTTGCCTTACGCGATGAAACGCCCAGCGCCAGCTATCGTGCCGGCCGAATTGGGCAATAATGCGGGCTTGGTTGGCGCAGCAGATTTGGCAAGAAACTGAATAAATTACAGAACGGCACCGTCGTCAGGTGACTCCTGCTCGGGTTCGTTTTTAGTTCGAAATAACAGGGCAACAAATCCAGCTAAAAAGCCACCAACGCTCAGCCAGGTTCCGAATCCGGTTGGATCAATCTCGGTAATAGTGATGAATGCCAGTAAGAGTGGTCCGCCGATCACTCCTACCAGGGCAATTCGGGTACCTCGCTCTAATTGCGGCAGTGGTTCGGGAAGTTCGGGAACGAAATGATCACGCCTATCCAGCTCATCTAAGTAGTTAGTCGTGGGGGAAACTAAAAACTGGCCAATAATTTCATCAAATTCAGTGGGTACTTCTAACTCAGCGTGCTCTGCGATTATCACTGAAGTCGCTAAGGGTCGCTTGCTTCGGTCAACAAAAATCTGTTGAGTATTTTCGGTTTCTACTTTGGGCAATGAGAATGCGGCGATTCCAGAATCTCGCAAGGCTAGAAGCAGATTGTCTGCGATTGGCGAAGAAGTGGACGTTATTAGGAACCAAGCGTTCGCAGAGAGTCCATTGGTTCGAGCGCCAATTGGCAAAGAGGGATCACTCATGAGGGACTTCAAGCCGCTTGATAAAATTAAGTGATTCTTGATGGATGATCTCCGCGTCGTAGTCAAGCGTCGCCACATGGTATGAATTTTCAAGAAGGATTATCTTCTTATCTGTAGAAGTTGCTTGAGCCATTAGTAGTTCACTGCTTGCGCTTGGAACCACGTGGTCTTGAATGGAGCGAAAGACCAGGATTGGCTTATCAATTTCAGCCATCCTAGGTTTGATGTCAGCTAGCAATAAACTAAGCGAGTACAGAGCCTTAAGAGGTGTTTCGGCATAGCCGTGGATCATCGGATTTGGTTTGGCAATGTCGCTTTCTGACGGTTTTAGGGTTTCTTTGAAAAAGCGCAGCAGACTGGTTCGACGAAGCAACCCGTGGGGATCGATAAGGGCTGGGTTAACCAGGAGTAAGCCAGAGATGAGTTCTGGATGGCGCTCAGCTAGGCGCACACTCAACGCCCCGCCCATCGACAGGCCAGCCAGAAAGATCTGATCCAACCCGTTGGATAGTTCGATTAGGGCCCGTTCGGCCTCCGTGTACCAATCCAGCCAGGTCGTCTGGTTCATTTCCTGCCACCTGGTGCCATGTCCAGGCAATCTTGGGGCGCTCACTGAATAGCCTGAATCGGCCAGAAACTGGGCCCACGGTCGCACCGAGGCCGGTGAACCGGTGAATCCATGCAGCACCAGAACTCCGGTTTGGCCCCCGGTGGCATGGAAAGGATCACTGTGCATGGGCTGATCGTGGCACACCTACTATCGTTAGGAGGTGCTCTATTCGATTCTTAAGTCAATTTTGGAACCTTCCTTGGATGCGATCTTCCGCCCAGAGGTGGAAGGTCTGGAGCACGTTCCGGAGAGCGGTCCGGCGATTATCGCTAGCAATCACTTGTCTTTTAGCGATTCCATCTTCTTGCCGTTGGTAGTTCCTCGTCGGATTACGTTCCTGGCTAAGAGCGAATATTTCACTGGAAAAGGGTTAAAAGGCCGGTCGACGGCCACGTTATTCAAAGCTTTGGGCCAGGTTCCGGTAGATCGATCCGGCGGTAAAGCCGGTGAGGAAGCGCTAACGACTGGTCTTCAGATTTTGGCCGACGGAGATTTGTTGGCGATCTATCCCGAAGGCACGAGGTCACCAGATGGCCGCCTATACCGGGGGCGTACTGGAATTGCTCGGTTAGCTCTGGAATCTGGGGTGCCGGTGATCCCAGTTGCCATGATTAATACCGACAAAATTCAGCCACCGGGACGAGTCTTACCCAAGATCATGCGAGTAGGAGTTCGTTTCGGAAATCCACTTGATTTCCAAAGATATGCGGGTATGAGTCAAGATCGATTTGTTCTACGGTCGATCACCGATGAGATCATGTACAACTTGATGCAGTTGGGCGGGCAGGAATACGTCGATATTTACGCATCGCGAGCAAAGGCCGGAAAGAGCGAAAGTAACGACTAGGATTTAACCAAGACCCACAGCGCTGTGGTACCTCAGTGTGTAGTTAAAATTTTGAATATAAATTGTGATTGGAGAGCCATGCGCATCGGAGTATTAACTGGTGGGGGAGACTGCCCTGGTTTGAATGCGGTTATTCGTGCCGTAGTGCGTAAAGGTGTTCAAGTTTATGGACACGAGTTCATCGGTTTCAGGGACGGTTGGAAGGGCCCCTTGGAGGGCCTGACGATGCCGCTGGATATCAGCGCCGTCCGAGGAATTCTGCCTAGAGGTGGAACCATTCTTGGTTCTTCACGAACCAACCCGTTCAAGATTGATGGCGGAGTTGAGCGAATTAAGGCCAACCTAGAGTCCCTTGAAGTTGATGCTTTGATAGCGATCGGCGGCGAGGACACACTTGGGGTTGCCACAAAACTTGATGCCCTCGGTGTCAAAGTGATTGGTGTTCCGAAGACTATTGATAACGATCTAAACGCGACCGATTACACATTTGGTTTCGACACTGCCGTAAATATTGCTACTGAAGCCATCGACCGTCTGCACACCACTGCGGAATCACATCACCGGGTCTTAATCGTCGAAGTGATGGGTCGTCATGCTGGCTGGATTGCCTTGCACGCGGGTCTTGCAGGTGGGGCAAACGTGATTTTGATTCCTGAGCAAAAGTTCTCCATCGAGAAAGTTTGCGAGTACGTGGAATCTCGATTCCGTACCAATTACTCACCGATCATCGTGGTGGCAGAAGGTGCGATTCCCATCGAAGGTGACATGAGCGTCAAGGGTGGGACGCTGGATGCCTTCGGCCACGTCAAGTTGGCTGGAATTGGCGAATGGCTCGCAGAAGAAATTGAGAAGCGAACTGGAAAAGAGGCCAGAACGTCGGTTCTTGGACACATCCAACGCGGTGGCACTCCGACTGCATTTGATCGGGTCTTGGCCACTCGCTTCGGGTTGCATGCTATTACCGCTGCACACGAGGGAGACTGGGGCAAAATGGTGGCCCTCCAGTCCACTGAGATAGTGCGGGTGCCTCTGGCCGATGCAACAACAACGTTGAAACTGGTAACCCCCGCTCTTTATGCTGAAGCTGAAGTCTTCTTCGGTTGATTCAACCAAATTACCTCTCATCAATCCATGCAACTGTCTAGGCTGGCGCTATGACCTCATTGGCTGAACTCGATACTTGGCGCACTCTTGCGGCGGCCCAACAACCAAGTTGGCCCGATCAGAACGCCTTCGAAGACGTGCTGGCTGAACTTAGGACCATGCCGCCGCTGGTTTTTGCCGGGGAGTGCGACAACTTAAAGGTTCGGATCGCACGGGCGGCAGCTGGTGAAGCTTTCTTCTTACAAGGTGGTGATTGTGCCGAAACCTTCGCCGGACAGACCGCCGATGCTATTCGAAACAAGATAAAGACCTTGTTGCAGATGGCTGCGGTACTTCAATACGGAGCTGGTTTGCCGGTCATCAAGGTCGGTCGGATGGCCGGACAGTATGCAAAGCCTAGAAGTAGCGATAGCGAGACTCGAGACGGGGTAACGCTTCCGGCTTACCGAGGGGATGCGATAAATGGTCATGATTTCACTTCGGAATCAAGAACCCCAAACCCAAAGCGGCTACTTCGTGTTTACAACACCTCGGCTGCAACGCTGAATTTGGTACGCGCATTCACACAAGGCGGCTTTGCCGATTTACGCCAAGTGCACGAATGGAACAAAGGCTTTATTCGAGACTCCTCCGTCGGTGAGCGCTACGAGCAGATGGCCAACGAAATTGGTCGCGCATTAGCATTCATGCGTACCACTGGGGCCGAGCCAGAAGAACTTCGCACCGTAGACATCTATTCAAGTCATGAAGCCTTGATCCTTGAATATGAGCGCGCCTTGACCAGAATCGATTCGCGGACAGATCTGCCCTATGACGTTTCAGCTCACTTCGTCTGGATTGGGGAGCGCACTAGGCAATTAAATGGTGCGCATGTGGAGTTCTTTTCAAAGATCCGTAATCCAATCGGAATTAAATTGGGCCCAACAACGACACCTTCAGATGTAATTGCTTTGATCGAGAAACTTGATCCCGATCGTGAACCGGGGCGCTTGACCTTCATCTCTCGGATGGGTGCCAAGAAGATCAGAGATTTGTTGCCGCCACTCATAGAAGCGGTTGCAGCCACCGGCACCAAAGCCCTTTGGATCACAGATCCGATGCACGGCAACACCTATGAAGCGCCAAGCGGGTACAAAACTCGAAAATTTGATGATGTTATGGATGAGGTCACTGGGTTTTTTGAAGTGCACAAAGCTCTAGGCACTCATCCTGGTGGTGTTCATATCGAACTGACCGGGGATGATGTAACCGAATGCGTTGGCGGCGGTGAGGAAATCTCACATGAAGATCTGGCATCACGCTATGAGTCCGTCTGTGATCCTCGGTTAAACCACACACAGGCGCTCGAATTATCATTTTTGGTGGCTGAAATGTTGCGTGACCGTTAATCTGCCTTTATGAATGAGGCTCTTCAACAATTATCGATCAAAACACCGGTCGGAAATTTAGGGTTAATCAGTGATGGTCCGCTATTGCTCGCTGCCGCTTTTGGAGATTTAGATTCGATTCAAGCACGGCTTAGTCCGGTCTTGAGCGGACGCGGATTCAAAAATGTGAAAACCATCGATGGCGTTAGTGATTCGATAAAGCGATATTTCGAGGGTGACTTGCGGGCAATTGATCAAATAAGAGTTAGGCAGCCCGGTGGGGCTTTCAGTCAAAATGCTTGGAATGCTATGCGCAAAATAAAGCCAGGGAAACTTATTTCGTATTCCGAGCTTGCGGCAAACGCTGGATCAGCAGCCGCGGTTCGAGCAGCAGGCAGCGCCTGTGCGCGAAATTTGATCGCACCGATTATTCCTTGCCATCGAATTGTTAGAAGTGATGGCACGTTAGGCGGATATGGCTTTGGGCTTCCAACCAAAATTTGGTTGCTCCAGCACGAGGGCGCGCTCTAAACGAGTAGGTCTGCAAGCACCTGACTGGTCAAAGCCGCATCGGCGTCGTCGATATCAAGGTGAGTGATTACCCGAACTGTCTGGGGACCGAGCGCACCCACAATCACGCCCTGTTCCTTGGCTCGAGCGGCGAGGGTTGGTGCATCTAATTCGTGCGAACTCATATTGAGAACGATGATATTGGTCATTACTGAATCAAGATCAATAATTGTTGGCGCAACTTTTGCAATAGCCTCGGCGATTCCCCGAGCCCTTGTGTGGTCATCTGACAATCGAGCTATGTTGTTATCTAAGGCGTAGTGTCCGGCTGCGGCCAGGATTCCAACCTGACGCATGCCCGAGCCGTATCGCTTCCGCCAAATTCTGGCATGCGCAATCCGAGCTTTTGAAGAAACTAATACCGAGCCGATTGGTGCGCCCAAACCCTTGGAAAGGCAGACGCTTACCGTGTCGAAATAAGATCCGTATTCACTAAGTTTCACCCCTGTTGCCACGTGCGCGTTCCAGAGTCTTGCTCCATCAAGGTGCATCATGACGCCAGCCTGTTTGGTGGCGTTTCGAAGTTTCTCGATTGCGTCAATTGATTGGATCGTGCCTCCGCCAAAATTATGAGTATTTTCGATAGCGATCGCGGTGGTGGATACTAGATGAGGTCCGGCGTTTGGGCGCATAATGTTTAGAACTGCATCAACATCGAAAATCCCATTTTTGCTATGCCAAGTCCTCGAAGTAATTCCACTAAAAGTTGCTGCGGCACCCAACTCGGCGCGAAGCACGTGGGCATCGATATCAGCAAGAATCTCTTCACCAGGGTTGACTAGTAAGCGCATGCCCAACTGGTTTGCCAGAGAACCGGTGGGGGTGAATAGGCCGGCTTCGTGACCTAGTAACTCTGCAATCCGGCTTTCAAGAGAATTTACAGTTGGGTCTTCACCGTAGACATCATCGCCAACTTCAGCTTTTGCCATTGCCTCGCGCATTGCCAGCGATGGTTTGGTTAGTGTGTCGGATCGTAGGTCCACTAGATGCATGAATGACATTCTGCCATCCATTGGGGAGAATTAGTTACTCGAACTCAAGGCTCTAAATGAGGAACAGTGGGCAAGGCTGATCTGGGCCCAAGTGCGACCAGGTACATGGCTGCGATAACCAAGATTCCACCTGCGACGATTTTTGCCGTTAGATGCTCTCCACCTAGCGAGACTGCAAATATGCCAGCAAAAACGGGCTCCATAGTCATAATTACCGCAGCCCTGGTTGGCGCTATTAGGGATTGCGCCCAGGTTTGGATTAAGAATGCAACAGCCGTGGCAAAGATGGCAGTAAGAACAATTGCACCCCAGACCCCGTAATCTGGCGGCGCTTGGTAACCGTGACTCAAGACCAGAATCCAACAGAGGACGGAGACCACTGTCAGTTGAATAGTGGCGATTAGATACGAATTATGAAGAGCGCTCCACTCGCCTAAACCCACGATATGCAACGCGAATCCAAGAGCCCCCAAAAGTGTGAGCGCCTCACCACGACCCATAGAAAAACCATGCAAAGAAAGTAAGGCCATCCCAATGGTTGCCAAAATCACCGCAGTCCAAGTCCATTTGTCTACTCGGCGCCTAAGAATTCCAGCGCCAATGAGTGGAGTGAAAACGACGAACATTCCGGTGATGAATCCATTGACGGCGGCTGAAGTTAGTTGTAAACCGTAGGTCTGGGTTATATAGCCAAGGCTTAGGGCCAGACCAAGAAGAGTTCCGTGAAAGAGTATTTCTTTATTTATTTTCGTCAGGACTTTTGGTTTTACCAGAATCATGCAAATTGTCGCGATAGTAAATCTAGTTGCCAAGAAGTCAGCTTCCGGTTGTCTGGCTATGGCATCTTTCATCACGATAAAAGTAGAACCCCAAACCGCTGTGACTGCCAAAAGGGCCAAGGTCGCAGCAAGGGTTGAATGACCAAGCCTTTGCTTCATCGCGCAACCTTATCCGGAACGAGCTCGCAACGTTTTTAGTAAATTAAGGTCTTTGCTGTGCTCTATTTCGGTACCCGGAGTTTCGAGAACGAATGGAATCCCCGAGGTAAGTGGATGCTGAAGTAGGTGAGCAAAGGGTTCGACTCCGATAGCCCCATCACCAATGTTTTCGTGACGATCTTTGAGAGCGCCACATACATCTTTTGAATCATTAGCATGAATCAGTTTCAACCTCTCAGGGCCAACCACGTCAGCCAAGAGAGTTAGAGTTTGGTTCACTCCATCCGGTGCCGTTAGATCGTGGCCTGCTGCGAAAACATGGCAAGTATCCAAACAAATTCCCACCTTGGGATGATTTTCCAAGGCTTCGAAATAGTAGGCCAGGTCATCCAGGCGTTTAACCAGTGACTGTCCTTGTCCTGCAGTTGGTTCTAAAAGTAAGTAGGGAGCAGAATCTGGGAGCGATTCCAACAGGGGCAATAGTCCATCATGGATTTGTTTCCAGGCCTGTTTCACATGGGTTGGGTCAACTGCAGAGCCGGTATGCACCACGACACCTTCGGCACCCACTCTTGAACCGCGTTCCATTGAATAAGCCGTGGATGCCAGTGAGTTTCGATAAGTCTGTTCTGTTGGTGACCCTAGATTGATTAGGTAAGGAGCGTGTACGAAAGTGACCAGGTTGGCCGCATTAGCTCGCTTTTTGAAATCTTCGTCCAGGGCTGGATCAACCTCAGGCATGGCCCAACCGCGAGGATTGGAAACAAAAATCTGAATCGTTTCCGCCCCGATTTGGTCGGCGTAGGAAAATGCGCGTGAGGCTGGAACATGAGCGCCCAGGCGCTTTGTCGGCTCAACCCTCACGATTAGTAAACATCCAAGTTGACCAGTGAGCCAGTTCTTACTTGAGTTCCAGCTGCTGGAATCTGGCCAATGACTTTCCCAGTACCGTGTTTTGACAGCACAGTAGCTTTGAAGGTTAACCCGGCGTTCTCGATAGCCAGTCCAGCCGCCGCTGAGGTCAATCCGATCACGTTTGGTACTCGCACAGTTTGAGGACCTTTGGAGACACTTAAAGTGACTACGGCGCCTTTATCAACTGCGGTGCCACCGGGTGGGGTTTGCGAAATAACCAATCCGGCCGCAACCGTGTCGCTGTAGGCCATATTTGCAACCGGGCTAAGTCCAGCAGTGGTCAATTCGGTGAGAGCTTGATCGCTGGGTTTGCCGACGTAGTTAACAAGAATAATCGGGGCTGGACCCTTGCTCACTGTTGCGTAAATAACAGTGTCTCTTGACACACTGGTATTGGCATCTGGGGTAGTAGAGATGATGTATCCAGCTGGGATGGTGTCGCTGAACACTTGAGTTTGTGAGTTAAGAATCAGGTGCTTCGAAGTCAAAATATTTGTGGCCTCATTGATTGATAGCGAAGCCAAGTTTGGGAGGATGAAGCGCTCTGGACCCTTTGAAACCTCGACGCTTACAGTTCCACCTTCGCTGATGCGATCGCCACCGGCTGGTTTGCTGCTAATAATCTGGTCCATCGGGATTTGCTCATTGAAGGTTTTAGACGTTATTGCTAGTTGAAGGCCAAGTTTGTTCAACGCGGCACTTGCTTCATTACTGCTCATCCCGACTATTGAAGGAACGCTCACTCCAGAACCTGGCCCGATGGCTTCATACCAGCCAACACCACCAAGAAGCAGTGCGGCGAGGATAAATAAAATGCTGCGCAATCCATTTTTTGGTTTGGATTTCTTTGCACTTGGTCGGGTTGGCTTTCGATCAACTTTCTTGGCCATCTCCTGGTGTTGCTCCCTTTTCCCATTGCTAGCTACCAGTGGACCTAGATCCGCATGGGCACTTTGGACTTCTCGAAGGAAGTCGTTGGCATCCTTTGGCCGAAGATCCGGATCACTAGCGGTTGCATTCAGTATTAGAGCATCTATCAGAGTTGGAATCTGTGATTTCAGGGACGAGGGTCTTGGTATTTCTTCTTGATTGCGTCGCATGCCGCTCTTGAGCGAACCCCTATTTGCAAATGGGTGGCTGCCAACTAACATCTCAAACATCATGAGTCCTACCGCATAAACATCGCTTCTGGCGTCAGCCACTCCACGATCAATTTGTTCTGGGGCGAGATAGGTCCCTGGCACCGAACGCTTTGACTCGTTGCCAGTTGGTGTCAATCCGCTGCTAAGCGCCCTAGCTAATCCGAAGTCAGAGACTTTGATCCGGCCATCTCTGGCAATGATCACATTTTCTGGCCTTACGTCACGATGAATAATTCCAGCACGATGGGCAGCACCGAGCCCTCTTAGAATTGCGGCAGTGATTTGAAGGGTGGTTTGGAGATCAAGTGGACCGCTATCGCGCACTACCTCACGAAGCGTGAGTCCGTCGACGAACTCCATCACCAGAAAGACCGCAGGGGGACCGCCTTGAGTCCAACCTTGATCGTGCACTGCAACAATGTTTGGGTGACTGAGGGAGGCAGCTGACCGGGCCTCTTTTATGAAACGCTCGACGAAGTCTTGATCATTTGCTAAGTGCTGATGCATCACTTTTACTGCGACGAGTCGGTCGAGTCTAGTGTCGACTGCTGAATAGACAGTTGCGATCCCACCCTGAGCAATTATTGCCCCAATTTCGTATCGGCGATCAAGGAGAACACCGGTCAGGTCAGACATGATCAAAATCCTAGAGGTGTATTGCTTTTAGAAAAGCGGTGACTCGCGGTTATCAGCCTTAAGGTTTGCTGTAGATATTTCGTTGCGATCGGGTGACGAGGCTTTTGCATGCCATCGTTTGGGGATCCGACCGCCAAGATAGGCATTACGTCCAGCCAGGACAGCATATTTCATTGCTTCGGCCATCAGCCTAGGTTGTTCGGCTCTAGTTATGGCACTGGCTAGAAGGACCGCATCGCAGCCAAGTTCCATGGCCAAGGTGGCATCGCTGGCAGTACCGATTCCTGCGTCTAGAATTATGGGAACAGAAATTCGCTCGCGCATAAGTTCGAGGTTGTGTGGATTTCTGATTCCTAAACCCGAGCCGATTGGTGCGCCAAGCGGCATTACTGCGGCACAACCTACGGCTTCAAGTTTGCTAGCCAAGATCGGATCATCGTTGGTGTATGCAAGAACAACAAAGCCCTCTGCTACCAAGCGGGAAGCTGCCGAAATAGTCTCGATTGCATCTGGCAATAAGGTGTAGTCGTCGGCGATTACTTCAAGTTTTATCCAATTTGTGTTGAGTGCTTCTCTGGCTAATTCAGCGGTTAGAACGGCTTCACCAGATGTGTAGCAACCAGCCGTGTTCGGGAGCGGTTCTATCTTCAACTCCTTTAACAAATCAAAGATGGACCCTGAGGTGCTTGGGTTAACTCGCCGCATTGCAACTGTGGTGAGGTTAGTGCCGCTTGCGATCAGTGCTTCACGCAAGATGGAAAGACTTGGCACTCCTCCGGTACCCATTATCAATCTTGAAGACCAAGTCTTATCACCAAGTACTAGTTCGTCAGCCACCTTGCACCGCCGTCAACACTTCAACTCGAGATCCAGATCTCAACGTGGTGCTTGTCCACGAACTACGGGGTACCACTTCTTCATTCAGAGCCACTGCTATCCCGCTAGGTGCGGTGCTTACGCTGGCAACAAGTTCGGCCAATTTGGTGTTCTCAGAGACATCTTGCTCGTGGCCGTTAATGAACACGATCATCCCAGCGCCCCCGTCAATGAGGTAAACCTACCTGGGGCAAAGGCTGAGGCGTATTGCGGAACTTGTTTGTTAGTTAGGTAGGCACTCATAACATCTCCAGTTGCGGGCGTTAGTAGAACGCCATTGCGGTAGTGACCAGTGGCTGCAAACAAGCCCTCTGCGTTGCTCATTGGACCCATAAGCGGCGCATTATCAGGAGAACCTGGTCGCAATCCGGCCAAAACTTCAACGATCCGCATTTCAGAAAGATAAGGGAATACCTCGCGAGCATCACGTAACAACTGAAAAACTCCGCCGGCAGTTGGCTCTACATCGAATCCGGTTTCTAGTTGAGTTGCCCCAATAATTATTTCACCATTCAAACGTGGCACAAGGTAGACCGGGAATCCTCGAACGGTACCTCTGATCGTATGACTGATCATTGGTGTGCTACTACCACGGGGAGCGACTCGCAAAATCTCTCCCATAATTGGACGAATACCCAACGTTTGGCCACCAAGAATCTGTGACGACCAAGCTCCCGCCGCAATTACCACATGAGTTGCCATGATCGATTGTTGATCAGTTCTAACGCCACTAACTTTTTTGCCAGTTGGCCCGTTGAGGAAGTCGACCTCTAGTGCTCGCTCTTTAATAAAATCGACGCCTTCGCCTTGGCAAGCTGTGATGAGAGCTACAACAAGAGCTCGGTTATCGACTGAATGATCGCTTCTTACTAGCGAAGCGCCGACCACGTTGGGGGAGATAAGCGGTTCGAGCTCGCGCACTTGGGTTCCGGTTAGTTCTATGGCGTCTAGACCAAGTGAGAGCTGGAATTCTCTGGTCTGAGACAGAGCTCGAAGATCATCTTGGTTGAAAGCGAATTGGATGGTGCCTTCGGTTCTAAAGCCAATAGACATTCCACTGGCCGCTTCAAGTTCACGTGCAAAACTTGGCCACAAGGCATGTGCCGTCAAGTCCAGTGCCAATCGGTCTTCTTCGCCAAACCACGCTTCACTGACCGGCGCTAGCATTCCACCAGCCACATCGGAAGCACCGCTTCCAGGTGCAGGATCGATCACGGTTACCTCAGCACCGGCTTGAGCAACTCGCCAGGCCGTGACCAAGCCGGCTAGACCGCCACCGATAATGACTATTTTCACGAAATCCTCCCTACGCCGGAATTACCCGGATCAGGTCATACGGTCGCAAATCTTGCCTCTCAGCCCAGGGTGGGCTCCCGTGTCGAAACCACTATAGAACTGCCCTCGATTGGGCGCGACCCCACCGCACCTGGCAAGGTATGCAAAGTGAACACTGAGAATGATCCCCTGGTACAAGAGGTTGAGGCGTTAGTTGCGGATTGGGTTGCGCTGGCCGATGCAGCGCAAGCTCTGGGAATTGAAGTCAACCGAGTCCGTCAACTGCTTGACGTCGGTCAACTGATTGCGATTCGTCGAGGTGAGCGCAACGTCATTTCTATTCCAGCCCTATTTATTGCTGATGGTGAGCTGGTCAAGAATCTGGCTGGCACGCTGACGGTTCTTGCCGATTCCGGTTATTCAACGCTAGAGGCACTCAAGTGGCTCTTCACACCAGATGAGACCATCCCTGGTTCGCCAATTGAAGCGCTGAGGGAGAACCGAGGCACTGAGATCCGACGCAGGGCCCAGGCTTTGGCCATGTGATGTCGCAATATCGAGACCGGTTAAGACAATCTCGCCTTTATCTATGTACCGATGCCCGTCAAGAACGCGGCGATTTTAAGGAATTTGTCCAAGCCGCTTATCGCGGTGGCGTTGATGTGATTCAACTACGTGACAAAAATATCGATGCGACGACGCAATTTTCGGTGCTATCTGTGCTCGCCGACGTAGCTCAAACCCAGGGAGGGCTTTGGGCTGTGAATGATCGAGCCGATATTGCAGCCTTAGCTAAATCTCCAATTGTCCATGTCGGACAGGATGACTTAACTGCATTGCAGGCGCGTGAATTCGTATCTGCCTCAGTGATTGTTGGTCGCTCTAGTCACTCCATTGCCGAAGCTAAAAAGGAATCTGCTGATCCGTTAGTAGATTATTTTGCGGTGGGACCATGTTGGCCGACTCCTACCAAGCCAGGACGCCCAGCGCCAGGATTGCCATTAGTGACTCAAGTTGGCGAACTTGAACCATCGAAACCTTGGTTTGCGATAGGTGGAATTGATGAAACAAACGTGGAACAGGTTTTGGCGGCTGGCGCAAGCAGAATTGTTGTGGTCCGCGCAATTACTGAGTCCGCTGATCCAGAGCGAGCTGCGATGAATTTAAGACGCTTATTAGATCGAAGTTCTTAGACTGTACGTCTAGCAGCAGCATGGGCTAAATCAGCCAAACGCTCTCGAGCTATGGAATCGATTTGAGATTCTTCAAGAGCTTTAAGAGCTTTCGCTAAATTAATTTCAATCATCTCTTCAATTACTGGGACAGCGCCTGTTTCAAAGATGACTTCCTGCATTTTCATTACCTCGGAAACGCTTAGGTCGGCTTTACCTAGATGGGCTTCAATAAAAGATATTTGGCTCTCGTTGGCATGTTCAAGAGCGATGGCAATCAGTACTGTGCGCTTCCCCTCACGCAGATCATCTCCGGCGGGTTTCCCAGTTTCGCTGGGATCTCCAAATACGCCAAGGAGATCGTCGCGAAGTTGAAACGATTCGCCAAGTGGCATTCCATATTGTGAATAGGAGTTAAAAAATTCGTCGTTGGCGCCGGCTAGTGCTGCTCCGAAATGCAGTGGTCGTTCCACCGTGTATTTGGCCGACTTTAAGCGAGCAACGCGCAAAGATCTTTCAACACTTCGAGAGGCTAGTGCTTGTTCAAGAACGTCCAGGTACTGCCCGGCCATGATTTCCACTCGCATCTCATCGAAAACTGAAAGTCCACGTAACAGCGAGGTGGCTTCGATACCTGCGGAGTGGAACATTTTGTCAGCCCATACCAGGGCCAAATCTCCCAAGAGAATTGCTGCCGAAAGGCCGAAGCGCTCAGAGTCTCCAGAGTATTTTTCTTCTTTGTGCAAAGAAGTGAACCGTTTATGTATGGCAGGGAAACCACGTCTAGTGTCTGAATCATCCATTAAATCATCGTGGATCAATGCACAGGCCTGTATCAGTTCAAGCGAAGCGCAAGCACGTATGACAGATGCATCGTGGTCCCCACCAGCACCGCGAAACCCCCAGTATGCAAATAGGGGTCTCAGCCGTTTTCCCCCGTTTAACACGAATTCGGTAAGACCCAATGAAACTGGATCGAACTCTGTTCCTATTTTTGAAAGTTGATTGGCTTGGTCAGCAAAGAAAATTCCGAGCTCTTCATCGATTTGAATGCGTAGTTCGGCGAAAGTCATCGGTGTCATATTAAGTCTTTCCGCTATGCGCGGGTTAACCATTTCGAAACCAAATAGGGGAGGAGAACGAGCGCGAAAATAGCTCCAGCCACCAGTGCTATTTGTGAATTATTTAGATAGAGATTATTGAAGACTCCTGCTCCGCATCCAACTATCAGTAATAGGTCTATTGGGGTACTGGTAATGGATCGGTTTGACCAGTTCCGGTCCCTGGGAAAAATCCAATGCAATATTTGAATGGTTGCGATACCTACCAGCAGCATTCCGGCAGTGTTTGATAGAGGAGTTCCAGGAATTCCTGGAGTCCTGGTCACGTTGGTATCCCATTGCCAGTATTGGTTATGGCTTAGCACCGGATCCCACAACAGATCCCAGGCCACAAAGCCGACGCCACCAACAACTGCTGGCCACCGGCTAGTCAGCCTTCGCCCGACTAAAAACATTGGATAAGCCATTCCTAGAAGAGCAAAGGGAAGCACTACCGGCGCCTGGTCGATAACTCGCCCAAGGGTTGGCGAATATAGAACGTGGCCAAATGGCCAGGCGGTACGCGCGCTGGCTTCAAAGACCACCAGACCAAAAAGCAGGACAGAGATTCCTAACAGGGCGAAGTGTTTAGCGCCGAATTCGCGTAAGGCATGAAGCAAGGACAGGGCAGCTGCAGAATACATACCGATTAGCAGGAGTAATTCCTGGTTCACGCCGGCAAAGAATGGAAAGGCGAATTGAGCCGCGGTCGTCGCCAACAGCGCCAGCCAGATCAGCCAGTTCAGGTAGCGGCGGGATGGGCGCTCGGCATGACGAGCCCACCCCTGATAAACGCGCAGGGTCACGGCGTCATCCTTCCCTATTTTGTGCCGGCTTTGCGCGTTTCTCTGATCAGGTCGACGATAAGAGTCGGTTCATCCCACATCGGGGCGTGCCCGGTTCGCGGCAAGATCACCCATTTGGCATGTCCTGGAGCCAGATCCTGAGCCTGGCAATGGGGGAACGGCAGGGTTTTGTCTGTATCGCCAAAAACTATGGTCACTGGAATTCGAGAATCAATTGAGGAATTGAAGTGACGGTGAAATGTGCCTTCCAAGGCAGGCAAATAGCCAGGTGACTTGCTCATTGCTCGACCGGCATCCAAACAGACCTCGTTGGGCAGTTCGCGCCAGCGGGGTGAGGTGGTTTCAAAGCCAATGCGCTTTGCCCACTCTTGTCCAATCAACATTGGTTGGACGGGTCCGGTTAATACCGCCAGAGTGCGATTGATGACTGTCCATTTATTCACCTTGGTGAGCGGGTGGTGCCAGAGCCCGGCCGGCGCCAACGCAGTTACCGAACGGACTCGGTCAGGATGAGCCGCTGCGATTTCCAAGGCAACCCAACCGCCAAGTGAGTTTCCAACTAAATCAAAGGTTTCGATTTCAAGT